>OKSB01004400.1_pt1 | contig 10094 bp, 9 predicted proteins | sample 1601171 | NCBI WGS metagenome assembly OKSB01 (sample SAMEA3541496, study PRJEB24748) | human gut metagenome | biome: human gut; feature: human-associated habitat; material: faeces | place: China | collected 2012 | reverse complement strand
AGCCGCCGGAGCGGTGCTTAAGCCGTAAGGCGGGAATTGTGCGGTGTTGCCTTAAGGCTGCTGCACAGGGTTTTGTGCAGCAGCCTTTTTATGTGGGATGATTTTGAATGCGCTCCGCGACATTTTCCCCCGGAGCGGGTGAAAGTCTTTCCTCAAAGGGAGAGCCAAGAGCACTGCCGAAAGTCTCCTCATGATGCCTAATACTTTAGCAATGGGCTTTAAACCTTGGCTACCCCTTAGGGGGAACTGGTGCTGCCCCTCATCCGGCGCTACGCGCCACCTTCCCCCGGTGGGTGAAGGCTTAAGCGGGGCGGTACAGTTCCCGGCTGACCCGTAAAGTTTCCGGGCGTGTCCGCTCTCCCCTTGGGGGAGCTGGCGCGGGAGCGCCTGAGAGGGCGAGGCAAAACCCTGACGGCTTTGCCTGAGAGGGTAAAAAAGTGGGTCAGAAGCGCCCACAGGCGTTTCTGACCCACAAATAGAACGATATTTTTGTTTTACAACTGGCAGGCGGTATCGTAGCCGGTGCGGATGGCGTTGGAGATATCCGCAGCCTTGCCGGCGGCATCGCCAATGGAATACACCGGGATGCTGGCAGCTTCCAGCGCAGCAGCGTCAAATTCGTTGGAGCGTGCGCCCATAGCCAGCACGATGTAATCGCAGGGGATGGTCACCTCTGCGCCGTCCTTGTTCTCGCAGACGACGGCGTCCATGCGGAACTCCTTGACCTTGTGGCTGGGGTACTGCTCCACGCCGTAGGTCTTATAGTTTTCCAGCAGGGTGGGCAGAATGGTGGTGCTCTCGCCTGCGGCGATCTTGTCCATCATCTCGATAACGGACACCTTGCAGCCGCGGGCAGCTAGATACTCTGCGGTCTCGCAGCCCACCATGCCGCCGCCGATGACGGCAACCGTGCCGTACACCTGTTGCTCACCGGCCAGAACCTTCCATGCATCGGCCACGTTCACGCTGTCGATGCCGGGGATGCGGGGTGCGGCGCTGTGTGCGCCCACAGCGTTGATGACGGCCTCGAAACCGGCATCCTTCAGCTGCTCTGCGGTGCGGGTCTGACCCATGCACAGGTGCACACCGGCGTTGCAGACCGCGTGGATCAGGTCCTGTGCGGCGCGGCGCATCTCCTCCTTGCGGGGAGGTACGCAGGCAATGTTCAGCTGGCCGCCCAGAGTGGTGGTCTTTTCAAACAGGGTCACGTCATGGCCGCGCAGCGCTGCCACACGGGCGGCTTCCAGACCGGCAGGGCCGCCGCCGAGGACGGCGATCTTCTTTTTCTGCGCTGCGGGCTGGATGCTGCGGGTGTTCTCGTAGCCGTTCTCCGCGTTCAGCACGCAGGAGAGGAACTGACGGCTCTGGATGGCATCGGTACAGCCCTTGTTGCAGCTGATGCAGCGGCGGATATCGCAGGCCTTCCCGGCAGCGATCTTGGTGCCCCAGTCGGGGTCTGCCAGCAGCGGGCGACCCATGGCAACCATGTCGGCCATGCCGCTCTCGATGACACGCGCAGCCATTTCGGCATCCACGATACGACCCACGGCGCTGACCGGCACATTGACGGCCTTTTTGATGTCCCCGGCGATTTTGACGAAGAAGCCGTAGGGCTGTACGCCCATGGGAGGAATGGTGTCGGCCATGTTGCCGGTGTGGTTGGCCTGCGCAACGTGGAACATATCCACGCCGTCCTCTACCAGCCACTGGGCAAACTGCACGGCGTCGGCTTCGTCAATGCCGCCCTTGCCGCGCTGCGGGGTGACGATGGACAGCTTGTAGTCGATGACCATATCCGGCACAGCCTTGCGGATGGCGCGGGTCAGCATGCGGGCAAAGCGGACGCGGTTCTCCAGACTGCCGCCGAACTTATCGGTGCGGTGGTTCATGCGGGTGGAGCACAGGCAGCCGTTCAGGCGGTCGCCGTGGATCTGGATGACGTCCACACCGGCCTTCTGTGCACGCACTGCGCAGGCGCACATCTTATCGATGATGGCCATCAGCATCTCCTCGCTGACCTCATCGGTGAAGAACATCATGTCGTGATGCAGGCGCTGACGCATCTCATCAAACTTTTTCTGCATAAACAGACTGTTGATGGCGTCTACGTCGTACTCCGGGTGGAAGAGCTGGACGCCCAGCTTGGTGCCGTAGGCGTGTACGCTGTCGGCCAGTGCCTTGAAGGCAGGGATCTGGCTGTCGTCAAACAGCTTGGGGGTGGGAGAAAAGCTGTTGATGGGTGCCACATCGCCCAGAACGATGTAACCCACACCGCCCTTTGCCAGACGGGTGTAGAAGCCCATGTCCTGCTCGCTGATCATGCCGTTTTTCTCGTAGCCGGTGGTCAGCGGGGGGAACATGATGCGGTTTTTAAAGGTCTGTCCGCCCACCTCGATGGGCTGCAGAATCACGTTTTGCATACGAAAGCCTCCTTGCAGATACGCTTTGCTTTACAGATTTGCTTTGATGAATGCTGCGGTCTTTTCCTCCACGGCGGCACGGGCTGCCAGCGTGGCAAAGTTGTGGCCGCCGCCTGCAATGGTGTCCACATCGGGTGCGGTGTACACCTGTGCGTAACGGTTGCAGGTGCCCTCGTCCACCAGACGGTCATCGTCGGCGCGCAGCAGCAGCACCGGGCCGTTGTAGCCCTTGGCCTCGGTAAAGGGGTCGGGGTGCTTTGCCATCTCGTAGTTAAAGGCCATCTTGTAGCACAGACCCTCCATGTCGGCGTAGTCCTTGCCGGTCTGCATAATGCCGTCGGCGCGCTGGGCGCAGCCGAACCACATCCCGGCGCCCGGGCACAGCAAAATCAGGCCGTGGGGCTGGATGACCGGTGCGCAGGAGGCGGCAATGTAGCCGCCCATGCTCTGGCCGGAGAGGAACAGCTTTTCGCTGTCCACATAGGGCTGTTCAGCGGCCCATGCAAAGATATCCTGTGCATCGGTGTGCAAGCCGTCAAAGCTCATATCCTCGAACTCGCCGTCGCTCTCGCCGTTGCCGTAGAAATCGAACCGGGCGCTGCCGATGCCCTGCGCTGCCAGAGCGCGGGACAGATGGGTGTACATGGACTTGTAGCCGCTGCAGCTGCCGGCAAAGCCGTGCAGATGCACCACAAAGGGCACCTTGCCCTCGGTGTCGGGCAGGGTCACGATGCCGCGCAGGGTGTGGCCATTGCGGTTTTTAAACTGAACCTGTAAGATCTTCATGGTTTACTTGCTCTCCTTTGCGGCGCGGCGAGCCTTCAGCTCGGTCAGCATCTCAGCAGTCTTCTGCTTGGTCAGGGGATAGACGAAGAACAGGATGGCAACTGCAATGCCGTAGCCCAGGAAGTAGATGCCGGTGTAGCTCTTCCAGATGGCGTTCACAACGCCTGCGGTCTGCACAGCGCCTGCGGTAACGTTGTAGCCGATGGCACCCAGCACAAAGCTGGACAGGCTGCCGGAAATGGCGCTTGCAAGCTTGCGGAAGAAGGAGTAGGTGGAGTAAACGATGCCCTCGTTGCGCTCGCCGGTCTGCAGCTCGTGGTAGTCGATGGCGTCGTTGACCATAGCCCAGATCAGCACCTGCATGCCGGAAGCGCCCAGATAGCAGATACCGTTGATGACGATGAAAGCCACAGGGTTGTGGACGGGGAAGAAGAACAGGATGCCGAACACGATGGCGGCAAAGCCAGCGCCCATGCAGCACCACTCCTTCTTGCCGAGCTTGTTGGCCAGAGGCTGGGTGATGGCAAAGGACAGCACAGCGTACAGCACGCTCAGCATACCGGAGACAGCCTGAATTTTAACGTTGCCGAAGAAGTCCTTATACAGATAGGTGTTCAGACCGTTGACCACGGAAGCACCGATCATGCCGGTCAGGCTGAAGAACATAACGCCCAGCAGAGCCTTATTGTGAGAGATCTCCTTGAGCACATGCAGGTAGTTCAGCTTTTCGCCCTGCGGACGCTCGGGCACTTCCACGCGCTCCTTGCACCATACGCAGGTGATCTGCAGGCACAGCAGACCCAGCATAGCGCAGATGCAGGCCAGCATCAGGAAGCGGCCAGCCACGGGCTGGTTGTCCACATACAGGAACAGGGGGCCGACCATGACCATAACGGTCATGAAGATGGTGCCGCCAAGGCTGCGGTAGCGGGACAGTGCGGTGCGCTGGCTGACATCATCGGTCATCACGCTGGACAGAGTACCGAAGGGCACGTTGACGCAGGTGTACAGCGCCTCGTACAGAACGTAGGTGACGAACATGTAGGCCAGACGCAGGCCGTAGTTGATATTGCCTACATTGACAAAGCCAAGTATGCACAGCACTGCCATGGGGAAGGAGAAGGCGCGGATCCACGGGATGAACTTGCCGCCCTTGGTGGCCTTGCGGGAGTCCACGATGGCACCGATGATGGGGTCATTCACGGCGTCCCAGATCTTGGTGATCAGCAGCAGGATACCCACGTGGAAGGGGTTGACCTGCAGGATCAGGGTGTAGAAGATCGACAGATACATGGCGCGGTACTGCTCGGTGAAGCAGCAGCCCAGATCGCCCAGCGTATAGCCGATCTTGTCCTTCATGGAGAAGGGGCGGATGGTCTTTTTCTGGTCCATTATGTTTTATCCTCCTTAAAAACAGTGAAACCACGAGACTTTTCGCACAAGTCTCTTTTCTACGTTTGCATTATACGTTAATTTTTCATCAATACATATCCAAAAAATGATTGAAAACTATCGCAAATTGATGTATTATGCAATTATAACAGTTGTATTTTTCTGTTGTGTACAACAATTTGTTATATATGACAGTTTCATGGAGGACTTTTTGGTGAATTATACAGCCAAGTGTTATCTTTTTGAGCAGAGCGCCGTCCGGGAATTTTATTCCGGCGCGTATTATGATTTGTTTCTGGTCATGCGGGGCAGCGGTGTGTTCCGGTGCAGCGAGGTGGTGCTGCCCGCACAGCAGCAGAATCTCATCATCTTCAAGCCCGGTCAGGGCGGCAGACTGGAATACGCCGGTGCTTACGGCCCGCTGGAACTTATTCGGGTACAGCTGTCCCCCCAGACGCTGGCGCAGCTTTCGGACGCAGATACCGACCTTGAAAAAAGCTTCAACGTGGTGCCCTCCCGGCAGGTGGCTGTGCGCCCGGACAGCCAGATCTATATGCTGCTGAAAAACCTTGCCCGGAAGCTGCTGATGCTCCCGCAGGAGCGCACCCAGTTCGGTGCAGCGGTGTTCGAGCACGGTATTTTGCAAATGTTTGTGGTGCTGGCGCTGCGTGCCTGCATCCATGCGGAGTTCCACACCGCATCGGTCAGCCGCCACTACCTGATGCTGGACGAGGTGTTTTTGTTTATTCAGGCGCACCTTACCGAGGAACTGACGCTGGAGCGGCTGGAAAAGGAGTTTTTCGTCTCCCGGGAACATATTGCCCGGGAATTCAAACGCCAGACCGGGCAGACGGTGCACCGCTATATCGTAAAGGCGCGGTTAGACCGCTGCTGCACCCTCATCGAGCAGGGGCTGCCCATCACCGAGGTGTACAAGACCAGCGGCTTTGGCGGTTACAACCACTTTTTCCGCGCCTTTAAAAAGGAGTACGGCATGACCCCCAAGGAGTACTTCCACACCACCCGGCAGGACGCCCGGGGATGAATCCGGCAAAAGCAGCGCCGTCTGCGCCTGTGAAAAAAGCCGCCCGGGAAGATCCGCAGATCCTCCCGGGCGGCTTGCTTATCCTATTTTTTTCCTTTTACTTGCAGTGGGTGAGGCAGTTCAGGCCATCACAACCAGCACGAGAAAGCCGATGACCAGCAGGATACCGGTCATGCCGATGGGCATACGGTGAAAGAAATCCGGCCCCGGTATAGCTGCTTTTATAAGATCCGGCATCCGGGTGACTGCGATGGGCAGTCTGGCTACGGTGTTTCCAAGCTGGATTCCATTGTAGAAGAAGTTGTCCGGCAGATCTTCGCACAGTTCCGGGAAGTTTCCCGGAAGAAGCTGCTGGAATCGGTCAAGACCAACGATGCCGCCCGCATCCAGAAGAAGGTCAAGAAAATCCAGAAAGACTTGGAAGCCAAGCAGAAAGAGCTGGACAACCTGAAAGCCGAAACCATTCTGGTCATTCGGGGCGTAAGTGCCTTGGACAAAGAACTGCTCGGCACACTGGTGGCCGAAGCAAAAGATGCACTGGAAACCCTGGAAAAGCAGCTCGTGCAGGCACAGGAAGAATACGAAGAAGCCACCAAAACAGCAAAGCGTAGCAACTACATCTGCAACGAGCTGTTTACATGGGCGGATGTTTACGACACCGCCAACCACGATGAACGCCGCGCCATTTTGCAGCAGTTCATTAAGGAGATTCGCGTCCGAAAAGACTATGAGATCTCGATTACGCTGAACGCCAGCTTCAACCAAGTGGAGCAGCTCAAGGCTGTATCAACCTACGATGGCGCGGAAATTTTTGAAGAAACTTCCGAGAAGGGGGCATAAAAGCGATGTGATTGCCCGCAGAACTCTGCAAAATGCAAAGAAAGAAGCGTGAAACCGATGGATTTTCAAAAAATATATTGATGACCCCGCCCGGTTCGCATCCGACTTCAGGGTTTGGAGCCTGGCACGGTCTGCCAAAGGCCCAGAAATGCGTCGTCATCGTCGCCCTGCTGGAATTCTTCTGGATCGCCGCCTTGCAGTTCCAGGTCTATGAACTGGCGGACACCGTATCCACCCAGCGCGTTCGCATGGCACAGCTGGAAAAGCAGGCCAAGAAACAAAATAATATGTTATATTCCGCCTCGCAGACACTGGACGATATCGAAAAGAAATGGCACCGCCTCAATTTCCGCGTCCTCGAAAACACCTGGCGCATCGAAGAACCGGAAAAAGACCCGGACGCTTTATAGTTTGGAGTTTGCAGTTTGTAGCCGGTGGTTTTAATTTTTTCAGCCATTCACTGCAAACTAAAAACTTAAAACTCAAAAAATAGGCTGTCACATTAATGCATGTTTTGCTTAATGTGACAGCCTATTTTTTACACTTTTCTTTAATTTTCGATGATTTTCAGGAAGGCTTCCGGTTCCGGCAGGGACCGCAGTATCTTCCAGGGCGCGCACTGGGCCAGTTCCTCATAGGAATAGCGGCCTGTAGCCACGCTGATCGTGCGGGCGCCGATGGCTTTGCCGCACTGGATGTCGTAAGGCGTGTCGCCGATGACATAAGCCATCTCGATGGCATCGCCCCAGGCTTCCTTGGCGATGGCCAGGGCATTGCGGGCCAGATCATCGCGATAGTAATAATTGAAGGCGAACCCAGAATGAGAGAAATCGAAGTACTGGGACAGGCCGAAGACGTCCATCTTCATGCGGGCGCCGATGGCGCTGTTGCCGGTCAGGAGGAGCTGCCTGTAATCCTTTCGCTGTTGGAAGAAAGCCAGGTTCTCTTCTACGTGGGGCAGGACAACGCCCTCTTCGGCCTTGCGCTTCAGCCATTTCAGGAGCTTCTTTTCATAGCCCCGGCAAAAGGCATGGACTTCATCGTCTGTCGGCATGATGCCTGTGGCTTTATACAAGAGCTGCTGGCAGATGAAATTATCCGTCCGGCCGCCGGCGGCGATCTTCGGCACGGGCACGTCGGCGCCCTTGAGGTCGTGGAAGACTTCTTCAATGGCGTACAGACCGGCCCGGCCCGTATTCAATAAGGTTCCGTCAATGTCCCAGTATAGTAATTTCACAGTATTCACTCCATCTTCGGGCACGCACTTTGGTCATTACTGTTTGGATACGATGTCCTTCGTATCGCGGGCGATCATGATTTCTTCGTTCGTCGGGATGACGTACATCTTGACCGTCGAATCATCCGTGCTGATGAGGGCATCTTTACCGCGGACGTTGTTGCGCTGCGGGTCGAGTTTCGCACCGAGGTATTCCAGGCCTTCAGCGATGGCTGCACGGTCTTCGATGCCGTTTTCGCCGACGCCAGCCGTAAAGGTGATGACGTCTACGCCGCCCATGGCAGCTGCGAAAGCGCCGATTTCCTTGCGGACCTGATAGTGGAACATGTCGAGGGCGAGCCGAGCGCGTTCGTTGCCTTCAGCAGCAGCCTGGCCGAGGTCGCGGAAGTCGCTGGAAACGCCGGAAATGCCGAGGACGCCGGATTTCTTATTCATGAGCGTATCCATTTCTTTCGTCGAAAGGTTGTGGTTGTCCATGACGTTGAGGACGATAGCCGGGTCGATATCGCCGCAGCGGGTGCCCATGAGGACGCCGGCGAGCGGTGTGAAGCCCATGGTCGTGTCGACGCATTTGCCATATTTGATGGCAGCCAGGGAAGAACCGTTGCCGAGGTGGCAGTTGATGATGCGCAGTTTTTCAACGGGTACGCCCATGACTTTAGCGACTTCGCCAGCTACATAGCGATGGCTCGTGCCGTGGAAGCCATAACGGCGGATGTGGTCTTCTTTGTAGAGTTCATACGGGAGGCCATACATGAAGGCTTTCGCCGGCATGGTCTGATGGAAAGCCGTATCGAAGACGCCGACCTGAGGAACGCCGGGCATGATGGCTTTGCAGGCGTTGATGCCGATGATGTTAGGCGGATTGTGGAGCGGAGCCATAGCCGAGCATTTTTCCAAGGCTTTCATGACTTCATCCGTAATGAGCGTGGAAGCAGCGAATTCTTCGCCGCCATGGACGACGCGGTGGCCGACAGCGTCGATGGCATCCATGGATTTGATGACGCCGCATTCAGCGTCGGTGAGGATGTCGAGGACGAGTTTGACAGCGACTTGGTGATCCGGGATGGACTGTTTGATTTCTTTCTTCTGGCCATTCCATTTGTGGGTCAGCTGCGAATCGGGAAGGCCGATTTTTTCGACCAAACCTTTTGCCATTACTTCTTCATTGTCCATGTTGATGAGCTGGTACTTCAAGGACGAGCTGCCGCAGTTTACAACCAATACGATCATGAAAATTTACCCTCTTTCATTTGTCTTAGAATTATTTGAGCTGGCCAAATACGTGGTCAACTACTTCTTTAGCCAGGGCATCGCCGTCTTTGTACATGTACATGACGTGCCATATCTGGCCATTATCTTCAAAGAAGAGACTCCGCACGATGAGTTTGGCCGGCTGGCCGTTGAGCGGTTCCGTATAGGAAGCGTCGACAACGGTGGTCTTGCGGCCGCTTTCTTCCGCGTCGGTGACCTTCGTTTGCAGATCAGAAACATCCGGTGTCTGTTTCAGCATGGCAACATATTCTTCTGCCATGGCTACAGGCGTCGTTTCGCCAGCCGTTTCGGAAACAGCGACGACATTGATGTGCTTATCGTTGTTGATGTACATCATGCCTTCCCCATTCTGGCGGCTTACATGGGCCAGGTCGAACGGTGTCATGACATAGACTTCCGAATTCCCGGCTTTGAGCTGGACATACCCGAAGCTGTATTCTTCGAGCATCGTCATGTTGCCGCATCCGGACAACAATACGACAGCTGCGGTCATGGCCGCAACTGCTAATAATTTCAATCCTTTCATGCAATCACCTATTTATGCTTTCTACAGACTAGGTTCATTATAGCATAAAAGATTTATAGCGTCACCTAAAAAAAAGCGACGAATTGCAAATACTTTCGCCTCTCCCTTGGCAGGAATGAGTATACACCATTGACGTTTCCCGGCCTGCCCCGTATACTTATAACCATTAGCACGATTTTATTTAAAACATATAATATAATTCTCATCAGGCTATACTTTTTCGAGATTTTGTGAAATTCTGAACATATAGGAGGCTCTATGGAATCCCTTGCCATCATCGCCGAATTCAACCCGTTCCACACGGGTCACGCCCGTTTAATCCGCCAAGTCCGCCAGGCAGCCGGCCCGGAGGCGGCCATCGTCATCATCATGAGCGGCGCCTTCGTCCAGCGCGGCGAACCGGCTTTTTTCGATAAATGGCACCGCGCGGCCTGGGCCATCGACGGCGGTGCCGATGTGGTCATCGAACTCCCTGCCGTCTATGCCCTGTCCAGCGCGGCCGGTTTCGCTCAAGGCGGCGTCACCTTAGCCGCCCGCCTGGGCTGCCAGGCCCTGGCCTGCGGCGTCGAAGGC
>OKSB01004396.1_pt1 | contig 10099 bp, 9 predicted proteins | sample 1601171 | NCBI WGS metagenome assembly OKSB01 (sample SAMEA3541496, study PRJEB24748) | human gut metagenome | biome: human gut; feature: human-associated habitat; material: faeces | place: China | collected 2012 | reverse complement strand
ACAACTCCGGGTATTATATTTCTATTATTTTTTTAAGTTCTTCTAACCTTCTATAAGGTCCTGGCCTCTCATTCCTATTACCGGGCCACCTGTTCCATTAATGTATTCTTCTGTAATTTTTACAGTTCCAATGTTGTCATCTTTTGGAATTTCATACATTATATCAAGCATAAATTTCTCAATGATTGCCCTTAGTGCTCTGGCCCCTGTTTTCTTTTCTATTGCTTTCTTGGCAATTGTTCTAAGAGCACCTTCCGTAAATTCAAGTTTTACTTCATCAAGTTCAAGCAATTTCTGATACTGTTTGATAATTGCATTCTTTGGATCTGTAAGAATCTTTACAAGCATGTCTTCTGTTAATCCATCCAAAGTAAATACAATTGGAAGTCTTCCAAGGAATTCAGGAATCATACCAAATTTTCTCAAATCTTCTGATGTTACTTTTTTCATAATATTAGGATCATTATCGTATTTGTCTGTTAATTCACTTTGGAAGCCTATGGCTGCCTGCTTGTTAAGTCTTTCCTTAATAATGTCTTCCAAATCCGGAAAAGCGCCACCGCAAATAAACAAAATATTTTTTGTGTTAACTGTTGCAAGTGGCACCATTGCATTCTTGCTTGTTGCACCAACAGGAACTTCAACTTCGCTTCCTTCCAAAAGCTTAAGCATTCCCTGCTGAACTGACTCTCCGCTTACATCTCTGCTACTTGTATTCTGTTTCTTTGCAATCTTGTCTATTTCGTCAATAAAAATAATACCTGTTTCTGCTCTTTCAACATCATTGTCTGCTGCTGCCAAAAGTTTTGAAACAACGCTTTCAATATCATCGCCAATATACCCTGCCTCTGTAAGTGATGTTGCATCTGTTATTGCAAGAGGAACATCTAATAACTTAGCTAAAGTCTTAACAAGGTATGTTTTACCTGAACCTGTAGGTCCAATCATTAACATATTTGACTTTTCAATTTCAATTTCGTCCATTGTGTTTGTTGCCACTCTCTTGTAGTGATTATAAACTGCAACAGACATAACCTTCTTAGCATAATCCTGTCCGATAACATAATCGTCTAACTTACCTTTTATAACATGAGGTGCAGGAATCTTGTTAATATCCAAAACAGGTGCTTCTTTCTTTTCTGAAGATTTTTTCTTTTTAAGTTTCTGTTTCTTTGGAATTTCTCTTCTAAAATCATCCGTAGTCATCATATGAATTCCCGGAGTATTAAGCAACTCTTCTAATTCATCCTTGCTTATGCTCATATTCATGCCAAAGTTCTGGAAACTATTAAAACTCTTCTGCAGACAATCTGCGCACACACAAATTCCACCCGGCATATCAATCATAGTTCCTGCTTTACTTTCAGGTCGTCTACAAACATAACAAATCTTCTCGTATTCATCTTCATTACTCTTGTCTGATGAATCACCATTCTCACTTTTATCAACATTGTTATTGTCTGTAGAATTGTTATCATCATTTACTATTACTTTATTATCATTTTCCTTTGAGTTATTGTCTATAACTTGATTGTTTTCAGCTACAACCTCTCGGAAATCATTTTCATCTAAAGTCTTGTTTTCAAATTCATCTTTGTTCATTGTATCTCTCCATTCTGCGATATTATTCACAAATAAAAAAAGTATATCACATTTAATCCTACATACTAATCCACAACATACTCTGCGAACATCAGTAATTTAATATGAAACACCATTTAATACATGGCTTAGTTTAACATATATTAACTAAAATTAAAACATACAAAATTGACCATATTCTGACTTAAATGTTACATATTTTTTAACATTTCAAAAGAGGCAACCCTCTACCGGATTGCCTCTTTGTTATAAACAAAACACTTTATGAGAAAGAAATTTTTAACTTTTTTAGTTTGCGGCATTCTGTGTTGTTTCAATTACGCTCTTGTCGCCAAGTGTAACTGTAACATCTTTTGTCTTGTATTCTCTGCCGTCTCTGTATTCTATAGTTACTTTAACCTGTTCGCCTTTCTTGTAGTATTCAAGCATACTCTGTAATGATGTCATTGATGAAACATCCTGCCCGTCAAATTTTGTAATTACATCTGATGCTGCGATTCCGGCATTTTCAGCAGGGCCACCTTTTACTACGCTCTGTACCTGGATTCCCTGTGGAATTGAGTAAGCCTGTGATGTCTGCTCATCTACATCAAACCCTGAAATTCCAAGGTAACCCCTTTCGTCTTCTGATACTTTTGTTCTTGTTTCTTTTGTTTCAAGGTTACTAATAATATCTTTTACAGATGAAATTGGGATTGCAAAGCCCATACCTTCAACGCTAGCATTTGAGCTGCTTCCGCTTGATGAATATTTTGCAACGTTAATTCCGATAACTTCTCCACTGGCATTTAATAATGCTCCGCCACTGTTACCACCGTTAATTGCTGCGTCTGTCTGAAGTAATGTCATTGTCTGATTTTCAAGCTGAACCTTTCTGTCTTTTGCACTGATAATGCCTGTTGTTACTGACTGTCCATATCCTAAAGCATTACCAATTGCAATAACACCTTCGCCAACGTTAACTTTATCTGAATCGCCTAATGTAGCTTTCTTAATATTTTTTAATACATCTGATGGAATGTCTTTTAATTTTACTGCAACAACTGCTACGTCTTTTGTTGAATCAGTTCCCTTAATGTATCCATCAACTGAATCCTTTGATTCTGTTCCGGCAAACTGAATCTTTAAGCTGTCTGCACCTTCAACAACGTGATTGTTTGTAACTATAAGAAGTTCTGTACTTGTCTGGTCTACAATAATACCTGAACCTGCTGCATCTTCTTCATATGAATTGCTCTTGTTGTTTCCGCTATTTCCACCACCAAAATAGTATTCCCAAATATCCTGTGAATAATCGTTTCTTGATTCAACTAATGTCTTGCTTGTAATAGCTACAACACTTGGCATTGCACTGCTTACAACACTTGAAACATCTGTTACTGTAACGCCTGATGTCGATGAAGAATTAGCATCGTTCTGTGTGTTTGTTGAGCCGATTGATTCGTAATTGCCTGAATCACTGCTATTGTCATTGCTACTATTGCTATTGTTATCATTGTTGCTTAATGCTCCGTCTTCCAAAACATTTGTTAATGAATCTTTATTCTTTGAAATATAAGCTGCTGAAATACCAATTGTTCCTGCAAGTAAAACTACACAAACTGCAACAACGGCTATTAAAGTTCTCTTCTTTTTCTTCTTTTTACCATTACCATTGTTATTGTTGTTACTGTTATAATTGTAACCATTGTTTGTCTGAGAATCATTTGTTGAATAATAATATCCATTATTCTGTGAATTATTAGAATTGCTATTATAATAACTGCCATTCTGTGTACTATCATTGCTACTATTGTTGCTTCCCTGCGAATAATAAGTACCATTTCCACTTACATCATCTGCGTTATGATGCTCATCATTTACATATGACTGTCTGTAAACACTGCTTTCCTGTTCAGCTGTCTGCTCTGTATTCTGTTCTGAACTATTCACAGCATCCTGTGAAACCTGCTGGCTGTTTACCTCTTCAAAATTATTGTTTTCTGTACCTGATATATTGTCATCGTTGTTTCCCTCCGGATTTGAACCAAATCCATTTGGATTCTCGTTATCGTACATCTTCCTTTTCTCCTTTCAGGCTCTTTTTTTTAATAAAGAACAAAATTTTGTATTACCTCATCTATTCCTTATTTGATTATAGGTATAGTTTAACGGCTAGTTGTGTTGATTTTGTGTTCTACTTATTAAAAAATTGCGAAAATCTGCCTATTGTTTGCAGGCTGCCATTTTCGGCGACTATATGCAGAAAAAAGGAGTCGCAATTTGCAACTCCTACATTTTTAATAAAACTGGCTCTTACCGCCATCATCATAATCATAACTTACGGATTCTGTCTCACCTTCCTTATTCTTTTTAGCATCTCCACTCATGTCTATACCTGTTGAGCCATCCGAATACACACCTGTATCAGTCTGTATCTGATTTCCGATAGTATTAACAGTGCTTGTTGGCTGGTAATTCTTTTCACCGAAAAGATACTCATGAAGCTCCGATACGTTATCACTTAAGCCTTTTGGCATAACATAACTGGTTCCACTAATAGTTCCCGTTTCAAGGTTTGACGGAAATCCCTGACTTCCCGATAATTTAAAATCAAATATAATTGGAATCATATTTACAATTTCTTTAAAAGTAAAACTTGTGGAAATAATTTTGTTTTTGTTAGTGTTGGCATTCATAACACCCGAAACCATTTCCTGCAATTCGCTAAAGCTTGCACTCTTTGCCTTTTCTACCAACTTCATCATAACTGAACGCTGTCTTGCTGCTCTACCAAAATCGTCTCTAACCTCTTCCCCTGTTTTTGGATCATAGAAAGTAGCTTTTCTGATTCTACAATATGTTGTGGCCTGAATACCATTTAACTTAATATTCTTTCCACTCTTCTTAACATATTTGGGTTTTACACCAATTGAGCTACAAGTACTGCTCATATGATAATTAAGCTGCTGTAATTCATCATCTGTAAGATTAACTTTTATTCCTCCCAATGTGTCTATAATCTCAGCAACACCTGAAAAGTTAACTGTAACATAATCAGTAATGTTAAGGTCAAGATTCATGTTAAGTGTATTGATCGCCGCTTCAGGTCCACCACCTGCATAGGCTGAATTAACCTTAAAGTACTTATAAATGGTTCCATCTTTTCCGTAAATTCCAAGATAAGTATCCCTATACACTGATACCATTTTTACTTCGCCTGTAGTGTTATGTACACTAACAATAAGTATGGAATCGCTGTTAGAAGCATCAACTTCTCCTTCTCTTGAATCTACACCAAACAATACAAAATTAGTATATTCTTCTGAATAATTGTATTTAAGTTTGTTAGTTTTGATACTGTTGTCATCAAAATTAAGATCTCGTACACTCTCGTTGTAACTGTTATTTCCCCACCAGGTTATAATTTTCTGGCCTATTGCTGTGTTTGCCATAGCCTTTACAACCTGGGTCTTTACTGATGGCACAAATAAAATCACAGCCATCATAACTATAAGTAGTCCAAAAATAACTTCCATTGTTGTTACAAATCTTTTTAATCGTTTTACTGTTTTTAACTGTTGCTCTGAGCTTTTCGTTTTTCTCCTAGAACTCATGCTTTTCTCCAATCATCTTCTTTTTAGTAACTTATAATTAATCTTATCTGTATCCGTTAGGATTGTTCTTCTGCCAATTCCATGAATCAGCACACATTTCCTTAATGTCGTATTTTGCTTCCCAGCCTAATTCTTCCTTGGCCAAAGTTGCATCTGAATAACATTCAGCAATGTCACCAGGTCTTCTGTCTGTAATTACATAAGGAATGTCAATTCCGCTTGCTTCGCTGAAATTCTTAATAACGTCTAATACGCTGTATCCCTTTCCTGTTCCAAGGTTATATACCTTAACTCCCGGATTTTCTTTAATCTTATCAATTGCATTTACATGACCTGTAGCCAAATCCATTACATGGATGTAATCTCTAACTCCTGTTCCGTCAGGTGTTGGATAATCATTTCCAAATACATTAACTCTTGGAAGTTCTCCTGTTGCAACCTTTGTAATGTAAGGCATAAGGTTGTTTGGAATTCCGTTAGGATCTTCGCCGATAAGTCCACTCTTGTGTGCTCCAATTGGGTTAAAGTAACGAAGAAGAATTACATTCCATTCCTTGTCTGCAAACTGAATGTCTGTAAGAATCTGTTCAAGCATTGACTTTGTCCAGCCATATGGGTTTGTACACTGTCCCTTAGGGCATTTTTCTGTTATAGGAATTTCTGCCGGATCTCCGTATACTGTTGCTGATGAACTAAAGATAATATTCTTTACTCCATGTTTACGCATTACATCGCACATAGCTAATGTTCCTGAAATGTTATTTGTGTAATATTCAAGAGGCTTCTGAACTGATTCACCTACAGCCTTTAAGCCTGCAAAATGAATAACTGCATAAATGTCGTTTTCTGTTAAAATCTTATCCATTAATTCCTTGTCTGCAATGTCACCTTTGTAGAATTTTAAAGTTTTGCCTGTAATCTTTTCCACTCTCTTAAGTGATTCTTCGCAAGCATTGCTTAAGTTATCTATAACTACCACGTCATATCCTGATTCCAATAATTCAACACAAGTATGACTTCCAATAAATCCTGCTCCACCTGTTACTAAAATAGTGCTCATTATTCTACCTCCATTATTTAGCTTTCGCTTTAATTTTTATTGTAACATTATTCATCAGTGTAGTGTTATCCGGCACTGCTACGTCCACATGTACCGTTGTTGTTCCTTCCTTAACTTTCCCCAAATCTGCACTAATGGCCATGTCATCTTTTGTTAATTGGCTGATTACTTCTTCCTCTCCCTGTAAAGTAACTTTAACCTTTTTTGTAACTAGCTGTACATCCAAGTCGCTGCTTAAGTCATTAAGAGATACTTCAGAAGCATCATATTCAAATGTTCTTGTGATAAGCTTCTTAATTAGAACCTTTACGGTTATAGTTGATTCTCCGCTAACGGACAATCCTTTTGGTAATTTGCCTGTTACATCTATATTCTGTGTCACATCACCTTTGGCATCTGACACATCTATATCATCCTGTATATCTAATGATTCAATGCTGTCAAGAGATTCTTCACTACCGTAAACTGTAATACTGTCACTTGAAAGAATCACATCATCCACAACATAACCATCTGCCGGCTTACCTAATTCATCTTTATTTATAGTTGAAATTGGAACCTGTTTTGCTCTTAAAACATTAACATTAACCCTTATCTTCTTATCTGATAATTCAATTTCATCTGATTTAATTTCTTTGTTGTTCTTATCATAAAGTATTACAGGACATTTTTTTGAAATATTAGTATTTGTTCCATCCAAGCTACATCTTACTGCTACCTTTTTGATTTTGTCAATAATTGATGTTGGAGCTTTTACTGTAACTTCGTCTGTGGACATTGAGCTAAGCCCTGCCACATAGCCGTCAGCAACCTTTCCTGTATACTCAACAACCAAGTCTGTAAAATCTTTTTCTTCAAGATTTTCCACGTCTACCAGAATAGTCTGGGCTGACTGTTTTACAATTGTAATCTTTCTTCCCAGAGAAGCATTCTTAGCTGTTACATCAACAGGAATTGAGTTGACTTTTGACAATTCCTTTAAAGATGCAGTAGCCCTGAAATCCTCTGCTGATAAGTTACTTACAATTGATCTTTTGCCTGAAACAGTAATATTCAAGTACTGTTCAGACTTAACATTATATACCATATCTCTGCTGGTTATTGCACTTTCGTTTGTAACGGATATTGGAATATTTGATACAGTAATGGTTTTCTCCGGATCGTTAACATTAACAATTGCCAGCCACAAAACCAATGCTATTAATACTGCAAGAAATTTCAAACCAATATTATTTGTCAGAGACATCTTTAGTTTCGTTAACATCTTTTTCATTGCGTCCCCTTCCTTTCAAAAATCTTCTTGGTTTAACTTCCTCTTTATCCTGAGCCTTTATAAGCTCATTTTTCAGAATTGAAGCATCTGCGTATCTAATTAACTTGCCTTCTTTTGCAATGGAAATACTTCCTGTTTCTTCTGACACAATAACAACTATACAGTCTGAAACTTCACTAATTCCAAGTCCTGCTCTATGTCTTGTCCCCAAATCCTTGCTTAAAGAAGAGCTGTCTGACAGTGGCAGATAACATGTTGCTGCCACTACCCTGTTTTCATCTATAATAACTGCACCATCGTGTAATGGTGTGTTTTTTTCAAAAATATTAATTAACAACTGGCTTGAAATACGTCCGTCTATCTTTATTCCTGTTTCAATAAACTGACCTAAATCGTGCTGCTGTCTTATAACAATTAAGGCTCCTGTTTTAGCCTTTGCCATCTCAAGAGTTGCTCTTGTTATTTCTTCAACTGATCTGTCGCTAAAATTAGATTCATTGTTGCCATTTTCAAATTTTAATACTTTGAAAATAACATTCTTTCTACCTAATTCTTCCAGAGCCCTTCTAAGTTCAGGCTGAAATATAATTACAAGTGCTATAATACCTGCACTTAATGTCTTGTTAAATATCCATAGCAGTGTTGTCAAATGAAATAAAGAAGCCACAAGCATAAAGATTACAAGCACAAAAATACCCTTTAATAATACCCATGCCCGGCTTTTTCTAAACCATAAGACCACATAGTAAATAGCTACAGACATTATAACTATTTCAACAATGTCGCTTGCATAAATTTCCGGCACTGTTAAATATTTTTCTATAAAATTTGAAATATAATTTAATACTGTGCTCACTTTATTTCCCCTTTCTATAATACTCTGCTTTATAATGTCGAAAACCTCTTCAATTAAGAATAACGTTTTTTATTTGATTTTTATTGCAAACTCTATTTCCAATTCTTCTTTTTCTTTCTCTGGGCATTAATTCTTTTAACATTCATTTCAGGTGCTACCACGTTAATCTTAGGCACTGCCTTAACGTAATAATAGTATTCGTCATCCTCAAACTGAGTATGTTCTGTTCTTGAATAATCCACTGAAAATACGAAGAACTGAATAATGCATCCTAACAATATAGAGCCTACGCTCCCAAGAATAACCTCAATTATTGAATATTCTGTGTTCAAAATAAGTGCTCCAACCAAAATTATAACACAATCTACCACTCCGCCTACTATAATCGCAATAATCCAGGCATTGTTAACTGATGATCTTCTTATAAAATAAACTACTAATGTAGTTATAATAAATGCTGCAATAACCAAAAATAATTGATTATTAACACTAATCATTTTTAATACTGTATTAAGATTTGCTGCGTTAGTTCCCTCTGATGCAACATTCTGAATTGCGTCTGCATTCTTGCCTATTACGGCTATCATATAATATACTATTGTTCCAAATGTAACCGATACTATTGATACAGGTGTGCATATTAATCCTGCAATAATCGGAACAATATATGGTATTTTCAGGAAAAACGCCATGGGAACAAAAAGTACGAATATTCCCTGTGTTGGTGTAAATCTAAAATACAAAAGTAACATTATTAGCAAAATAATTACCACTAATGCCCCAAGTTCTATTGATAATGTAAATATGTTAATACACATAATAGCCGTTAAAGCTGCTATTATAATTGTCCAAGGCATAAAGGCCATAATAACTGATATTCCCATTATTACAGGCCACATTGTTAATAAATCATTATATCCAACATTCTTTTTTATTAGAGTTAATGCTATAAACGCACTGATAAATTTAATAATCGGATTAACATAAAACTCATGTTCCGCGTAAAAATTCTTTAATTTCTCCTTATATACAAGTAATCCCTTCATTATTCTTCATCGCCTCCCTCTCCAAGTTCATCAATAATGGCATCATATTCCAATTCCTGAATACGGTGCAGTGTTTTCAAATCTCCATTATATTCTTTTAAATGCTTTCTTATATTTCTAAACTTGTGTGAGAAAAAAGCATAACTAAAAATCATATATAAAACAACGGATACAATATATAAAATCACAAGCATTACTATTAAAGCTGTAAGTCTTCCTGTTGTTGTAAGACTTGATATAACCTTGTCAGACTTATACATAAACCATAAAACCAAACAAAGCAAATATGCAACTGTTATACACAAAAAAGACTTAAGCATTTTTAGTGACATATAATCACCTCTGAAATACTTGCTTGTTTTAATCTCTTTTTTTTGATTTTTCTGCTCATATAATGACAACTTTGTCATTAGTATAATCTTTTCATTATTAAGCATTTTAAATCTCCTTAAAATTGAATCTCTAACTTTTTCGTATAGAAACCCATAATTATTTTTAATTCTATCATAGGTGGAAAAAATTTACTACAGGATTTACGAATTAATTTTGTTTATATGTAGTCCAAAAAGGGAACCTTGCAAACACGTTGATTTTATTATTTTGCTCCGCCGCCTATTGTACAGCGAAAACTTAAACTCGCCTTCGGCTCAAACAGTAAGTTTATCG
>OKSB01004393.1_pt1 | contig 10110 bp, 6 predicted proteins | sample 1601171 | NCBI WGS metagenome assembly OKSB01 (sample SAMEA3541496, study PRJEB24748) | human gut metagenome | biome: human gut; feature: human-associated habitat; material: faeces | place: China | collected 2012 | reverse complement strand
TGAAAGTCTTGCCAGGCAGTATCATGTATTAAAAGCCACAAACGGAAAACATGCATACGCCCGCGACTGCTCTCGACCGGAGGAGTGGCACAGGTGGCCGTCCTGGGAGGCGACATAAAAGAATACCAAATACTGCTGCACCCCGAGAAAATGAAGCACTACGGCGTTACCTTGACTGAAGTGCTCGCCGTAACAAAAGGCATGAACCAGAACACCAACGGCGGAGTGATATACCAGTACGGTAACGAATACATAGTGCGCGGCGTAGTTTCGACCGACAACATCAAAGAGATTGCACGCGCCGTAATAAAAACCGAAAACGGGAACCCCGTAATGCTCGCCGACATAGCCGACGTGAAAGTTGGAGGGCAACAGCCCAAGTTAGGACTTGCCTCGATTGAGGGGAAACCGGCCGTGCTGCTAACCGTAACCAAGCAACCCAATACCGGCACGATAGAACTGACAGAGCGACTGGAAGCCGCATTGAAAGACCTGCAGAAAAACATGCCGGCCGACGTAAAGGTTTCGACCGACATATTCCGGCAGTCGCGCTTCATTGACGCTTCTATCAACAACGTGCAGGATTCGCTCTACGAAGGAGCAATATTCGTAGTGCTCGTGCTGTTCCTTTTCCTTGCAAACGTACGCACCACGGTTATATCGCTCATCACCCTGCCCTTGTCGCTGTTGGTTTCGCTCATGGTGCTGCATTACATGGGGCTCAGCATAAACACGATGAGCCTGGGCGGACTTGCAATAGCTATTGGTTCGCTCGTGGACGATGCCATAGTAGACGTTGAAAATGTGTGGAAACACCTGCGCGAGAACCGCGCGCTTCCCGAAGGGCAACAGCGGCCCATACTCGAGGTGGTGTTCAACGCTTCGCGCGAGGTACGCATGCCTATCCTCAACTCTACAATCATTATAATAGTAAGTTTCCTGCCGCTGTTCTACCTGAGCGGCATGGAAGGGCGCATGCTCATCCCGCTGGGTATTGCATTCATTGTAGCATTGTTTGCGTCAACCGTAGTAGCCTTGACGCTTACTCCCGTTCTCTGCAGCTATCTGCTGGGCTACAAAGTAAAGGGCGGCAACATCCCGAAAGAGGCTTTCGTTGCCGCATGGCTCAAGAAACATTACCGTAACGGCCTGCTCTGGGCGCTGGAACACAAGAAAAGCGTGCTCGGATGTACGCTCGCTCTTTTTGCAGCAGCAATAGGAATGTTTTTTACTTTGGGGCACAGCTTCCTTCCTTCGTTCAACGAGGGTTCTTTTACCATAAACGTCAGTTCTCTTCCGGGCGTGTCGCTTGAAGAATCCGACAAGATAGGACGCCAGGCAGAAGAACTGCTCCTGTCTATCCCCGAAATCCAGACCGTGGCCCGCAAAACCGGACGCGCCGAGCTGGACGAGCACGCATTGGGCGTGAATGTGTCGGAGATAGAAGCGCCTTTCGAGTTGAAAGACCGCTCGCACGCGGAACTGCTCGACGATGTGCGGCACAAGCTGTCGACAATAGTGGGCGCGAATATCGAAATAGGCCAGCCTATCAGCCACAGGATTGACGCAATGCTCAGCGGAACGCAGGCAAGCATTGCCATAAAGCTTTTCGGCGACGACCTGAACAAGATGTTCGCCATAGGTAACCGGATAAAGGACGCAATTAGCGACATAGAGGGCATTGCCGACCTGAACGTGGAGCAACAGATAGAACGCCCCGAGCTTACAATCGTTCCAAAACGCGAAATGCTCGCAAAATACGGCATACCTCTCTCCGACTTCAACGAATTCGTGAGGGTAAACATGGCGGGCGAGGTTGTATCGCAAGTATATGAAGAAAGAAAGAACTTCAACCTCATAGTCCGAGCCGACGAAGAGAACCGCGGCACAATGGAACGGATTCGCGACCTTATGATAGACGGACCTAACGGCGAGAAAATCCCGCTCTCGAACGTGGCCGACGTCGTTTCGTCCACCGGGCCGAACACAATTAACCGCGAGAACGTAAAACGCAAGATTGTAATCTCGGCCAACGCAAGCGGGCGCGACCTGCGCGGCGTGGTAAACGACATACAGGAACGAGTAGACTCGCAGATACAACTGCCCGAAGGCTACCACATAGAATACGGCGGCCAGTTCGAAAGCGAACAAAGCGCAAGCCGCATACTCCTGCTCGCCTCGATTATAAGCATTGTGATAATATTCCTGCTGTTGTACATGCAGTTCCGCAACGCGCTCGAAAGCGGCGTTATCCTGCTCAACCTTCCGCTTGCACTCATTGGCGGTGTGTTCACGCTTCTGTTTACAACGGGCGAGGTAAGCATTCCGGCCATTATAGGCTTCATCTCGCTTTTCGGCATTGCCACGCGAAACGGAATGCTCCTAATCAACCGCTACAACATGCTGCGCGAAGAAGGCGTACCGCTTCGCGAAAGCATTGTTCACGGCTCGCTCGACCGCCTCAACCCTATACTCATGACGGCGCTGTGCTCTGCTCTGGCACTCATTCCGCTCGCGCTGCGCGGCGGGCTGCCCGGCAACGAGATACAAAGCCCCATGGCCAAGGTTATACTGGGCGGACTGCTTACCTCGACATTCCTGAACGCATTCATCATACCCATAGTCTACGAGCTGATGAACAGGAAAAACATCATAAAACAAGACACACCAACAAACAACCCGCAATGAAACAAACTATCATAATACTGCTCGCGCTGCTCGCATTTCCCGCCGCCGGAGCGGGCGCGCAAGGCATAGGCGACGTACTCAAAAGCATTGAGCAGAACAACAAGGAACTGCAAGCCTTGCGCAAGGACAACGAAGCCGCCACGGCCGAAATCAAGTCGCAGAACAACCTTGAAGACCCTTCGGTTGAATACAGCCCGTTCTTTCGCAGGGGCGCAAGCGGAGTGGCAAGTTCGGAGCTTGTTGTATCGCAAGGATTCGACTTCCCCACAGTTTACGCCGCACGAAGCAAGTCGGGCAAACTGCAACGCGAAACGCTCGACCTGCAATACTCGGCCGCACGCCGAGACATACTGCTCAGCGCCAAGAACCTTTGCTTCGACCTCATACACCTGAAAAAAGTGAAAGCGCTGCTCGACCTCCGGCGCAAGAATACCGAAGAACTCCTCGCCCTGTTCACAAAGAAGCTCGAAAACGGCGGAGCGACTACCCTTGAAGTGAACAAGATAAAAATGGACCTGATGAACATACAAACCGAAGTGGCCACAATGGAAGCGTCGCAACAGACGGCCATGCAGTCGCTCACCGCACTGAACGGCAACGCCCCGCTCACATTCAATGCCGACGACTACGGCACGAGCAATCACACGGACAGCTACGAAACAATGCTATCAAAGGCCATGGCTTCGGATTACGACATACTTACGGCGCAGGCTTCCGAGCAGGCATTGGAACAGGAAATAAAGGTAAACAAGCAAAACTGGATACCCAAGCTCGAAATAGGATACCGCCGCAACACCGAAGGCAGCGAAGCCAGCAACGGTTTCCTCGTGGGCGCGTCGTTCCCGCTGTTCTCAAGCCGAAACAAGATGAAAACGGCCAAGGCGCAGCACGAAGGCGCACAGCTGCGCCTCGACAACGCCCGCATTGAGGTGGAAAACCGCGTAAAGGCACGCATACAGGAAGTACAAAAACTTAAAAAGGCAAAAGACACCTACGACACCGCACTCCTGCAACAGACCCTCGGCATACTGCGCAAAGCAGTTGAAAGCGGCGAGATATCCATAATCGACTACTATGTCGAGGCCGACGGCATATACAGCAACCTCCAGACATACCTCGACATAGAACGCCAATACCAGGGCGCGCTGGCCGAAATCTACAAGAACGAGCTGTAGCGGGGCCGCCGCCACCGGGCCGGAGTACGCCGGGGCGTAAGTGCCGCATTTTTGCAGGCCCGGAAACAGGAATCCGTTTCCGGGCTGTTTCATACACCTTGGAGCAAGGAAAAAACATGTCCGAGGTATTTTAAATTATGTCTGACATATTTCAAAATATGTCAGACATAATTTTCACCCCGCACCGGGCACGGCGCCGCGGAGGAATACGCACGCTGCCCTGCCCGCCCACAGGCGTTCTTTCCACAATCCTTATTGAAACGCCCGGCGTAACCTTTGCCGCCCGGGGACGCATAATAAAATTCACCCGGGCAGCGGCCGCTTAAATATATTTGGCGTATATTCGGATAATATAGGCTGCGGCTCGCCGGCTGCGGCCGGGGCGCAACGGGGGCAAACACCGGCAAATGGGCAGCAGCAACTTGAAAACTTGCTTTTCCGTTTGTCTCTGCGCCCGCCTTTCACTATATTTGGATAATATAGGCTGCGGCTCGGCATAGCCAAACTTGAAAACTTGCGTTTTCGTTTGTCTCTGCGCTCGCCTTTCACTATATTTACACATCAATAGGACACAACCGCAAAACCATACCGCCATGAAAAAATCAATCTGCACCGTCCTGCTGCTGGCAACCGCCGTCCTGGCGCAGGCACAGGCATCCCAGTTCCCTTTCGAAAAGATAAGCAAGGCCATGGACTGCCGCATGGTGAAAATAACCGGGCGCCTGCTTGGCGAAAAAGATTTCGCCTATAACTATGAAAAATTCTTGAACTACCCCGTCGTGCGCTTTAACGTATTTTACGGGGCGAAGAGCTCCGGTTACTCCTCCGAGGACTGGCTCTGCGTCCTGCCCGACGATTCACAGGGAGACGACAATACCATTGTGGCATTCATGGGGCAACCGGCCAAAGCATACAGCGTGGAAGAGACGACAAGCAGCGGACTTCCGTTCCTAAGATACTTTTTCTCAACGTCGAGCAACGACATCGCCGCATTCGGCCTGGTAAAGGTGAAATGGGGCGATGCCTTTAATTCCTACTGCCTTATCGGCGCGCAGGCCCAGACAGGCAACAAGTCATACGTCATAGTCGAGAAATGCGACTTCTACGACATTTCCTCGGGGCAGGAACGCCTGGTGCTCGCCGGTTACTGCCCGATGATGGACGACTACAAGGCCGCCAACCTGATGAGGGTATACTTCGAACATATGTACGAATACTACCGCTGAACCGGCGCGCACAACTACATAATCACCCTCAACGCATACTGCAATGGAAAGACTTGTCTGTTTCCTCATCATGGCATCCGCCGCCTTGGGATTGAGGGCGCAGGTTGCCGACTTTCCCGCAGCTCAAGTGGAAGAAGCGGGAAAATGCCGCCTTGTCAAAATATCAGGCAGCATAACCTCAAATACCCGCCAAAGCCCGGAAAAGGGCAAACAAAACGGCACTGCGGTAACATTCTCACTGTATTACGGGGCAAAAAGCAGCGGGTACAGTCCGGACGACGGCATTCACTTATCGGGCGGCGACCCAGATACGTGGGAAAACGAAAAACTCTCGGATTTCGACAACACCCCGACTGCGTGTGAAAAGGTGGAAAAAAGAGTAGGCGGGCTGCCGGCCATACGCTACCAATACTTTACCAGTGTATTCGAATCCCTGGTATTTGGACTGGCAGAACAGAAATGGGGAGACTCATACCTGTCGCATTGCATTGCCCTCGTTATTTCAAAATATGATGAAGTGGAATCCTTTTTAATCGAGAAATGCGACTTCTATGACATCTCCTCCGGGCAGGAACGCCTGGTGCTCGCCGGTTACTGCCCGCTCATGGATGACTACAAGGACGGCAACCTGATGAAAGTATTCTTCGACCGCATGTACGAATACTACCGCTGAACCGGCGCGCACAACGTGGCGCAGGCATACAGGACATGGAAAACGGACGTGGGAAACGTCGTTTCCCGCGCCATGGAAGCGGGAACTGGTTTCCGGCACGCTCTCCTCGCATGGGAGCAAGGAAAAAATACAAGGCACATAATTCAAAACATGTCTGACATAATCCAAAATATGTCAGACATGTTTTTTTGCCGCCGCAAGAGCCCTGCGGCCGGAAGCAAAAAGCACGGCACAGGACGCTGCTTCTATCGCTCACGGGGACGGGCGGCCATAAAATGCGCGCTTTTTAACCATATCCGGCGCTTATATACCCAGAAATAGCGATTGTTCCGCATGTGGCCGCAGACATAACTTTGCAGTCGTTTTAATTTATGCCCCGAACAAGATGAGCGGAACTAAAATGAAATCCATCCTGGCCGTATTGTTGCCTGTATTTTGTGCAAACATAAACGCGCAGGTCGTCAAGGTAACAGTGTCGGATAGTACGACCCACGAGCCGCTGGGCTATGCGGCAGTCAGAATACATTCCTGCGGGGACGATACTTTCATAGCCGGCGGCTCTACCGATGAAAAAGGCGAGTTCGGATTCCGGCTTGAGAAGAATTACCCCGAGGTCCGTGTCTCCGTCAGCTTTTTAGGATACAAGCCCTCGCATAAGACATTCGCCCCCGGTGCCGGGGAAAACCTCATCAAGTTCGAAATGCAGGAAGACTCCCGTATGCTGGACGGGGTGGTGGTGAAAGGGCTGAGCCAGGCGGAGAAAGTGCAGCGGCTGGCCTACAACGTATCGCTAATAGAAACCGGCAAGCTTAAAAACACGACGATGGACTTATCCAATGTAATCGACAAAATCAGCGGCGTAAAAATCCGTTCCACCGGAGGCGTAGGCTCCGAGGCCAATGTAACGCTGAACGGTTTTTCAGGCCGCCACGTAAAGGTATTCATCGACGGAGTGCCGATGGACGGCATGAGTTCGGCTTTCGGCCTGAACAATATCCCGGCCGCCCTGGCAAAGCGCGTGGAGGTGTACAAGGGCGTGGTGCCTGTCGAACTGGGCGGCGACGCGCTCGGCGGGGCCATCAATATCATCACTGACAACAGCCGGCGTACCCGTGTTAACGCCTCCTACTCGTTCGGCTCGTTCAACACCCATAAGACCAACGCCTATGCGGAGCATACCACGAAGAGCGGCTTTTACGTCTCGCTGAACGCTTATCAAAACTACTCGGACAACGACTACAAAGTCAACATAGACCATTATACCAAATTTGGCGAGACCGGCAACAGCGTGGTGTACGAAGACCTTGAAGTACGCCGGTTCCATGCCAAATACCACAACGAAGCCGCGATACTCAAAGCCGGCATCGTCGACAAGCCTTGGGCCGACCGCCTGCTTTTGGGCTTCACCTGGGGATACGAATACAAACAGACGCAGAACGCCTCAAACATGAACTGGGTGTACGGGGCACGCTACACAACCGCCAATACCCTTATGCCCCAACTTATTTACGAAAAGAAATTCAACGTATTGGAAGGGCTGCACGTATCGCTTAACGGCAACTTCAATTTCGGCGAGTCCTATGCCGCCGACACGGCACGGTGCAACTACAACTGGCTCGGGGAAAAGAGCGAGCCAAAGAGCGCCCCCGGGGAGCTTGCCTACACAAAATACCGTTACCGCGACAACAACGGCGCGGCCAATTTCAGCATGGCACTTTTCCCCGCCGGCGGCCATTCCGTATCTCTGAGCACCACCTTCACCACTTTCTCACGTTCGGGCAGGGACGAAACCCAGCCCAAGCCCGAATACGAACACCCACGGCAAAGCATGAAAGCCGTTACCGGACTGAGTTACAAATACGACTACAAAGACAGATGGAACACTTCAGTCTTCGTGAAGAATTACTTGAACCACCTGGAAGCCTACCTCGACCCGGACGGCGGAAGCAACTACCAGGATTTCAGCAATACCTCCTTATATTGGGGCGGCGGCCTGGCCAGCACCTATTTCCTGGGACGGCACGTGCAGCTGAAACTATCATACGAGTATGCACTCCGCCTGCCTACCAGCCGTGAACTGTTCGGCACGGGAGACGACATTGAGCGCGGGAATTCAAGCCTGAAGCCGGAAAACAGCAACAACATCAATGTCGGCATTACCGCCAGGCCCTTGCACACGGGCAAACACCGCCTGACGATAGACGCGGCTTTCCAATACCGCCAAATTGACGATTACATCAGGCGTACCACGAACAACGACAACGGACGCGCCTCCTCAAACAACGACGGCGAAGTCCGCAACCTCGGGTGCGACTTTGCCGTCCGCTATACTTTCGGCGACCTCTTCTTTGTAGGCGGCAATTTCAGCTATATCGACATGCGGAGCATGACCAAATACGTAACGGGCACACACCGCGAAAGCAAAAACTACAAGGAGCGCATTCCTGCCATTCCGTACATGTACGGCAACGGAGAAGCCGGAATCACGCTGCGCGATATCTTCTTGAAAGGTTCCATGCTTGACATTCATTACATAATGAGCTACATACAGAAGTTCAGTTACGAATGGAACACCTACAACAATCCCGAACTTGACGTGCCTACACAATTCTCGCACGACCTTTTCGTGAGCTACAATTTCGGGAAAAAGTCGGAGTTCACCGTATCTGCGGAATGTACCAATATCTTCAACGCCCGCCTGTACGACAACTACAAAATGCAGAAACCGGGACGGGCCTTTGCCGTCAAATTCGGGTATAACTTCACTAAATAGCAAACAAATAACATAAAACGTAAAACTTAAAACGCAAAACGCAAATGAAAACCTATCTCAAGCTTTTCAGTTTAGCTTTGTGCGCATGTGCCCTGGGTGCGTGCAGCGAAGACGAGCCCGGCGGAACAGGCAGCAACGGCAGCTCCGACAAACAATACGTGGTAATGAGCGGGTCGGGAGAAAACAACGGCGCCTATTTGCAGACGACAGACGACCAGACAACCGGGACGCTCGACCCAGCAAACCCGAACGGACGTATCTTCTTCAGCGGGAACAACCCCGACTTCGTAAATTACAATAATAAGATTCTGATAGGCATGAACTATCCGTCGAAGGGAGGTTCCTCATCAGACTACATAACGAAGGCATGGAAGCTGGTAGAAGGGAAACTCACCCAGCACGGAAACGGCGTAGCCCTGGACGGCGACGTGAAGGCCCGCGGTTTCTTTAAGAACTATCTGATAGGCATGTCCGACCAAGCTACCGACTATAACCACTACGAGCGGGTGAAATTCATTGAATTGAACAGCTTCAGCGCGGCTGTTGTAGACGGAATAATCGACTGCGACGACATGACCAAGGAGCCGCAGAGTAAAATGGAAGGCGAGACCTGGGGCGTGGGCGACATAGCCGAGTTCGGCAACTATGTTCTGCTGGCCTACAATACCAAACATTTGGTACAAGACGGTACTGCCGGTGCCAAAGCCAAAGCAACCTACAGCACTGACTTGGCAAACAACCTCTATTTGGGCGTATATGAATTCGACCCCTATGATAGCGACAAAGAATACCTGAAATACCAGCACATGATTGTACGCAAGAGTGCAGACCACGCGGGCGAGGAAGCCGGACAGATAAAAGGCAACCTGCGCTCGCGCACAGAGACGGGCATAGAGGTGTTGGGAGATGAGATTTACCTGTTCTGCCAAGGCACAAAGAACTCCGGGGAAACAGCGCCCGACGTACCGTCGGCCGTACTGCGCATAAGCGGGAACAACATAGAGGGCGGCAAGCCGGTGGCCATCGACGACGACTACTACGTGAACCTTACCGACGTAACCGGCCATTACATGTGGAAATGCTTCTACATAGGCGACAACAAGTTCTGCCTGCAACTCTACACCCAAGCGGGAAAAGCAGGTTTCGAAGAAGGGTCGCACAAGACGTTCGGAATCTTCGACGTAAAGACCAAGCAATACACCCCCGTCACAGGCCTGCCCGACGCGGACACAATAAACGACATCGCCCTCGCATACGCAGCCGACACAGACGGCAACACCATCACATTTGAAGTGGAGACCACCGACAGCAGGCTGCCTGCCCTCTACACCATCAGCAAAGACGGCACAGCCACACGCGGCACGGAAGTCGACACTGAGTCAATCCATGGCGTGAGCCTGTTAAAGCAACAATAGGATTCTCCACCATACACACCATGAACAGAGCGTTCCGTAAAATACACCTGTGGCTGTCCGTACCCGCCGGGCTGATAATTACAGTTATCTGCCTCACGGGGGCAGCCATCGTTTTCGAGCGTGAAATAACGGAAAGCCTCCATCCTGAAATCTATAAAGT
>OKSB01004380.1_pt1 | contig 10129 bp, 9 predicted proteins | sample 1601171 | NCBI WGS metagenome assembly OKSB01 (sample SAMEA3541496, study PRJEB24748) | human gut metagenome | biome: human gut; feature: human-associated habitat; material: faeces | place: China | collected 2012 | reverse complement strand
CACGGCGGCATCGTGGGCGTGTTCGGTTACGGCGGCGGCGTTATCGGCCGTTACTGCGACCAGCCCGAACAGTTCCCCGGCGTGGCCCACTTCCACACCATGCGTGTGGCCCAGCCCGCCGGCAAATACTATGACACCAAGTTCCTGCGCGACCTGTGCGACATCTGGGATCTGCGCGGTTCCGGCCTGACCAACATGCACGGTTCCACGGGCGACATCGTGCTGCTGGGCACCCAGACCGTCCAGCTGGAAGAAGTCTTCCACGAGCTGACCCACAAGATGAACGTGGACCTCGGCGGTTCCGGTTCCAACCTGCGCACGCCCGAAGCCTGCCTCGGACAGTCCCGCTGTGAGTACGCCTGCTACAATACGCAGGATATGTGCTATCAGCTGACCATGGACTACCAGGACGAGCTGCACCGCCCGGCTTTCCCCTACAAGTTCAAATTCAAATTCGACGGCTGCCCCAACGGCTGCGTCTGCGCCATGGCCCGTTCCGACTTCGCCGTGGTGGGCACCTGGAAGGACGACATCAAGATCGACCAGGAAAAGGTCAAAGCCTACCTGGCCGGCGAAATCAAACCCAACGCGGGTGCGCATGCCGGGCGCGACTGGGGCAAGTTCGACATCCAGAAGGAAGTCATTGACCGTTGCCCCAGCCAGTGCATGAAGTGGGACGGTTCCAAGCTCTCCATCAAGACTGCCGACTGCGTGCGCTGCATGCACTGCATCAACACCATGCCCCAGGCCCTGCACATCGGCGACGAGCGCGGCGCCAGCATTCTGGTGGGCGCCAAGGCCCCGGTGGTGGACGGCGCGCAGATGGGTTCGCTGCTTGTTCCCTTCATCTCCTGTGAAGCCCCCTATGACGATGTCAAAGAAGTCATCGAAAAGATCTGGGATTGGTGGATGGAAGAAGGCAAAAACCGCGAGCGCGTGGGCGAAACCATGAAGCGCCTCTCCTTCCAGAAGCTGCTGGAAGTCACCGACACGCCGGCCATGCCCTGCCAGGTGAAAGCGCCTCGTGCCAATCCCTTCATCTTCTTTAAGGAAGAGGAAGTGCCCGGCGGCTGGAATCGCGATCTCGCCGAATTCCGTAAACGCCATCAACGCTAGTATAAGGGGGAAACGAACATGGCTTTTATTTCTACCGGGTACAATCCCCAGAAACCCATGGAAGGCCGTATCTCCGACATCGGCCCTCATAAGTACGACGACTATTTCCCGCCGATGATCAAAAAGAACTTCGGCAAGTGGCTCTATCATGAAATTCTGGAGCCCGGCGTACTGATGCATGTGGCCGAAAGCGGCGACAAGGTCTACACCGTGCGCGTCGGCGGCGCCCGTACCATGTCCATCACCCATATCCGTGAGTTGTGCGACATCGCCGACAAGTACTGCGGCGGCTATCTGCGTTGGACCACCCGTAACAACATTGAATTCATGGTGGACGACGAAGCCACCATGAAGGCCCTGCGCGACGACCTGAACTCCCGCAAGTTCCCCGGCGGTTCCTTCAAGTTCCCCGTGGGCGGCACGGGCGCCTGCGTCTGCAACATGATCCACACCCAGGGCTGGGTGCACTGCCACACGCCCGCCACCGACGCTTCCGGCCCGGTGAAATGCGTGATGGACGCCCTGTTCGACGAGTTCGATCACATGCGCATGCCCGCACCCGTGCGCGTGTCCCTGGCCTGCTGCATCAACATGTGCGGCGCCGTGCACTGCTCGGACATCGGCCTGGTGGGCATCCACCGCAAACCGCCCATGATCGACCACGAATGGGCCGACCAGCTCTGTGAAATTCCGCTGGCCGTGGCCGCCTGCCCGACGGCCGCCGTGCGTCCCACCAAGGTGGAGCACAACGGCGAGAAGGTGAATTCCATCGCCATCAAGGAAGACCGTTGCATGTACTGCGGCAACTGCTACACCATGTGCCCGGCCCTGCCCATCGCTGACAGCGAGGGCGACGGCATCGCCATCATGGTGGGCGGCAAGGTTTCCAACCGCATCTCCATGCCCAAGTTCTCCAAGGTGGTCGTGGGCTACATCCCCAACGAACCGCCGCGCTGGCCCAGCCTGACCAAGACCGTGAAGCACATTGTCGAGGTCTACGCGGCCAACGCCGAAAAATACGAACGTCTGGGCGAATGGGCCGAGCGCATCGGCTGGGAAAGCTTCTTCAAGCTGACCGGCCTTGAGTTCACCCACCACCTCATCGACGACTTCCGCGATTCCGCCTATTACACCTGGCGTCAAAGCACCCAGTTCAAGTTCTAGGCAGTTTGCTTAACCCCGGCGGCGCGGCAACGCGCCGCCGGGCCAGGAGAACGCTCATGGCTGACGATAAAGAGATTGTTGTTGAATTTCTGAAAAGCAAATCCGCGGCCAAGTCCAAGTTCTACTTCAAGGACTTTCTGGAACTCTTTCCGGACAGGGGCCCCCGCGACGTGAAAAAAGTCCTCACCAAGCTGATCAATGAGGAAGTGCTGGAATTCTGGTCCTCCGGCTCCACCAGCATGTACGGCCTGAAGGGTGCGGGCAAGCAGTCGCACGCCGAGGGCGAAGACTAGCCTATTTGGCCTTTTTTGTCGCTGGCAGCGTCAAATTTCACGGCGCGGCTCGGTTATACGGGCGGCTTTTTGGCCGTTACAAGGCAGGACGTTGCGGCCAAAGGCAGCAATGCCGCAGTCGGTGATTCGTCCGGGTAAAGGCTGTCGCTATCTGTATGCCGTTCACGGCAACAGCTTATAGCGCCGTCAGCGTGCCGCTTATTTTTCTTGCCAGCGGCAAAAAACTCAAATGTCGCAACCCCTTTTGCGCAAGATCTGCCGCAACGTCTGTTGTGGCATTTCTTGTTTCGGGCTTGGTTCACCTGCCGCCCTTTGCTTCAGCGGCGGATGAACGCGCAAATTGGGATGCTTCGATGCGTCTTGCCATAGGCACGTTATTTTGAGCAGGGCATGACTTTAGGGCCTGTTGACACTACGTTCTTTTGCCCGCTGGCTTTGTTGAACTTCGCCTTTTATTCCAGTCGAGTACCATAGCTCTGCTGTCCTCATCCGTAAGCAGCTTCGCCGCAACGGCTGAGGCAAGAGTACACTCCTTTCATGCTTTAGCCGTTATGCGAGGAACGAGCATTACGGATAAAGACAGCAGCGATAAAAGGATCGTTCTCCTCGCCAGCGAACAAAATCCCAGCAGTGTCAACAGGCCCCAGGGCAATCGGCCCGGTCAGGAATCCAGGAGGTGATCATGGCGCTTTCCTTTTCCTTGAATGCCGAGGAGCGGGCCTTTCTGGCCCGGCTGGCCCGTTTGGCCATTGAAAGCGCTCTGGCGGACAAGGGTACGGCCCGGCCGCCGGAACCGCCGGAGAAAGGCGACGCGGTGAGGGAGAGCGTCGGCACATTGCGCCGCCCGCTGGGCTCTTTTGCAACCATCACTCTAAACGGGCGGCTGCGCGGCTGCATCGGCACCATTGTGGGCCGCGAGCCTCTTTACCTCAATCTCTGGCGCATGGCCCGCGCCGCCGCCTTTGAAGATCCGCGTTTTCCGTCGCTGACCCTCCGGGAATGGGCTGGAGCGGCCCTGCACATTTCCGTACTGGACGAACTCACGCCTTGTCCGGACCCGGAAGCCATTGAAGTCGGGCGGCACGGTCTGGCCCTGCAATATCTGGGGCACAGCGGCGTTTTTCTGCCTCAGGTGCCGGTGGAGCAGGGCTGGGATCGTCTGTCCTACCTGGAAAATCTCTGCGCCAAGGCGGGCTTGCCGGGCGGCAGTTGGCGCGCGCCCGGCGCGCGTTTGTTCTGGTATGAAGCTCTGGTTTTCGATGCCTGAGCCGGACTGCGCCTGCCTCGCTTTGCCCCTGCCGCCGTCTTGCCATGCGCCCAGGCCGGGCGTATGTTGGCACTATTCTCAGGGCGGGGTGCAAGTCCCCACCGGCGGTGATGCGGTCGCGCCATGTGCGCGCCGCCAGCCCGCGAGCGCCTTCCGTGAAGGGTCAGCAGATCCGGTGTGATTCCGGAGCCGACGGTAACAGTCCGGATGGAAGAGAATGGTCAAGTATGTCGCGTGCGTGAGTGAACAAGCCGCCCCGGAATCGGAAAGCAGATTCTTTCCCTTTCCTTCAGCGTGTGTGTCAGCTTGAGCTGCCGCCTGGCGGGGCCGTATGGTTTTGTACGGAATTGCTTTGGTATTTTCCTGCGGGAGAACACCACATTCTTCACGCGCGCGATATCCAGCCACGCCCTGATGCACCATCTCCCGGCCATTGTGGCCGGACAAGGAGCATGTCATGCATCAGTCCCAATCCCCCCTTGTGTTGTTCGGTTCTTCCACGGAGCGGATGCGCCGCGCCCTGGATGCGGTGCGCGCCGGTCAGGGCGTCTGCATCGTGGATGACGAGGACCGCGAAAACGAAGGCGATCTGATTTTTCCGGCCCAATTCCTCACCGTGCCGCAGATGGCCCTGCTGATCCGGCATTGCAGCGGCATTGTTTGCCTCTGCCTGACTGACGAGCGCATCCGTCGCCTGCGTCTGCCCATGATGACGGAGGTCAATACCAATTCGCAGGGCACGGCCTTTACCGTGTCCATTGAGGCGGCCGAGGGGGTGACCACCGGCGTTTCCGCCGCTGATCGTGTGGCCACGGTACAGGCCGCCGTCAGCCCGGAGGCCCGGCCGGAAGATCTGCGCCGCCCCGGCCATGTCTTTCCGTTGCGGGCGCGTCCCGGCGGCGTTCTGGAGCGTCGCGGCCATACCGAAGCCACGGTGGACCTCATGGCCCTGGCCGGTCTTGAGCCCTGCGGGGTACTTTGCGAACTGACCAATGAGGACGGCAGCATGGCCCGTTTGCCGCAGGTGGCGGCCTTTGCCAGCGCGCACGCCATGCCCCTGCTCAGCGTGGAGGATATCGCCTCCTGGCGGCAGGCCCCGGCCGGGGGAAAAGCGCGTCCTGCGGGCCGGGTGGCTTAAGCGTCGCTGGACAATAGTGAATGAACGTCGGAAGGCGGCCGTATGGCCGCCTTCCGTCCGCGTACAGACGCGGAAATGATTTCTTCGAACGCGCGGACGGAACCGCCCGCCGAAGCGTCATTTTATTTTGGTAAAGCCCTGGCTTTCCAACCAAGCATACAGTTTTTTATGCGTCCAATGGCTGATAACGCCGTCGGCGCATTTTTCCTTGAGAAGTTCACGGACTTTCTGTTGTTCCAGATATAAGGACGCAACATAATTGATCTCGTGGTCCTGGTCGCAATTAAAAAGGGCGTTGTCGCTGGGCATGGCGCACCTCCCATTTTTTTTTTTACGATTGACCTAAAAATGTATTTTGTCAATATAGAGTGAGCTAATTGGTTCTATGACAGTTGTCCGGCGTAAAAAAGAAAAGGCCGCGTCAGCGGCCGGCAATGCAATACGAGCAGCATATCGAAACAGCACGGATCAGATCAAAACCAGGAGTAACCGGTTGCCGGATACTTCGGGGCTTGACGCCTTTTCCACACGATACAGTAATGCGCCATCATAAACGTAGGGCCTCGCATGGATTAGCCTGAGGCTGTTTTCTCCCTCATAGGCGGCAGGAAAACGCCTTGATTTTTTGCTGACGCACGGCGGCTCCTAGCCCTGCGGCGCCAGCCGCCAAGCCAGGCGCGTATAGCGCTTGCGCGTCTTGTTGTTTTTGACGGCCATATGCAGGGCGCGGGATTCGCCCACCAGCACCACCAGTTTTTTGCCGCGCGTCACTCCGGTATAGACCAGGTTGCGCTGGAGCAGCACGTAATGCTGCATCATGATGGGAATAACCACGGCCGGGTATTCCGAGCCCTGGGACTTATGGATGGAAATGGCGTAGGCCGGGGCCAGCTCGTCCAGTTCCTCAAAGTCGTAGGGCACCACGCGTTCGTCAAAACTGACGCTCAGGGTGCGCTCTTTGGAGTCCAGAAAGACAATGCGGCCCATGTCGCCGTTAAAGACATCTTTCTCGTAATTGTTGCGCACCTGCATGACCTTGTCGTGCAGGCGGAAGGCCCGGTCGCCGCGCCGCACCTCCAGGCCGTTGGGATTGAGCGCTTCCTGCAGGCGGGTGTTCATCTGGCCCGCGCCCACGGCGCCCTTGTGCATGGGCGTGAGCACCTGGATGTCGTCCACCGGGTCCAGGCCGAAACGGCGCGGGATATGATTTTTGACCAGATCCACCATCAGGTCGGCCGCCTTTTCCGGGTCGTTCTGATGGATGAAGTAAAAGTCCGACAGCCGTTCCTTGCTGGATTCCAGGCAGGGAATCTCGCCGTGGTTGATGAGGTGCGCGTTGCAGATGATTTCGCTCTCGGCGGACTGGCGGAAAATTTCGGTCAGCTCCACCACCGGCAACACGCCCGAGGAAATGATGTCCGACAGCACATTGCCCGGCCCCACCGAGGGCAACTGGTAGACGTCGCCCACCAGCACCAGGGTCGCGCCCAGGGGCACGGCTTTGAGCAGATGGTAGAAGAGCAGGGTGTCCATCATGGAGGCTTCATCCACCACCAGCAGGCCGCAGGCCAGAGGATTGTCCTCGTTGCGGGCGAAGCCGTCCTCCTTGGGGCTGTACTCCAGCAGGCGGTGGATGGTGCGCGCCTCGCGGCCCGAGGTTTCGGCCATGCGTTTGGCGGCCCGGCCCGTGGGCGCGGCCAGCAGGATGCGCGCCCGCACTTCACCGAACAATTTGATGATCGCGTTGATGATGGTGGTCTTGCCCGTACCGGGGCCGCCGGTGAGCACCATGACCTTGCTGCGCGCCGCCGTGCGCACGGCTTCCAGCTGTTCCGGGGCCAGGGCGATGGGCAGCTCGGCCGTGACCTTGTCCACCAGCGCGTCCGGATTTTCAAAGCGCACGGCCTTGGGCGAGTGCAACAGGCGTTGGAGATAAAAAGCGGTTTTGGATTCGCAATGATGATAGCGACGCAGATAGACGCCCACTTCCACGTCGTCCCCGGCATCAAAGTCGTCCGCGCCGTCCTGGCCCTCGGAATCTTCGGGCGCGTCCATGGCCTCGCGTACCAGGCGTTCGTCCTGTTCCAGGGCGGCAATGGCGTCCCGGGCCTGTTCCGGCTCCACGCTCAGCTGTGCGCAGACGTCCCGCACCAGCTTGTGCTCGGGCAGATAGACGTTGCCGTCATCCGTGGCCTTTTGCAGAATGTAGAGCGTGCCCGCCTGGATGCGCAGCGGATTGTCCGCTTCAAAGCCCAGCTTGGCGGCGGCCGCGTCGGCGGTCACAAAACCGATGCCGTGAATGTCCATGGCCAGGCGGTAGGGATTTTCGCGCACCACGTTGAGGGCCTGGCTGCCGTAGGCCCGGTAGATGCGCACGGCATAGGCCGGGGTGATGCCGTGGGGCTGCAAAAAAAGCAGCAGATCGCGCATGCCCCGGTGTTCGGCCCAGGAGTCGCGGATGCGGCCCAGGCTTTTGCGGCCCAGACCGCGCACTTTGAGCAGGCGCTCGGGCTCCTCGTCCAGCACGCGGATGGTGTCCGTGCCGAAGGCTTCCACAATGCGCCCGGCCAGTTCTTCGCCCACGCCCTTGATCAGGCCCGAGGCCAGATAGAGACGGATGCCCTCGCTGGTGGCGGGCAGCACTTCCTCGGCGGTGTTGAATTCCACCTGACGGCCGAAACGGACGTTGTTCACCCAGCGCCCGGCCACCTTGAGCTGGACCCCGGCCTGCGGGTCCACCATGTGCCCCACGCAGGACACGGGATCGCGGCTGACGGTACGCGGCGGCGCGCCCGTTACCTTGGCCTCGCCGGTCAGGCCCTTGTCGGGCAACAGACGAAGGACAGTGTAGCCGTTTTCTTCATTGTGGAAGATCACGCGCTCCACCGTGCCGGTGAGTTCCACGGCGTCGGGATCGCGCAGCAGGGGCAGATCGGCCATCAGTCCTCCGCCTTATCCGGCTTGGCCGCCTTGCGTCGGCGTGACCACCAGAACCAGTCGCACTGCTCCGGCGGCAGATACGGATCGCAGGCCTGCGCTACGGCGCAACAAAAAAGATCGTACTGGCAGATGTCCACGCTGACGCCCTTCAGGCGGCAAAGGCGCTCGTAGAGTTCACGCGGGTCGCGGGCGGCCAGAGCCGCCACGCTGCTCACGCCCAGCAGGCGGAAGTCAGCCAGCGTGGCCTTGCCCACGGATTTCAGATCCGCCAGAGCGCGTCCATCCGTTGCGGGGCACGGGCTCACAGGCCGTGCCCCATGCGACTTTGCAGCAACAGGGCGTCGGCCAGGGCCAGGGCGGTCATGGCCGAAAGCACGGGCACAATGCGTGGGATGGCGCAGAGGTCGTGGCGGCCCCCGATACGCACTGTGGCGGCGCGGCCTGTCGTGTCCACGGTATGCTGGTCGTGCGCGATGGAGGCGATGGGCTTGACGGCCGCGCGCAGTATGATGTCCTGGCCGCTGGAAATGCCGCCCAAGATGCCGCCGGCGTGATTGGAGGCGAAGCGCACGGCTTCAATGGCGCCGTCCGCGCCGGGCAGCAGGGGATCATTATTCTGTGAGCCGCGCAGGCGGGCCGCCGCGAAGCCTTCGCCCACTTCCACGCCCTTGACCGCGCCCACGCTCATGACGGCATGGGCCAGCACCGCCTCCAGCTTGTCGAAGACCGGTTCGCCCAGTCCGGCGGGCACGTCGCGGGCCACAATCTGCACAATGCCGCCCAGGGTGTCCCCGGCCTTGCGGGCTTCGGCCACAGCCGCGTCCCAGAGGGCCGGGCCGGCGTCCGAAGCCGCGAAATACGGGCGGCGTAAAGCGCCGTCCATATCCACGCCCGTGGCGGGCACGGCAATGCCGCCCAGCTCCACGCAGGCCGCCAGAACGGTCACGCCCCGACGGGCCAGAATTTTTCTGGCGATCACGCCCCCGGCCACGCGCGCGGCTGTTTCCCGGCCCGAGGAGCGGCCGCCGCCGCGATGGTCGCGGATGCCGTTGTATTTCTGAAAATAGCTCCAGTCCGCATGGCCGGGCCGGAAGATTTCGGCCAGATTGCCGTAGTCGCGCGAGCGCTGGTCTTCATTGGCGATATAAAAGGCAATGGGCGTGCCTGTTGTGCGGCCTTCGAACACGCCGGAAAGCAGGCGCACCCGGTCCGCCTCTCTGCGTTTGGTGGCTGTGGGGCCCTGGCCGGGCTTGCGCAGGTCCAGGTCGGCCTGAATGTCCGCCTCGCACAGCTCCAGGCCCGCCGGACAGCCGTCCAGCATGCCGCCCAGGCCGGGCCCGTGGGATTCGCCGAACGTGGTCAGGCGCAGAACGCGCCCGAAAGTGTTGCCCGCCATGGTTACGCCCTGTCCGCGGCCGTGCCGGTGAAGATGTCCGGAAAGAGAACGGGAAGAGAACGAAACGCGAAAAGGCTCGGGAAATTGTTCTGGCTCATGGGGCTCCTTGGGCTGGCGTTGCGGTGGAAAGGCCCGCCCGCAACTGGTCCGGCTTCACAGTATATGAAAGGCTCCGGCCACTGGCAAGGCTCAGGTATTTCACGCGCCGGATGCGTTGCGCGTCATGTATAAACGAGCGCCTGTGACATTGCATGGCCGCGCGGGTCGGCACAGGACTTTGCCGACTTACGTGCCGCCGGTCTTATTCAGCTCTCTTTGAGGCGACCGTAAACGGAAGAAGAGAGATGATGTGGAAAGGCCGAGGCGGGTAAAGGCGGTCTCTGGGGGATTCCGGCGCGCGGAATGCTCGCGCGCAAAAATTTGATATGGCCCGTAATCGAGGAAGGAATCCGCATTATCCTGAAATTACGAGATAATCTCGGTTGTTGATTTGCCAAAATTTGATATGCGATATATATTATGTTCTCAATCCTGAGAGGATGCTTCTGTGTTTACAGAAGAACGGAAACATGTTGGCGAACAAAAGGCGTAACAACAGGATTACAAAGAAAGTATGCGGCGTATTCCGTGTTATTCCAGAGCGGATTGCCTTTGAAATTACACAGTTCAAAGGGGTCATTCCGGCAAAAAGCACGGTTATCGCCGCTGTCGATCTCCGTATGGTTCCGTTGTCGCCAACGGGGACAGCCCTTCGGTCGCTTTGCCGGAATCCACGCCGTTGCTCTCGATGCCTGTACGCCCTTTGGGCTACAGGC
>OKSB01004372.1_pt1 | contig 10142 bp, 8 predicted proteins | sample 1601171 | NCBI WGS metagenome assembly OKSB01 (sample SAMEA3541496, study PRJEB24748) | human gut metagenome | biome: human gut; feature: human-associated habitat; material: faeces | place: China | collected 2012 | reverse complement strand
TGCCGCACCTCGCTCGCCGTATCGGCACTTAGAATTATGCGGTATTGCCCTAATTACATTATATAAAATAAATGTGCGGCTCCGGGCGGTGAATGCAGCGGGGCCGCACATTTTTGTGTGCAGGAGAATTTGAAAAAAAGCAATATTTTTAGAGTGCATCTCTAACCTGGCGCTCCGACTTGGCCGCCCTACTGACACTTTAGAAGATCCCCCCAAACAAAAACCGCCGCCCCAATCAGGGCGGCGGCCAATCAATATTCTATATGCGATAAGTACCGATCTTCACGCAAGGTAGAGGCTTACGCGGCAAAAATCAGGTTTCCGGCAGGTAGATATGGTGGGGCAAGCCCTCAACATAGATGGGGGTCAGCTCGGCTTGGATCAGCGGCATAGCATAAGCCAGGAACTCCGGCAGCATGGCAGTGTGGTCGGCGTTGACCCATTCCAGCGGAACTTTCTTTTCCAGGTTGGCAACCTCGCTGATGGGGTGCAGGCTGGTGGTACACTGGTACGGTGCGTTGGAAATGCGGTCCAGTGCGACCATTTCGCCGGTGTGGCCCTCAAAAGCGGCCTTGGCGGCAGCACCGCCCACCTGGTATGCCTCGGTGATATCGGTACGGCTGGTCAGGTGGCCAGCGCAGCGCTGCAGGGTGGAAAGCTCAATGCAGCGGGTCTTGGTGTCCAGACGGCGGGCAACGGTGTTGGCCAAAAAGCGTGCCGTGCCGGTCAGGGCTTTGTGGCCGAACGCATCAACTGCGTGCACATCGTCGGCCAGCTCGCAGACATAGCGGCCATCAGCCAGTTTAACGCCTTCGGAAACAGCAATCACGATGGAAGGCTTTTCTTTCTGCATCCGCTCCACTTTTTCCACAAAGCGGTCTACATTAAAGGGAACTTCGGGCAGGCAGATCATATCCACGCCCTCGCAGTCCTCACCCTTTGCCAGGGAGGCAGCGGCGGTCAGCCAGCCAGCATTGCGGCCCATAATCTCCACAATGGTAACGTACTTGGTGCCATATACGGTGGCATCGCGGATGATTTCCTTCATCACAACGCCAATGTACTTGGCGGCACTGCCGTAACCGGGAGTATGGTCGGTCACCATCAGGTCATTGTCAATCGTCTTGGGAACGCCCATAAAGCGGATATCGCTGCCAATATGGGCACCGTAATCAGCCAGCTTGCCGATGGTATCCATGCTGTCATTGCCGCCGATGTAGAAGAAATAGCCGATATCCAGTTCGCCCAGGATCTCGAACAGCTTCTGGTATACGGCTTCGCCCTCGGCGGTGTGCCAGTCGGGCAGCTTGTAGCGGCAGCTGCCCAGATAGCTGGACGGTGTGCGCTTGAGCAGCTCAATGTCCATGGCACTTTTCAACTTGTCATCCAGTACGCAGACGCGGCGCTCCAACAGGCCGGCCACGCCGTGCATCATGCCGTACACCTTACCTGCACCGCGGCGTTTGCAGCTTTCATAAACGCCGGCCAGGCTGGAATTGATGACTGAGGTGGGGCCGCCGGATTGACCGACGATCGCATTTTTTGCCATAAAATAATCTCCTTCTCTTTGGCAGTGCCGTGCGCACTGCTGTTTGTGTGCCGTGCGGCAGGCGGGCCGCCCTATGCACAATTATGTCATAATTAGTGTAACATTTTTTAATATGGGATACCATTGCGGGAGTTGACAAAAATAAAAAAAGAATATTTAGCACTATTTTTGTTCCGCTTGCCGGAACCTGCAAAGCGTTGCGCTTTCCGTATTGAGGAAAGTCATTCCATACAGCGGAATTGCATAGCCTTGTGAAAGAAATAACTGCGAGAAAACGCCTGAAAACATTGCAAAAATTGCATATACGTGTAAAAATAACGAAAAAACGGCAGGCGAAAAGAACGCTTTTTGTACCGTAATAAGTGCAAAATTTGTATGTAGGCGGCAATAGACAGGCGCTTTTTATGTAAAGAGAAATTTCCGGAACAGAAAAGTGGAGAGTGAAGAAGAAACAATAGGCAATACCGCATAATTCTAAGTGCCGATACGGCGAGCGAGGTGCGGCAGATGCTAAGCCAAAAGCGCAGATAATACTGGATGCTGCAAAGGTGAGCGCCGCCAGTGGCGGAAACAGCGAACCGAAGCAGGGGCAGCGGTCGCAGAGTGCGAGGGGCTTTTGCCCCCGAAGCACGATGCGGGTACCGCAACCCGACATTATCGAGCATTTTGGCAACGCAGATGCCGTGCCGCAGCTGCCGGAGCGGTGCTTAAGCCGTAAGGCGGGAATTGTGCGGTGTTGCCTATGATTTAACGCTAACTCTTATTGCAAAAATGAAATCTATTTTTCACAGAACGCCTTCCGGCTACTTTACTTTTCGGTAACAGTCTGATAAACTTTAGAAGTATCCATATTACGATAGATATTTTTCTCCGAATCTGCGAAGCAAGGGCTTGTCATTTGGGCGATATTATGGAGACCATCAATGATTAGCTCCGGCGTTTATTTTCATTATGTATCTGTAACAGAGGTTTTTTATGCACCCGCGGGTGTTTGTGATATTTCGGGGTAAGATATCCGCCCCTCTACTTTGGGCAAGGCACATCGCCCATTTTTATTGTTCGCTCCGGGTGGGTTTTGGCGGGGTCGGGTGCCCCCGGCCCTACCAGCCATTTTATGGTTTTCCGCCCATCATCAAATGCTCTGTGGGAAACGGTATTGACCGTTCCGAAAGTTTGCAAAGATCCAACATCTCAAAACTAAATCACTTCGTCTATTCCCTATCCCACCAGCCAAAGAATTCCCATTCGGGGCACTACCACAAAAACAGCCTTCGGCGTTTGCCGAAGGCTGTTTTTAAATAGTTCAAAGCTCTATCACTTTACACTTATCAGTTCAGCTTCTTGCGGTTGATGAACAGGTAAGCGGCAGCGCCGCCCAGTGCGGCAACCAGAACGATGGCCAGACCTGCAACAGAGTTGCTGTTGGTGCTGGAAACGCCGGTCTGCGGGATGATCTTGCTGGAGTTATCAGCGGGGGTGTTGGACTTGGTAACATCCGGGGTGTTGGTCGGAGTATTGTCCGGGGTATTGGTTTCCTTAGTCGGGGTGTTTGCCGGAGTATTGGTCGGAGTGGTCTCCGGGATAACCGGGGTGGTCGGGGTCACGACCGGGGTAGCGGTCGGCTCTGCCGGAGTAGCAGTCGGCTCAACCGGGGTAGCAGTCGGCTCTGCCGGAGTAGCAGTCGGCTCTACCGGGGTAGCAGTCGGCTCTACCGGAGTAGCGGTCGGCTCTACCGGGGTAGCAGTCGGCTCAACCGGAGTAGCGGTCGGCTCTACCGGGGTAGCGGTCGGCTCAACCGGCTTTTCAGCTTCCATAAAGATGGGGTACAGGTAGATGCCGCCTACCAGGCTGCCAACCGGGAATGCACCCAGGCCGCTGGTGCCCAGCTCAGTAGCATCGGCGCCCAGGACAAAGTGCTCTTTGCCCCAAACGTCCCAGCCCTTGAACTCCCAGCCCTCGTTTGCGATAACGGTGGGCAGAGTGATCGGAGTCTCCTCAAACTCGGCACGGTTCAGATAAGTCAGGGCAACATTGTCGGGATCGCTCTCAAAATGGCCCTTGGTGGTGTCCATAAAAATGGTAACATCCACCACGCGCACACAGGAAGCGCTGTCTTCGCTTGCAGCTTCGTCAGCGGTGTTGTCCTGTGTAGCCTCCTCCACTACTGCGGGTGCAGCAGCTTCCTCGGTGGTCTCGGTTTCTGCATACGCCGATACAGGCAGACAAACTGCCAAGGCAACAGCCGTAACCAGCGTAAGCAGACGCGAAAACCTGCTCGTCTTTTGCATAATTTTACTCCCTTTCCAAAATTATATCCCAAACGCAAAGGTACGGATTGCTGTTGCCTTTGTGCCCAGAATTCAAATAAAAATTTTACGCCCCGGCCGGCCAGCGGGCTGGAAGCAGCGGGTCCGGATTGATGATAACTTCATCCGCCGTCAGCGTTTCCCCGTCCCGCAGCGGGCGTGCCATAATCAGCAGGCGGGCATCCGACATTTCATAGGTACAGGTACACAATGTCAAAAGCCGTTCGTCTGCGCGGGCATAATCGCCCGTGGTATAAAACGCGCGCTTGGCCACTTCATCCAGGTATTCCTGCTCTGCCGCATCATCGGCAAAGTTCACATACTGGTTAAAGTGGAACACATCGCCATCGCTTTCGCGCGTGGTAATTGCATAAACTGCCACGATCTTGTAGTACTGGCCACCGTTCAGGCTGTCCAGCTCAATGACCGGGTGTTCCTGATAATATTCCGGCTCGCGGTAATTTTGCAGGCTGGAAAACCGCACCGTATCCCCCACGCCCATGTTGTGGCCGTACAGGATCAAATGGCGGCTTTGCTGGATATCGCACTCATAATCCAGGTACGGCAGGCCCAGGTCATCCCAGTTGCCATCCAGGTCGTGCTTTAAGTAGTAGCTGTTGTCCCCTTCTCTTTGCATCACCGGCAGGTCAACATCGGTATCGTCGATCTTGATCCAGCCGATCACTTCGGGGTTACGCTCCAGCAGTGCGGTAAAATCTCGCGGTTCCGGGGTAACGGCGGGCTGCACGGTGGGGGCCGCGGTAACCTGCGGCTCCGACGTCTGCTCTGGTTCTGCAGTCTGCACCACCGGCGGGCTCTCGCTCACCATCTTGCGCTGCTGCAGCCAGTTGGGCAGTTGCAGTGCCGCCATAGCAATCAACGCCGCCGCCATACCGGAGCAAAACACCCCTGCAAGAATGTGCGACTGTTGGCTCACAGAGCTACCTCCACAAAGTAGGCATCGCCTTTGCTGCCATCGGTCTTGTATTCCTGATACGCAATGGTGCAGCTGGTGCTGCCATCGGGGATTTCAGCCATCAGCCAGTCGCTGCGCTCCTGGCCGGGGGTCAGCTCATAAGCATACGGCATCATGGTATCATCCACTGCGTTCAGGCAGGTGCCGTAATCGCTGTCGCCCTCACCCCACTGGATTTGGAAATCCTGCAGGAACATCGTGTAGGTCTGGCTGCTGGTGTTCTTGATGTTCAGGCGCATGCGCACCAGGCATTCGCCATCCGGGATATCAATGCCGGGGTAGCTTTCCACCAGGCTGACATCCGTAATGGAAAAGTCAAACAGTGCCGTGCTGACCGTTTCGTCTGCCGTATTGTTATGTGCGTTTGTTTTACCGCAGGCGGTCAGCAGCAATGCCATACCCAGCACAGCTGCAAGGCCCGGCGCTGCCAAAGTCCGTCTCATGCTATGTTCTCCTACTTTTCCGTGTTGCCATTGCACAAGTATTTAACATCTGTTCAACGTTAAAAATACAGGGCAATGTACAGCTATCATATTATCACGCCGCGCTTGTTTTGTCAATCAAAAAAGCACGGTCTTCTGCAGTCTGTTTTGTCATTTTTGTTGTTGAGCTGATGTTGTGTAGGGGTAGTATAACTGCGCGGCGGCATGTTTTATGCATTGGCAGCGTTTCTCTGCGGCGGCCAGAGGGCTGGCTGTTCCACCGGTCGTTTTTCTGTTTGGTACACATGATACCTTGCTCTGTAGGGAGCTGTCTTGACCATTCCGGAGCTTTGGCACATCTGCCATAATGAGATTTGCCGCAAGGTTTGTCTGCGGTGTCGAGGACGCTGCTCCCCTACTGTGGGGCAAGGTATATCACACATTTTTATTGTACGGTCGGGCCGCCTCCAGTGGGGGGCGGGTAACCCCGCCCTACCATACAAAAAGCTGCACAGCGTTTGGGCTGTGCAGCTTCATCAAAATTATCGTTTTGTCAGCAGGAGCTTATTCCGTACCTGAACTATCCTGCGCATCCCCACCGGTATCCCCGGTATCAGCTTCAGGTTCGCTCTGGGCATCGGTCTGGTCGTCCGCCGTGCTGTCCGGTTCAGCGGTGCCGTCGGCGGTATCACCTGTGGGATTGCCGGTATCGGCCACGGTGGAATCCAGGTTGTTCTGCACCAACTCCTGCGGGTCACCGGAATCGGTAGTCGGGGCTGCGGTCGAAGCAGATACTTCGGGCTGCATATCGCTTTCCTGCAATGCACTCAGATACCACTTACGGCCCTCGCCGCGGGTGAACACATAGTCCATATACTTGGTCGGCTCCGTGGGGGCGGTCAGGTTGATCTCGCCGCTGGAGCTATTGTTGATGGTGGGGATATAGCCAACCGTCACATAGGTCTTGCCGCTCTGGGTGGAAATCTTTTCCACTTCCGGGGTATACATAGCCACCATGCTGGTAACAGGAACCAGATAGCCCTGCTTTTCCTCGTCATAGGTATAATTGAACTCTTCGGTCTGGAAAGAGCCATCGGTGATCTTGTAATCCGGGCCAAGCAGGTTGGTCAGGTAGGTGTCAACTTCCAGTTTGGGCAGAATGATGGAGCCGGTTTCGCTGTCGCGCTCATAGTCGCTCAGGCCGTTATCCCGCTTTTGGATCTGGTACACGGCGCCCCAGATGGCAGCCTGTAAAAACTCCGACTGATCCACCTTGCTCACATCGTCAAACGGCATAGTGTCAAACATGACAAGACCGTACAGACGGTCGGCATAGCTCTGGCGGCGTTCGGTATCATCCAACGCGCTGCGCAGCACGCCAACCACCCAGCTTAATACGGTAAACAGACCAATGATAATCAATACGATTGCCACTGCACCCACGATCTGGCGTGAAAAGCGGCGGTTATTGCGCAGTTGTTCTTCTCTGGAAATTGCCATTCAAAAAAACCTCAAGATCATTAAAAATTCAGAATAATGGATAATCGTAAAAACACGCATGTACGCGCATCATACTGTTCGAGTTTTTGTTTATAGTGCAGAATTAGTATACCACAAACGCCGCCGCTTTGCAAAGCGGCGGCGGGGTGTTTTGCAGAATTTAACAAATGTGCGGCAGCATTACTTGTTTTTGTACATCTGCTCGTAATACTTCTGGTAGTTGCCGCTGGTCACGTGGTCCATCCACTCTTCGTGGGCCAGGTACCAGTCAATGGTCAGCACAATGCCCTTCTCGAACGGGGTTTCGGGGTACCAGCCCAGATCGTTCTTGATCTTGGTCGGGTCAATGCCGTAACGGCGGTCATGGCCCAGGCGGTCCGCCACGTGCTTGATCAGCTCTTCGCTGATGCCCTCATCCTTCAGGCGGTCATGCAGCTGCTCGATGACAGTCTTGACGATGAAGATGTTGGGGCGCTCGTTATGGCCGCCGACATTGTAAACTTCGCCGTCCTTGCCGCCGTTGGCAACCATATCAATGGCTTTGCAGTGGTCCATGACATACAGCCAGTCACGGATCTGCATACCATCGCCGTAAACCGGCAAGGTCTTGTGGTGCTTGGCGTTGTTGATGAGCAGCGGAATCAGCTTTTCGGGGAACTGATACGGACCATAGTTGTTGGAGCAGCGGGTGATGTTGATGGGCATGCCATAGGTATCATGGAATGCTTTCACGAACATATCGGCGCTGGCTTTGGAAGCAGAGTACGGGCTGTGCGGGCACAGCGGGGTCGTTTCCATAAAGTAGCCTTCGGCACCCAAAGCACCGTATACTTCATCGGTGGAAACCTGCAGGTACTTTTTGCCTTCCTTCCAGGTCTTGGCGTCGGCATCGTACCAGGCATCCTTGCAGCACTGCAGCAGATTGACGGTGCCCAGAACATTGGACTCAACAAAAATTTCCGGGTTGCGGATGCTGCGGTCAACGTGGCTTTCGGCAGCAAAGTTGATGACGTAATCCGGGTCATATTTGGCGATCAGGTCAGTGACAAGGGCTTTATCGCAGATATCGCCCTTGACGAAGATATGGCGGGCATCGTCCTTGATATCTTCCAGATTTTCCAGGTTGCCGGCATAGGTCAGCTTATCCAGGTTGACCAGGCGGATATCCTGGTATTTTTCCAGCATATAGTGGACAAAGTTGGAGCCAATAAAACCGGCACAGCCGGTAACAAGATAAGTTTTCATTTATTTACCATCCCAATTATTGAAAAAGTCCTGAATTGCATCTTTCCAGTCGCGCATGTCATCGCCGACACTGCACCGCAGGGCGCGGTTTTCCAGTGCGCTCCATGCCGGGCGGTCTGCGGATTTGGGGTTCATCTCTTTGTACTGTGCGCTGGTAACGGGCTTTACGGTGCACGGCAGGCCGGACAGGCGGATGATCTCGGATGCGAAATCATACCAGCTGCAAATGCCGCTGCCGGTGCAGTGGTAAATGCCGTAATCATGGCTGACTGCCAGCTTTAAGATATGGTAGGCCAGATCCACCGCATTGGTGGGGTTGCCCAGCTGGTCGTTGACAACATTCAGGGTGTCATGCGTTTTGGCCAGGTTGACCATAGTTTTGACAAAGTTTTTGCCGTAATAGCTGTACAGCCAAGCCGTGCGCACAATAAAGTGGCGGCGGCAGAACTGCTGCACATAGGTTTCACCCAGCAGTTTGGTCTGGCCGTAGGCCGAAATGGGGGCGGGCAGGGCGCTTTCATCCAGCGCCACACCGCCATTGGCTGTACCGGAGAATACATAGTCAGTAGAAATATGGATCAGGCGGGCATTAATCTTTTCGCATGCCAATGCCAGGTTGCGCGGGCCAAGGGCGTTGACGCGGTAAGCGGCATCGCGGTTGGTTTCGCAGCCATCCACGTTGGTAAAAGCAGCGCAGTTGATGACGGTATCCGGCTGGGTGCGGCGGATATAGGTCACAGTGGCTTCGCGGTCGGTAATATCCAGCTCATCCACATCAACGGCGATCACCGTTGCTTTGCGCAGGCGCTCCGGCAGCAGACCCAGGGCGCATTCTTCATCGGCCAGCTGTTTTTGCAGCTCGGTTCCAAGCTGTCCATGGCAGCCGGTAATCAGAATTTTCATCTTGTGCCTCTTTCTTTATACCGCATCAATATTTCAGGCGGTCATCGGCAACATTGCGCAGGTGCTGGCCATAGGGGCTTTTGCCATAGCGCTCGGCGCTTTCCAACAGTTTGCCGCGGTTGATCCAGCCGTATTTATAGGCGATCTCTTCCGGGGCGGAAATTTTAATGCCCTGGCGCTGTTCGATCATGCGCACAAAGTCGGCGGCTTCCACCAGGCTGTCCATCGTGCCGGTATCCAGCCAGGCATAGCCGCGGCCCAGCAGCTGCACATCCAGCTTGCCTTCCTGCAGGTACATCTCATTCAGGGTGGTAATTTCCAGTTCGCCGCGGGCGCTGGGCTTTACCTGTTTTGCCTTTTCGCACACATCTTTGCTGTAAAAATACAGGCCGGTAACCGCATAGTTGCTCTTGGGCTGTGCGGGCTTTTCTTCAATGGAAGTTGCCTGGCCGTTTTCGTCAAATGCCACCACACCGAAGCGTTCGGGATCGGTGACATAGTAGCCGAACACAGTGCTGCGGCCGGCTTCGGCGTTGGCGGCAGCGGACTTGAGCCGCTTGGAGAAACCTGCGCCGTAGAAAATATTATCGCCCAGCACCATAGCACAGGGCTCACCGTTAATAAACTCTTCACCCAGGATAAAGGCCTGTGCCAGACCGTCCGGGGAGGGCTGCACTTTATATTGCAGGTGCAGGCCGTACTGGCTGCCATCCCCCAGCAGCGCTTCAAAGCGCGGCGTATCGGTTGGGGTGGAAATGATCAGGATATCCTGGATGCCTGCCAGCATCAGAGTAGACAGCGGGTAATAGATCATGGGCTTATCATACACAGGCAGAAGCTGCTTGGATGTGACCATGGTCAGCGGGTACAGGCGGGTACCAGCACCGCCGGCGAGGATGATACCTTTCATGATGACGCTCCTTTTCAGTGACCGCAGTTGCGGCGAACTATAGGCAGCGCCTATACCGCGCCGCCTGATTTGCCGTGCGTCACCGCCCATCCCACAGGGGCATAAATCCGCACAATTATTTTTTATTATATCGTATTCTATGCCCCTTGGCAAGAGGGAAAATTGAGGGAGCAGAGCCAACAAGATTTGCGAGGGAAAACGTAAAACACATTTGCCGCAAGGTCCCGGAACGGTCAAGACCGTTCCCTGCAAAACATTTTATAACGTGCAACAAACATTATAAGGGCAATACCGCATAATTCTAAGTGCCGATACGGCGAGCGAGGTGCGG
>OKSB01004371.1_pt1 | contig 10143 bp, 10 predicted proteins | sample 1601171 | NCBI WGS metagenome assembly OKSB01 (sample SAMEA3541496, study PRJEB24748) | human gut metagenome | biome: human gut; feature: human-associated habitat; material: faeces | place: China | collected 2012 | reverse complement strand
CGAGGTCGATCATGTTGACAGCCATGACCACGGGGATGCCCAGCTCGATGAGCTGAGTGGTCAGGTACAGGTTGCGCTCGATGTTGGTGCCATCAATGATGTTCAGGATGGCATCGGGCTTCTCCTTGACCAGATAAGTACGGGAGACGACCTCTTCCAGAGTGTATGGAGACAGGGAGTAGATACCGGGCAGGTCCTGGATGATGACATCCTTCTCGCCCTTCAGCTTGCCTTCCTTCTTCTCGACGGTAACGCCGGGCCAGTTGCCGACGTACTGATTAGAGCCGGTCAGATTGTTGAACAGGGTAGTCTTACCACAGTTCGGGTTGCCGGCCAGTGCAATTTTAATGCTCATTGCAACTCCTTTCCTCTCGTTACGATCAAACGACTTCGATCATTTCGGCGTCGGCCTTGCGCACGCTCAGCTCGTAGTTGCGCACGGTCAGCTCCATCGGGTCCCCCAGAGGGGCGACCTTACGGACGTAGATCTCCACACCCTTGGTGATGCCCATGTCCATGATGCGGCGTTTGACCGGGCCTTCGCCGTGCAGGCGCGCCACGGTGGCAGTCTCGCCGACCTTAACGTCTTTCAGAGTCTTCATAAAAAATCCTCCTCTACTTGTCTTTCTATTCAGAGACTATCCAGTTTCGGAGCGTCTCCCAAACAGCGTTTTGCCGCTGCTCAGCCAACCATAATGCGGTTTGCCATCGTCTTGTCGAGGGCCAGACGGCTCTCCTTGACCTGAACGATGAGGTTGCCTGCGATCTCATTGACGACAGTCACCTGACTGCCCACCACGAAACCAAGCTCTGCCAGATGCAGACGCACTTCATCCTTGCCAGTGATCTTCTGGATGGTGACGGTATCGCCTGCTTTTGCCATAGTCAAAGGCATCATAATTGTTTCACTCCCATTCGTGCTCCCCATTCTGCGGGGAGCTTTTCGGTTCGCTTTTTTCGTCCTCGGGGATGGCCGCACCAGCCAGACGCCGCAACGCGCTCGCTCATGCCCGCGTCCCCCTCCGAAAAGCTACGGCAGTTAGTCAGTCGCAACTATCAGCATGGATAGTTTATACTTACTAACCCGCATTGTCAACCATTTTCCGGCTCAAAAAAGTTAGTTTGTATGAACAAACAAATTTTCTTCCCTTATTTCAAGAAGATTTTTACAGTTTCTATATGCTAACTTTGTTTGCGCATATTTACGATTTTTCTCTTTTACACTCCCCGCAAATGACACAGCCGCCCGGTGCAGGGGGTATTCTGCAACGAGCGGCCGCGTGTCAAAAGGAGGATTCTTCCCGCCAGTGCGTGGTTTCGCTCTGGCGGGCGCCAGGATAAAAAGAGAGTATTTGGAAGAGAATGTCAAAATTCAGGGGCGTCAGGCTGCGACAGCCAGACGCTGGATGGGGGTACCGCTGCGGAACAGACGGAGATACACTGCCGTACACTTGTTCAGCTGGGCAAAATGCCGCTGGGCGGCACTGGGGTCACCATAGGCTTTCCAGCAGCCGCAGCAGGTGAAGTTGCGGCCCGCATTTTCGATAAAGCCCACCACATCGTAAAGCGGATAGCCCAGAAATACGCCGATCTCATGGGGAAAATCAGCCTCGCAGCAGAGCCGGCGGGACAGCTGCCGCAAAAGCGGCGCGTAGTCGTCCGACTGCTCAGGCAGAGTGTAGCCTTCCCTGCACAGGAAATCCCGCACCTGCGGCTGGGCCAGCACAGCGCGGAGCCTGCTCTCGCGGTAGACATACACCAGATACCGATGGGTCCGCACACAGCCCTTGAGGACGCGGACGCAGAGGCCCTTTTCGCCCAGCTGTTCGTTCCAGCTGCGGACGCGGCGGGCAAGGTCGGCGCAGTCGCTCGTCTCGTAGCGGAAAAGTCCCGCAGGCTTTAAGCTGGCCAGCACCGGGGCGCACTGTTCGATCATGACTGTCTCAAAGTTGCGTTCCATGTCTTCGGCCTCCCTGCCCGTTTTCCACTATTGTCTCCTGCCGTGTGGTGCTTATGCAGGAGATGTGGTTAGAAAAAACTAACCAAAATTTCAAAAAGAATGCGGCAGCCTGCTCATCTCGAGCTTCTTCCGCTTCTGGGTTAGTCATTTCTAATGTGGCATTATCTTACCATAGGTCCGGCTCTGTGTCAACACCTTTTTGCAAAAATATTTGCTCCATTTTCTCTGCCGTGCTATACTGAGCCAAAGCTGATATAGCAATTCAACTTTTTAATGCAACAGCAACAGCGTTGAATTGCATATCGCAAACATGCTGTTATCCTGAACATTTTCATATACAAGGACTTCGCGGTCTGCCTCGATGGGTCCAGTATAGTGCATTTTTACAGGATTGTCAATATATGGTATTATTTTCGACATTTTAGCCAATCAGGAGCCGTGAAAAACAGCAAAATGCTCTGCCTGCACAGGGACAAATGGCTGAGAGCCCGTTCATTCTTTTACTGCCTTTTCAAACTCCGCTTCCAGCGCCTCGTTGACGGCGCGGACGGCGGCGGCATCGGGTTTGATGGCCGTGCGGTCATAGGTGAACAGGCCGTTCACCTCGTCCTCCACGTCGGTCAACTGGGTGTACACCAGCGCCGACAGACCCTTTTTCAGCTGCGGGAGAATCGTCTTGCGCTGCAAATCGCAGTAGCGCTCGGTCAGCTCTGCCCGGCTTCTGGCCGTGCCGTAGCCGTAGGTCTTCCGGGGCGGCTCATGGCCGGGCATGGGCCATGCAATGCCGCCGTACTCGCTGAGGGCCACCGTGCGCACCTTCGGGCGGATGCGGAGCGGATAGAAGTAGTTGTGGATGGAATGCACATCTCCCCCGCCCCGGTCGAACCAGCCGCTGGCCTCGTCCACCAGACGAGACGGGTCAAGGGCGCGGAGGGTCTCGGTGGCTTTCCGCGCGTCGAACTGCCCCCACCCCTCGTTGAACGGCACCCAGCACCCGATGCAGGGGTGCCGACCCAATGCGGCTACCGTGTCGGCCAGCTCCCGGGCGTACTCCTCCCGGCTGTGGGCGCTGCCCCGGCCCAGAAAGCCCCACAGCAGCTTCCCGTCCGGGGCGCGGCGCATCAGGGGCTGTAAGGCGTTGGTCAGGTAGGTGACGTACCACATCGGGTAGGCCCCGCCGCCGTTGACCATATCCTGCCAGACGATGATGCCCAGCTTATCGCAGTGGTAGTACCAGCGCTCCGGCTCGATTTTGGCGTGCTTGCGCAGCAGGTTGAAGCCCAGCTCCCGCACGGTGTGCAGTTCGTGCTCTACGGCGGCGTCGGAGGGCGGGGTGTAGAGGCCGTCGGGCCAATAGCCCTGGTCCAGCAGGCCGTTGAGCAGGATGGGCTTGTCATTGAGGAAAAACCGCCGGATGCCCTTTGCATCCTCTTTGCACTCCCACTTGCGGAGGGCGAAATAGCTGTGGACGGTGTCGAAGTCCTTTTCTTCGCCCTGGGTCGTGCCGACCGTCAAATCATAGAGGAAGGGGCTGTCGGGGCTCCACGGGAAGAAATGCTCTTCGGCGATGTTCAGGGTCACTTCGCCGTCCCGGTCGGCCTCGTCGCTGCCCCAGTCCTCGGCGATGGTCACGCCGCCGGCCCGCACCACGGCCCAGAGGTTCACCGCGCCGCCGGGCTTCGAGGTATGGACTTTCACCGTCACGGTCCGTGCGTCGTAGTCCGGGGTGACGGTCAGCGTATCAATGTAATTTTCCGGCACCCGCTCCAGCCACACCGTCTGCCAGATGCCGCTCTGGGCCGGGTAGAACATCCCGCCGGGCCGGAGGGTCTGCTTGCCCCTCGCCTGCGTTCCGGTGCCGGTGGGGTCCTGCACCGCCACCCAGAGGGTGTTATGGCCCTGCGGGCGGAGCAGGTCGGTGATGTCCAGCGTGAAGGGCCAGTAGCCGCCCCGGTGTCCCCCGGCCAGACGGCCATTGACCTCCACCGCGCAGGCGTAGTCCACCGCCCCGAAGTGGAGCAGGATGCGCCCACCCTCGCCCGCCGGGGGCGTGAAGGTGCGGTGATAGTGGAGCCACTGGCCGGACTGCAGCGTCCGGCCCACACCGGAGGCTTTCGCCTCGGGCGAATAGGGTACGAGGATAGCGCCGTCCCACTTTGCCGGGAACTCCGAGCTCTGGGTGATGGCGTAGTCCCACGGGCCGTTCAGGTTGACGTAGCTGTCCCGGCGCATACTCGGGCGGGGATATTCGGGGAGCGGATGCATTTTGTACCTCCCTTAATAAATATATCCGATTTGGCTCTCCTGAAACAGGAGAGCTGGCGAGCGTCAGCGAGACTGAGAGGTTTTATAGGCTGCGGCCAGCTTTTCCAGTGCGGGCAGGCTGCGCTTCACCTTCTCGGTGTCGATGCAGTAGGCAAAGCGGACATAGCCCTTGACGCCGAAGGTGTCGCTGGGGACCAGCAGCAGATCGAACTCCCGGGCCTTGAGGCAGAAGGCGTTGGCGTCCTCTTCCAGCGCCTTCGGGAAGATATAAAATGTGCCGCCGGGGCGCTCCACCTCAAAGCCCAGCTCGGTGAGCTTATCGTACAGCAGGTTCATGTTCGTCTCGTAGACGGACAGATCGCTGGTGACGTCGAGGCACTCGGCAGTGGCTTTCTGGATGATGCTGGGCGGGCAGTTGTGGCCGGTGAAGCGGGAGATCTGAGCCATCATGTCCACCAGCACGTCTTCGCCCTCGCAGCCGGGCCGGACGGCCACATAGCCCAGACGTTCGCCGGGCAGGCTCAGGCTCTTGGAGAAGGAGAAGCAGGTCAGGGTGTGGGGGTAGAACACTGCCGGATACGGCACCTTTTTGCCGTCGAAGGCGATGTCACGGTAGGGCTCGTCGCTGACGAGGAAGATGTTGTGGCCGAAAGCCTTGCTCTTCTCGGTCAGGATGTCGGCCAGACGGCTCAGGGTCTCGGCGGAGTAGACGACGCCGGTGGGGTTGTTCGGGGTGTTGATGAGGACGCAGGTGACGTTCTCGGTCAGCATCTCTTCAAAGGCGTCGAGATTCGGCTGGAACGCCGGTGCCTGAGGCGGCACGACCTTGAGCACAGCGCCGGTCCCCTCCACATAGGGGCCGTACTCGGGGAAGTAGGGGGCGAAGGTCAGCACCTCGTCGCCGGGCTTGGTCACAGCGCGGACGGCGTGGGCGATAGCGCCCGCCGCACCGGTGGTGGGGAAAATATCCTTCTGCTCATAAGGCAGGCCGAAGGTCTCTGCCAGATGGGCCGCAACGGCGGTGCGGAAGCCCGGGTCGCCCTGACTGGGGCAGTAGCCGTGAAGGGCGACAGGCTCTTCCTCGGTCAGCAGGGTCTGCATGGCTTTGGTGAACTTGTCCGGGCAGGGGACGCTGGGGTTGCCCAGCGAGTAGTCGAACACGTTCTCATAGCCGATCTCGGCGGCGCGCTGTTTGCCGTACATGAAAGTCTCGCGGATGACGCTCTTGTGGCCCAGCATGGCGCGGTAAGTCTCGTTCAGCATAATACTTTCCCTCTTTTTCTTATTGATCCTCTTCCGGCAGAGCGGAGGCATAGCTCTGCTCCACCTTCACCATACAGCAGTATCTCGGGTCCTGCTCCTTGACGAAATTGCACATCTCGGCCAGCCGCGCGTCCTTGTCGCCGGTGTAGCCCGCCGGGAACACGAGGTCGAACAGCACGTTGGTGTGGCTGTCCCCCGGCACGATGCGCAGGTCATGGATGGACAGACGAGGGTCCATCTGGCGGGCTTTTTCCATCAAGCGGCTCCGCAGGACGCCTACGGCGGCGTCCGACGTCACGATGGGGTCGTAGTGGATGGTGACCTGTAGGTGGTCTTTTTTCAGAAAATCCCGCTCGATGTTGTCGATGATGTCGTGGGCTTCCAGCGGGTCGGCCTCGGCGGGGAACTCGATGTGGAGCGAGGCGAACTGATGCCCCGGGCCGTAGTCGTGGACCATCAGATCGTGGACGCCCAGCACTCCCGGGTAGCTCATGACGGTGTGCTCGATGTGCTCCACCAGCTCCGGCGAGGGGCTCTCGCCCAGCAGGGGGCTGAGAGTGTCCATCATAAGCCCCCAGCCCGACCAGAGGATGAACGCCGCCACTGCCACGCCCATGAGGCCGTCCAGCACGTCCCAGCCCGTCAGGTGGGAGAGGACAGTGGACAGGAGCACGGCGCCGGTGGTCAGCACGTCGTTCCGGCTGTCGGCGGCGGTAGCCATCAGAGTCTCGGAGTTGATGCGCTGGCCGATGGTCTTGTTGAAGCGGCTCATCCAGAGCTTGACGCCGATGGACGCCGCCAGCACCCCCACACTGAGCCAGCTGAACACCACTGCCGTCGGGTGGAGCACTTTGAGCGCGGATTCTTTCAGCAGCGAAAGCCCGATGGCGAGGATGGTGACGCAGACCACAAGGCCCGCCAGATATTCGTACCGGGCGTGGCCGTAGGGATGCTTTTCGTCCGGGCCTTTGGCCGCCAGCCGGAAGCCCACAAGGCTCACCACGTTGGACGAGGCGTCCGAGAGGTTGTTCAGGGCGTCGGCCATGATGGCGATGGAGCCGAACAGCGTCCCCGCCGCCAGCTTGCCCAGACAGAGCAGGAGATTGCAGGCCATGCCCACAAGGCTGGCCAGATTGCCGTAGGCCGTGCGGACGGCGGCGTTCTTGGTATCGTCCGGGTGCCGGACGAACAGGCGGATGAGCAGTTGTGTCATAAAATTCCCTCTCAGCAGGTATTTCGATGCTACCAGTATAGCACTGCACTTTATGGTTTTGAAGTATTTCGGTAAAATTTTTCGGGTATGCAAAGCCCCCGGCGGGGAAGTTCCCTGCCGGGGGCGGAGTTTTTGGGGTCAAGCGCTCCTTACTTATCGGAAGGCTTGCTCAAATCGATGCTGCGGATGATCTTGCGCACGGGCAGCACGCTCTTGGCGTTCATGGACAGCTCGTCCACGCCCATCCGCAGGAAAGTCTCGGTGAGGGCGGTGTCTGCGCCCAGCTCGCCGCAGATGCCCACCCAGATGCCGTGGCGGTGGCCCGCGTCGATGGTCATCTTGATGGCCCGGAGCACAGCGGGGTGGTGCGGGTTGAAGAAGGGCTCCAGCTTTGCGTTCTGGCGGTCCAGAGCGCAGGTGTACTGGGTCAAATCGTTGGTGCCGATGGAGAAGAAGTCGCACTCCTCGGCCAGCTCGTCGGCGATGAGGACAGCGGCGGGCGTCTCGATCATGGTGCCGACCTCCAGCTTCTCGTCAAACTTCTTGCCCTCAGCCCGCAGTTCCGTGCGGCACTCGTCCAGCACGGCCTTGGCGTCCTGCAGCTCCCGCAGGCTGGTGATCATGGGGAACATGATGCTCATGTTGCCGTAAGCGGAAGCGCGGAGCAGAGCGCGCAGCTGGGTCTTGAAGAAGTCCTTCCGGGTCAGGCAGATGCGGATGGCGCGGTAGCCCAGCGCGGGGTTTTCCTCGTGGTCGAGCTTCATGTAGTCCACGGTCTTGTCTGCGCCGATGTCGCAGGTGCGGACGACCACCTTGCGGGGTGCAAGGCTCTCGAGCACCTGCTTGTATGCCTCGAACTGGTAGTCCTCCGTCGGGAAGTCCTTGCAGTTGAGGTAGACGAACTCGGTGCGGAAGAGGCCGACGCCGCCGGCGTCGTTCTGCTGCACAGCGCCCACGTCGCCCATGCCGCCGATGTTGGCAAAGACGTTGATGGTCTTGCCGTCGAGGGTGGTGTTGGGCTTGCCCTTCAGCTCCTGCAGCAGGGCCTGCTTTTTCTGATCTTCCTGCTGGCGCTTTTTCAGGCTCTTGAGCAGGTCAGGGGTGGGGTCAACGTAGACACAGGCGTTGTAGCCGTCCACGACCGCCATCTTGCCGTCCCAGTCGTCCTGGATGTCCTTGCACTGGATAAGGGCGGGGATGTTCATGCTGCGGGCGAGGATGGCGGTGTGGCTGTTGGAGCTGCCCTCCCGGGTGATGAAGCCCAGCAGCAGGCTCTTGTCCATGCGGACCGTCTCGGACGGGGCCAGGTCCTCAGCCACGAGGATGCTGGGCTCAGTCCCCTGCAAAGTAGCATTGTCCACGCCCTGCAGGATGTCGAGGATGGCCTGTGCAATGTCGATGACGTCGGCGCTGCGGGCCTGCAAATAGGGGTCATCCATGGCGGCGAAGACGGCGGCCTGATTGTCGCCGGCGGTCTTGACTGCGTACTCAGCGCACTTGTGCTGGCCGTTGATGATCTCCTTGATGGCGTCCACGAAGTCGTCGTCATCCAGCATCATGGCGTGGATGTTGAACACCTCGGCGATGTCTTCGCCGGCCTCGGCCAGGGCCTTCTCGTACAGAGCGGTCTGCTGGTCGATGGCCTTGGCGCGGGCGTCCTCAAAACGGGCCTCTTCAGCGGCGGTGTCGGCCACTTCGGCGGCAGAGATGACGGTATCTTTTTTCTTATAGATCTTCAGCTTTCCGATGGCAATGCCATTCAGGATGCTTTTACCGGTACCTACCTGCATTGCAATTTCTCCTTATTCTTGCTGTTTTGTGTTCTGCAACAAAAAGCCCCCGCAGGACATTCCCCGCAAGGGCTTCTCATCACGCTGGGCGATCAGACGTTCTCGCTCAGGAATTTCTGGATAGCTTCGGCGCAGGCGGCTTCGTCGTCGCCCTCCACCTTGATGGTGACAGTGTCGCCCTGCTTGACGCCCATGCCCATCAGGGCCATCAGCTTGCGCAGGTCGCAGGTCTTGCCGCCCTTCTCGAGGGTGGCGGTGCTGGCAAAGCCCTTGGCCACCTTGACGAGCAGACCGGCGGGACGGGCGTGGATGCCGCAGGCATCCTTAACGGTGTACTGGAATTCCTTCATGATCATTTTCTCCTTACTTCATCCGGTCCTCCTGGGCAGCTCACCCTACCCCTCGGGACGCAGCACTCGAACTTTCCGGCTGCTGGATGTCTGCTTTTATTATAAACCTTAGTCGTTCTTTTTTCACCCTTTCATATTGCCGATTTTTTATCAAAAATTTTAGTAACATTTAACAGAATCTTTCTGTAAAAATACCACTACTGCACAATTATTCTGTTTCACCGCACTTTTTCGTGCAGAATGACGGTTATTCGACGGGGTAGCCCTCGGCGTCCAGCGGCAGGTCGGTATACAGCACGGGCTGCTCCTGTGCAGCGTCCGGCTCGCCGGAAGTCTGCTGGGCCTGACCCTCTGCGCCCAGCTCGCCGTCGTGGCGCTCTCCCCAGTCCCCGCTGAAATCTTCGCCCGAGGTCTGCTGGGCCTGCCCGTCGGTCAGTTCATCCTCGTGCCGTTCGCCCCAGTCCCCGCTGAAGTCCTCGCCGGACACCTGTTCGGCCTCCTGCAGGGCCATCGCGGTCTGGGCGTCTTTCAGTCCGGTGACGGTGCCGGAGGGCTTTTCCAACAGATACGCACCCACGGCCTTTTTCTTGTAGACCAGCAGCACGCCGTAGCTGCTCACATCGCCCCGGCTGGCCGCCGGGATGAGCGCTGTCCACTTCTCCACCGTCTTGCCCTTGTAGCGGGTCAGGTCCATGCCGCTCTGCTGCACCACCCCGTTAAAAGCCGAAAAGCTGTCGTCCCACTTGCGGGGGATCTTCACCTTGTCGGCGGTGATGGACGCGCCGTCCACGTCCAGCCCGTAGCCCGTGAACCAGGTCTGGATGTCCTGCGCACTCTCGATCTTATTACCTGCCGCCGCGACAGCCACCGAGCGGGTGCTGATGTACCGCCCCAGCATGGCACTGAACACCACCAGCGCGCAGCACATCGCCCCCACGCCCAGCTTCTTGACGCTTGCCTTACTCAGTGTGACCACAAACATACCCTTGCCTCCCACCCATTCAGATTTGTCCGTACAACATATGCGGGAGGCTGCGGTATCATGCAAAAACGGGGCCGCTTCTCTTTGCTGTCTCCGTTGACAAACAGGGCCGGAGAGGGTAAACTTAGGCAGAGATATTTGCAATTCATTTGCCTATGATAGATTAAAACCTATGATAGATTAAAAGGAGAAATCATTATGCCGAACAATAATATCCGCACCCGTTTTGCTCCCTCGCCTACGGGTTATATGCACGTTGGCAACCTGCGCACAGCCCAAAAAGCAATAAAAGCAGCTATCAAATCCACACCTGAATGAAG
>OKSB01004370.1_pt1 | contig 10144 bp, 10 predicted proteins | sample 1601171 | NCBI WGS metagenome assembly OKSB01 (sample SAMEA3541496, study PRJEB24748) | human gut metagenome | biome: human gut; feature: human-associated habitat; material: faeces | place: China | collected 2012 | reverse complement strand
GCTTGTAAGGCAGATGCTCTGAACCAGCTGAGCTAAACGCCCGGATAGTTTGCCGAAAAGCGTTGCAAAGGTAATACTATTTTTTTATCTGCAAAACAAAAAATGAAATTATTGTGTAAAAATTGCCGGGGAAATCGTATTTTTGTACTCTATTTCAAATAAAAGACTATGGAATTATCATCACTCACGGCTATATCTCCTGTCGATGGCCGCTATCGCAATAAGGTGAAAAATTTGTCGCTTTATTTTTCGGAATGGGCACTTATCCGGTATAGGGTACGGGTCGAAATCGAGTATTTCATTGCATTGTGCGAATTGCCGCTTCCTCAGCTCTCGGGGGTAAATCCTGATTTGTTTCCGGCGTTGCGCAAGATATATACCGATTTTACGGAGGCCGATGCCGAAAAAGTGAAGTCGATAGAGTCTGTTACTAATCATGATGTGAAGGCTGTCGAGTATTTTATTAAAGAGAAATTCGACGAATTGCATTTGGAGGCTTATAAAGAGTTTATCCATTTCGGGTTGACTTCACAGGATATTAATAATACGTCGGTTCCTCTTTTGTTGAAAGAGGCTTTGCACGATTGTTATTTCCCAGTGTTGAAAGATATGCTGGCTATTATCAACCGGTATGCCGAGGAATGGAAAGATATTCCCATGCTTGCCAAAACTCACGGGCAGCCGGCATCGCCCACCCGTCTGGGGAAAGAGATACGGGTATTTGGCTATCGGTTGGAACGGCAGATGGCTTTGCTCGAATCGGTTCCGGTGAGCGGTAAGTTCGGAGGAGCTACCGGTAATTTCAATGCTCATCGTTTTGCTTATCCCGATATCGATTGGCCGGCATTCGGGAATAGATTTTTGAAGGAGCGGTTGGGGATAGACCGGGAGGAGTGGACCACTCAAATTTCGAATTATGACAATCTCGCCGCTCTGTTCGATGCTTTGCGTCGTATCAACACGATTGTGATAGATCTCGACCGGGACTTCTGGCAATACATTTCTATGGAGTATTTCAAGCAGAAAATCAAAGCGGGAGAAGTGGGTTCGTCGGCAATGCCTCACAAGGTGAACCCCATCGATTATGAAAATTCGGAGGGGAATCTCGGAATAGCCAATGCCATACTGGACCACTTGTCTTCGAAGTTGCCGGTTTCGCGCTTGCAACGCGACTTGACCGATTCGACCGTGTTGCGGAATGTGGGTGTTCCTTTGGCTCACACGCTGATTGCCTTCCATAGTACAATCAAGGGCTTGAATAAACTGTTACTGAACGAACCGGCTATATATCGCGATCTCGATCAGATGTGGAATGTGGTAGCCGAAGGTATCCAGACGATCCTGCGCCGCGAGAACTATCCGAATCCCTACGAGGCGCTGAAGGCCCTGACCCGCACGAACAAGCCGATCGGCAAGGCGGACATCCGGGATTTCATCGAGCGGCTCGAGGTGTCGGAGAGCGTCAAGCAGGAGCTGCGCGCCCTGTCGCCGCAAACCTATACGGGCGTCTGCAAGTATTAGCGGGGTCCGGATTTTGCAACGCAAAGCATGTTCAACCAAAACGACCAACCATGAAAAAGTACAAATGCGAAGTGTGCGGATACATCTACGATCCGCAACTGGGCGATCCCGACAACGGCATCGAGCCCGGAACGGCATTCGAAGACCTGCCCGAGGACTGGGTCTGCCCGCTGTGTCAGGAGGGCAAGGAAGTGTTCGAGCCGATCGACTAACTGTTGTAGCTAAACTTTGATTGTAAAACGAGGAGCGCCTCAAGCGCTCCTCGTTTCATATTTTGTGATATAATATATGACTATTTATTGCTCCTCGTCGGGCCGATGCTCGTTGAGGAATGTTTTTGCCTGCGATTTTGCTCGAAGGGTTTCCGAGTTCGATATTTTTACCGGTAAATCGATTATTTGGTGAGCTTTTTCCTGTGCTTCCGCATTGCAGCCTTCGGATCGATATATCGTAAATATTCTGTATAGAGGAGCGATGCGGGTGGGTATCATTCGATGTGCTTTTTCGTAATATTCGACGGCGCGAGAAAATTTTCCAAGTCGGTAGCAAGCATTTCCTAAGTCGTACAGGATGTCATACGATGTTATTTGCCGTGATAAATCCTGCTCGATCGTTATAAAAGTATGATATTGTCGCCTGTTGTATAACTGTTTTGCATAGCATAGCATAAAGTGCTGATCGTATTTCATCTTGTCATAGGATGAAATACGCGGTATCGGGTTGTGTAGTTGGGTGAATGAAACGTTATAAATCCGATAGGCTCGGATTGTGAAAATGAAAATCGAAATCAGCAGCGCGATAGCTATTATAAAATGAAATTTTCCGAATCGGATTGCAGCAATCGTTGGAGACCGTGTGGAGCCGACGAGCAAGGGAAAAAACAGTTTTAAAGGTAATATGTCTGCCGGATAGGAAAATAGGGAAAATGTCGTTAACCCAATTAGAACGGGTCCTGTCCATTGACGGCGGCCATAGTAAAATGCCGTTCCGATAACGGAAAGCAACACAATGGCTCCGATGATTCCCTGTTCGGCAGTCGTATGAATTATTTCGTTGAATGCTTGGGTGTTATTGGTGGCTGACATATTGAACCGAGATTCCGGATGTTCTGCAACATAATGGGCCTGAGCATCCATGTACAAAACGGGAAAGGTACCGATGCCGTGTCCGGTCCAGAATTTTTCCGAGACCAATTCTACGCAACTTTTCCATATCAGCATTCGTCCTTCGGCTGATTCCTTTTTATACCGATACAGCCCGTAACTTCCGGCTGCAAATAGAATGGCAATGGATGTCGCTACGATAATCCGGTATTTGTTCGAAAACGAGACCCCGAGTCGTAGACGATCCCATGACAGATAAAGAAGAACGGCAATCGAAGCGATCCACGAAGCCCGAGAATCTGAGAGAAATAATGCGAGACATAGGATGCCAGCGATCGGGTATAAAAAAACTTGTGCATTTTTCCCCTTTTTCGCATCGATGATTGTCATGATGCATGAAATCAAGGAGATAGAAACGTATCCGCCCCAAGGGCCTGGATTGGGGAAAGCTCCTGTCGCTGCAAAATATTCGTGACCTGGAGGCAAGACTCGTATGGCTTGCATTATTCCCCACAATGATTGAGCTACGCCGGAGATCACAATGAAACCGGCCAATACTTTTTGCCGGTCAGTGAAAAATAGGCGGGCTGCCAGATACGTGCAAACTAAAAATATCCATTCGGACCAAAATCTGAGGCTTGGCCAGTCGGGACGTATGAGCCATAGATTGAAGACTCCCCATGTAAGATAGGCCGCGACGAGTAGGTCGAGGACGGTTATACGAATCCGTGATCCGATATGAGAGTTGGCAGCATGAACGATTAGAATCAGGCATATGCTCATACTGGAGACGAATATCGGAACGTAGTCGGAAAAAGCATTGCGATACAAGTAGCACAAAAAAGGCAGAATGATAATGAGTACGCCGCATGTACCCGTTAATATGCTTGACCGGGATAAGATTCTATTGTGCATTTGCCGGAAACGATTTGGTAGGTTTTTAGCTAAAATAAGAAATATATGAGTGCCGCAGAAATTGTTTCGAAAGATTTTTTTTGCTGAGAAAATAATATTTTTAGTTTTTATCTTGATATTATTTTTATATTTGTTGTATGTGGGTCGGATTCGGGCGAATGGTTAATATGATTGGCGGAATTATGATCGTATGAAAAAAATCCTGACTTGGTTTTCTTTGCTTTTTCTGGTATTATGGAGCAGCCGTTGTACGAAAGACGACGGCGGCGACTATTTTGCAGGGGCGCGCGCTCCGGCTAAGCTCGACCGGACCGAGGCGCGTATGTTTTTTGAGTCGAATGCTACCGATTTGCGTCATGTCGATTTTCGGATGTCTGATCACGAGCGCCATGAATCGGGCGGCTCCACGAAAACGCATTCGGTCACGTGTTTGGACGAGCAGGTGATTACGCCTTTGTGGGACGAATTCCGGGAAACGGGAGCGAATTCGGATTTTACGACGACGGAGGTGCCTTTGCTGACGGACGGGAAGCGCATACGCTATTCCGTAACTACGCAAAAGGATATTTCCGGATCGAAAGATGTATCGAATACGGGCATTCGTTCGGAGGTAAATGTGGTCGTCAGTAAACTGGTTATTCAAAAATCGGCTCGAAGCGATGAAAAACGCTTTTTTATCGCTACATTCGTAGCCGACGGGCCTTGCCAGCGGTCGATCGAAGATTTGACGGAATTGACGTTTTATCGTCTGGACGAGAGGTTCAGCGGGTTGGAGATTCTGTCCGAAGCCACGGGGCGGTATATTGCGGCCTATCTGCACCGCGACGGCAAGCGGATTCCGGTCGGCTTGATTCCGCGCGATCGGGCTCAGTCGTTGGGTATCGATTCGGCGCGGGCCGTCTCGACGCTCCATTTGGGCACCGATCGGATGATGCTCGAAAGCTATGCCTACAACTCGGAATGGGGAGGGGGCGACTGGCAGGTGTGTCCGGGTACGGGCGGAGCTCATAATTTTGTGAACGGGGTTTGCAGCGCGTGCAATATGTTGCTGCCGACCGACGTCTATCCCGATTATTGCGGACGATGCGGACGGTTGAAATTGCAGTGCGTATGCTGTCCGGTATGTCATAACTTCCCTTGCTCGTGCTCTCATGGGGGAGGCGGAGATCAGGGCGAGATCATTACCTGCACGAAGCCCGGCTGCCCCGATCCGTACCATTGCAACGGGACATGCGGCGGAGGGTCCGGCGGGGTAGATGTTCCGGTCAGTTCTTTGAAAACTCGTGCTGCCAATATTCAGGGAGCGGCCGAGTTTGCTGTTGACGAAGTGATTAGACTTCATGGGAGAGCGGATGCCAGATGTAATGTCGGTGTTAATTTGGTATTTAAAAGGCTGTCCCGTGACACCAAGAATCTAGACGGTATGCGGGCAAACGATATGGTCAAGCATTGGCGCTCCCATCCGGACGAATGGGTGCGGCTGGAATCGGGCGAAGAAGCTCAGCGCATGGCGAACGACGGATGGTTCGTCGTAGTGGGCTGGGTCAATCCGATACCGGGAAAATCTGGTCATGTGGCGGTTGTCGTTCCGGGGGGACCCATTTTGACCAATGCAGGTGAGTATGTCCCTGCATGTATGGATACAGGATGTGAAATGAGATCGAAAAAGCAAGGACTGAATTATAGCTTTGGGAAAGATAAAAGACCCTATGTCGAATTTTATTACTATAAATAAACTATGAAAAAGATTTTTTGGTTATTGCCTTTGCTTATGTGGCAAAGCGTAGTGGCTCAACAAGCCATCTACACGATAGATGTTAACGGGGATATTCTGACGAACTCTCAATTTATCGATCCGTTCTTTTGCGAGGACCAGAACACTCCTTATGAGCAGATGTATTCCGAGACGCTTCCGCTTCCGGGCTTCGGGAAGTCCTGTACGCTCAGGCTGTATAATTACCGGGGTTGGGCCGATACCGAGCCGGGCTACTTTCGGATCATCGACGTCGAGATCGACGGAGTCCGGGCGTTACGGATGGCGCGTTCCGACGCATGGGACAAGTTTAAGACGAAATTGAATCGAACGGATGACTATTACAAACTGGTGCGGTTGGACGATTCGACCTATGCGCTGATATTCGTCAGTTTCGTGTATGCGAGCGAGCCCGGACCTTTGACTATCGTCGTATTGCGGGACGGGAAAGCGGCCTTGGTCTATAACAAGGACCGCTACATCACTTCTCTGACGGAGAATCCGTTGAAGATTCACACGATCAGTCAGTTTCCCGAGGCTGTGCCCGAGAGCACGCACGCTTCGCTGTACGAAGTGATCTATCAGGATGGCAATTTGCTGAAGTGGCGCATGGGGAAGAATTGACATTAGGAAGTCGTTGAACCAACGATGCGGAGAAAGCGAAGCTTCTCTTGGTAAATTCGTTGAAAATGATTTTCTTTATGCAACGAATCATCCCGACAAGCCATGATGAAAACACTGATCCTTTCGTCGCTGCTTTTGTGCTGCGCGCTGCCCGCAGTCGCGCAACACGACATTTACACGTTGGACGCCCGGGGAGAGGTGGTTTCCGATTCGGCATTTATCGATCCGTTCGTGTGGATCAATCCGACGGTCGAGTACGAGCCGCTTTATTCCCGGACTTTGTTCACTCCGGGCTTAAGCGGGTCTTACACGGTCAAGCTGTACCGCTACAAGAATAGCGAGAACGACGGAGGGTATTTCAGCATCGTCGAGATCGATTGCGGCTCGAAGCAAGTGTTGAGGATGATTCAGACAGACGGTTGGGACAAGTTCGACCCGGATTACTCTCCGACGAGCGACTATTACAAGTTGGTCAGGCTGGACGATTCGACGTATGCTCTTTTGTTCGTCGGTTTCAATTACGCGAGCGAGCCCGGATTGCTGACGATCGTTATCTTGCGAGGCGGTCAGGCGACACTTGTTTACAATAAGGGCCGGCATATCACTTCTCTGACGGAGAATCCGTTGAAGATTCATACGATCAGTCAGTTTCTCGAGGCTGTGCCCGAGAGCACGCACGCTTCGCTGTACGAAGTGATCTATCAGGACGGCAATCTGCTGAAGTGGCGCAAGGGGCAATAGAATCTTTACGAAGCCGCCGATCACCCGAAATAATGAATGATATGAGAAAGCTGTTGTTGCCGGCTACGCTGTTGCTTGCCTTCGTGTCCGCGAATGCCCAAAGCGAAGACGATATTTTCATTATGGACGGATCAGGGCGAGATAATAGCCAATCCGAGATTCGTCGAGCCGTTTCTGTGGAGGGAAGATCTCGGGTTTGACACCGTTCGGGTCGAGAGCCGGACGATTTCGTTGCCCGGCTTTCGGAAACCGTTTGCTATCCGGTCGTATACGCTGGAAGGTTTCGAGAACGAGCCCGGCTGCTTTTGTGTCGTCGATATCGAGTGCGACAGCCGACTGCTGTTGAGGATGAAGGAACTGGATGCGTGGGACCGATTCCCGGAAAGGTTCAGAACGGATGGCGACTGTTTCAGAATGGTGTCTGGACGAGCGGACCTACGCTTCTGCTGCTTGCGGGCTATCCCTATCCGGGCGAGGCGCAATTGCTGACGATCGTCGTTCTGCAGGAAGGACGGGCGACGCTCGCGTATAACGGGCATGGCGAGATCGACGAGCTGTGGAACCGGCCGCTACGGATGCGACTGATTACGGACTATCTGGAGGCTATCTGGGAGGAGGACGATTCTTTGCCGGTGTATGCGAAGATATGGTTCGGCAACGGACGGCTCGGTTCGGACCGTATCCGCTGATGCCCGGCGGGCTCTCGGACAGAGACGGGGACGACGCGGACTGCCGGTTTTGAGGAAGCGGCAGCGGTTTTATATTCCAAACGGGTTAATTTGCTTGTTTTCGATGTTTTAGGCAGGGAATTTGTTTGAGTGCGCCGTATCGGCCGCGTGCCGTCGAGACGACGGGTACGGACCGATGTCAGCAAAAGTCACTTAAACCATTTTAATGCCATGAAACATCTGTATTTGATTCTGGTCGCCACGATGATAGCGTTGTCGGCCGCGGCCCAAGCACCCGAAGACGAGTCGACGATGACTCGCGAACAGAGAGAACAGCACCACGAGCAGCGTGTCGAAGAGCGCGCCGTGCGTCATCAGAACGAGCTGAAGTATATGGACTCGGTCGTGCTGAGCCGCAACTACAAGTTCGTTCCGAACAGCTTCCAGCAGGAGCCGGCCGGCAACATGCACCAGATTTACAGCGTGCTCTATTTCCTGTCGATGCGCGGCGACTACATAGACATCGATATGCCTTATCTCGTCGGCGAGGTTCCGCCTTATCATCTGACCATCATGAACTACATCACCTTCGACATTCAGAAGTATACGGCCGTGCAGGACGAGGACGGGTGGACCGTTTCGTTCATGTCGAATCTCTACTCGACCAATACCTACACGTTTACGTTCAAGATTTACTCGATCACGCGGGAGGCCGTGCTGACGCTCGCCTCGCAAATGTACCCGACGGTGACCTATAACGGTACGGTGCAGGCGATTTATTAGGCCGTTGTTATGAAAGGAATACGGGTTTGGCTTTCCGCCGCCGTGCTGTCGATCGCTTGTCCGACTTTGTCCCTGTCTGCCGGGCAGGGCGACGGCCCGGGCGTGCCGGACCGTCGCCAGCGCGTAGCCCGAGAAAGAGAGGTCCGGCAGCAGCGGTTCTCGGCGCGGATCGACTCGCTGGTCTCGTCGGGCGAGTTCCAGTTCCTGCCCGTCAGCATGATGTGGAGTCCGCGGATGCAGTCGCAGATCATCGACGGCTACTACTATTATGTCGGGATTTTCAAAGAGCAATTGCAGGTGCACATGCCGGTCGTTGTCGGACGGGCGCTGACGTACAACGCGATCGCCAATTTCGATACCGACAGCCTGTCCGGTTACCGGAATGAAAAAAACGATACCGGGTGGAAGGTCTCGTTCTCGGCCGAGGACGAAACGGGGATGACCTATGCGTTCGTTTTTACGATTTATCGGGTGACGGGCCGTGCCGTGCTGGATATGATATCCGACAGCAATCTGATTCAGTATACCGGTACGATCGTCGCGAACGATGCGATGCCCCGGTCTGCCGATCCGGCGCCGCCGATGAAAAGAGGGGCCTCCGGCCGTCTGACGCCGGAGAACGACTGATCTGATGCAAGCGACGGGCGCTCCGAAAGCGCCCGTCGCTTGTCATGGGATAAGGGCGGCTTCCCGTCGGTTCCGAGTGCGAGCATACCTGCGGGCGTTGTTTGCACGGCACGGGGCGTCGCCCTGCGTAGCTCGGGGACGGCGGTAGCGAAGGTCTGCGACGGCATAACCGTCCGCGCGGCGGCGAACGCTCGCAGACTGTCCGGAAAGGGCCGGACCGAGAGGTTTGCCGGTACTGCGGAATGCCTTGTCGAGAATGTTCGCGTCGCGACCGGTCGTGCACGGCAGAAAAAAACCACATGCGGTCCGGAGCCTTCCGGACCGCATGTGGTTTTTTGTTCGGGCGCCGTATTTATTTTTTTACGGAAGTCGTCGCCTTGATGTAGTGGTGATGCTCGCCGTAACGCTCGAAAGCCGCGCGGTCGAGCGTCTCTTGGTGGTCGGGGTGAGCGACGCTGATGATCAGCCGCGCGCGCTCCTGAAGCGAGCGTCCGTACAGGTTCACGGCTCCGTACTCGGTAACGAACCAGTGGACGTGCGAGCGCGTCGTGACGACGCCGGCTCCGAGCGTCAGCTCGGGCGCGATCTTGCTGATGCCCTTGTTCGTGGTCGAGGGCATGGCGAGGATCGCCTTGCCGCCTTCGGAACGCGAGGCTCCGTAAATGAAGTCGATCTGTCCGCCGACGCCCGAGTAGAACTTCGTACCGAGCGAGTCGGCGCAGATCTGGCCCGTCAGGTCGACCTGAAGGGCCGAGTTGATCGCCGTCACTTTCGGGTTCTTGGCGATTACGAACGGGTCGTTCGTATAGCCGACATCCATCATGGCGACGCCGGGGTTGTTGTCGATGAAGTCGTATACTTTCTGCGAGCCCATCAGGAACGTGGAGACCATTTTCCCTTTGTCGATCGCCTTGTTCCGCCCGTTGATCACTCCGCTTTCGACCAGCGGGAGCACGCCGTCGGCGAACATCTCGGTATGGATGCCGAGATTCTTGTGGCCGCCGAGCTGAGCGAGCACGGCGTTCGGAATCGCGCCGATACCCATTTGCAGGCAGGCCCCGTCTTCGATCAGCGCGGCGCAGTGTTTGCCGATCGCCGTCTCGACTTCGTTGGGCTCCGAGAAATGAGCTTCCTCGAGCGGCGTGTCGTCTTGCACGAACAGGTCGATGTCGTCGACGTGAATGAACGCGTCGCCGAACGAGCGGGGAACATGTTTGTTGATCACGGCGATCACCGTTTGCGCGCATTCGACGGCGGCCAGCGTCGCGTCGACCGACGTGCCGAGCGATACATAGCCGTGCGCGTCGGGCGGCGAAACCTGAATCATCGCGACGTTGCACGGAAGCACGCCGCTGCGGTAGAGCTTCTGCGTCTCGCTCAGGAAGACGGGAATGTAGTCGGCGTAGCCC
>OKSB01004364.1_pt1 | contig 10150 bp, 10 predicted proteins | sample 1601171 | NCBI WGS metagenome assembly OKSB01 (sample SAMEA3541496, study PRJEB24748) | human gut metagenome | biome: human gut; feature: human-associated habitat; material: faeces | place: China | collected 2012 | reverse complement strand
CCCCGAGGATCTTCTCCTCGTATTCCTTCAGCTCCTCGGTGATGTAGCGTTCGGCATTGACCAACGTCTGCTTGCGCACGTAGTAATCGGGGATGGGCTTGGTATTGGCATGGGAAATCTCGAAGTAATAGCCAAAGACCTTAGTATAGCCGATTTTCATCTTGATGCCCGTCTTTTCCCGTTCCTTCTCTTCCAGTTCCTGCAAAAAGGCATGACTGTTGGCCGCAATGGAGCGGATTTCATCGAGTTCCGGCGAAAAGCCGTCGCGGATGACGCCGCCGTTGCGGATGACCAGGCCCGGTTCGTCCTTGATGCCCCGGCAGAGCAGGTCATAGACGTCGTCATGAGTCTGCAAGCGGTCATTGAGGCTGTGCAGGAGGTCGGCACTGGCACCGGACAGGGCCTGTTTCAGCTGCGGGATGACGGCCAGGGATTCCCGCAGGGCTACCAGGTCCTTGGGGCTCACGGTCCCCGTTTCGATGCGGGTCAGGATGCGTTCAAAATCGTAAATCCGGTCCAGCACGTCTGCCGTGTCCTGGCGCATGATTTCGTGGAGGACGAAATCTTCGACGGCATCCTGGCGGCGCGTAATGTCGGCAATGCGGATGAGCGGCGCTTCCAGCCACTTGCGCAGGAGCCGGCCGCCCATAGCCGTCTTAGTCTTGTCCAGGACATCGAGGAGCGTCCCCCGGCGGCCGCCGTCGCGGACGTTCTGCGTGATTTCCAGGTGGCGCAGGCTGGCCGCATCGACGACCAGACGCCGTTCATTATCGATATGTTCCAGCGAATTGATGTGGGAAATATCGGACTGCATGACGTCACTGACATAGGCCAGGAGCATGCCGATACACTCGCCGGCCACCGAGGCAGCGGCAAAGTCTTCCGGCGGGAAATAGGACCGGGCCTGTTCCCGGTAATCGACACTGTCATCGGCAGGAAATTCCGTAACCGTACACTGGGCCAGGTGGCTGCGCAGGTATTCGCGGACGGCATCCATATCCTTCCCCATGTGGGCGTAAATGAGCTCACTCGGTTCGTAGACGGCCAGGATGTCGAACAGGGAATCTTCCATGACCGACGCCGCACAGTCGGCCCACAAACATTCGCCCGTCGTGACGTCCATGAGGGCGATGGAAAGGATGGCATCGCTTTCGGTCAGGCAGCCGATGTAATTGTTCTTCTTCGACGCCACGGCATTCTCCAGGGTAATCGTCCCCGGCGTGATGACCTTGATGATCTTGCGCTTGACCAGCCCCTTGGCCAGCTTCGGGTCTTCCATCTGTTCACAGATAGCGACTTTATAGCCTTTGTGGACCAGCCGTTCGATATAGGTGTCGGCCGAATGGAAAGGTACGCCGCACATGGGGACCTTCTCTTTATTGCCGCCAGCCCGGCCGGTCAGGGTCAGGTCGAGTTCGCGCGACGCCGTCAGGGCATCGTCAAAAAACATTTCATAGAAATCGCCGAGGCGGAAAAAGAGAATCTTATCCTGGCACTGCTCTTTGACTTCCATGTACTGCTGCATCATAGGCGTTAATTTTTTTCCTGCCAAAGTCTCACCTTCCTTTAGTGCACTAAGTGACCTTTGAGGACCCACGTCTGGCCTTTGTCGACCTGGACCGGCACGGTATCGCCGATGGCGACGGAACCGTCATTTTCCCAGATGATCATCTTGTTGCCCGTCGTCCGGCCGAACCAGTGGTTGGCATCGTTCTTGGTCGGCCCTTCAACGATGACGTCATAGACGTGGTCTTCCATTTCTTTATTTTTTGCTAAACTATAGACGTTCTGCACATCCATGAGCCGCTGCAGACGGCGGCTCTTTTCTTCCTGCGGGATCTGGTCTTCCATCTTGGCCGCCGGCGTCCCCGTCCGCGGCGAATAGATGAAGGTATAGGCCATGTCGTACTGGACGCGCTTGAGCAGGTTCAGCGTATCTTCGAACATGGCCTCCGTTTCGCCTGGGAAGCCGACGATGATGTCCGTCGTCAGGACCAGGTCGGGCATGCGCTTGCGGGCATAGTCGACGAGTTCCAGGTAATGTTCCACCGTGTAGCCGCGGTTCATCTTCTTCAAGAGCTCGTCAGAACCGCACTGGATGGGCAGATGCATGTGGTTGACGACCTTTTTGCTGTCGGCAATGGCGTCGATCATGGCAAAAGTCATATCCTTGGGGTGGCTGGTCATGTACCGGACCCGTTCGATGCCGTCGATATCGTCGACAGCGGCGACGAGCTTGGAGAAATCCGTGCCGTCCTTGAGGTCCAGGCCATAGGAATTGACATTCTGGCCGAGAAGGGTGATTTCCTTGTAGCCTTCAGCAGCGACCTTCTTGATTTCTTCGACAATGGCGTCGATGGGACGGCTCACTTCACGGCCCCGGACATAAGGCACGATACAGTACGTGCAGAACTTGTTGCAGCCGTTCATGATGGGGATCCAGGCAAAGAATTTCTGGAAGCGCTTGACCGGCATATCATGGAAAGCCGGCAGGGTCATGTCGGCAGCCATATAATGGTCGGCCTTGCTGCGCCGTTCCCGGATGAGCTCGATGAGCTTGTGGATATTGTGCGTACCGATGACCAAATCGATGTGCGGCGCCCGCTTGAAGAACTTATCCTGCCATTCCTGGGCCATGCAGCCCGTGACGGCAATGATCAAATCGGGGTTCTGCTTCTTCAAATGCTTGAGTTCGCCGATTTTCCCCAGCGTCTTGTCTTCCGCCGTTTCGCGGACACAACACGTATTGATGAGGATGACATCGGCTGTATCCAAATCTTCCGTATTGTGATAGCCCAGCTCCTCCAACTGACCGGCATAATGCTCACTGTCAGACATATTCGCCTGACAGCCATAAGAAATAATATGATAAAATCGATTGCTCTGAAAATCCATGTATTCTCTCCGTTTTTCACAAAAATCATAATTTAGGGTTTACAGTATATAATACCATATATAGGCCGCCCCTGTGAAGGGCTTTTTAGGGGCTCGTGGCCCGCAGGCCGCCGGTCGCAGTTCGCAGGCCGCCGGTCGCAGTTCGCAGGCCGCCGTGAATCCTGTGCCCAGCCAGGATTTATGACGAACGATATCTGCTAACCCCTGACCCCTAGCTGCTAACAGCTTGAAAGGACTTGTCGCCGTGCGACAAGCCCTTTCTCCTTACTCTCTCGATTCTATTTTTTGCTCGAAGCCTTTATTTCAAAGGGAATCCGTTGTTCCCGGACGGTTGTCTTGATGAACAAATGGATGGCTGCCGTCATGCTGATGCCGGCAGCATCGCAAAATGCTTCAAACTCCTTTTTGAGGTCTGAATCGATACGAAAAGACAATCCTATCTGTGCGATGATACTCCCCTCCTCTACTGTTTTGCTTCGGGAATGACGCGGACTCGTTCGATCGTCGGTTTGCCATTCTTATCTTTGGCAATCGTATCGATGCGGATGTGTTTCATTTCCGGCGAGAATTCTTTCGCTAATTTATCCAGCGTGCCGTCCTGGCTCAAAGCCGGGTTGGAAGCGGCACCGGCCATGATGGCCCGGTACACGATGGCAGCAAATTCATAACGCGTCATCATGCGGTCGCCGTCGAAGTTCCCATCGGGATAACCCGTCAGGATACCGGCCTGTTTCAGCTTGGTAACGTATTCTTAAGAAGTATATCTTCACATAAAAAAACGCAGGAACCAAACCGGCGCCCCTTCCGGTTTAGTTCCTGCGTATTTATAGACTCCACTGTCTAAAAGGCGAATCGTGAATATACATTTATCCTTTATGGAATTACACTATAGCAATATACTTGCTATAATAGTAATCATAGATTTTAACTCAAACTTTAGTAGTTAGCTTTAATCAGCGGACGCGGACGAGTTCGTATTCCCGTGTGCCTAAGCCGATTTTTTCAGCGTGTTCCAGGGTCGTCTTCCAGTCGACATTAGGATTGCTGTCGAGGAAGTGATCGTGATGGTGCTGCCAATCGGGTTTAGCCAGGTTATCCGACAACTGGCTGTTGGGCATAGGAGCGGCTTTCATGCAGGCATCGGCACAAGCCTGGTCGAGAGCGACCGGGTCGAAGGAAGCGAACATGCCGATGTCCGGCAGGATAGGTGCATCGTTTTCGGCATGGCAGTCGCAGTTCGGCGAAATGTCCATGACCAGGTTGATGTGGAAGCACGGGCGGTCCTGGCAGACGGCCTGGGCGTATTCGGCCATCTTGCGGTCCAGTTTTTCATTGGCATCCCATTCGACAGTCTGAATGGCATCAAAAGCACAGGCGCCGATGCAGCGGCCGCAGCCTTTGCACAAGTCTTCGTGGATGTGGGCGACGTTATCTTCATAAGTGATGGCGTCAGAACCGCATTCCTGAGCGCAGCGATGACAGTTCTTGCACTTGCTTTCGTCAACTTTCGGTTTGCCCGACGAATGCTGTTCCATCTTGCCGGCGCGGCTGCCGCAACCCATGCCGATATTCTTGATGGCGCCGCCAAAGCCCGTCATTTCATGGCCCTTGAAGTGAGCCAGGCTGATGAAAACGTCGGCATCCATGATGGCCCGGCCGATTTTCGCTTTTTCGACGTATTCGCCGTTCTTGACCGGCACTTCGATTTCATCGGTGCCGCGCAGGCCGTCGCCGATGATGATCTGACAGCCCGTAGTGACCGTATTATAACCGTTGAGGTTGGCACAATCCATGTGTTCCAAAGCGTGCTTACGACTGCCCGGATAGAGCGTATTGCAGTCCGTCAGGAACGGCCGGCCGCCTAATTCCTTGACCAAATCGGCCACGGCTTTGACGTACTGCGGGCGCAGCGAAGCCAGACAGCCTAATTCCCCAAAATGCATCTTGATGGCGACGAATTTTCCTTCAAAATTGATATTTTCAATACCAGCCTTCTTGCAGAGCTTCTGCAGTTTCTGTAAATTATTTTTCCCCGGACGGCAGCGGAAGTCCGTGAAATATACCTTGGCTTTTTCCATATTTTTACCCCCTAACAATAAGATACTTTCATTGTACCACCTGAAGTACACTCTAAGTCAACATTTTCTTTGTAAACCAACTGTCAAAAATAAATATGCAAAAAAAACTTGACGGATAGCGCATACCATGCTATACTAGCAAAGTACCTTATGGAGCGGTATCGAAGTGGTCATAACGGGGCTGACTCGAAATCAGTTAGGCCGAAAGGTCTCGTGGGTTCGAATCCCACCCGCTCCGCCAGATAAAAACCGCATGGTTATGCTGTTTATAGCATCCCATGCGGTTTTATTTTTTTGCCCAAAAGTAGGAAAAAGTAGCGCTGTCCACCCTGTTGTCCACCCTTGAACTCAGATATTTGAATTTACCAAGGCATCCATAACATCGGCTGTCTTAGAAGCAGCGCTTCGTGTGACATGCTGGTAAAGGTTTTGAGTGATGACGGTTGATGAATGTCGGAGCTGGCGGCTGACGTATTTGATATCTACATCCGCCTCAAGCAGTAACGTGGCTGCGGTGTGGCGCAAATCATGTGCCCTGATCTTTGGTAGTGGGCTGTCTTCGTGATTTTTATTATACGCTTCCCACACGTGCTGTACTGTGTAGTAGACGGACTGTGGGCTGATGGGTAGCCCCGTTTCATGAGAGAGAATAAAGCCAAGGTCATGAAAAGCCGGCCCTAATCGCAGACGACAAGTTCCGTACCATAGGTGCTGGCTGCGGAAAAGCCTTTGTACGTATTCCGGCAGGATAATTGTATCAGCCGAAGACTCCGTCTTTAACTTATCTAGCACCAGGTACTTTTTGCCGCACGGGATACAGACTTCATAAAGCGAGTGGTCAATATTCTCCAACACCCTGGCGTTTAAATTATGCCTGATATGTAATTCTCCCGTATCTGCATCGTAGTCTTGCCAGCGAAGCCCGCACATTTCCGCTTCCCTCAATCCACAAAGCATCCCCAGTGCGACGACAATATTGGCTTTCTTAGATATAGTTTCACTCTGTCTCAGTAAGGCCATCGCCTGATCTTTATCAAGTGCCACCGCCGGTGACGGCGTGGGAGAAGGAACGTCCGCCATAAGACACGGATTTTTTGTGATAAGGTCCCAGCGAATGGCCGTGTTAAATGCCGCGCGAAGAACTCTGTGAATCATGCGTACATAGGTTACCGACAGCCCTTCGTCTTGCTGTAATGTTTTGAATAGAACCGATAACTGAAGCGGAGAAACGTTATTTAAGGCGGTCTTCCCTAAATACTTGCACGCCTTGCGGGAGCAGAGACTGTAATTTTCGTACGTCCCGCCAGCCCGTGCCGGTGGCTTTATAGTAGTATCGAGCCAAGTAAAAAGAAAGCCTTCGAGTGTCGGCATGTCCGTCTTGGATACGATGGGTTCCCCGGCATCTCGGGCCGCCAAAATCTTCCTCTCCAATTTCACCGCATCCCGGTAATTTGTTCCGGACTTGTACCACTTCTGCCGGGATCGACCTTGTAAATCCTTGTATTTAATGACGACATAATAGGCGCCATGCTTACTTTTAATCATACTTCTCTCTCCTTTCCCGAACTAATATTCGCTAGTTATTTTTATGATACTATATTGGCGTGCTGACTGCAACAAAAAAAAGAACGCTCTCAAAAGAATCGAGAACGTTCTTTTTTACTATTTATTTTTCCGGGCCAAAAAGCCGCTCCATCCCCGCGTGCGTTACAAGCCATGTTCCGGCCGATTTTCTGGCTTCTGTGTCTGTAAATCTAGGCGGGGCTTTTTTATATCCCGTGCAGGCTTGCCTAACAGTGATTGGGGCCAGTCCCCAACGTTCAGCCGCTTCTTTCGCGGTCATAATATCATCTAATGCGTTCATCATATCACCTCTTTTTCATGATTATACAAATCAAGGCTATCGTAATAATTACGGATGCCACTATTGATAAGACGTCCTGCGAAAAGCAAACTCGAATCCAACTCAATACTGCTAAAATGGCAACCAGTGCTTGTAGAATTTTTTTGTCCATTGTGTTATGATAGGTATGTAAGGAGTAGAGCTTTCGCTCCACTCCCCAATGGTTATTTGCCCTTTACGATTTGGTATATTGTAGCGAATCCTACCAAGATAGTAACTACATTTGCCAAGTTCTGAAGGGCATTTTCTATACCTGTCATATCTCTCACCTCCTGAATATATTATACATCTTTTTCGTTGTATTGTCAATCGTTTTCGACTGATTTTAATAAAAAAATATACCCGCAACCTCATTATTCTTCTTAGGTTGCGGGCTTTTTGCATTTAGACGCTATGCGGTTTTCTGTCCATCCATCGCGCTCTTGCTCAGCACAAATTTAACAGCCCAAATAGTCCCATTGATAAACAAAGGTAACACAAATTTATCGCGGATAGCATTCCAGCCTGTTTCGGAAGCGGCCTGCGTCTGTACTTGCTGTACAAATTTATTCGCTACCGCTTCAATCGCTTCCATGCCTTCTCCGGCTAGGCTGTCTAAAATCTGATTTTTTGCCGTATCCACGACATCATTAACGTCCAAAGCGGATACAAAACCGTCGCGTACTTCTGTCCATTTGCTCATAATTATCCTCCTTAAAATCCATACCATTCATTTTCATCCTGCGTTTCGCCATGCGTCGTGAACTGCCATGCGACGTGATGGCAGGCAGGGTATTCTGCCTTCAGACTGTTTTCGTAGTAGCCGTACTGGGCCACCCAAATAGGAATGCTGTAGTAAGCCAGCGCATCCATGTCGATATACTGCGTGAAGTAGCTGTACTGTGCATAAATCCCGACCTTATCATAGCCAGGATACCACGCTTGCATCGTCCCGATAGCGTCACGAAGGTCAGGCCATACATCGTCACGCTGGGCAGAGCCAACCTCCATGTCCCACCAGATACCGAGTTTCGGCAGATTGTTCTCGCCGAGATAGCTGTAGATTGTGTCATTAATCCATTTTGCTTCTTGCATCATCTCATCCGCGTTATGTGCGTGCGATACATAGTAAACGCCGTATGGCAACCCACAGGCGACGCAATCATTGACGAAGCGAACGAACTTCGGATCAAGCTCCATGGCCTCGCCAATCTTGACGATGATGCCGTCCGCACCTTGGCTGTTTAGCGATTGTACGCGGTCATCCGGCTGGAATTCAGAAATATCAAATACAGACATAATATAAATTCTCCTTTCAAATCTATTTCGGATTCTCTCTCTTGGCTTCGATTGCTGTCCGGCCAAGGTAGCCGATTAGTCCGCTGCCAATGGTCGTCTGAAGCTCGGTGCTACCGCCACAAAAGATAGCAGCAAGCAAAGAAGCTACGAGACCCGTACCGACAATCATGTCCGTCGTTACATGCATATGCATCACCTCCTTAGTGCCGGAAGTAGTCGGCGAGAAACGATATGATGCCGCCGATAATGCCGGCAATGATGTACATAGAGTTAATCCGGTGATGCGCGGATCGCCCGCGCTGGTCGGCCACGATAGCCAGCTCCTTTGTCTCTTGGAACTGCTGTTCGAGTTTCTTTACGGTATCCAGTGCCTGTTTAGACTGCTCTTCTAGCCGACCCATTCTTTCGATGACTTCCGACTGAAAATCATGTTCGCTCATAATTCACTCCTTTCGCTTTCTAACCAGTACAAGGTCGTTTAGTATACTCTTTCTAAGCTCGTAGCTATTGCAATGTGACAATAGTCCGAAATAGCTTGTCAGCGAGGCGGTGACGGTCTGTATGTCGACTTCTCCACGAGCATAAGCCCTTTTTAGCCATCGAAGGCGGTGCTTCATCTTGAGCGCACTTTTCTTGCGGAGCCGGACGTGGTCGCGCCACACTCTATACCCGCAAAAATCGACGCCCTGCGCTTCGGAGCGGATGCTCGTTTTTCTGTTGAGTTTTAACGATAGACTTTCTGAAAGAAAAGCCTCCATCTCCCGCCAAACCATTTTAAGGTAGTCGTGGTCATTGCTCACGACTACAATGTCGTCCATATAGCGCAAATAATACTTGCACTTCAAGACGTGTTTCGCGAATTGGTCTGCTTCATTGAGATACAGATTCGCGAACATCTGCGATGACAAATTCCCGATTGGCATTCCTACGCCTGAGATGCGCGGCCCGCTGAAATCGTAATCATCCGTACTGATTCCAAAATCGTGGTCGCTGTAGATAATCTCATGCAGTAGCCATAGGAGGCCGTCGTCTTTCGTAATCCTGCGCAAAATATCCATGAGCACATCGTGGTCGATGCGGTAGAAATACTTGCTTATGTCCATTTTGAGAACGTAAGCCGTGCCGGTCTGTAGCCTAAGATATTCTTTCAGCTTCTTGACCGCACGATGTACGCCACCACCAACTCTGCACCCATAAGACGTCTGCAAATATCTCTTGTCAAGAAGTGGATTGAGCTGACGGTAGATCGCCCACTGCACTACACGGTCGCGAAACGGCAAGGCCATAATCAGCCGCCGCTTTGGATCGTGTACGTAAAATTCGTGGTATCTGCCGACGCGATATGTGCGCCATATCAGCTCATTCTGTATCTCGATAAGATTTTCTTCCAGATTTGTGGTAAATGTCATGACTTCTTGACGGTATCGCTTGCATTTTCTCGCTTCGAGATATGCGCAATACAGATTTTCAAAGTCGTAGATTTTTGGATAAATATTCCCGATTCTTTTCACAAACAATCCCTACAAACAGGCCCGCGCCTTTCTCTTGATAGGTACTAGCCGCGAGCCTCCGTTTTTATTTTTTGTGCCGTTCCCGGCGACATGGAGAATGGCCCCTTTATTTCTTCGTGTACTGTGCGCAATCCCCGTAGGACTGCGCCTTCTGACCATCGAAGTAAAGCGGAGCGGAACCCGATGTTGCCGTTCGCGTTCGACCGACGGTTATTGACGTTCAGCGCGAACACTCCCGCGTTCGAACCGTTGTTCCAATTGCCGCCAGCGATCGGGAGCCGAATATACGGCCATTCCCCAATGTGATTAACGTTTCTCCGCTGCTTTTATCCAGCCGCCAAGCATCTTCCCGATTTCTTCGATGTAAGCGCAAAGCCTCTCGTATCTCTTGATGCTCATATAGCGGCGCTCAAAACCCATGCGGATAAAGTGCTTCAGGACAAATAGCTCGACGTCTGCGTCGTGGAGCGTCGTATTTTTGTAAT
>OKSB01004362.1_pt1 | contig 10152 bp, 9 predicted proteins | sample 1601171 | NCBI WGS metagenome assembly OKSB01 (sample SAMEA3541496, study PRJEB24748) | human gut metagenome | biome: human gut; feature: human-associated habitat; material: faeces | place: China | collected 2012 | reverse complement strand
TTCAGTTGATTGTAGTGTAGCGCATTTTTGGGCAATACACAAGCGTCCAAATTTCGTACATCCATCTTTTCAACAAAATTTAACAAAGCCGGGGCACACCCGCAGGCATGCTCCGGCTTTTCCGTTTTTTCTTCGGTTTTATACGCGCACCATATCGGGGGTGATCTCTGCCAGACTGTGAGCGCCGCACATCTGCATGGTGTCGGCCAGTTCCCCGGCCAGCTTGTCGATGTAGCACTTCACACCTTCCTCGCCGCCGCCGTACACGGCCGTGACAAAGGGGCGGCAGATCAGCACGCCATCGGCGCCCAGGGCCAGGGCCTTGAACACATCCACACCGGTGCGGATGCCGCCGTCCACCAAGACCTTGACGCCGGTACCCTTGAGAGCCGCGGCGATCTCAGGCAGGACTTCGGCGGTGGCGGGACACTGGTCGAGGACGCGGCCGCCGTGGTTGGATACCACGATGGCGGCGGCACCGGCCTCCTTGGCCTTGAGAGCACCCTTGACGGTCATGACGCCCTTGACGATGAAGGGACGCTCAGCCAGCTTGACGATCTCAGCCAGTTCGGCCACGCTCTTGCTGCCGGCCGGAGGGGTCATATTCTTGAGGAAGGGCAGGCCGGCGGCGTCCACGTCCATGGCCACGGCAAAGCAGCCGCTGGCCTTGGCCTGTGCCATCTTCTCTTTAATGGTGTCGATGTTCCAGGGCTTGATGGTCGGCACGCCGCAGCCATCGGCATTGCCGATGGCCTTGGTGGCCATGGTCATAACGTCGGGGTTCGTGCCGTCGCCGGTAAAGGCAGCAATACCGCTCTCGGCGCAGGCGCGCACCAGCACGTCGTTGTAGGTCATGTCGGTGTAGACGTCGGAGTAGTGGAGGTTCACCGCACCCACAGGGCCGGCGAAGAAGGGGTACTTGAAGCTGCGGCCGAACAGCTCCACGTGGGTGTCGGGGGTGCCGTTCTCGCAGAGGGTATCCATGTTCACACGGATGTCGGCCCACTTATTATAATTGCGGATGGCCGTGTCGCCCACGCCCTTTGCGCCGGGGCCGGGGATCTGATTCTTGCAGGCCACGCCGTTGCACACCGGGCAGGCCTTGCAGTATTTGCCGATGCACTCGCGGGCATTGGCCAAAACATCTGAATAATTCATCTGTTTTTCCTCCTGAATTCCTTTTGTTTTCCGCAGAGTTTCCCGCTCTGCATACTCTCCGCCCTCATCATAGCCCCGTTTGCCGCCTGCGTCAAGGGGTTCTTCGTCTCCTTTTCATTTTCAGTCATCGAAGCTGCGTCATTTTTGAAAAAATGCAAACTTTTTTGAAAAAATGCTTGACAAAAGACCTTCTTTCAGGTATTATAGTGGAGCGCTGAGGGCCGCGGCCCGAAGCACTGAGAATTGAAGATGTGGAAAGATGGCTGAGTTGGTCTAAGGCGCACGACTGGAAATCGTGTAACGTGTCAAAAGCGTTCTGGGGTTCGAATCCCCATCTTTCCGCCACAAAACCCAGAACCGATGGTTCTGGGTTTTTGTTATATCCAGAAGTTGAAAGGATGCTTGTTATGTCTGTCACCATCGCCATGCCCCGGATGAGCACTGACCCGGAGCTTACCACCGCACAGTCAAAATATGTGGAAAGTCTGGCCCGGGCCGGTGCCGAGGTACACTGGGTAGCGCTTTCCGACCCGGATGCCGCCGTGGCCGAGGCGCTGGACGGCCTGCCCGCCTACAAGATGCACTGCTCCGTGCTGGCCGAGGAGGCCATCAAGGCGGCTCTCGCCGACTACTATCAAAAGCAGGGGCTGGAGGTGCCGGAGGCCTGTAAGCTGGCCTGCGAGGACGGCGAAGGCTGCTGTTGTCACTGAGGCCCGACCCCGCCCTTTTCTCCTTGACACTTTCCCCCGTATGACATACAATAATTTGTACGTGAATTTTCTTCTTTGCTGGTGTAAAATTCCCGCGGGCGCGCTCTGCGCTCCGTTCCGGCACCTTTCAGAGAGAGAAATAAGGGGGAACGGCCCTGTGATCGAACTCAAACACCTGTCCAAAACCTTCTCCACCGGCGAGGGTGAGTTTCACGCCCTGGAGGATGTGAGCCTCACCGTCCAGACCGGGGACATCTTCGGCATCGTGGGCATGAGCGGCGCCGGCAAATCCACGCTGGTCCGGTGCATCAACCTGCTGGAGAAGCCCACCTCCGGCCATGTGATCATCGACGGCCAGGACATGACCGCCCTGTCCGCCCGGGCGCTTCTGGAGATGCGCCGGTCCATCAGCATGATCTTCCAGCAGTTCAATCTGCTCATGCAGCGCACCTGCCTCAAAAACATCTGCTTCCCCATGGAGATCGCCGGTGTCCCCGCGGCCGAAGCCAAAAAGCGGGCGCTGGAACTTCTGGACGTGGTGGGACTTCCCGACAAGGCGGACGCCTATCCCGCCCAGCTCTCCGGCGGCCAGAAGCAGCGCATCGCCATCGCCCGCGCCCTGGCCTCCGACCCCAAGGTCCTGCTGTGCGACGAGGCTACCTCCGCCCTGGACCCCACCACCACCCGCTCCATCCTGCGCCTCATCCAGGACATCAACAAGCGCCTGGGTATCACCGTCATCATCATCACCCACGAGATGGCCGTGGTGGAGGAGATCTGTACCCACGTGGCCATTCTGGACCACGGACATATGGTGGAGACCGGCACGGTGGAGGACATCTTCTCCAATCCCAAGACCGAGGCCGGGCGAAGGCTGGTCTATCCCGAAGGGGCCCACATCGATCAGTTTCCCGCGTCGGGCGTGGTCCGTGTGGCCTTCAACGGCGGCTCCTCCTACGAGCCGCTCATCGCCTCCCTGGCCATCGACTGCGGTGTGAAGGTGAATATTCTGGGAGCCGACACCCGCAACGTGGGCGGCAAGGCCTTCGGCACCATGCTGCTGGGCCTGCCCGCAGACAAGGGCGAGGCCGCCAGGGCCATGAGCTATCTCATGGCGCAGAAAGACGTGACTGTGGAGGAGGTGCCGGACTACCATGCATGAGCTGCTCAACAACCCCGAGGTCCAGCGCCTTCTGGCGCCGGACACCGGGCTGCTCTTCGCCGTCTGGGAGACCATGTATATGACGGTGGTCTCCACCCTGTTCGCCTATGTCATCGGCCTGCCCCTGGGTGTGCTGATGGTGGCCGGCGAGGAGGGCGGCGTCATGCCCCTGCCCCGCCCGGTGATGACCGTCCTCAATTTCATCATCAACATCCTGCGCTCGGTCCCCTTCCTCATCCTGATGGTCCTGGTCATTCCCCTCTCCCGGCTGATCATCGGCACCAGCATCGGCACCGTGGCCACCATCATCCCCCTCATCGTGGCCGCCTTCCCCTTCGTGGCCCGGCTGGTGGAGGCCTCCATTCGCGAGGTGGACAAGGGTGTGGTGGAGGCCGCCCAATCCATGGGCTGTTCCCCCTTCCAGATCATTTCCAAGGTGATGATCCCGGAGAGCCGTCCTTCCCTCATTTCCGGCTTTACCACCGCCTTCATCACCATCCTCAGTTACGGCGCCATGGCCGGCGCCATCGGCGGCGGCGGTCTGGGCTCCATGGCCCTCAACCTGGGCTACCAGCGGCGCATGTATATCGTTCTCTATGTGGCGGTCATCGTCCTGGTGGTGCTGGTGCAGATCTTCCAGTCCGTGGGCACCCGCATGGCGGTCCGTCTGGACAAGCGCATCACGCCCAAGGGGAAAAAGCGCGGACTCAAGGAGGCCGGGAAAAAGATCAAAAATGACCGGCACATCCCCGGCGCGATGTAAAGGAATTGGCGGGTCTGACAAAGTCCTCGCTTTGTCAGACCCGCCTTTTTGATCAAACGCACCATTGACAGAGCCGCTTCTCCGGGGTAAACTAAGTGCAACCCGGAGACAATGGAATATCGCTGACAAAGGCAATGAAGAGAAGAGTACGTGCGGAGATACGTCACAGAGAGCCCCGGCTGGTGGGAAGGGGTATGGAAGGCCGCGCTGAACATGGTCTCGGAGCCGCGCACCGAGTGTACCGGCGTACATAAGGCTGCGACGGGGGCGCCCGTCATAGCGCAGGCGTATCGGATCCTCCTGTACGCTCCAAGGCCCCGGCCGTGAGGTCCGGGCGAAACAAGGTGGTACCACGAAGCGAAATGCTCTCGTCCTTGATGCAGTGGCATCGAGGGCGTTTTTTTGTCCCTTGCCGGCGATATACCCTGGTTCTCATGGTTCAAAACGTATCATAGAATAGGAGAATGAAACATGAAAAAGCTCGTCTCTCTGCTCCTCACCGGCGCTCTGGCCTGCGGCCTGTTGGCCGGCTGCGGCGGCAACGCCGCCAGTACGCCCGCCCCTGCCGACACCACCACACCCGTGGACACCACTGCTCCCGCCGAGACCAATCCCCTGGATGGCACCGTGCTGAAGGTGGGCGCCACCCCCGCCCCCCACGCCGAGATTCTGGAAGTGGTGAAAGACCTGCTGGCGCAGCAGGGCATTACCCTGGAGATCGTGGAGTTCAACGACTATATCCAGCCCAACCTGGCCGTGGAGGACGGCTCCCTGGACGCCAACTACTTCCAGCACATCACCTACATGAATGAGTTCAACGAGAGCGACGGCACCCACCTGGTGAGCGCGGCCGAGATCCACTATGAGCCCTTCGGACTCTACGCGGGTAAGACCTCCTCCATCGCCGACCTGGCCGACGGCGCCCAGATCGCCGTGCCCAACGACACCACCAACGAGGCCCGCGCCCTGCTGCTGCTGGAGCAGGAGGGGCTCATCACCCTCAAGGAGGGCGCCGGCATCACCGCCACCAAGGCCGACATCGCGGAGAACCCCAAGAACCTGGACATCGTTGAGCTGGAAGCCAGTCAGCTCCCCGTGCGCCTGGCCGACGTGGACATGGCCGTCATCAACGGCAACTACGCCATCGACGCCGGCCTGAAGGTCTCCGACGCCGTGGCCATCGAGGCCGCCGACGGTGAAGCCGCCTCCGCCTATGTCAATGTGCTCGCCGTCGAGGAGGGCCGTGAGAATGATCCCGCCATCCAGGCCCTGGCTGCGGCCATGACCAGCCAGGAGGTCAAGGACTTCATTAATGACACCTATGACGGCGCCGTGGTCGCCGTATTCTGATCAAATCCCCATGGGAGGACCCGCCCGCCCTGCGGACGGGTTTTCCCAACGCCAAAAATCATACTAAATTGGAGGGAATACTATGAAAATCGCCCCTGTGCTCACCGATCTGATCGGCAACACCCCCCTGCTTGCCCTGGACCGTTACGCCCCCGGCACCCACATCCTGGCCAAGCTGGAGTCCTTCAATCCCCTCTCCTCCGCCAAGGACCGGGCGGCCCTCTATATGATCCGTGACGCCGAGGCCAGAGGCCTTCTGAAGCCGGACACCGTCATCGTGGAGCCCACCAGCGGGAACACCGGCGTAGGTCTTTCCTACATTGCGGCCATTCGGGGCTACCGCATCATCCTCACCATGCCGGAAACCATGAGCCTGGAGCGGCGGAACCTCTTGGCCGCCCTGGGGGCTGAGCTGGTGCTCACCCCCGGCGCCGAGGGCATGAAGGGCGCCATCGCCAAGGCGAACGAACTGCTCACCACCCTGCCGTCGGCCTGGATGCCCGGCCAGTTTGACAACCCCGCCAACGCCACCGCCCACTATGAGACCACCGGGCCCGAGATCTGGCGGGACACCGACGGGACCGTGGATATTCTGGTGGCGGGCGTGGGAACCGGCGGCACCCTCACCGGCGCAGGACGCTTCCTGAAGGAGCAGAAGCCCGGCGTCCGCCTGGTGGCGGTAGAGCCCGCCGAATCCCCCGTCCTCTCCGGCGGGAAGGCCGGCCCCCACAAGATCCAGGGCATCGGTGCCGGCTTTGTGCCCGACGTCCTCGACACCCAGGTCTACGACGAGATCATCCCCGTCGAGAACGACGACGCCTTTGCCACCGGCCGCGCCGTGGGCCACAAGGAGGGCGTGCTCGTGGGCATTTCGTCCGGCGCCGCCGTGTGGGCCGCACTGCAGCTGGCCAAGCGCCCCGAGAACGAGGGCAAGACCATCGTGGCGCTGCTCGCCGACACCGGCGAGCGCTACCTGTCCACGGCACTCTTCCAGGACTAGAGCTCTCGTTCCTAGAACGAGTCCAAGGCACGCCGGTCTCCCCTCTCTTCTGGCAGCCTGAGCTCATCCCAACAGGATGCCCCACGAGACGTCCGAACTTGCTACAATGTCTGCGGCGCGGAACCAGCCTCCCGCGCCGCTTTTCTTTTTTGGCCACATGCCACCAAGGAGAACCTCCTCATGCACAACAAGCGCGTGCTCGTCGCCATGAGCGGCGGCGTCGATTCCAGCGTGACCGCATATCTGCTCAAAAGCCAGGGCTACGAATGTGTCGGCGCCACCATGCGCCTCACCTGCCCCGCACCCAACCCCGCCACGGGCATGAGTAAGGTCGACCGCGACATCGCCGACGCAGAGGCCGTCGCCGAGCGCATAGGCATTCCCCACCATGTGCTCGACTTGCAGCAAACCTTCGACCGTAACGTAATCGAGCGCTTTGTGAACGCCTACCAGGAGGGGCTGACGCCCAATCCGTGCATTATCTGCAACCGCCACATTAAGTTTGGCGCGCTGCTCGATGCAGCGCTGGACATGGGCTGCGACTACATCGCCACGGGCCATTACGCCAAAACAAGCCAGGCGGCAGACGGCACCTGGCAGCTGCATCGCGGCGAGGACCCCAAAAAGGACCAGAGTTACTTTTTGTATTCGCTTACGCAGGAGCGTCTGGCGCGCACGATTTTTCCGCTGGCGGGTCTGGACAAGGAGCGCGACGTGCGCCGGATTGCCGCCGAGCAGGGCTTCATCAACGCCAAGAAGGCCGAAAGCGAGGATATCTGCTTTATTCCAGACGGTAACTACGCGGGCTATATCGAGCGCCGCTGCGGACATCCCGCTGCACCGGGCGACATTGTGTGGCGCGACGGCAGCGTGGTCGGGCGCCACAACGGCGCGCTGCGCTACACCATCGGCCAGCGCAAAGGCCTGGGCGTCGCGATGGCGCATCCCGTGTACGTAACGGGTGTCGACGCCGTCAACAACACCGTGCATCTGGGCGAGGCCGAGGACCTGACGGCCACGGCGCTCACGGCCAACGACTGGATTTGGAGCGCCCCTGCCGACCACATGGAAGCCGAGCTGGATGCCGGCGGCATCCGCGTGGGCGCCAAGTACCGCTACCGACAGAAAGACCAGGCAGCGATCCTTACGCGCGGCGAAGACGGGCAAATGTTGCTGACCTTTGACGAGCCGCAGCGCGCCATCGCCCCCGGCCAGGCTGTCGTTATATACCGCGGCGACATCGTCCTGGGCGGCGGCACCGTGACCGGCGCACTTAAGTAGCCGCGGGTTTATCGCTGCACGTGTCGAAGTACCTCAACAGCGGCACCAACCTCGATTATGCGACGCTCGAGGCCGCGGCGGATGGCCTCGAGTCGACCCTCCGCCGTGGCCCATTCGCTCTGCGAAAGAATCTCGATCGCCTCATCAACAAATCCGTTGAGCCGCGATGAATCGAACCAATCGAGCGAGTCCGCAAGCGCCAGCTGGACGGAAGGGTCGGGCCCAAACGGCTTAGCAGCAAACCCAAACTCGCCAGCCGCGAGCAAGACAGTTGGCACGTTATACCACAGACAGTTACCGCTATCGAACAGCGGTGCAGGCCTTATCTCCAGGGTGTCGACATTGCGGATGATACCGAAGTTTCGCCAATGGCGATCGCTGTTGGCCAAAAGGGCATCGCAAACGATCATCTGCGACATAGACCTTCTCACAGCGGCCTCGTCTGCTCCATGCTTACCAAGAAAGCGGCAGTACCGGTCGTACGTCGAGCTTCCTCGCTGGCCACCAAGGGCGTTCTTAACGTAAACAGCCGGAACATATTCCTCGCGGCCGTCAAGAAAGTCGTCGCACAGACACACAGGGCCATCGAACATGCGCTCAACCGTGTAAGGAACAAACTCCCCCTTGGAAAGCAAGCGACGATGCAGAGCCGTTGCAACTGCCTCGTTAAAGGGCCGTTGGTCGTCCATCCCGCACCCTTTAGCCAAAACGCGAATGCCGTTTCGGATCATCCACGATTTAGGGAGCTCGCCCTCGGACGTGTTATCCGGATTTTTTAGACCGATGCCTTCCAGCCAACCCGAACGCTCTTCGGGCGCCGATCGCTCAAAATCATTCTCGAAGTAATTGATGCTTTGCCATTCGAGCCCGTCGCATTCTGCCGGCCGCAGCCAATAACAATCCGAAAGCGATAAGCCCAGGCACCGAACCGGAACCTCGATGCCACTGGCAATTCCCAGTTCACGATAGCGCGAGACGAGTCCAGGGCGGACGTCAGGCACCGACCGATGGCTCCACCACACGTTGAGCTCCCGTTTATTCACCGTAGGAGAAGAGCTCGAGCATGTGCCAAACGGCATTCGTTGCGCATCGAGGACCTCGGCGATTTCGAAGGGAAACTCACGCGTCGGATCAAATGAGACATACGCGACCTCATGGTCGGCCGACATCAGCGTAAACTTGCGCCCCACATCGGCCGCAGGACGGCGTCCACGTTTGCGGACCTTTTGATAAGCGAGCGCAGAATCATACTCAACCATCTTCCGTCCGCCCACAATATCGCACGCGAGCGTTCCCGATGCGGCAAGTTGCGATATGCGGGCTTTCGTAACGCCCAACAGGCGGGCGGCATCACCCATAGATAAGTACTCAGATGTATTCATATGCCGCATCACCTCGTTAAGTAATTTACGCGTTTAGTTAACATATTACATATATCATAATACTAAACGACCTAAGGCGAAAAAAGGCCCGAGAAATCGGGCCTTAGCGATTGGTCAGCCGAGTCGCAAACTACTTCCCTAGCGCTGGACGTAGGCGCGAACGAGCTCGTAGGTGTTGCGCACACCGTCGATGTGGCTGCGCTCGTAGTTGTGGCTCGCATACACGCCTGGGCCGATCAGGCCATGGCGAATGTCATAGCCGGCCGAAAGCGTGGCCTCGACGTCGGAACCGTAATGCGGGTACACGTCGATGGCGTAATCGAGCTCCAGCTCGCGCGCAATATTGGACAGTGTGGTCACCAGATCGTAGTTGTAGGGGCCGCCCGAATCCTTGGCGCAAATCGACACCATGCGCTCGGTGCAGCCCAAGTCGTCGCCCACGCAGCCCATGTCAACGCTGATCATCTCGCGCGTGTCGGCCGGCACAAAGGCACCGCCGTGGCCAACCTCCTCGTACACGGTAAAGAGCAGCGACACCTTGCGCGAAAGCGTCACCTCGCCGCCAGCAACGGCGCGGGCCAGGCCCAGCAGAATCGACGCCGACAGCTTGTCATCCAGGAAGCGGCTCTTGATGTAGCCGCTCTCCGTCACCGTGGTACGCGGATCCATAGCGATGATGTCGCCGGTCTGAATACCCAGCTCGAGCACATCGTCCTTGCTGTCAACGTTCTCGTCGAGCAGGATTTCCATGTTCTTCTCGATGGTCTTGACCGGCTCATCGGCCACATGCGCCGAAGGCTCGGTATTGAGGACCACGCCCGTGTAGACATTGCCATCGCGCGTGTAAACGGTGCAGTTCTCGCCATCGGCCGTAGACCACTGGTGCCCGCCGAGCGTCGTGGGGCGCAGGCGACCATTGTCCTTAATGGAGCGTACCATGGCGCCCAGGGTATCGACATGGCTCGCCAACACGAGCGGCTCACCCTCACCACCAAGCTCAACAAGCACATTGCCCTTGTTAGAACGCTCGGGCCCAAAGCCCATATCGCGCAACGTTTCCATCAGATAATCAGTCGCCGCACGGGTATAGCCCGTAGGCGAGGCAATAGAAGTCAGCGTCTTAAGCTGGTCAGTAATAAAACCAAGCGTAGAATCCATTTGGGACACCATCCACAACTCCAAAGTCAACATCCCGTAATCAGTAAAAGCCCCAACAACGATACCATCACGCACAAATATTTACCCAGCGAGATGACCCATCGAGCTCTTCCGAACAGCGCCCACCACGACAACGAGCCGGCGGGCCCCGCCCGTTAGCCCCAGAATCTTTCCGCAGGACCGAAGGA
>OKSB01004361.1_pt1 | contig 10153 bp, 17 predicted proteins | sample 1601171 | NCBI WGS metagenome assembly OKSB01 (sample SAMEA3541496, study PRJEB24748) | human gut metagenome | biome: human gut; feature: human-associated habitat; material: faeces | place: China | collected 2012 | reverse complement strand
ATTCCTCAACTGTGGCGCATATTTCAGCGTCCACAGCGTCTATCCCCGTCTTATCCAATACAGCATACCTAAGTCCTATTAGGCAGGCTGTATCGATCGATTTACGTATATTCTGCATGCTTACGTCCAGCATATTTTTATCTCCTTGTGTCATGTGATCTAGCGATTCCTTTCTGGCTTTACTTGCTAATTTCATATCCACGGCCCCTTTTCATATCTTTCACAATTAATCGACTCGCTCTGTATCGGTGAATCATCAGCCGTCCTTTTGCTGTCTTTTTTCCACATCTCCGCTGCCGCTACGGATACTCCACATATACGGTATTTTCGGCAGTCTTTACGATTACAAAAGATGTAATTTAGATAGTGCATCCTATTCACCAACCTTCTTCGTACGCTCCACATCCAATCTCTTTCTCTGAATGTCCATCACAGCATGCACAGTTTCCGCAAACGTCGTATTCTTCGTTACATGAGCTCTGTTGCGCGATTTAGTCCCAGTTATAATATTTTTTCACGTCAGCCCCCAATCAGCCCCGCTTTCGGCTCCGACTTCATAGCGTCGTCTGGCTTTTTCAGCCCGCTTTTTCCCCATGGCCCTTGATATATCGTTCATTTACTTATCCTCCTCGAAAATGTAGTCTCTGATGTCGGCCATTTCCGGATCATCCAGGGTGTCGTCCGTCGGGGCCGGTTCCGGGGCTGTCTTCTGGACTTTCTTGGGACGTCCTTTTTTCTTCGTATTTGCCGTTTTAACGGCCGTTTTTTCTTTCTGGCTACGTTTTATCGTGAGGCTATGTAAAAACGTCGCCAGCTCGACGTCACTGCCATTCATGCCGATTTTAATTTCCATCTTTCTCTCTCCTTTCTGGTTTTCCTACGCCAACAGCCAATACAGGCAGTCATGCAGCGTTTCCTTGGTTTCTTTTTCAAACTGCCCCTGCCGGTTGTCGACAACGATGTATTTCGTCCCGTCGAATGCCATGAACTGGGCCATGGGGATGTATTCCCCGTTGTTCCGGCTCCATTCCAGCGCCGGGATTTCCGCAGCCGTCACGCAGAGGACGTTGTTCAAGCGGTCCTAGTATTCCGCCAGGGCCTGTCGCAACCAAACCACATTACAAGTCATTTCTTCCACACTCCTATTCATTCCAACCATCATCCCGGCATCTTCAGCCGGGCGGCCAAGCCCTCTGTCAATTCTTTCATGCCGGCATCAGCCAGGTACTTCTGATGGACTGGGACCCCGGACGCGGCGAATTCCTTCACTTCGGCCACATGGGCCGCTTCCGACTCATAGGCCTTCCTGAACTGGGCCCGCAGAATGGAAGTGTCATCGGTCGGAGTCTGGCAGATCTCTTTCCAGCCGAACCGGCCGACGACGCGCTGCGTCACCGGATCGTCGAAGTCCGGCACGCCGGTATAGCCGACGGCGGCAATGGCTTTCTGTACCTTGCCCCAGGCCGTGGCGCTGTCGATGGGCTTGGTTCCCATGGCCAGCGTAGTCACTTTTTCCGATGCCTTCCTAATTTCGGCAATGGTAGGTAAAAATTGCAGTGGTTGATGCAGTACTTGACCCCGGCCGACAAGGCCGCCGACGGGATGTCTTTGAGCATCTCTACATAAAACCTCAAGCGTTCTTCCGACATATCATTTCGATACGCCAGTTGCAAAACCCCAATCGCTCGTAGGGTCGCTTCCTCTGCTGTCATCTTTCTTCTCTCCTTCCTGTTGGTATTCTTCTAGCAAACGATTCACGGTATCAATCGCGGCTTTCTTGCTGTTGCGAGGCGTTGATTGTGCCCGGACCGTGCTTTCATCGTCATAGCCATCAGCCTGCCAGCTTTTCAGAATGCCGTGGATGTACGCCAAACTTCTTTTGTTGCGGGTAACGGCTCTATTAATGGCCTTCACCACGATGTCACTACCCAAATCATCAGCCAGTGATTTGAGCTTTTCCAGCTCCATTCCACCCGGCATTGGGTAAATATTTTTTCTGTAGGCAGTGATGACGTCTTTCAAGCCGTCGTCGGATGCTCCAGTTTCTTTCTTCCGACTTTCTACTTTCTCCTCTCTATTCTCTTTACTCTTATCTCTATTCTCTATACTCTTATCTCTAATCTCTGTAAGACAATCTGTCACGCTTGCGTTACGTTTTCCGTTACGTTTTCCGTGACATTTTGTCACGCTTTCCGTTACGGTATCTGTTACGTTGCCTGTTACTTGCTTTACTGTTTCTTTTTCAAGCCGCTTCTTTTCACGGTGACGCTGTTGTCTGATTGCGGCCTTGTTTGCACTCTCTGTACCCACCATAGAGGGAACCGACGGCAATGCAACCGTTCCGTCCGGCCTGTCACACATTAGGCCGGTTTTTTTGAATAGCTCCATAGCTACTAATACGGTATCGATGCTAATATGCGTGATTTCGGCTATTTTGCGTGGCTCATAGGGGATAATCATCTCTCCCACCTGGCGCTGTAACACGCCGTTTGTGTTGGCTGTCATTAAGCAGAGCCGGAGATACAATACGATGTATTCGCAGCCGTTCTTCTGGTCCTGTAGCCAGTCGATGCAATTGTCGTCAAAAAAATCTGTTTTCAACTTAATCCAGTAAAACTTTTCCACTCTCTCACCTCCTTAGGCATGGTAAATCCCGGCGGCAGATAGTACCGCCGGGACCGTTATATTATGCGTTGGTATCTTCTTTTGCCGGTTCGGCTGGTGGCGTGACCTCACCGGTTTCCGGGTCTACGTGAGATACTTCTATGTCGATATAGTCTTCATCCGGTTCATCCAACATGGAGCCGGAGAGCGTTGATTTTACCGTGCCGTCTGCACTTACTTCCCGGGCCAGGTCAGACTTAATCGGGGCGTACTTTAAGGCTCTTTTCAGCACCGTTTTGAGCGCCATAGCATCAAAGTCTGTCTGCCAGGGGCCAAATTTATATGCTTGAGATTTATCATGGGCAAATTTAGCAATATCGTCCTTGCTCATGACCTGGAATACAGCGCCGCCGCTAATCATCCGGACGACGGCATAATACATGATTACGGCGCCGCGGTTACTGAGTGCCGGGACGTGACGGAGTTTCGGCTCCAGCCCCAGTTCATATTCAAAGGTATCGTTTTCGTGTACGGCGTGCGCCTGTACGTCCTTTACCTGCCCGGAGCGGTACACAAGGTACAGCATGCCCTTATAGCCGACCTGAAACTGGCATGTAAGCGTACCCTTTACGCGGTACGGAATAAGATAGGCCTGGCCTACCGGTGTATTCGGTTCTAGGCCCAGCTGCGCCGCCTGCATCATGGCGCCGATAAAGCTCATGGGCGTACACTCCTGCAATGTGGGATTCGTCGAGAGCGCCGTTACGACCATACGAGTAAACCGTTCGGGCGTAATGACGTTAGGGAGCGCTTTCTTAATCTGCGGTTCCATGCGCCGTACTAAATCCCGGATTTGATTGTTATTTTCCTGCTTTTTAGTAATATCGCCTTTGATGTTCATTCTGCATCGTCTCCTTTAGCTTGTTTGTAGTAAAAACGGCGTGTACTGTCGCCGATAGTAATCAGGTCCTTTTCTGCCAGTTCCCGATAGATAGCCGGTGCCTTCTTCTTGATGGCCGAGAGGCTGACCGTTTCCCGCGGCTTCGTCGGTTTCCAGGTGACCGTATAGTCACCGACGGTGCCAGCTTCAGCATCCTGTAACATGGCCTTGAGTTCGTTCTCATAGCCCGTAATTCGCTCTGTAAGCTCTTTTTTGAGTGTCTTGGCATCATCCATATCATGCAGGATGGAAAGTGCGTCTAAGGGTAAATCTACTGTGATTTTCGCTGTATCCCGATACTGCCAGCCCAGGGCCTCGCCACAGGATTTTGTATTATCTACCTCCGGCGGCGTTTTGGCCTCCACGAGTTCCCAGAATTTCGCCTCTGCTTTGATGAGCGTCTGAACGTCTTCCTCGTTCCGTTCAATGCGTTTATAAACGGCTTCGTTGCCGCCGATGAGCACGGCAATGTACCAGTAGTCGGCGCCGGTAACCGCCATGTAGTGCAAACACTGCACGTAATAGGCATCCGGGATGTTGTCACCTTGCCAGTACTCCCGCTGGCTGATGCCGGCCGTCTTAATTTCAAGGCCCGCGTTTTCGCCGCAGACTTCCCGGTCGATGTTGGCCAGCATGAACGGGTATTCCCTGCTCTGGAGTGTCCCCAGGCGCTTTACCTTCTTGCCGGTTTCTTCCTGGAACCAGTTGGCAATAGCTGGTTCATTCTTTGTTCCCCAGTAGACGCTCATATTCCCTGTAAGGTCTTCTGGGTCGGCCTGCCCCGTTTTTTCCATCCACAACCGATAGAGAGACTTATACGAATTCATCCCCATGATGACGGCTGCATCACTGCCGCCAATGCCAAGGTCTCTTGTCTTGAGCCATTTATCATGGTCAGCCGAATCTTTTACACTAAGAATGAGATTACAACCTGTATATGCCATTTTTAAGCCTCCTCGATAAAACGTTTACCGGCCGCTTTGAAGATGTCGTACATCATGGCCATAGGGTTGTCCATAGCCACATTGACTGCCATTTTATTTCCGCTTTCAAATTGCACATGCACTATTTCCGTTTCGGGGTCAAACTTCATGAAAACATATACATTAGCCGCCGCAAGGGCTTCTTCGAGCTTACTCAAGACAAATCTCTTTTCCATTTCATCCCGTACTTTTAGCAGTTCTAATTCTCGTTTTTTGTCCATTTTGTACTCCTAATTTTCTAATTCATCCAGTTCGCCGTTTGCTACAGGTAGTTTGATTACCATGTATCCTCACATTCCATCCACAGACGTTCAAACTCTGCCTGTTCTTTGCTTTTGGCATATTCATAGTCCATTATCTGTTGCTGTACAGACTTCTGTTTCTTGCGAACGGGAGCGGGCTGATTTCCTCCGCCGTCCCTTCTCTGCGTCGTCTTACGGCTGTTGATTCTGTGTAACTTTTTTTGTTTCATGCCCTTCACACCTTCCCACGGTTCAATACATCCGTCAGTACTTCCAGTTCAATCTGTGCCCGTTTAATTTTCACTTCAGCATCCCATCTTTGGAGACATTCACGGCATTGGCAAATACAACCTTCGGCCTGTCGGCTTCAATCTGCCGTTCTGCTGCCAGTCTCTTTTCTTTTTCTTCCTTCAGATTCGTTGCCAGTCGGATCAGGAAATCAGGAGAGGTAATTGCCTTCTCCAGTGTTTCCGCTGTCATATAGGCGCCATGCCGCCGGATAGCAGGAAGCACTTCATCTGCCAACACTACCTGGAACTTCTGGGCCACTTCATTGCTGGCTTTAAAGCCGAGGCGGTACACCATGTTTTCTGGGAGAAAATCACCAGCCTTAACGCCGTCCCCACAAGTGGGGATGAATCCAAACTCAGACAAATAGCGGTTAACTCGTTCCCACCGAACTACGACGTTGCCACTTTTGGCAACCTGGGTAAATCCAAAGCCTCTTGCCACATCTTCGGCATTCAGATATGCCGTCCCATCTTTCTTGTCCAAATATCCATGGACATTGTTGATGTTCAGGATTTTATTCATTCTTCTCTTCCCCTTTCTTTTTTAGCCATTCATGGTATACATCTGGATGGCTCCGGATGTAGTCCCTGATATACTGCATGAGAGCATACATGCTTCACGCCTCCTTTTCTTGCATTTTATGCAAGTTTTTGGTTAAAAAAATATCAATACTTTCGTGTGGAGCGAGTTGCAGCCATTGGCTGATTAAACAAGCTTCCGCACAGTCGAATTCACTAACCCCGTTCATCTTATTAGATACCGTCGTTACTGATTTATGGAGCAATGCAGCCAAATCTCTATACGTTTTTCCTTTTTCGCAAAGTTTCCCCTTGAGCATTTGCCGATTCATAGTACTCACCTCCTTTTTCTTGCATGTTATGCAAGTTCTTTATGCTAAGAATACCTCTTGCACTCCAAAAAGTCAAGCGTAATATGCAAGTTTTTTCGCTTTTAATTATTATTTTCTTGCATAATATACAATTTTATGATAATATCCTCTTAAGGAGGTGCAAGTTGTGGATAAGGCTATAATTAATCGCAAAATTGGTGCAAGGATAAAGAAGTCTAGAAAAGAGAATAATATGACACTCCTTGAGTTGGCTAATAAAGTTGGCCTGAGCGAAGGAACTGTACAAAGATATGAATCCGGAAATATTAGCAATGTTGCCATTTCTGCTTTAGAAAATTTTGCAAAAGCATTAGGAACATCTTCTGCGTATCTTATGGGATGGGATAGCCATGACCATGATTCTGAACTCACCCGCCGTGATGAACGTGAAATCGAGTCAGATCTGGAAGATATGATGAACTCCGTTTCTTCTGCCGCCTTTGAAGGGGAGGACGACATAGAAGATATTGAAGCATTCAAAGCCACTATCAAGGCTGCCATGATCCAGGCAAAGAAGATAGCCAAGAAGAAATATACGCCGAAAAAATACCGGAGGGATTAAGACTATGGATGTGCAGCAGAAAGTTGCCGCTCTTATCCGACGCTATAAAACAGATGACCCGTTTCGGCTGGCCGCATGTAAGAATATCATCATCATGTATTCGGACCTGGGCGGCAAATACGGCAACTATCTCAAGTATAAACGTTCAAAATTTATTATCATTGATGACAGACGAACCCCGGAATCCATGCTGTCGTTTGTCTGTGCGCATGAACTTGGCCATGCGCTTTGTACGCCCAACGACAATACCCAGTGGCTCAAGACCTACACCATGGATATCAATGCGGACCGGGTGGAGAGACTAGCAAACACGTTTGCCGTAGAGCTGCTATTAAATGACGGGTATCTGGCAGAACATCTGGGGACATCTATTTACACTCTGGCCAATTGCCGGGGAGTACCCCATCGTTTCATTAAGCTTAAAAAAGTCAGGGAGGGATATATAAAATGTTTAACTTTCTAAGCAGCCTCTTTTCTTCCGACCCTGAGAAGAAAGAAAAACGGAGGATTGAAAAAGAAGAACGAGCCCGGCTCCGGGCACAAAAGAAGCACAATCAAAGGATAGCCAGCAAGCAGGTCCTTTCTGATGAATGGCATCCGGTGAACTTCCCTTACCAGGCCACCATCTTCAACATTCAGAGGGCCAACAAAGGCTATGGCAGCACATGCCAGATATCTGCCCGCTATATCGAAAACGCTCAGTACAAAGATATGATTTACCTGGTAAATCCCAAAGTGAAGTCATTTTCTTTTTCTAATTATCACGATATCAAGCCAGAAGATGTGGCCGATGCTCCGGCATTCAAGGACGTATGGGCAAATATTGAACAATATTTTTCTGGGAAGAACGTCATCACCTACTATGCAGATGCTCATCTGAAAGCGCTGCAAGCCACCTTGAAAAAGAATCACATTCCAGAACCGGAGATGCACTTCATCGACCTTTATGATTATTTTTGTGAGCGCCACGATAGCTGGGAGTCTCTCAGCCTAGACTCTGTGGCCGAAAAGCTTGACCTTGAATCCTACCCGAGCGCCAAGCATCCGAAAGCAACCTTGGACACCATTACAGAAATCCTTGAAGTAATGTATGAAAAACGGCCCGGCATCCTAAGGAAGCTATTGGACATCAAGGCAAAGTGAAAACAAAATAAAAAGCCCCTGCCATATCGCGAAATATGACAGGGGAATGCAGCCTGGCATTACCAGTACCAGGTTGCGGTTATAATCCACTCTTGTAGGAGGCAGATTATGTGTATATTATATCATGAAAGCCTCCATTCACCATAGAAGGAGGCTCGTTTTATGCCTAAAACAGAAGAAAAGCAAACCGCCAAGGCTGTCATATATGCCAGATATTCGTCCGATCGGCAGCGTGAGGAGTCCATTGAAGGACAGCTCCGCGTTTGTGAAGACTATGCTAGCCGGAACAATATGACCATCCTCCATACTTATGCGGACCGCGCCATGACTGGCCGCTCTGATCAGCGGCCGGAGTTCCAGATGATGATCCGCGACTCCGCCACCATGGCATTCGATGCCGTCCTGGTCTATAAGCTGAACCGCTTTGCCCGGAACCGCTACGACAGCGCGAAATATAAACACAAGCTGAAAAAGTACGGTATCAAAGTTGTTTCAGCCATGGAAAATATTGCGGATGACCCGTCCGGCATTCTGCTGGAATCCGTCATTGAAGGTATGGCAGAATACTATTCCGCGGAACTCGCGGAAAACGTTATGCGTGGCATGACCGAAAATGCACTGGAAGGGAAGTGGCCCGGTGGTGTAGTCCCCCTTGGCTACAAGTTGGATGAACAGCATCACCTTGTTATTGATGGGCCAAAAGCAGAGGTTGTCCGGCTTATTTATCAGCTGGCACTGGAAGGGCACAATCAGAAATACATCATCGACGAGCTGAACCGGCGCCATTACACCAATTCAGCTGGAGGCCCGTTCTCTTACAATACGTTGCGCACCATTCTGAGAAACGAAAAGTATATAGGAGTGTTCACCTGGGGAACTGTGCGCAGAGAGAATGCCTGCCCTGCTATTCTGGATAAAGCCACATTTGAAGCCGTGCAAGAGCATCTAAATTTCCGGACAAAACATCACATCCGGTCCTGCAATGAAGACTTCCTGCTGACAGGCAAATTGTTTTGCGGGTGTTGCCGCAGCAAGATGATTGGCGTGTCTGGGACTTCCAAAACAGGTGCCATCTATTATTACTACGCTTGCGCTGCTCATCTCAAAAAGAAATGCAAGACCCGGAACATCCGGAAAGATGCTATAGAAGACCTTGTATGTGAAGTGACCACGCGGATTCTCTCCAGTAAAGAAGCAGTGGAAGCCATCGCCCGGCAGGCCATAGAGATGCAAAAGAATAAAAAAGACTCCCTGGAACTCCAAGCAATCAAGAATCAGATAGCAGACATCAACAAGAAGCTCCAGAACTGCGTCAAGGCGGTTGAGAACGGCCTTATCTCTGATACCATAACAAATCATATCAACGAATACGAAAAAGAGCTTACACGGCTAAAAGACGATGCCGCACGGGTAAAACTGCTGGATGGCGATATCGAACTGACTCAGCAGCACATTGAATTCTTTTTCTGGTCCATTGCGCAAAAAATAAAAGCTGCGGACAAGTACAAGAGCATCCTGCTCTCATCCATCGTCCGCAGCGTAATCGTATATAAGGACTATATCGAAATCCAGTATAACTACAAAAACGAACTCCCCATCTTACAGAATCCTGTAAAAGTGGAGAGTTCGTATCTCAATCAAATGGTGACCCGGTAGGGATTCGAACCCTAGACCTACTGATTCGTAGTCAGTCACTCTATCCAGCTGAGCTACCGAGTCATGCGAAAAGGGAATAGCTCATGGCTTCCCTTTCCATGTGGCAGGGGCAGAAGGAATCGAACCCTCAACCAATGGTTTTGGAGACCACTACTCTACCAGTTGAGCTATACCCCTATGAAAATCAGCGGCTTCCTATCCTCCCAGGACGCTTCCATCCAAGTACTTTCGGCGTTTGCGGGCTTAACTACTGTGTTCGGCATGGGAACAGGTGGATCCCCGCAGCTATCGCCACTGAATTTTTGTTTTCAAGGTTTTTCTACCCTGACAACTGCATAGAAAAGTGTTTGTTGTTCTTAATTACCTTAGGTGTTGCTAACTTCCTGTGTGCGTCGTTTTCGCTCTGACAAATCGGAAGTTAACTGCTTATACCGAACTTCGTTCGGCATAACTGACTCACACCCATTTGCGCGTCGCTGCGCTCCTTCAAATGGGGTTCGCTAGTTAAGTCAAGTCCTCGGTCTATTAGTACCGGTCCGCTCCATACATCACTGTACTTCCACTCCCGGCCTATCAACCACATCGTCTCTGTGGGACCTTACTTGCTTGCGCAATGAGAAACCTCATCTCTAGGCTGGTTTCACGCTTAGATGCTTTCAGCGTTTATCCGTCCCCGACGTAGCTACCCAGCTGCACGGCTGGCGCCATGACTGGTACACCATTGGTCGGTCCACTCCGGTCCTCTCGTACTAGGAGCAGCCCCTTTCAAGTTTCTTACGCCCGCGATGGATAGGGACCGAACTGTCTCACGACGTTCTGAACCCAGCTCGCGTACCACTTTAA
>OKSB01004360.1_pt1 | contig 10154 bp, 7 predicted proteins | sample 1601171 | NCBI WGS metagenome assembly OKSB01 (sample SAMEA3541496, study PRJEB24748) | human gut metagenome | biome: human gut; feature: human-associated habitat; material: faeces | place: China | collected 2012 | reverse complement strand
CCTGGGGGTGTTGGAGGACCAGATCAACGCCACCCTGGCCTCCCGCCGGCTGGAAGCGGAGACGGTGGTCGCTGCCATCCACACCCTCGGGGAGAGGCTGGCCGCAGGAGCGTTTGCCCCTCTTTTGGCCCGGCTGGAGCTGGATGGAACGGAACGGTATATGGAGCAGCTTATCCCCATGCTTCGGCGGGAAGCTCTGGAATACAAGCTGCAGGTGGAACTGGGCAGAGATGCCGCCTCTTATAGCACCAAGCCCCCGGGGAAGCTGCCCCCTCTCACCGTCCAGCCCGCCCCCCTGGGAGTGCTGCTTCACATCGCGGCGGGTAATGTGGACGGCCTGCCCGCTTACAGCGTGGCCGAGGGCCTGCTTACCGGGAATATCAACATCCTGAAGCTGCCTCAGGCGGACAACGGCCTGTCCATCGAGATTTTGCGGCAGCTCATCGCAGTGGAACCCGCCCTCACCGACTTCATCTATGTCTTTGACACCCCCTCCACCGACTTGCCCGCTCTGCAGCAGATGGCTGCTCTCAGCGACGGTATCGTGGTCTGGGGCGGCGACGGGGCGGTGACTGCCCTGCGGCAGCTGGCCCCGCCCGGCTGCAAGCTGATGGAGTGGGGCCACCGCCTCAGCTTTGCCTATCTGTCCCGGTGGGAGGGAGAGGAGGACGCTCTCTCCGCTCTGGCGGAGCACCTCATCCAGACCGGGGGACTGCTCTGCTCCTCCTGCCAGGTCATCTTTCTGGACACGGACGCCCTCGGGGAGGGGGAGGCCTTCTGCCGGAGCTTTGTCCCCCTGCTGGAGCGGGCAGCGGACCGCTTCCGTGCTGCCCTTGGGGAGAAGGGGGAGGGGAGCCTGTACGCTTGGGAGACCCGGCTGGAGCACGCCGCCGACCGGCTGCCCGGCACCCTGTTTCCCGGCCGGGGCTGCTCTCTCACCCTGCGGGAGGACCGGGAGCTGGAGCTCTCCCCCCTCCACGGCAATGTGCTGGTGAAGTGTCTGCCCCGGAAGGCTCTGCTCCCTGTCCTGAGGCGGCAGAAGGGCCGTCTCCAGACCGCGGGGCTGCTCTGTCCGGCCCAGGACCGGCCCGCCCTCACCCAGCTCCTCGCCCGGGCCGGAGTGACCCGGATCGCCCCGCCGGGCAGCATGTCCCGCACTCTCTCCGGGGAGGGACACGACGGGGAATTCCCCCTGCGGCGGTACGTCCGGACGGTGGACATCCAGGAGCCGTCCCCGGACCGCCCCATCTGACTGTTGATACTAACTGACCGCAAAGGAGCCGATCATTATGGAACTGAACGTCAAAGCCCTCTCCCCCAAGATCGGGACAGAGATCCCCGCCCCCTTCTACGCCAGCGCCGGCGCCGCCGCCATGGATCTGCATGCCTGTGTGGACCAGGCGGTGACCATCCCCGCCGGCGGCCGGGCGGTCATTCCCACCGGCATCGCCATTGCCCTGCCGGGGCCGGAGTATGTGGCGCTGGTGTGCAGCCGCAGCGGCATGGGCACCCACCACGGCATCACCCTCTCCAACAGCGTGGGGGTCATTGACAGCGACTACCGGGGCCAGCTGACGGTGGGGCTGGTGAACCACGGGGACGTCCCCTACACCATCCAGCCCGGCGACCGTATCGCCCAGCTGATGGTGCTGCCCATTCTGCGGCCCACCCTGACGGTGGTGGAGGAGCTGGACGAGACGGAACGGGGCGCCGGCGGCTTCGGCTCCACCGGGAGGTAAGCGCTATGGCGAGGATCATACTGGCCTCCGGCTCCCCCCGGCGGCAGGAGCTGCTACGGCGCATAGGACTCCGTGAATTTGAAATTTCCGTGCCGGACGTGGAGGAGTGGTATCCCCCGGAGCTGGCGCCGGAGGATATCGTGGCCTACATCAGCCGGGAGAAGTCTCAGGCGGTGCAGGCGCCGGCGGATGCCATCGTCATCACCGCCGACACCATGGTCTTTCTGGACGACCAGCGGCTGGGGAAGCCCCATGACGAGGCGGAGGCCCTCTCCATGCTGACGGCGCTGTCCGGACGAAAGCACAAGGTCTGCACCGGCGTGACAGTGCGGCAGGGAGAAAAGGCCCTCACCCGCACCCAGTCCACCGACGTCTATTTCCGGGAGGTCTCCCGGCAGGAGCTGCTGGCCTACATCCGGGGCGGCGAGCCCATGGATAAGGCCGGGGCCTACGGCGTACAGGGGCAGGGAGCGCTGCTGGTAGAGCGCATCGACGGGGACTTTTTCAACGTCATGGGTCTGCCGGTGGTGCTGCTGAGCCGGATGCTGGCGGAATTCGGTGTGACGCTGCTGGCGTAATGGGCAGCGGCTTACTTTGCAATAAGGAATCAGAACTATGAAGAATTTTTTCCAGAAAAACGGCATCATGATGCTGGCGGCGGTGACGGTGGTGGCAGTGCTGCTGTGCGTGGCCTCCGCTCTCAGCTCCCAGACCGGCTTTCTCCAGAACGCCGGGGGCGTCATTGCCTCCCCCTTCCGGGCGGTGGGCTCCGCTGTCAGCGGGTGGTTCAGCTCCATAAGCCAGCGCTTCGAGGACGTGGAGGCGCTGCAGCAGGAGAATGCGGATCTGAAAAAGGAGAACGCCGAGCTGCAGCGTCAGCTGGATCAGGCCAAGATCGACAGCGAGGAGAACCAGCGGCTGCGGAACCTGCTGAATCTGCGGCAGCAGCGGCGGGATTTCACCTTTGAATCTGCCGTTATCGTGGATCGCAGCACCTCCAACTGGTCCCGTGTGATGACCCTCAACAAGGGCACCTCCAGCGGCATTGCCGTGGGCAACTGCGTGGTGGACGATCAGGGCAATCTGGTGGGGGTCATCCGAGAGGCCGGACTCAACTGGTCCACCATCACCACCATTCTGGACACGGACTCCTCTCTGGGCGCACGGGTATTCCGCACCGGTGAGGTGACGGTGGCCATGGGCGATCTGGCCCTGATGGAGACAGGGCGGCTGAAGCTGTCGTATCTGGAGGGGGAATCCAGTCTCATCAACGGCGACCTCATCGTCACCTCCGGGCTGGGGGGCTACTACCCCTCCCAGCTGGTCATCGGCTCTGTGGAGGAGATCCGCACCGATGACAACGGCCTGACCCGCTATGCGGTGCTGGCCCCCAAGACGGATCTGGATTCCCTGTCGGAGGTGTTTGTCATCACCTCCTTCGACACCGTGGACTGAGGGAGACACTATGAGCCGACGTGATACCATCTGGAAATGGGTGTTTTACACCGCAGGTGTTTTTCTGCTGCTTTTATTGCAGGGGCTGGCGCTGGATCACATCTCCCTGCTGCACGTGCATCCCTATCTGCCCCCGGTGATGGTGGCGGTCTTAGCTATGTTCGAGGGAGCCTACGGCGGCATGGGCGTGGCGCTGGCCATGGGTCTGCTGTTTGATCTGACCCAGCCGGGGCTGATCCCATGCTTCCATATTCTGGCATTTTTTCTGGCGGCGCTGGCCGCCGCTGCCGTGGCCAACTACCTCATTACGCCGGGGCTTCTGTGCTCCGTGCTCATGGGGTTGGCGGCGCTGGTCATCACCGATGGGCTGCAAATTCTGCTGATGACGTATCAGCAGGGCGTGGCCTTCTCCGCCGCCTCGTCGCTGGCGGGGCGGGAGATCCTGGTGACGCTGCCGCTGACGGTGCTGGTCTATCTTCCCTTCCGCTGGGTGCGCCGGCGGATCTACTCCGAGTGAGTCCCCTGAAAGGAGTGTGCTATGAAATCCTATCTGGCCAAATCCCGGCTGGTGCCGCTGGTATTGATCTTCGGGATGATCCTGCTGATCTTCTGCGGCCTGCTGTACAATACTCAGATCCTCAACGGATCGGACTATAAGGCTCGCTCGCTGGCCAGCAACGCCACCGCTCAGACGGTGGAGGCCTCCCGTGGCATCATCACCGACCGCAACGGCAAGGTGCTGATCTCCAACCGGCTGACCTATACGCTGGTGTTCTCCGACGAGGAATTTGAAAGCGACACGGACTGCAACGACGCCATCTTCCGGCTGCTGGAGCTGTGCCGCAGCAACAACGTCAAGTGGACGGACACCCTGCCGGTGAGCAAGGAGCCGCCCTTTACCTACACCACCCCCACCGACGAGGGTGCCTTCCGGGAATATCTGGAGTCGGAGGATCTGCCCGCCATCACGGTGGGTACCCTGCGGCCCACGCAGGAGGCCCCGCTGTTCATGGCCCAGCTGAGAAAGCTCTATGGCGTGGCGGACAGCTACTCCGACACCGACGCACGGGCTATCATCGGTGTGCGCTACCAACTGGCCCTGCGGGACATTGCGGGGGGTACCTACACCTTCGCCAGCGATGTGTCGGTGGAGCTCATCAATCAGGTGGTGGACGGCCGCTATGCCGGTGTCACCACCGGCACGGCCTCGGCCCGTGTGTATGACACTACCTGCGCCGCCCATGTGCTGGGGCGGCTGAGTCCCATCTATCAGGAGGACTGGGTGGGCGATCCGGACAACGGCATCGTGGGATACCGGGACAAGGGGTATTCCATGGACGCTCTGGTGGGCGAGAGCGGCGTGGAGAAGGCCTTCGAGGAGTATCTCCACGGCGAGAACGGCACCAAACTCATTACCACCACCTCCGATGGCCAGATCACCGGTGAGTTCTACACCAAGGAACCCAAGCCCGGCAACACCGTGGCTCTGACGCTGGACATCGACCTGCAGGAGGACGTGGAAAAAGCCCTCAGCAAGACCATCGGTGACATGACCGAGGAGGACGGCATCCGCCGTGGCGGTGCCGCCGTGGTGGTGGGCGTGGGCAGCGGTGAGGTGCTGGCGCTGGCCTCCTACCCCACCTATGACATCAGCAAGTGGGATGAAATTTATGACACGCTGGCCTCCGACGACAAGGGAGCTCCCCTGTTCAACCGGGCCATTGGCGGCACCTACGCCCCCGGCTCCACCTTCAAGCCCTGCACGGCGGTGGCGGCGCTGGAATCCGGGGTCATCACCCCCTCCACCACCATTCTGGACCGGGGCATCTACGACTACTACTCCTCCCCCCAGCCCCGGTGCTGGATCTACAGCTCCTACGGCTCCACCCACGGGCGGGTGAACGTGTCGGAGGCCATCACCGTGTCCTGCAACTACTTCTTCTATGAGGTGGGCCGTCTGACGGGCATTAAGACGCTGGACGACTATGCCACCCAGTTCGGTCTGGGGCAGTACACCGGCATCGAGATCGGCGGCCCCAACAGCGCCGAGGCCAAGGGCGCTCTGGCCTCCCCGGAGTACGCCGAGGCCAACGATCTGGAGTGGTCCGACGGTCAGACCCTGACTGCCGCCATCGGCCAGAGCTATAACCTGTTTACGCCGCTGCAGCTGGCCAACTACATCGCCACGCTGGTAGGCAACGGTGAGCACTATGCGGCCCACCTGCTGAAAAACGTCAAGACCTATAACAACTCCGCCGTGGTCTATGCCTACGACAAGGACCCCGTCAACGTGGTGGAGATGCAGGACAGCACGGTGGAGGCCATCAAGACCGGTATGCACGATCTGACCACCGGGAGCCTGTCCACCTACTTTTCCAAGTGCGTGGTGCCCGCCGGTGCCAAGACCGGTACGGCGGAGACCGGCGTCACCGATGCCAACAACGGTACCTTCGTGTGCTTTGCCCCCTATGACGATCCCCAGATCGCCGTGGCGGTGGTCATCGAAAAGGGCGGCGCCGGTGCGGCTCTGGCGGAGACGGCGGTGGATATCCTCAATGCTTATTTCAGCCGGGAGGAGATCGGCACCGCCATCATCGGCGAAAATACTCTGTTAAACTGAGAGGTCCCTGTTCATGTCTGTTTGGTTCGATTCTCGTGATGTTCGATATAAGGATCCCTTCGGCGCCGTGTCCTGCGGCGCCGAGGTACATTTTACTCTGGGGGCCGATGAGCCGCTGGAGGCGTGCTGCCTGCTGGTACGGCAGGAATTTGCCGGGCTGGAGCAGGAGGTTCCCTTCTCCCCCTCCGGCGATGGCTGGAAAGGCGTGCTGACGGCGCCGGTGGAGCCGGAGCTGATCTGGTACGCCTTCCGGGTGCGGCGGCCCGACGGCTCCCTCCTCTGGCTGGGACGCAATGGCTGCGGCGGTGAGGCGGACCGTCAGCGATGGCAGCTGACGGTGTATGAGCCCACCCATACCCCCGACTGGTTCGGCCGGGGGGTGACGTATCAGATCTTTCCCGACCGGTTCTGCCGGTTGGCGGTGCCGGACGGCCACGGCATGGTGGGGCAGCGACTGGTGCATCAGCGTTGGGACGACACCCCCCAATGGCAGCCCGATAAAGCGGGCGAAATTCGCAACAACGACTACTTCGGCGGAAGCCTGCTGGGAATTATTTCCAAGCTGGACTATTTGCAGAGTCTCTCCGTCTCCACGCTGTATCTGTGTCCCATTTTCGAGGCGGACAGCAATCACCGCTACAACACCGCCGATTACCGCCGCATCGACCCCATGCTGGGGACGGAGGAGGACTTCCGCCAGCTGTGCCGGGAGGCCCACCGGCGGGGCATCCGGGTGCTGCTGGACGGTGTATTCAACCACACCGGCAGCAACAGCCGCTACTTCAACGCCGAAGGCTTCTACCCAGAGCTGGGGGCGGCGCAGAGTCAGGATTCTCTCTATTTCGACTGGTACAGCTTCCATCCGTGGCCCACGGACTACGATGCGTGGTGGGGGGTAAGGACCCTGCCAGCGGTGAACGAGGAGGCGCCCACCTATCGGGACTTCATCGTGCGGAGTCAGGACTCCGTGGTGCGGCACTGGCTGCGGCAAGGGGCCGACGGCTGGCGACTGGATGTGGCGGACGAGCTGCCCGATGACTTCATCGCTGAAATTCGACAGGCCATGGAGTCCGAGAAGCCAGACAGCTTCCTGCTGGGCGAGGTGTGGGAGGACGGCAGCAACAAGATCGCCTACTCCCGCCGGCGGAGGTATCTGCTGGGCCGGGAGACCCACGGGCTTATGAACTACCCCTTCCGTACGGCGGCGCTGGCTTGGCTGCGGGGCGGTGATGCGTCGGCTTTCCGCCGGGACATGGAGGAGGTCCGGGAGAACTATCCGCCTGCGGCCTTTCACAGCGGTCTGAACATCTTGGGTACCCATGACACGCCCCGGCTGTTGACCATGCTGGGAGCGGCCCGGACACCGGAGAGCAAAGACGACCGGGCAGCGTACCGCCTCAGTCCGGAGGAGCTGGACATGGGGCTGGCCCGGCTGCGGCTGGGCGCTTTGCTGCTGTACAGCTTCCCCGGCTCCCCCACGGTGTTTTACGGCGACGAGGCCGGAATGCAGGGCTTCGAGGATCCCCTGAACCGTGGCACCTACCCGTGGGGGCAGGAGGACTCGTCGCTGCTGGCGTATTTCCGTCAGCTGGGTACTCTGCGGAAGCAGCGGTTATCCCTGCAGTGCGGAGATATCGGCTATCTCTACGCCGTGGGCGGTGGGCTGGTGCTGCGGCGGCAGTCCGAGGACGAGGTGACGGTGGCGGCCATGAACGCCGGGATGCAGCCGCTGGAGCTGTCCATCCCCTGGGCGGGAGCGCTGGCTAAGGATGCCTTGACTGGACAGCACTTCTTCGCCCGGAATGGGATGCTGCGGCTGACCCTCCCCCCCGTGGGCGGCGTTCTGTTGGTGTAATTGTTTCACGTGAAACAATTACCGGAGACAAGTGCATAGGAAAAAAGAGGTGTTTCACGTGAAACATCTCTTTTTTTGCAAAGTATGCTCCTTCCCTATTGAAAAAAATTGTGACAGTTGATATAATATTCTCATATTAGAGAACTCTAAGAGTGACGGGGGTTGCGTATGGCGAAAATCGTTGCGATCGTGAATCAGAAGGGCGGTGTGGGCAAGACCACCTCCTGCGTGAATCTGGCGGCTGCCCTGAAGGCCGCCGGGCAGCGCATCCTGCTGTGCGACTTTGACCCGCAGGCCAACGCCACCTCCGGTATGGGCGTGGACAAGACCGTATCCAACGGCATCTATGACGTGCTCATCAACAGCGTGGAGACGGAAAAGGCCATCGTCCGCACCTCCTATGGTGACGTGCTGCCCAGCAGCAAGGCACTGGCCGGAGCCAGTGTGGAGATGATCGACCTGCCGGAGCGGCAGTTTCGGCTGCGGATGGCGCTGGAGCAGGTGCGGGACAACTACGACTATGTATTCATCGACTGCCCCCCGTCGCTGGAACTACTGACCTTGAACGCTCTGTGTGCGGCGGACTCCCTGCTGGTACCTTTGCAGGGGGAGTACTATGCGCTGGAGGGGCTGTCCGACCTGATGAACACCGTGCGGCTGGTGCGGCGGAGCCTGAACCCCAAGCTGGAGATCGAGGGTGTGCTGCTGACCATGTTCGACGGGCGCACCAATCTGGCCATTCAGGTAGCCCAAGAGGTGAAGCGCTTCTTCCCCGGCAAGGTCTACGCCACGGTGATTCCCCGGAATGTGCGGCTTTCGGAGGCGCCCAGCCACGGAAAGCCCATCACCTCCTATGACCGCAGCTGTCGCGGGGCTGAGGCCTATGTGCAGCTGGCACAGGAGTTTTTGAAGAGAAACAACGGATGAAAGGAGCGATCCCATGGCGAATGCATCCAAGGGCTTAGGTCGGGGACTGGCCGCCCTGCTGGGGGACGATGTGATGACCCCCGAAGAGGAGAAAACCAGTCTGTACCTGCCCATTTCCCAAGTAGAGAGCTGCGCTTCCCAGCCACGGAAGCAATTTGACCCGGACGCTCTGGCCGATCTGGCGGACTCCATCCGGGAGCATGGCATCATTCAGCCCCTGACGGTGCGAAAGCTGCAGTCAGGGTACTATCAAATCATCGCCGGTGAACGGCGCTGGCGGGCCGCCCGGATGGCGGGTCTGTCGGAGGTGCCGGCTATCGTCATCGAGGCCGACGACCGCAAGGCCATGGAGCTGGCCATGATCGAGAACCTCCAGCGGGAGGATCTGAACCCCATGGAGGAGGCTGAGGGCTACCAGACGCTGATGCAGCAGTACAACATGACCCAGGAGGAGACGGCCCAGCGGGTGGGCAAATCCCGGTCCGCCGTAGCCAACGCCATGCGCCTGCTGAAGCTGTGTCCCCCGGTGCGGGCCATGGTGGAGGACGGGCGGCTCTCCAGCGGACACGCCAGAGCTATTCTCCCCCTCTCCCCTGCCATGCAGGAGTCGGCGGCTAACGCCATCATCAAGGACGAGCTGTCGGTGCGGCAGACAGAGCAGCTGGTGAAGAAGCTGACGGCTCCCCCCAAGCCGGAGCAGCCGGAACCGGATGGGCTCTCCGTCGATTATGCCAAGGAGGCCGCCAAGGAACTGGGTAGCCGTCTGGGCCGGGGCTGCCGCATTGTCACGGGCCGAAAAAAGGGCCGCATCGAACTGGAATACTACGGGGTGGAGGATCTGAATCAGCTGTTGGACGCCCTCCACGCCCTGAAAACCAAATAAGTGTTTCACGTGAAACACAGAAAGAGGTCAGACTATGCTTGATATCAAATTTATCCGGGAGAACCCAGATGCCGTAAAGGAGAACATCCGCAAGAAGTTCCAGAATGCCAAGCTGCCGCTGGTGGACGAGGTCATTGCGTTGGATGCCGAGAAGCGAGCCGCCGAGAACGAGGGCAATGATCTGCGGGCCCAGCGCAACAAGCTCTCCAAGCAGGTGGGGATGCTGATGGGACAGGCCAAGAAGGATCCCTCCAAGCTGGAGGAGGCCGAGGCGGTGAAGGCGCAAGTGAAGGCCGGCGCCGACCGTCTGGCTCAGCTGGAGGAGATGGAGGAGAAGCTGAGCCAGCAGATCCACCACATCCTGCTGGTGATCCCTCAGATGATCGACCCTTCCGTGCCGATCGGCAAGGACGACAGCTGCAACGTGGAGGTAGAGCGCTTCGGCGAGGCCACGGTGCCAGCCTTCGATATCCCCTACCACACGGACATCATGGAGCGATTCGACGGCATCGATCTGGACGCTGCCGGCCGGGTGTCCGGCAACGGCTTTTACTATCTCATGGGCGACATCGCCCGGCTCCACGAGGCCGTGCTGGCCTATGGCCGGGACTTCATGATCAACAAGGGCTTCACCTACTGCATCCCCCCCTTCATGATCCACGGCAACGTGGTGGA
>OKSB01004355.1_pt1 | contig 10171 bp, 6 predicted proteins | sample 1601171 | NCBI WGS metagenome assembly OKSB01 (sample SAMEA3541496, study PRJEB24748) | human gut metagenome | biome: human gut; feature: human-associated habitat; material: faeces | place: China | collected 2012 | reverse complement strand
GAACATCATGTTTATAGCTGCTGTCATTCGGCACCCAGACTTCACACCCATAGGCCGCAGGAGTTGCAGAATTGATATGGATGCTGACAAACACCGAGGCGCCTGCCGCTGCCGCCCTCTGAACGCGTTCAGAAAGGCCCACGTACACATCCGTGGCACGCGTCATGAACACGTTCACGCCATTTCGCTGCAACGCGGATTGGCAATACTTCGCAATTGAGAGCGTAAGGTTTTTCTCAAGCAGGCCATTGCCCGTGGCGCCACTATCGCTGCCCCCGTGCCCCGGATCCAAAGCAACGACAACTCCGGGATACGAAGCCGCGCGTCCGCTGCTCGACGAAACCGCAGGAAGAGAAGAAGGGACAGCGCTCCGCAATGTCGCGGGCTTCTCCATAGCTTCCTCAATGGCGTCCTGGGCCTCGATTGCCTCAACGACATTACCACCTTCATCTAGCGTCAAGGCGGTTACATCGACTCCGTCAGCCTCGGCGAGCCCTTGAACCTCAAAACAGTATTCTCCATCGCCAAAACGCTCGTAAAAACTTTTATCTGACCCCAGCAATGCAAACTCCACCCCAAGGAGCTCGTATTCGCCAGACTCGGAACAATCGATCTCGAAAAGTGCAGCATTACCGCTGATCTGAGACGACTCAACTTTATTCTCCCCATACAAGGTCGCAAAATGCAGCGTTGCACTTTCCAGATGCACGCCCTCGTCCGAAAGCGCGAATGCAACGTTTTGTCGATCGCCAGCCATCGGCGCAGCCTCATCGATGTAAACGAACCCCAGAGCTGGCTTAGACTCAGCCTCGTCGGGCAAAGACGTACCTGCGCCTTCCGACTCAATATCTTCGCAAGCCGCATCTTCTTTCTGCTCCCCCGAATCTGACGCTTCATATGCAGTCAAGGAGCCGCCGTCATCATTGGAGCTTGCAGGCTCTTGGGCAGGAGCACCAGCATCGGGATCTAATGCAGGATCACCGACAAGCTCTTCGTCCTCCGACGACAGAACCTCCCGCTGGCTATCCTCGCCGTTCTCCCCCCTCGCATCGTCACTGGCTACAACTGTCTCAGTTGTCAAACCGCATTCGGCGTTGGTTGCATCCGCGAAAGCTGCAGTTGGGATCATCGAAAAGCACATGAGCAGCGACAGAAACCCCGCGATGCACTTTTCCTTGATTCTAAATCGCGCTAATTGCTCCACATTCGCTCACCTCTAACTACCTTTACACTACATTTCTGGGCGAACAACTTGTTAACTGATTGTCAAATTGAACGCATCGCATCTTAACACGTCGCTGCAACATTCTCCACCTAACCTGCCTCAGCAACTGGCAAAAGAGCAGATGCGCACGCTCCTTGAACTTTTACAGGCCTCCGTCCTCGATTCTTTTCGCGACTTCTTCAAAAATTCGTTTGCTATTGGCAAAGTCATCGTAGCCAAATAGCTTCTCAGCACGAATGCGATACTCGTCCTCCATGGCGCAATCTCGCTCCATATAGCCGATTACGGCGTCAACTACTTCATCCACCGTCGTTGCCACCGGCCCAAACCCGTCAACGCGATAATCAAAATAGGTATCGTCTCCATAGCTATGCTCGCCACCAAATACGGAATCATACTGGCTGTAAACCACAGGCTTGCGTTGGTAGCCGAAGTCGAATGCCACCCCCGAATAATCGGTAACCAGCAGCGCGGATTCCCCGAGCACCTTCTCGTAGTTTGCGACGCTCTCCCCTACCGATATCACGTCATTGCCCGAGAAATCAGCGGCCTGCTTCTCGAAGGAGGGGTGGACGTAGAACTCTCCCGTAAACCCATTCCGCCTCATAGCCTCAAGCAACCGTTCGTCGTTGATGAGAGAGTTATAAAAGGCCCAGTAATCAGTTGACTTGAAGTTGGGAACATATTCGCGCGTAGTCGTCCCCGGCACAATTCTTCCCGCTAGCTTAAGTCTCCAGGTCGGAAGAAACGCGATTTTTCGCTGCGGCTTCGCATTTTCGAAAGCATCGTAGCGGGCCATGCCAAGTAGTGCGACGTCGCCTTCATCGTAGCCGTAATCATCTCCCACAAGGGCCCGTCGCTCCATCTCGGTGCTCACCGAAAACAACGATATGCCACTCACTGGCTTCCCAAGAATGCCCGTCAAGTCACCGAACAACGTGCCATGGGTGAGGTAGACCAATCTGAAATGCTCAAGATCTTTGACAAAGGCCAAGCGCGCCCCGTACGGATTCACCACCGATCCCTCGACGCGCGAAGAAATCATGACCCCGCATCGCAAAAAAAGGAGCTTGTAGCGGAACGAGTCGGGATCCACCACGGTTCCGTAGGCTTTTACCCTGCCGTAGTCAGGACTCGACTTCTTGAGGGCATAGACCATTTTCGCATCGCGAAAGCCCGACTCTTTAACGGCGTAGCGGAAGACGTTTTCAGCATTATCTCCCGCCTCCCACTCTTTGTCGGAAAAGACCCATACGGGCTTCTTGAGAAAGATGCCGGAGAGGTGGTAGAGGAGTCTAAGGCCCACATAGGACAGTCGCTCGCCCAAAGGCACGTTCTTGGCATCTGCAATATAGCGGCAACGACGAGCCTCCGATGCTAAAAGCATCTTCGCAGATGCTTTATACGTTCGAAGAGTTTTCCCGATGTGTTTGACCATGACCTTCCCAAACACATGATAGTCGCCCTTGACCGAATTCTGGAATATAGCAAAATTGCCGAAACGCGGCGTAACTACAGGATCTGTATCGCAGCCCTCGAAATGCGCCTTGAAAGCAAATGCGCAGCCAGGCTTCAGCGGAAGACGAAACCGGAATCGCTCCTTCTCGAAGAGGGGCTCCCCGGTGAGCGACAGTTTTGCGCTTTTGGGATAGGGGCGCATCTCGGCCTCGTAGATACCTGCGCCCTTCTCGTCAGCCGCGTACAACAAAAAGGGGCGACCGAATACGCTGAGGTTTGTTGTGCCCTCTAAGACCAACTGCCCCGACTCTTCGCTGACCGAGTACACGTGAAAAAGATCCTGATGATGCAACCCTATGAAGTTGTTGCCCCTGAAGGCGCCCCTGTCCTTATCGAACCACAAGATCTGATCAAAGAAATTGGCGCCGTACTTAAGCCGGTAGAGAACTATCTTCTTCTCAAAAGAAAGCCAAGGGGCACTCGTGACGAAACTCAGGTCGACAGTATCTAGAATATCAGCGACAGCCGCATCCCATTCGGCCTTTTGCACCTCGGTCAGCGATCCATCGACCGGACTCAGCACCTGCCAGCAAAGAACGTAAACGGCAACAGCCTGCACAAAGGGAAGCACCTCTCCGTACATGGCGACAGAGCGCTCGAACAGACGCTTGCAAACCTCGAGGTTCTGCATGTGATATTCAAACGACACCGACTGAGACAACGACGAGTTGTCGGCTCGCTTCCTGTGCAAATAATGGCTCTTCGAAGATGCGCCGTAAGCGCATTTCTTCAGAATAACCTCAGTGATAAACAGGGTGTCCTCCGAGATAGATATATCCTCGTCAAAAGCGATTCCCTGCAGCGCATCGCGCTTGAAAAAGCAGTTTCCCATGATGGACTGAAGGTCGCACGGCCGGTCTCGGATCGTAATGATCGAGTCATGCTTGAACCGGTACGACAGAGCATGGTCGCCCGTCGCCCCTTCAAACAGGGAGGTGTAGGAGCAGACAAGATCAACATTGTTTTCCGGCTTTTCGAAAAAGGCGAGCACCTCTTCGAACGAATCTTCCGTCCAAAGATCATCGCTATCAAGAAACGTTACGATCTCGCCCGTCGCTTTGCTGAGACCGACATTACGCGCAACGCTTACCCCTTCGTTCGATTTGTCCACGAAGACGACATTGTCGGGGTACTTTGCCTTAAATGCCTGGCAGATGTCGGCGCTACCATCTCTGCTGCCATCGTTAACCAGCACGACTTGAATCTCTGACATTCCAACCGTCTGAGATTCGACAGAATCGAGTGTCTCCTGAAGGTATTTTTCCGAATTGTAGACTGGGATAACCACCGAAATCTTAAAGTCGTCCATTGCGCTCCTACCACTCAGCTTTGCAGCACTCTTGAATCTTCACCGCCGAACTGCAGTTAGCTTTGTATTCTACCATCGACAATCAAGCACCAGCGAGGGGATAATCGCCGAGAGCGCCGGCTAACCGACAGATAACGCACTAACTCCAGACGCGCCCTCGTTTTGCATTTATGGCGCAAAGCGAGACAGAGCGCCTTTGCGACAACCGAACTGGCGTATTATGTTTCCCTGGAACTGCATCAAACAACACAAAGGGATAGCATGAACATTACGGTATTTGGCGCGGGAAACCTCGGCCTCGCCTGCTGCGCGGTGCTCTCGCAGGACAACGACGTCACGCTTTACACCACACGACCCCATAAGAGCCGCGAAACGCTCGCATATACCTACGAAGAAAAGGCCGCCGCATCGGCGATCTTCACCGTTACCGACGACATGGCCCAGGCCTGCAACGCAGAACTGATCCTCTGCACCTACCCCGCGTTTCTCCGGCAGCAATTCGTCGCCGACGTAGAGCCCTTTGTGGGCGAAGGTACCCTCATCGGCTTCGTTCCGGGTTACGGCGGCGTGGAGTACTATTGCCAGGATCTCATCGCCCGCGGCGTCACCGTCTTCGGGCTGCAGCGCGTGCCCTACGTGTGCCGCTCGAGCTGGGACGAGCGCACGGCCGGAATTCTGTCGGCAAAGGAGACGCTGTACGTGGCCGCGCTCCCCAAGGGCCGAACCGCCGAGGTGGCCGCGCTTCTCGAGGATCTTTTCCATATCCCCACCGTAGCCCTCAAGGAGTTCCTCGCGGTGACGCTGGTGCCTTCAAACCCCCTCCTGCACACTTCGGGCGCCTACGGCGTCTTCAAAGACTACCAACCGGGCGATACCTATCCCGAGCAGCTCATGTTCTACGAGCAGTGGAACGACGGCACGTCGCGTTTCCTTCTGGCCTACGACGACGAGCTGCAGGCAATCTGCCGCGCCCTCGCCCCCCTCGATTTGAGTGAGGTAGTGTCGCTGCGCGAGTACTACGAGTCTCCCACCCCCGAGGCCATGACTCGCAAGCTGAAGAGCATCCGGGCCTTCGAGGCGGTCAAGGTACCCCTGAGCCCTACCGAAGACGGCGCATTCCTGCCGAACTGGAACGACCGTATGTTCACCGAGGACTACCCCTTCGGCGTGGCCATCATCAAGGACATCGCCTCGATGGTCGGCGTGCAAACGCCTACCATCGACACCCTCCTCGATTTCTACCGCGCGCAAACTGGCATTAGCTACCTGAACGCCGACGGCACTTCCAGCAAAGACGCTGGCGCCAGCGCCATGCCCCGCAACTTCGGCCTCACCGACAAAGAGGCCTTCATTGAGTTCTACCAATCGTAAAGGAGACGACCCATGGCATTTTACGTTGACGAGCACATCAAGAACACCGAGCGCGTTTTTCCCGACCAGGGGCGCTATGGGATGCTCCGTTACGACATGAACGAGAACCCCGAGGGACTTCCCGCATGGGTCGTGGAAGAGGTGAAGGCTGAGATCACGCCGGAGTACCTGTCCATCTACCCCGAGCCCGACCGCTTCCTCACGAAGTATGCGAAGTACGTGGGCGTCCCGCGCGATTGCGTTACGGCCACCAACGGCACCGACCAGGCCATCCGCTACCTGCTGCAGACGTTTTGCGGGCAAGGGCACGACGTGGTCACCGTGGCCCCCTCTTTCGAGATGTACTGGGTGAACTGCAATATTCTCGGGTTGAACCATGTGCCGGTCGCCTACAACGACGATCTGTCTTTCAACATGGAAAACCTTATCGCCGCCATCGGCCCTAACACCGACATCGTCGTGCTGCTGAACCCGAACAACCCCGTGGGCGACGCCTTCAGCCGCGAGGACGTCATCGCGGCCATTGAGGCGGCCCGTGCCGTGGACGCCGTGGTCATCATCGACGAGGCCTACCATTACTTCTACCCCAACACGTTCATCGATTTGACGCAGACCTACGACAACGTCATCGTCATGCGCACCTTCTCGAAGCTGTTCTCGCTGGCCGCTTGCCGTCTGGGCGTCATCATCTCGAATCCAGCTATCATTCATTACGTCGAAAACGCCAAGCTCACCTTCGATGTGAATGCCCTGGCACTCCTGTTCGGCGAGAAGATCCTCGATCACCCCGAGATTGCCGAGGAGCTCATCGCAGCCGAGCGCGAAGGCCGCACATGGACCATCGAGACTTTGCAGGAGCGAGGCTATGAGGCCCGCCCCTCCGAGGGAAACTTCATCTTCATCCGCACCCATCGCCCCGCACCGGAGGTGGCGGCCGACCTTGAGGCCCGGAACATCCTCGTGAAGTCGTGGAACTCCGGCATGCTCGCCGACTTCCTGCGCGTGTCCACCGGCTCGAAAGCCGCCATGGAGAAGTTCGTGGACGCCCTTTTGGAAGTGGACGCCGCCTAAGTTGAGTCTCTGGGGCCCGCTCAGCCGATGCGAGGCGCGCCCTGCATCGGCCCTACCCTATCCTGCGGCCCAGCCGTACCCCCCCCAAGCGAAGGATCAAGCTGTGAAGAAAGTCATCACCTACGGCACGTTCGACCTGCTGCACCACGGACACGTAAACCTGCTGCGCCGGGCGAAGGAGTTGGGCGACTACCTGATCGTGGGCGTTACCTCCTCGGACTTCGACAAGAACCGCGGCAAGATCAATGTGAAGCAGTCGCTGATGGACCGCATCGAGGCCGTGAAGGCCCTCGGCATTGCCGATGAGGTGATACCCGAGGAGTACTACGGCCAGAAAATCGATGATATCCGCAACTACGACGTGGATATCTTCGCCATCGGGTCTGACTGGCGCGGGCACTTCGATTACCTGAACGAGTACTGCGAGGTAGTGTACCTCGACCGCACGGAGGGCATCTCCAGTACTCAATTGCGCGAGGGCGGCCACCACATCGCCCTGGGCATCGTGGGTGCTTCGCGCGACATCGCTAAGTTCATCGACGAGTGCAAGTACGTGAGCGGTGTCGATGTAGTGGGGGCGTTCCCCGACGGCGACGACTTCGACCTAGCGGGAAAGACGGCGCTGTTCGGATCGCTCGAGGAACTCATCGAGGCAAGCGACGCGCTGTACGTCGCCAACGCTCCCGAGCGCCGCTTCGCCACGGCGAAGGCGGGGTTGGAGGCCGGCAAAGACGTGCTGAGCGAATCACCCGTGGCGCTGGCTGCCTCCGAGGCGGAGGCGCTGTTCGCCGTAGCCGACGAGCGCGGGCTGGTGTTCCACGAGGCCGTGAAAACCGCCTACGCGCTGGCCTTCTCGCGCCTGACGCTGCTCGTCAAAAGCGGCATGATCGGCTCACCGGTCTCCGTACGAGCCACCTGCACAAGCCAAGCCTTCACGAGCCCCGCAGGCAGCCTCATCGGCTGGGGGCCCATCGCCTGCCTCCCAATCTTCGAGATGCTGGGCGTCGACTACACAGCGGCTAGCGCGGCGTCACTCATGAGCCGCACCGACGGCACCGACGTGTACACGAAGGTGGATTTCATCTATCCGGGCGCCTGCGCGTCCATCGAGGTGGGCAGCGGGGCAAAGTCCGAAGGCGAGCTGGTCATCGCAGGCACCAAGGGCTATGTATACGTGCCCTCCCCCTGGTGGAAAACCGATTACTTCGAGGTGCGCTTCGAGGACTTCTCCAGCAATAAGCGCTACTTCTACCAGCTGAACGGCGAGGGCATCCGCGACGAGATCTCCGTTTTCGCGAAGACCATCCAGGACGGCAAGAAGCCCAACCTGGATATCACCCGCGCCCACACCATAGCCCTCAGCCGCCTTATCGAGAACTACCGCAACGGCCAGATGCAAGTCTACAACCTAGGAACCGAATCCGAAGGCTGCAGCATCAGCTTCTTCCAGAATTAGGCGACACCTAAACTTGAGAGATGGGTGCTAATTCATCTGACGTGCTGCGGCCAGCTCTTCTCTCAGCAGCCTTAGTTCTTCCTGTATCTCGCGGAGCATGTCCTCGTTCTGCACAGACTCACGCTTGAGCAAGGCAATCGCCGCCTGCTGCTCTTCGATGAGCGACTGTGTTTTCTTTGTCTCCGTCAAAAACAACTTACGGAACTGCTCGAACACTACTGCGCGCAGGGGCAATATCTTACGAGCAAAATTACGAAAGGACGACCCTTGACCACCAGTTTTAGAGCGCTCTTCAGACATAAACTCTCTCTCCTTTTCCTTGAACTGCAACTTATGATTTTGAAATGCCGAGTCCAAAATGTTCGTTCAGCTTGTCGATCAAATAATCGCGCTTCATTGTGTCGTAATAGTACTTCTTCGGAAAGAAATCGAGTCCGAGATCGCTATGGTAGTAGCGATAGAGCACTTTCATAATGTCCCACTCTCCTTCCGCCGACCCAACAGTACTGATATTGTAGTGAAAGCGCGCGACACTCTGATTCACGAAACTTTGCTCTACACGATCATATATTCCATCCTTAATAAGCGCGTCTTTCAGCTGCAGTACTCCATCCCAGAAAATTGTGGGGAAGCGCTCCTTTGTGTTCTCGAGACTATTCGGATTGAGGCGTCTCAGATATAAGGGTTCATTGATGAGTGCAATACGATTTGCAAGGACATTGGCACGATCCACGAAAAAGAAATCTTCTGATTTGGGGATCGTCAAGAAACGCAAATCGTTCTCCTTGACGAACGACAAGGAGTAGCATTTCCCGCCGGGGCCGCCCGGAGTGAAATTGAAAATAAAGGGATAATTATCGGAGGGGGCGAACGATCTGGATTTCGGGACATAGCGAACGTCAATCCAAATTCCTTGAAGTCCATCTCGTGAAGTCGGCGGTTCTCCAGAGAAATTGCTCAGTCGAGAGACGACGACATCGGCCTTGGTTCCAACGGCTTCCTCGTACATTCGCTGTACAGCATCGGAAACCAATAAATCGTCGGCATCCAAGAAGGTAATATAGTCCCCCCGAGCAATCGAAATAGCACGATTCCGTGCGGCGCCAGCAAAGGCGTTGGCTTGCGTCATCACACAAACCCGGTCGTCTTCAGCCTCGTAGCTTCGAAGAATGCCCAAAGAGCCATCTGTGGATCCGTCATCCACACAAATGAGCTCAATCTCCTGCAACGATTGCCCAAGCACACTCTCAATCGATTCGGCGAGGTAGTCTTCGCAATTATAGACTGGCATTATTACACTCACACGAGGTCGGCCGGTATCATTGTTCATCCCGCTTCATCCTTTGCTTTAGTCGTCATGCTTCAACAATCGCACTTTTACCAGACATGCAATGTAAGCGATTCATGCATCATCGACAAATTGCTTTTCCGCAGAAAGGAGATCGCCTTTAGCATGCGTGAAGACATAAGGCCCCGATCTCACACCTCTCCGTACATCGCTCCAGCTCTTCAACAAAGATCCTGATCTCGTGAGAAAAGATCAAGCAACTTCAATTTCCACGATGGTGTTCCGCATGCAATTCACTACACATTGCTTATACAACATACAGTTTTAGCATTAGATACTCCCATCTTGACCACTACCGTCTGTATCATATCCGATAATAGCTCTTATACCATTTCGCGAATTCCCTGAGACCATCTTTCAGGGAGGTCTTAGGTCGAAAGCCCGTATCACGTTCCAGGGCGCTTGTGTCGGCATAAGTAATAGCCACATCGCCTGGCTGCATAGGGACCAATTCGCAATGCGATCTAAGATCATAATCGCCCGGAAGAACCCCTTCCTCCACAAGAACCTCCACAAGCATTTTGAGGAAGTCCATTAAATTATCGGGATTGGAATTCCCTATATTGTAAATCCTGTGAGCTGCTTCGGGCAGGCCGTCTTCGCCGATTCTCACAGCGGGCGGATTGCCCATAACGCGGCAAACACCTTCAACAATGTCATCAATATAGGTGAAATCTCGCTGGCAATTCCCCATGTTAAACACTTTTATCGTCTCGCCACGAAAAAGTTTGTCGGTGAAGCTGAAGTATGCCATATCGGGACGCCCCATTTGTCCATAAACCGTAAAGAATCTCAGACCTGTTGCAGGTATTTTATACATATTCCGATAATAGAAACAAACCCCGAATGTTTTTGTTCTTAAAAGAACAACAT
>OKSB01004349.1_pt1 | contig 10193 bp, 4 predicted proteins | sample 1601171 | NCBI WGS metagenome assembly OKSB01 (sample SAMEA3541496, study PRJEB24748) | human gut metagenome | biome: human gut; feature: human-associated habitat; material: faeces | place: China | collected 2012 | reverse complement strand
GTAGCTCGGCCGGTGTGTTGCATGTGGCGGCGATTTTCGCCTCGCATATGGTATTGCAGCGCAACAAGCCCAACGCCGTGTTCGGTGCGTTGGATGCCGATTGCGCAGGTATGGAAGTCGTCGCGCAGATTCGCGATTTCGACGGGTCGATGGTCGCGCAGGCCCACGCGTACGCTTCGAAGGATCTCAAGGACGGTCTTTCGCCGTGGCGCGTGATGCTTCCCGCGCAGCCGGAGGGCGGTCCGTACACGCTCCGCGTCACCGCGGGCAACGATTTCCTCGAATTCGAGGACGTGCTGATCGGCGAGGTGTGGCTTGCCGGCGGCCAAAGCAATATGGAACTTGAGCTGCGCAACAGCGAGAACGCCGAAGCGGCCCTTGAGAATTGCGCCGATCCGCTGCTGCGTTTCTACAACGTGCCGAAAACCGGCGTCATCAACCGCAATGCGGAGAACGCGGCGAGCTGGCAGGAATCATCGCCGGAAAACAGCGGTGTGATGAGCGCCGTCGCCTATTATTTCGCGCACAAGCTGCGCTCCGAACTCGACCCCGATCTGCCGATCGGCATCGTGGACTGCTATATCGGCGGCACGTCGATCACGTGCTGGATGAGCGAGGACGCGTTGAATTCCAGCGAGGCAGGACGTGGCTATCTCACCCGGTACGAGCGTGCGATCGCCGGCAAGACGCAGGAGCAGTTCAAGCTGGAAACCGACGAATGGCAGACGAGATTCGATGCTTGGAACGCGAATATCGCGGCCGCCAAGGAAGCCGATCCCGACGTGACGTGGGATACGCTGAACGAACAGTACGGCGCATGCCCGTGGCCGCCGCCGGTCACGCCGACGTCGCAGTACCGTCCGACCGGACCGTTCCGCGCCATGCTGGAACGCATCGCGCCATACTCGCTGGCTGGTTTCCTGTGGTACCAAGGCGAGGAGGACGAACCGTATTGTGGGTCCTACCGTGAGCTGCTGGGCATGCTGATCGGCGAGTGGCGCGCCATCTGGAGCGAGAACCTGCCGTTCCTCATCGTGCAGCTTCCGCAATGGATCGACAAGAAGGTGGACGAGACCGAAGGCGATCCGATGCTGTGGCCGGTGCTGCGCGAGGCCCAATGGGACGCGGCGCAGTCCATCGACAACGTGTACGTCATCTGCACCATCGATTGTGGCGAGTACGACAACATCCATCCCGTCGACAAGCGCACTCCGGGCGAACGGCTCGCCGATTGCGCGTTGAGGCAGGTTTACGGCATGTCCCGCATTCCCGTGTACGGGCCGACGGTGTTGGGCTTCCGTTGCGATCCGAACGGCCGCGTACGGCTGTTCTTCCGTTACGCGCACGGCCTGCATTTCGACGGCACCACGCCCGGCAGCAGGAATCAGGGCTCCGATGCGGAGCCGCCTTCGCTGGTGCGTTCGCCGGAGAGCTCCGGTTTCGAGCTTGCGGGCGCGGACGGCGTGTTCCATCCGGCCACCGCGGCGATTTTCGTGGATTGCGATATCGACGACCTCGTCAATTCCAAGGTGAACGTGGTCGATTACAACGCCACCGAATTCGGCATTCCCGTCAACAGCCGCAGCATCGGCACGATCACGCTGGCATGTCCGGATGTGCCGGAACCGATGTCGATGCGGTACGCATGGCGCAGCTGGGGGCCGGCTCCGCTGTTCAACAGCGATGGATTGCCCGCCCAGCCGTTCCGGCTTGATCTGACGGATCACACGGCGTCGAATGACGACGGTGAGTGATGCCGTGGCGTGACGCCACCAGGTGATGATAACCGAGTGACGATATGGAAAACCGGCCGTCCCTTCGATTCGAGGGGCGGCCGGTTTCGCTATGGGGTTGTTGTGGTTGTTGGAGTCGTTTCGAGGCCGCTATGAGGGCCGCCTCGAGGTCACTTCCACAGATCGGGGCCGAAGGACTCCAGATACGCGGTCAGCTCGTCGGCCATTGCCTGCTGTTCCGCCACGCGCGGATGGCCGGGTGTGGCCGCCGCGTTGCGCGAGTACAGGAAGTGCTGTACGCGGTCGTCGCCTTCGTCGTTGACCGTATGGCACACCTCGTCGATCGCGCGATCCCAGGACGGGTCGTGGATGAGCACGGTGGTGGCGAGCACGATCAGCGCATGCGGATATTTTCCGCGCAGCGCGTGCACGAAATCGACGTACCGGGCCCGCCAATGCGTGGCTTCCTCGCCGTCATAGTCGTCCGCCATGAAATCGCGGGGATGCGCATCGTTCTGACCCAGCGCGACCACGACGACATGCGGCGTGTATTGCGCGAAATCCCAAGGGGACGTGCCGCCCAGCTGCGTGTTGTAGACGGATTTGTCCCAGATGCTTTCCATGCCGATGTAGTCCGGCGCGTGGAACCAGCCGATGCCGTCCAGCAGGGTCGTGCCGCCCTGCGAGACCAAGTGCGCCTGCGCGCCGAGATTGCGTGCGGTGATGGCGGCGTACGAATACCAAGCGTTGCTGTACGGGCTCAGATCCACCTCCGGATCGGCCTGTCCCACGTAGCAGGCCGCTTCGCAGCGCTCGCCGCACGTTACGGAATCGCCGTACACTTCGATGCGGCGCTCCGGCAGCGGCGTCGCCGTCGGCATGAGCTTCGCTCCCTCGTCCAGCAGAATGCCATACACGTCAAAACGATTGTTGCCCTCGTCCTGCCGTTTGAAGATCGTCACTTCATGTTCGATGTTCGGCAGATCGGCGGCGATTGCCACGTCGACCGGATGGCGCGGTCCGTCGTCCTGCTGTCCGGTCGGTTCCACGCGGCTTGGATAGCCGTTTTCCATGCTGATGCCGTCATGCGCGCCGTCGATGGGCACGCGCGCCTTGACCTGCATGCCGTCGATGATGGCGCCGAGATACGCGTCGCCGTACCCCCAATGGTTGACGAGGCGCACGCCGATGCTGGTGCCGGTGCAACGGAACGATACCTGCGTGTAGGGGAACGCCCAGGTCTGATGGTCGGCGGGGGTGCGGTCGATGCGCCCCATGAACCGAAGGTCCGGATTGGTGATTGGAATGAATCGCGATGCTTGGGTGGTGGTGTTCATGGCCCTTCCTTGGAACGAATCGATGGTGTCTCCCGCTCCGCGGAACGGGGCGTGTCGTTTGCAAACAATCTATGACATCGGTTAACCTCATCAATATCTTAACCGCTTCAGTAAAGGACACGCAATGACGTTAACTTTTCCACAAGATTTCACATTCGGCACGGCCACAGCGGCCTATCAGATCGAAGGCGCGGTGACCGAGGATGGCCGTTGCCCCTCCATCTGGGACACCTTCAGCCATACGCCGGGAGCCACCATCGCCGGCGACACCGGCGATGTGGCCACCGATTCCTACCATCGTTGGCGCGAGGACCTCGCGCTGCTCAAGGACCTCGGCGTGGACGCCTACCGCTACTACTTCATGAGCGACGTGCAGTTCGGCGCCGACGGCTCCATCTCCATGGAGCGCATGGTGCAGGTGTACAACGCTGACTTGGCCAATACCTGGGGCAACCTCGTCTCTCGCGTGACGAACATGACCACGAAGTACTTCGAGGGCCGCGTGCCCGAGGCGCCCGCCGGTTCCGAGGACAACCCGCTGCGCGAGATCGCCGATGGGCTGTATGCGGAATACGACGCCTGCATGGCCGAGGTGGACTTCACCGGGGCTGCGGCGGCCGTGCAGAAGCTGGCGAGCCGCGTGAACCTGTACGTGGAGGAGAGCGCCCCCTGGACGTTGGCGAAGGATCCCGCGCGTGCCGATGAGCTGGCCGGGGGCATCTACAACTGCCTGGAGGCCATCCGCATCATCGCCCTGTACATGGCACCGTTCATGCCGAACACCTCGGCCGAGGTGTTCCGTCGCCTGGGGCTTTCGGACATCGCCGGCGTCACCGACATCCAGGAGGCCACGGCCTGGGGCCAGCTGCCCGCCAGCGTCGCTGTGGAAGTGGGCGAGCCCCTCTTCCCGCGCCTGGATGTCGACAACTTGCCTGAACTATAGTGGGAGAAAGGAAAAGACCAGCGGTAACTGGTCTTTTCTGAATCAAAACAACCCGCGCCGCCCGCCAGAGTTTACAGCTTCGGGCTTTGCTGGTGCTTCCATTATAGCAACCCTGTTTAGAAGATGCTAGAAGGAATCATGAGAGAGCAAGATCCTGTGTTTTACGACGCGCTGTTCCGCCAGAAGCGCAAGGGCGGTTACAACATTGTCGCCATCGACCCATCCTACCAGCCCGCACCTGTGGAGCACAAGGATGTGTTCGGCATCACGTTTGAGCAGGGGCGCAACGAGCTGAAGTTCGGCGACGATACGTTCTCCAATATCGTCACACGGAACAGGGCGCTGACAGACGAGCAGAAGCGGGACCTGACGCTGTGCCTGATCGCGCTGAAATACACCCAGTCCAACTCGGTGTGCTACGCCCAGGGCGGACAGCTCATCGGTGTGGGCGCGGGCCAGCAGAGCCGCATCCACTGTACGCGCCTTGCGGGCAACAAAGCGGACATCTGGCAGCTGCGCCACCACCCCAAGGTGCTGGGCCTGCCGTTCCGTCCCGACGTCTCCCGCCCCAACCGCGACAACGCCATCGACGTGTATATCTCCGACGAATGGGAGGACGTGCTGGGCGACGGCGTGTGGGCGGAGACCTTCACCACACGTCCCGAACCGTTGACGCCCGCCGAAAAAAAAGAATGGCTGTCCAAGGTCACGGGCGTCTGTCTCGGCAGCGACGCATTTTTCCCCTTTGGGGACAACATCGAGCGCGCGCGCCGTTCCGGCGTGACGGCCATCGTGGAGCCGGGCGGCTCCATCCGGGACGGGCAGGTCATTGAAACCTGCGATAAATACGGCATTGTGATGGCGTTCAACGGCATCCGCCTGTTCCACCATTAAAAAGAACGCCGCGCGGCCGCGCCGGGGCGGAGCACGGCTCTGCCCGCGTTTGGCGGCGCGGCGGCGAAAGCAGGGAGGTTGACCTATGAAGGTTCTGGTTGTCGGCGGGGGCGGGCGGGAGCACGCTATCATCCGCAAGCTGAAGGAAAGCCCGCGGCGCCCCGCGCTGTATGCCGCGCCGGGCAACGGCGGTATCGCCAGCGACGCCGTGTGCGTGCCCATCGCCGCCACCGACGTGGCGGGCGTGGTGTCCTTTGCTGTGCAGGAGGGCATCGATTATGTGGTCGTCGCGCCGGACGACCCGCTGGTGCTGGGCATGGTGGACGCGCTGGCGGAAAAGGGCATTCCCGCCTTTGGCCCCAACAAGGCCGCCGCCATTCTGGAAGGCAGCAAGGTGTTCAGCAAAAACCTGATGAAGAAGTACGGCATCCCCACGGCCGCCTACGAGACGTTTGCGGACGCGGGCGAGGCCGCGGCTTATGTGCGCGCCAACCGGAAGTACCCGCTTGTCGTCAAGGCGGACGGCCTTGCGCTGGGCAAGGGCGTGCTGATCTGCGAGGACGAGGCCGCGGCGCTGGCCGCTGTGAAAAGCATCATGGAGGACAGGCAGTTCGGCGCGTCGGGCAGCCGTATCGTCATCGAGGAGTTTCTCACGGGGCCGGAGGTTTCTGTACTCAGCTTTACCGACGGAAAAACCGTCGTGCCCATGGTGTCCAGCATGGACCACAAGCGCGCGCTGGACGGCGACAGGGGCCTGAACACCGGCGGCATGGGCACCATCGCGCCCAACCCCTATTATACGCCGCAGATCGCACAGGTGTGCATGGAGACGATTTTCAAACCCACCGTTGCGGCCATGAACGCGGAGGGCCGGCCCTTCAAAGGCTGTTTGTATTTCGGGCTGATGCTTACGCCCGACGGCCCGAAGGTCATTGAGTACAACTGCCGTTTCGGAGACCCGGAGACCCAGGTGGTGCTGCCGCTTCTGGAGAGCGACCTGCTGGCTGTGATGCAGGCCGCCACCAACGGTACGCTGGCGCAGACGGAAGTAAAATTCAGCGGCCAAAGCGCCGCGTGCGTGGTGCTGGCTTCAGGCGGATACCCGCAGCACTATGAAAAAGGAAAGCCCATCACGGGCCTCGCGGACGGCCAGCTGCCGGGTGGCGGAGCCACCGTGTACCACGCGGGCACGGCCCTTGCGGACAATGTGCTCGTCACCAGCGGCGGGCGCGTGCTGGGCGTCACCGCCGTGGCGGATTCGCTGTTTGACGCCGTGGCCGCGGCCTACGGCGCGGCAGACCAGATCGGCTTTGAGGGGCTGCACCGCCGCTCGGACATCGGCCAGAAGGCGCTTGCCGCGCTGTGAGCCACAGGGAGGAAACGTTATGGTATATCGCATTTATGTGGAAAAGCGTCCCGAATACGCGGTGGAGGCCAGGGGCATTTTGTCCGAGATCCGTCATCTGCTGCGCATCAAAAGCGTAACGGGCCTGCGCCTGCTGAACCGCTACGACGTGGAGGGCATCTCCGAAGAGCTGTTTTCCCAGTGCTGCGGCACCGTGTTCAGTGAGCCGCAGCTGGACTTCACCTATACGGCCGTGCCCGAAGGCGCGGACGCGGTGTTCGCCACCGAGTTCCTGCCCGGCCAGTTCGATCAGCGCGCGGCCAGCGCCGCCGAGTGCATCCAGCTCATCAGCCAGGGCGAGCGGCCCGACGTGCAGTCCGCCCGCGTGTTCCTGCTGTACGGCGCGCCCAGCGCGGAGGAGCTGGCTGAAATTAAAAAATACGTCATCAACCCCGTAGAGGCTCGGGAGGCGTCCCTTGCGGAGAAGGCCACGCTGAAGACCGATTACGCCATCCCAACCACCGTGGAAACACTGGAGGGCTTCACCGCGCTGGACGCGGCCGGCCTTGCGGATTTTGTGAAGCGCTACGGCCTGGCCATGGACGAGGGCGACATCGCCTTCTGCCAGAGCTATTTCAAAAGCGAGCATCGGGACCCCACGATCACCGAGATCCGTATGATCGACACCTATTGGAGCGACCATTGCCGCCACACCACCTTCGGCACCATCCTGGACGACGTGCAGATCGAGGACGAGACGGTGAAGGCCGCATGGGAGCGTTATCTTGCGCTGCGCAGGGAGGTGCACGCGGGCAAAAACAAGCCCGTATGCCTGATGGACCTGGGCACCATCGGCGGAAAGTACCTGAAAAAGACCGGCGTGCTGAAGAACATGGACGAATCCGACGAGATCAACGCCTGCAGCGTGCGCATCACCGTGGACAACAACGGTACGGACGAGCCCTGGCTGCTGCTGTTCAAAAACGAGACGCACAACCATCCCACCGAGATCGAGCCGTTCGGCGGCGCGGCCACCTGCATCGGCGGTGCCATCCGGGACCCGCTGGCCAACCGCGGCTATGTGTACCAGGCCATGCGCGTCACCGGGGCGGGCGACCCACTGGTGCCCGTCAGGGATACCATGCCCGGCAAGCTGCCGCAGCGCAAGCTGGTGACGACAGCCGCGGCAGGCTATTCCAGCTACGGCAACCAGATCGGCCTTGCCACCGGTATGGTGGACGAGCTGTACCACCCGGGCTACATCGCCAAGCGTATGGAGATTGGCGCGGTGGTGGGCGCGGTGCCCGAGGCAAATGTGCGCCGTGAGCAGCCCGTCCCCGGAGACGTGGTGATCCTGCTGGGCGGCCGCACGGGCCGCGACGGCTGCGGCGGCGCGACAGGGTCCTCCAAAGCCCACAAGCTGGAGAGCCTGGAGACCTGCGGCGCAGAGGTGCAGAAGGGCAATGCGCCCGTGGAGCGCAAGCTGCAGCGCCTGTTCCGCACAAAGGAAGCAACGCGGATGATTAAGCGCTGCAACGACTTCGGCGCGGGCGGTGTTTCCGTCGCCATCGGTGAGCTGGCCGACGGCCTTTCCATTGACTTGAACGCCGTACCGAAAAAATATGACGGGCTGGACGGCACCGAGCTTGCCATCTCCGAGAGCCAGGAGCGCATGGCCGTTGTGGTGGCGAAGGAGGACGCGGAGAAATTCATTGCCGCAGCCAACAGGGAAAACCTGGAGGCCACTGTCGTGGCCGAGGTGACGGCGGAGCCGCGCCTTGTCATGCGCTGGAACGGCAACATCATCTGCGACATCAAGCGCAAATTCCTGAACTCCAACGGCGCGGAGAAGCATATGGACGTGCGCGTGCCGGCACGCAGCGTGGAACCCTGCAAAGCGCCGGAGGGCACGCTTGAGGAAAAACTGACCGCGCTGATGAGCGATCTGAACACCTGCAGCAAAAAAGGACTGTCCGAACGGTTCGATTCCACCATTGGCGCGGGCACGGTGCTGATGCCTTTCGGCGGCCGGACACAGCTCACGCCCGTGCAGGCAATGGCGGCAAAGCTGCCCGTGCCCCACGGCGAGACAAAGACCTGCTCCGGCATGGCCTGGGGTTACAACCCTTTCATCGCCGAACAGAGCGAGTACCACAGCGCCTACCTGGCCGTGGCCGAGAGCGTTTCCAAGCTGGTGGCCACCGGTTTTTCCGCCAAAAACGCCTATCTCACGTTCCAGGAATACTTCGAGCGCCTGGGTGCGGACCCCACCCGCTGGGGCCGGCCCATGGCCAGCCTGCTGGGCGCGCTGGACGCGCAGGTGGAACTGGGCGTCGCTGCCATCGGCGGCAAGGACTCCATGTCCGGCTCGTTTGAAAACATCGACGTGCCGCCCACGCTGGTCAGCTTTGCTGTTGCCGCGGGCAATACGGACAATGTCGTCAGCCCGGAGTTCAAGCTGCCCGGCTCGAAGCTGGTGCTGCTGAGCCCGGCCATGCGCGACGGCCTGCTGCCCAATGCCGGGAGCCTGAAGCTGCTGTGGGCGCAGGTGGAGACGCTCATCAAAGAGAAAAAGGTGCTTTCTGCCTACACGCCGTCCATGGGCGGTCTGGCCGAGGCACTGTTCAAAATGGGCCTGGGCAACCGCCTGGGAGTGCGCTTTGCTCCGGGCTTCGACGCCGCAAGGCTGTACGGCTATGCCTACGGCAGCTTCGTGCTGGAGCTGGCGGAGGACATCGACGTGGGCACGCCCATCGGCGAGACAACAGCGCGCTATGTGTGGGAACTGAACGGCGAGACAGCCGACCTGGCCAAAGTGCAGGAAGCCTATGAAGCAAAGCTGGAGCCGGTGCTGCCCTACCGTACGGCAGAGGCAGCCGGGCCGGCGCAGGAGGCGCCCGCGCTGAAGTACGAGGCGCTGAACCGCGTGGCGCCCAAGGTGGGCACAGCAAAGCCCCGCGTGCTGATCCCGGTGTTCCCGGGCACAAACTGCGAGTACGATTCCGCCCGCGCCATGGAGCGCGCCGGGGCCGAGCCCGAGGTATTCGTCATCAACAACCTCACCCCGGCCCATGTGGCCGAGAGCGTGGCTGCTGTGAAGGAGCTCATCGGGCGCAGCCAGATGATCTTCCTGCCGGGCGGCTTCTCCGGCGGCGACGAGCCGGAGGGCAGCGCCAAGTTCATCACGGCGTTTTTCCGCAACCCGGCCATCACCGAGGCCGTGCGCGGGCTGCTGCAAAAGCGCGACGGCCTGATGCTGGGCATCTGCAACGGCTTCCAGGCGCTCATCAAGCTGGGCCTTGTGCCCTTCGGCGATATCGTGGAGACGGATGATACCTGCCCCACGCTGACATTCAACACCATCGGCCGCCACCAGAGTATGCTGGTGCGCACCCGTGTGGCGTCGAACCTTTCGCCCTGGCTGCAGTATACAAAGCCGGGCGATGTGCACACGGTGGCCGTCAGCCATGGCGAAGGCCGCTTCGTGGCCGGAGCCGAAACGCTGGACCGCCTAGTGAAAAACGGGCAGATCGCCACCCAGTATGTAGACCTGTCCGGCAAGCCCACCATGGACGTGCGCCACAACCCCAACGGCAGCTACTATGCCGTGGAGGGCATCACCAGCCCGGACGGCCGCGTGCTGGGCAAGATGGGCCATTCCGAGCGCAGCGGCGACAACCTGTATAAGAACGTGGACGGCAACAAATACCAGAAGCTGTTTGAGGGCGGCGTGGATTACTTCAAACTGTAAGAGGAGAGCACAATGGCACACGATACCTATACTTCCCCGTTCCAGACGCGTTACGCGTCGAAAGAGATGCAGTACATCTTCTCGGAGGACAATAAATTCAAGACGTGGCGCAGGCTGTGGATCGCGCTGGCGAAGGCCGAGCAGAAGCAGGGCCTGCCCATCACCGACGAGCAGATCGCCGAGCTGGAGG
>OKSB01004344.1_pt1 | contig 10224 bp, 9 predicted proteins | sample 1601171 | NCBI WGS metagenome assembly OKSB01 (sample SAMEA3541496, study PRJEB24748) | human gut metagenome | biome: human gut; feature: human-associated habitat; material: faeces | place: China | collected 2012 | reverse complement strand
GCAATGATGATCTCGCCCCGCTCCTGGATCTGGGAGAGCAGGTCGCCAGCGGATCCTGCCTCTCCAGAAGACGGTTCTCCGCTCTGGGCAGAGCATCCGGTGAGCATAGCGGCCGCCAAGAGCAGGGCCGTCATTTTTTTGAATTTCATCAAAACCACCCCATTCTAAACTCAAAAGGTCGCTCAGCACGCCAGCTCCATCCGGCCGCTGAGGGTCTGCAGAAAAGCACGGGTACGCTCCTCTCTGGGATGCTGGAAAAAGGTGTGGGAATCGCCGGCCTCCACCACCACACCGTGTTCCATAAAGACCACCTTGTTGGATACATTCTGTGCAAAGCCCATTTCGTGGGTGACCACAAGGAGGGTCTGTCCCTCCTCCGCCAGCGTCCGCATGACGGCCAGCACCTCTCCGGTAAGTTCCGGGTCCAGTGCGGAGGTGGGCTCGTCGAAGTAGATGATCTCCGGCTTCGTGGCGATGGCCCGGGCGATGGCTACCCGCTGCTGCTGCCCGCCGGAGAGCTGGCTGGGGTAGTGGTCCGCCCGCTCACTGAGGCCCATCTTCGCCAGCAGCTCCCGGCCGTCCGCTTGGATCTCCTCCAGGATTTGCTTTTTGTTCTGCTTGAAGTCCGGCTGCTCCTGGGCCAGCAGCTCCCGGGCCAGGGTGACGTTCTTCAGCGCCGTGTACTGGGGGAACAGATTGAAGGACTGAAACACCAGCCCGAAGTGGAGCCGCTTCTTCCGCACCTCGCTCTCCCGCTGGGTGGCGGGATCAGCGGCGTCAAAAATCAGATTACCCGCCACAGAGATGGTACCCTGCTCCGGCTTCTCCAGGAAATTCAGGCACCGCAGCAGGGTGGTTTTGCCGGAGCCGGAGGAGCCGATGATGGCCAGGGCCTGGCCCTGCTCCAGATCAAAGCTGATGTCCTCCAGCACCCGGGTGGCGCCGAAATGCTTTTCAATGTGATGTACTTCCAGAATTGCCATAAATCGGTTCCCTCCTTACTGAAAGAAGTCCAGCTTTTTTTCAAGCTTGCCCAGCAGCACCGTGACGATGCCGCTGAAGATCAGATAGTAGACAGCGGTGAAGAACAGGGGCCACACCAGGCCCGCAATGCCGGAGTTGCCCTTCATAAAGGACTCGCCCATCCAGATGACCTCCTGCAATGCGATGACCCGGGCCAGGGAGGTGTCCTTCACCAACGTGATGATCTCGTTGGAGATGGGGGGGACGATTCGCTTGATCATCTGCAGCAGGGTGATGTGGCGGAAGATCTGGGCTTTGGTCATGCCCAAGACCTGGCCTGCCTCCTGCTGGCCCTTCGGCACTCCCTGGATGCCGCCCCGGTAGATCTCGGAGAAGTAGCAGGCGTAATTAATGATGAAGGCCACACACACGGCCATCATCCGCCCGGACTCACCGCTGGGCCAGTTGAACCACTTCTGGATGCCGGGCACATAGAACAGTGCAATGATTTGCAGCACCAGAGGCGTGCCCCGGATGACCCAGACCACCAGGCGGGTCAGCCACCGCAGGGGAGGAAAGCGGCTCATGGAACCGAAGCTGATAACCAAGCCCAGGGGCAGTGCCCCGATCAGGGTGATGAAAAACAGCTGAAGGGTCTTGAGAAATCCGCTGTTCAGGGCCGACAGCACGGTCCGGAATGTGCTGGAGGTAAAAAATTCAATCATGGTATCGTCCTCTCAAGGTCAGTGTGGTAGAGGGGGAAAGCCGCCGAAAAGCAGAGCGCGCACTGCGCACTCTGCTTTTGGAAGATCCGCAGGGGAAGAAGCTCACTCCAGGATCACGGCGTCCTGCAGGCCGTAGGTGGTAGCCACCTCCAGCACGGTGCCGTCAGCCGTCTTCTCCGCCAGGAAGGTGTTGAAGGCGTCCACCAAGTCGGACCCCTGCCGGAAGCCCACGCCGTATTCCTCGGAGGGCAGGTCCTGGGCCTCATTCAGGTTCAGGCTGTAGATCAGATCGGCGTAGCTGGTGCCCTCGCCGGTCATCTCAGCGGCCATCAGCACGTCGATGACGGCGGCGTCGGACGTGCCGGCGGCAACCTCCATCAGGGCGTTGGACTGGGCCTGGACCGGCACGGTGGTGGCGCCCAAGGCCACGGCGGCATCCTCACCGGCGGAGCCGGACTCCACAGCGATGTTCAGGCCCTCCAGAGAGGTCAGGCCCTCGAACTCAGCGGCCCGGTCGGCAGGATAGACCAGAGTCTGGTAGTTGGTGCAGTATGGGTTGGACGTACCCATAGCAGCCAGAACGTCGTCGGTGAGAGTCATACCATTCCACACGCAGTCGATGGCCCGGGAGTCCAGCTCTTCCACCTTGTAGTCCCAGGTGATCTCCTGGAACTCCACGGAGACGCCCAGGCTCTCGGCAAACAGCTTGGCCAGGTCGGCGTCAAAGCCGATCCACTCATCGCTGCCCTCTTCCTTGTAGTCCATGGGGGCAAAGTAGGTAATGCCCACCACCAGGGTGCCCTTATCCTGGATATAGGCCACGTCGCTCTCGGGAGCGGTGTCACCGGAGACTTCTTCCCCTGTGGGCTGGTCATCAGTGGCGGCGTCCTCGTCAGAGGTTCCGCCGCAGGCGGCCAGAGAGAAGGTCATGGCCAGGGCCAGCAGCGCTGCCCACAGCTTCTTCATGTTTTTCATCGTCAATCCTCCAAATCTCTGGACGGGGATACCGTCCGTTTCATTACATTAGCAGTTTACCACACTAAATTATCCGTGTAAAGCCGCAAAATCAGCCAAGAACGGAGAAGGCCGGCTCCTGAATTTGTGCATCTTCTCCAAAACAAGACGGGCTGTCATACTTCGCAGCAGCCGGACATAGAGTGGAACAAGACTATGGAGCGGAAAAAGGACGGGATGCTATGAATACCAGTATCTATCAGAATATCGCCACCCGCACCGCTGGGGATATCTACATCGGCGTGGTGGGCCCCGTGCGCACCGGGAAGTCCACCTTCATCAAGCGGTTCATGGAGACCCAGGTGATCCCCAACATCGACAACGTCTACCGCAAGGAGCGGGCCCGGGATGAGCTGCCCCAGAGCGGCTCTGGCCGGACCATCATGACCGCCGAGCCCAAGTTCGTCCCGGAGGAGGCTGCCCAGATCCAGCTGCCGGACGGGGCGAGCTTTTCCGTGCGGCTGATCGACTGTGTGGGATACATGGTGAAGGGCGCCATCGGCCAGATGGAGGACGACACCCCCCGGATGGTCACCACCCCCTGGTACGACCATGAGATCCCCATGACCGAGGCGGCGGAGATCGGCACCCGGAAGGTGATCGCCGAGCACTCCACCATCGGCATTGTCATCACTACCGACGGCACCATCTCCGACATCCCCCGGGAGGACTACCTGGAAGCGGAGGAGCGGGTGATCCGGGAGCTGCAGGAGCTGGGGAAGCCCTTCATCGTCCTGCTGAACTCCGCAGACCCCCGGGGCGACCGGGCCCAAGCCATCGCCAAGGACATCTCATCCCGGTATGAGGTGAACTGCATGGCCGTCAACTGCCTGGAGCTGGACGAGGACGCCGTGGCCGCCATCCTGAAGGCGGTGCTCTACGAGTTCCCCATGCAGGAGCTGGACCTGTTCCTGCCCCCCTGGGTGGATGCCTTGCCGGCGGACCATCCTATCAAAGCGGGCCTGTATGACGCCATCCGTCAGAACACCGCCCAGCTCCGCCACATCCGGGAGGTGGAGGGCGTCATCGCCGCCCTGGGGGAGAGCGAGCACATCAGTGAGGCCAGAATCTCAGCCATCGACCTGGGCACCGGCGTGGCCGCTGCACGGCTGGCCTTGCCCCGGGAGCTGTTCTACAAGACCCTGTCGGAGCAGTCCGGCTTTGAGGTGGGGGATGATGGGGATCTGATGAGCCTGCTGACGAAGCTGGCGGCGGTGAAGGCGGAGTACGACAAGGTAGCCGGCGCCCTCCACGACGTCCGAGAGACGGGCTACGGCATCGTGGTCCCCGGCATCGACGAGCTGAAGCTGGAGGAGCCGGAGATCATGAAGCAGGGCGGCCGGTACGGCGTGCGGCTGAAGGCCAGCGCCCCCAGCATCCACATGATCCGGGCGGACATCGAGACTGCCGTCAGCCCCATCGTGGGCAACGAGAAGCAGTCCGAGGACATGGTGAACTACCTGCTGCAGGAGTTTGAAGGGGATACCAGCAAGATCTGGCAGTCCAACATCTTCGGACGCAGCTTCCACGAGCTGGTGAACGAGGATCTGCAGGCAAAGCTCAAGCGGATGCCGGAGGACGCCCGGCGGAAGCTCCAGGAGACCCTGACCCGCATCATTAATGAGGGCAGCGGGGGACTCATCTGCATCATTCTGTGACGCAGACATCATAGAAAGGGCGCCGGAGGAATCCGGCGCCCTTTCTTACTATTCCAGCCTGTCCCGGAGGGATCTGGGAAAAGGCCGACTCGCCCGGTATACGTGAGACCGACCACCACAAAGGGAACCAAAAGACGCCGAACAGCGCAAGGATTGGGGGATTCCTGTTCAGATGTCCCAAAGGCATCCCTGAAGAAGAAATTTCCTCCGATGCCCTCACCGCTTCATCCGGGGATCGCAGGTGCCGAACCGCCGGACATTTTCCCGCCCCTGGGACAGGGTCAGCCCATGATTTTCGTCGCTGGGCTCGTTGTCGGAGGAAATGAACACGTCGTTCTCCCACCAGCATACCGGGCAGATGTAAGCCACCGCCTCCTCCGGCGGGACCGGGAGGGTGATCTGCCCACAGCAGGGACAGGGATAGCGCCCGGGCCGATCCTGAGCTGCCGGAATCGGAGGCTCCGGCGGCCCATAGCCGTTGAACGCCTTGGGCGCGTAAAACATCTTTTTTCGTGTGTGCGCCATGGAGACCACCTGCGTCTCACAGCGCCGTGCCACGAGTGGGGACATACAGCCCGGTCATGTCCACGCCCTCCAGCTCCAGCAAGAACTGCTTGTTGGCCACGCCTCCGGCGTAGCCTGTCAGACTTCCGTCGCTGCCCACAACCCGGTGACAGGGGATCAGAATGGAGATGGGGTTGTGGCCCACGGCGCCGCCCACTGCCTGGGCCGCGGCAGAAATCCCCTGGCCCCGGAGCGTCCGGGCCAGGGCGCCGTATGTGGTGACCGTGCCGTAGGGGATCTCCAGCAGCAGGCGCCACACCGCCTGGCGGAAGGGGCTGCCCTGGGGGGCCAGAGGCGGCAGAGCCGGGAGGGGAGCCTTGGCAAAATAGGCGTCCAGCCAGGCGGAGGCCTGCTCAAATACCGGCAGGTCATTTTCCTTTACAGCATTTGGGAGTCCAGCACCAAAGTATTTCTGCCCATCCAGCCACAGCCCTGTGAGGGCTGTGCCGTCCGAGGAGAGGGTCAGCATTCCCACCGGGGAGGGCTTATGAAAGATCATCCACATACAATTACACCTCAAATCAGGATCAGAGTGATGGAGCGATTGCAAACGAATGTAAGTCGTTCAACAGGGACCGCTTGATTTGTCCGGCGCGGAATGGGCGCTCCGGCGGTACGCCAGCGGGGACTGTCCTGTGCCGGACCGGAAGGCCCGGTAAAAGGCGGAGAGGCTGTCAAATCCGGCCTCCCCGGCTATTTGGGCAACGGGCTGGTCCGTCTCCCGCAGCAGGCGGCAGGCCTCGGTCACCCGAAGCGTTCCCAGGCAGCCGTGGAGGGTGGTGCCGTAGGCTGCCTGAAACAGGGCGGCCAGCCTCCGGCGGGAGAGCCCCAGGCCGTTCAGCGCGGCTGACAAGGCCGCCTGATCCCGGAAGTGGCGATGCAGCAGCGCCATGGCCTCCGCAGCAACGTCTTGGCCCGGGGAAAAATCGGTCAGGTCCGGGCGGCAGCGCTTGCAGGGGCGGAACCCCGCCGCCAGTGCAGCGTCCGCCGTGGGGAAGAACCGCACCCGGTCCCGCCGCGGCGGTCGGGAGGGGCAGGAGGGACGGCAGAAGATGCCTGTGGAGGCTACGCCGTAGAAAAATGCGCCATCATACCGGCGGTCGTTGTCCAGGACCGCCTGCCAGCGCTGCCGGTCTGTCATGTGTGCCGCCCCCGTTTTTTGTCCGGTTTCCGTCCGGCGCCAGGGTCCGTCAGCTCCGGCAGGGCGCCGCAGGCGATGGCCCAGAGGTACAGGCTGGCAGTGGTGCCGTAGGGGCTGTACCGCTTCCGCAGGCGCTGGAAGGTCCTCTGGTCGATGGACCGCTTTCGGTACAGCATCCGCATCCCCCGGAGGATGGCCAAGTCGCCCCAGCTGACCACATCTGGCCGCCGGAGGCCGAAGATCAGCAGCATCTCCGCTGTCCAAGGCCCCACACCCCGCAGGGAGGTGAGGCGGGCCAGCACCTCACGGTCCTCCATTTCCGCCAGGGCGTCTAGATCAAAATCCCCGGAGGCCACTTTCCGGGCAAATTCCAGGATGTACAGCGCCCGGCGGCGGGTCATGCCCAGGGCCTGGAGCGCCTCGGCCGGCATGGCCGCGACCGTCTCCGGCACAAGCGTCCCGGCCGCTGCCTGGAGCCGCTGCCACACTGTCCGCTGGGCAGCCATGGATACCTGCTGGCCGATGATGTGATGGATTACGGAGGAGAAGAGGTCCGGGTCCACCTCCCGATGGATGGGGCCGATCCGGTCCATGGCCGCGCCCAGTTTCAGGTCTCTGGCACGCAGATAGGCAATCTCCGTTTCACCATAGGGAAAATCCATGGCGCCTCCTCCTTTCGCGTGTGTTCAACAAAAGTATAGCAGATCCGGCGGCAGATTTCTTCCCGTTTTCGGACGTTTCATCGAAAAATTTTCCCTCTGTCCCGGCCTTGCATCCGGCGGCAGGGCGTGATACCATAGAATACGATCAAGATCGGAAGAAAAAAGGAGAGAGGCTTATGCTGCTGGCCATTGATGTAGGAAACTCCAACACCTCTGTGGGGCTGTTTGACAGGGACAAGCAGCTGCGGTTTCTGGCATCCCTGGACACGGACAGCCGCAAGACCGCAGACCAGATCAGCATCGACCTGATGAACCTGTTCGCCCTGTATCACTTCCGGTTTGAGGATGTGACGGGGGCGATCCTGTGCAGCGTGGTCCCCCCCCTGAACTTCATGATGGAGAAGGCTCTGTCCCGGCTGCTGGGCAAGCCGCCCATGGTGGTGGGGCCCGGTGTGCGGACGGGGCTGAACATCCGGCTGGCGGTCCAGTCCCAGGTAGGGGCGGACATCGTGGCCGACGCGGTGGCGGCGCTGGAGAAATTCGAGCCTCCTATCGTCACCATCGACATGGGCACCGCCACCACCATCGGCGTCATCTCCGAGGGCCGGAATTACGAGGGCGGGATGCTGCTGCCGGGGGTCAACGTGTCCCTGGAGGCCCTGAGCCGCCGGGCGGCCCAGCTGCCCGCCATCTCCCTCCAGCACCCCAAGGTGTTGATTGGCAAGACGACGGAGGACTGTATGCGCTCCGGCATCGTCTACGGCACCGCCGGGATGCTGGACGGCGTCATCGACCGCATCCGGGAGCAGTTCTCAGGACGGACACTCAGCGTGGTGGCCACCGGCGGCAATGCCCCGGTGATCGTGAAATACTGCCGGAACAAGATCGTCTACGACAAGTACCTGCTGATGGACGGGCTGTGGGCGATCTATCAGAAGAACAAGTGAGAACAATGACATTGGGGGCAAGCAGTCCTGTGGTTTTCGAGACAGAACGTCTGGCTTTCAGAGAAATGAATCAGGATGATTTTCTTGATTTGGCGGAGATGCTGCAAAATCCGAAGGTGATGTATGCCTATGAACATGATTTTTCCAACTCGGATGTCCAACAATGGCTTGACCGGCAGATCGGACGATATCGGGACTATGGATTTGGCCTGTGGGCGGTCATATCGAAAACCAGTGGTGTCATGGTTGGGCAGGCAGGCCTTACTATGCAGCCATATCGAAATAAAGACGTGCTTGAAATCGGATATCTGCTCAAGAAGGAGTTCTGGCACTGCGGGTATGCAAGAGAGGCAGCTGAAGGCTGTAAACGATATGCGTTTGAACAACTGAAGCGGGACCGGGTATCGTCCATCATCAAATCGGATAACCTTGCGTCAATCAGGGTGGCGGAGAGCATCGGCATGCGCAAGGAAGATACGTTTCTCACCCGATATTACAGCGGAGAAATGCTTCATTTCTTGTACTCTGTCTACCGAGAGACACGGTGCTGAAGAAAAAGAGATCACCCAAAGCGGGTGATCTCTTTCCTGTTCTGGGGTTTCGCTGCCGCTTACTTCACCAGCACCTTTTTCAGCTTGGCGAAGCGGGGCAGGGAGTCCTCCTTGGGCAGCTTGGGCTCGCCCTGGATCAGGGGCAGCACATAGTCGATGAAGGGCTTCTCCACGCCGTTGTGGGCAGCGTTGATCCACTCGATGGGCACCTTCTTCTCGGTGTTGGCCACATCGGTCAGGGGCAGCAGCTTGGTCTTGCAGACGTACTGGCCGTCCTCATAGCTGCGCTCGAAGCCCACCATCTTGTCGGTGATACCATTGACGGCGTTCTCCACAGCGGCCATGCCGCTCATGACGGCCTCCTCGATATCGGTCTCGGACGCCAGGTGGGCACCGCACCGCTGGAGGAGGGAGAGCTCGATGCCCCGGACCTTGGCGCCGGTCTTCTCCTTGACTACCTGGGCCAGCAGGGAGGCCAGGCCGCCCAGCTGAGCATGGCCGAAGCCGTCGGTGGCAGAGGTCTTGGCCTCGGAGACGAAGGAGCCGTCGGCGTAGTGGATGCCCTCGGAGACGGCCACCATGCAGTTGCCCTTCTCCTTGTAGATGCGCTCCACGTCGGCCAGGAACTGATCCATGTCGAAGTCCACCTCGGGCAGGTACACCAGATCGGGGCCGGCGCCGTAGGCGGTGGCCAGGGCGGCGGCGCCAGCCAGCCAGCCGGCGTGGCGGCCCATGATCTCGATGATGCAGACCATGCCGGTGTCATACACTCGGGCATCCTGATAGACCTCCATGCAGCTGGTGGCAATATACTTGGCGGCGGAGGCGAAGCCGGGGCAGTGGTCGGTTCCAAACAGGTCGTTGTCGATGGTCTTGGGCACGCCCATCACGCGGCACTCATAGCCGACCTTCTGCATGTACTTGCTGATCTTGTTGCAGGTGTCCATAGAGTCGTTGCCGCCGTTGTAGAAGAAGTAGCGGACGTCATACTTCTTGAAGATCTCCAGAATCCGCTTGTAGTCGGTGTCATCCACATCCGGGTCCGCCATCTTGTACCGGCAGGAGCCCAGGGCAGAGGAGGGGGTGTATTTCAGCAGCTCCAGCTCTGCCGGGTCCTCCTGGCCCATATCAAACAGCCGGTCGTTCAAAACGCCCTTGATGCCGTGCTCCGCGCCCAGGACGCGGGTGATGCTGGGGTTCTTCAATGCCGTGGCGATGACGCCGTAGGCACTAGCGTTGATGACGGAAGTAGGGCCGCCGGACTGGCCGAAAATGCAGGCGCCTTTCAGTTCACTCATGGAAAAATCCTCCTCAGATTTGGTTTCGGGATGCTTTCTTTCATCATATCATTCAAAAAAAGAATTGTAAATACTTGCATTTTAAAAATCTTGTGATATTATCATAAGGGAAAATCGTTTTCGTTCTTTTGAATCGGCGTTTTTTGACAACCGGGATCGGACCTGTCGGCCGATGTGGGAGAGCGGGACAAATAAATGAACAGGAGTTGATCTTATGGCACTGGTTACCACGACCGAAATGTTCAAAAAAGCCTACGACGGCGGCTATGCCATCGGCGCGTTCAACGTCAACAATATGGAGATCGTCCAGGGCATCACCGAGGCCGCCCGGGATCTGGAGGCTCCCCTGATTCTCCAGGTGTCCAAGGGCGCCCGGGCCTACGCCAACCACACCTATCTGGTGAAGCTGGTGGAGGCGGCCGTCATCGAGTGCCCCAACATCCCCATCGCCCTGCATCTGGACCACGGCCCTGACTTTGAGACCTGCAAGAGCTGCATCGACGGCGGCTTTACCTCCGTCATGATCGACGCCTCCAGCAAGCCCTTTGCTGAGAACATTGAAATCACCAAGAAGGTGGTTGAGTACGCCCACGACCACGGCGTGGTTGTGGAGGCCGAGCTGGGCGCTCTGGCCGGCATCGAGGACGACGTGAAGGTCTCTGCCGAGGAGTCCCACTACACTCATCCCGAGGAGGTCCAGG
>OKSB01004341.1_pt1 | contig 10231 bp, 9 predicted proteins | sample 1601171 | NCBI WGS metagenome assembly OKSB01 (sample SAMEA3541496, study PRJEB24748) | human gut metagenome | biome: human gut; feature: human-associated habitat; material: faeces | place: China | collected 2012 | reverse complement strand
CTTTTGTGACAACAGCATCGCCGGAGTGCTGTGCATCCGGGGCGGCTACGGGGCCCACCGCATTCTCCCCCTGCTGGACCCCGCCGTCATCCGGGCCAACCCCAAGTGGTTCGGCGGCTATTCCGACGTCACCGCCCTGCACCTGTTTCTGAATCAGGTCTGCGGTCTCGCCACCTTCCACTGCACCATGCCCTCCACGGAGCCGCACCCGGATACATACACACTCGACTATCTGAAAAAGGCCCTGTTCGGCGGTCTGAACGGCGCACTTTCCAATCCGGAAGGTCAGAGCATCCGCACGTTGGTTCCGGGTAAGGCGGAAGGCGTTCTCTGCGGCAGCAATCTGTCCCTGCTGGCGGCGTCTCTCGGCACGCCTTGGGAGGTCGATACCAAGGGCAAAATCCTGTTTCTGGAGGACATCGGCGAAAAAACCTACCGTCTGGACAGTATGCTCACCCAACTGCGCAATGCCGGGAAATTCCGGGACTGCGCCGGCATCATTCTGGGCGCGTGGACGGACTGCGTGCCGGAAATGCCGGAGCGCACCCTGACGCTGGACGAGATCTTCACCCAGCTCATCGTCCCCGCCGGAAAACCCGCCGTCATGGACTTGGCCTGCGGCCACTGCGCCACCACCCTGGCGCTGCCCATGGGCCGTATGTGCCGTCTGGACGCGGACGCGGGTAGCATCACATTGGAGGCGTGACCATGAACGATCTGGCTTCCCGGCTGAACGCGGTCATGGACGCATTTCCCGCCAAAACCGCGTTATACTGCGTGGACTTGACCACCGGCACCCCCATTGCCGCCATTCGGGAGAACACCCGTGTGGTCTCCGCCTCCACCATCAAGGTATCGATTTTATGCTGCGCCCTGCAGGACGTGATGGACGGGAAGCTGTCTCTTGACCAGCCCCTCGCCATTTCCCCGGCGGACTTTTGCAGCGACACCGAGGTCTTTGAACCCGGCTACCGGCAGGACGGCGCTTCTCTCTGGGAAATGCTGTACTGGATGATCGTTTCCAGCGACAACACCGCCACTAATACCGTCATTTCCCTGCTGGGCTACGACCACGTCAATCAGTATTGCCGGGCAATCGGTCTGACCCAGACCTCTCTCCAGCGGAAAATGCTGGACTTTCAGGCCATCGCCGAGGGGCGGAACAACTACACCTCCCCCGCCGACCTGTACCGGGTATTTTCCCGGCTGTACCATGGGGAAATCCTGAATAAGCCACTGCGGGAGGTTGCCTTCGACTTTTTTTCCCGCTGCCGCAGTACCGACGCATTGCAGCGGTACATTCCCGACGCCGTGACCGTGCTGCACAAGCCCGGCGGGCTGGATCACCTGAACCACGACGTGGGCATTTTCCTGACGGACGACCGCCCCTATTATCTTGGCATTTTTACATGGGACGGACCCGCGCTGGACGGTCAGCCCCAGCAAAACCGGCTCATCGGGCAGCTGTCCCGGATGATCTACGACGCTATGAAGGGAGAGAAATAAATGAAAGCCATTGTAAACGTCCCCATCTGCGCCCTGCTGGCCGCCTCCACCCGGGAAAGCACGCTGGAAGACGAAGCGCTGTACGGCATGGTAGTGGACATTCTGGAAGAGCCCGCCCCCGGCTGGTACCGCGTCCGCACCCATTACCGCTATGAGGGTATCGTCTCCGCCGATGATCTGATCGTCGGCGACGCGGCCGCCGACGCTTGGGCGGCGCTGCCCAAGAAAATCATCCGCAATAAGAATTTCTGCGACGTCCTCTCTGCCCCGAAGGTTCAGGGCTGGATCATGGCCACCCTTCCCCGGGGCGGCATTCTCTCCCCGGTGGGTCAGCCGGAAAAGGGCTGGCAGCAGGTGCGTCTGGCGGATGGCCGAATGGGCTTCGTCCCGGAAAGCATCCTCGGAGAGTACCATACCGCGCCCCTGTCTCAGGACGAGGGAACCCTTCGTCAGGCACTGGTTGACGCCGCCATGCTCTATCAGGGCACCCATTACCGCTGGGGCGGCAAGTCTCCCATGGGCATTGACTGCTCCGGTCTGGTGTCCACGGCCTATATGCTCTGCGGCATTCTTATTTACCGGGACGCCCATATCATGGAGGACTTTCCCATTCACGAAATTTCTCTGGAAAATGTGAAACCCGGCGATCTGCTGTTCTTCCCCGGCCATGTCGCCATGTACTTAGGTCACGGCCGCTACTGCCACAGCACCGGCCGCAGCGGGGACAACGGCTTTGCCCTCAACTCCCTGAACCCCAGCGACCCCGACTACCGGGCAGACCTGAAAGCCGCCATCACTCAGGTTGGCTCCTACTTTTGATTTAATAAGGAAAGCGAGAGAAAATAAATGAAAGTATTTTTAAGTGCAGACATGGAAGGCACCTGCGGCATCGTCTCGTGGCCGGAGACGGAGCGCGCCACCCCCTTTGACTACAGCCCCGCCCAGAAGCAGATGACCCGTGAGGTCGCCGCCGCCTGTCAGGGCGCACTTTCCGCCGGTGCGGCGGAGGTTCTGGTGAAGGATGCCCACGACTCCGCCCGGAACATCGACCCCGCCGGACTTCCCCGGGGCATCCGCATGAACCGCAGCTGGTCCGGCGACCCCCTGAGCATGATGAGCGGTCTGAATCAGGAAAAATTTGACGCCGTGTTCTTCACCGGCTACCACGCCTGGGCAGGCTGCCCCGGCAACCCTCTGAGCCACACCATGAACGGCCGGAACAACCACGTTTTCCTCAACGGCACGCTGTGCAGTGAATTTCTCATCAACGCCTACACCGCCGGATACTACGGCGTCCCCGTGGCGCTGCTCACCGGCGACAAGGCGCTGTGCGACTTTGCCAAAACGCTGATTCCCGCCATCACCACCGTACCCGTGAACGAGGGTCGGGGCGGCAGTGTCACCTCCCTGCACCCCGACGAGGCGGTGGAGCTCATCGAAGCGGCGGCGAAGGAAGCGGTCGCCAGGGCGGCGCAGTGCGTCGTCCCCATGCCGGAGCATTTCCACATGGAGATCGATTTCGTCAAGCACCATGTGGCCTACTCCAAGAGCTTCTACCCCGGTGCGACCCTGAAAGATGACAAATTCGTCTGCTTCGACTCCGACGACTGGTACGAGGTTCTGCGCTTCTGCCACTTCGTTCTCAGCGACGGTTAATTCCAAAAGCACGGCTCGAAAGCCGTGCTTTTGCCTTGCAAATTACAATTTCTGTGCTATAGTAAAAGAAAAAAGGAGAAAGACAGATGAGCAAAGCGTTCCTCTACACCCTGCTTGACAGCATGTCCGTTTCCGGCCATGAAATCCCCCTGCAAAAGAAGGTCATCGCCGAGATGACCCCCCATTGCGATAAGATCATCACAGATTACACCGGCAACGTCATCTGCGTGCTGAACCCCGACGCGCCCTTCAAGGTGATGCTTGCCGCTCACATTGACGAGATCGGTCTGATCGTCACCCACATCCAGCCCGACGGCCTGCTTCGTGTGTCCAAGTCCGGCGGCATTTTCCCCGGCGTTTATCCCGGCCATCAGGTGGCCGTCCACGGCTATGCCCAGACCGTCTACGGCGCGGTCGTCCGCAGCAAGGACATGGACAAGGCCGACCTGAAAGCGGACGAGCTGTACATCGACATCGGCGCGAAGGATGCCGCTGACGCCCGGAAATACGTGCAGGAGGGCGACCCCGTCCACATGAACACCTACCATCAGGAAATGCTCAACGGCTTCCTCTCCGCCCGGGGCATTGACGACCGGGGCTGCGCCTACATCATTCTGGAAGCCCTGAAACGGGCAAAGGCCATGGGCTGCTCTGTAGGCGTTTACGCCGCCACCACCGTGGGCGAAGAAACCACCGGCCGGGGTTCCTACTGGGTCGGCTCTGCCATCCGTCCCGACGTTGCCATCGTCACCGACGTCACTTTTGCCTCCGATTATCCCGGCGTGGACGCCAAGGCGTCCGGCGAGGTGAAGCTGGGCTGCGGCGGCGTACTGTGCAACAGCTCCATCGGCAGCCGGAAGGTCAACGACCTGCTAAAAGCCGTGGCGAAAGAGCATGACATCCCCTATCAGATTGAGTCCTACATGGGCAGAACCTACACCGACGCGGACAACCTCCACGTCACCGGCACCGGCGTGGTCACAGCGCTGCTGTCCCTGCCCCTGCGGTACATGCACTGCCCCTGCGAGGTGTGCCACATGGACGACATCGAAAACTGTATCGAGCTGCTGGCGCAGTTCCTGTGCCGCATCGATGAGCATATTGATCTCGACCCCTTTCACTAAATCAGCCAGGGAGGAAACCATCATGACTTATCAGGAAGTTCTAGAAAACGCACGTGCGGTTCTCAGCAAAAACTGCAAGGCCTGCCCCGTCTGCAACGGCAAAGCCTGCGGCAACCACATTCCCGGCCCCGGTGCCAAGGGCGTTGGCGACACCGCCATCCGCAACTATGAAAAGTGGCAGGACATCCGCGTTAACATGAACACCATTCACCCCTGTGTGACGCCGGACACCTCTCTGAATCTGTTCGGCAAAACCTTCCGCTATCCCTTCTTCGCAGGCCCCGTGGGCGCCGTCACCGTCCACTACAGCGACAAATATGACGACATGGCTTACAACAACATTCTCGTAAAAGCCTGTGCCGACAATGGCATTGCCGCCTTCACCGGCGACGGTCTGAACGGCGAGGTCATGAAGGTCGCTTGCAAGGCCATCGCCGCCTCCGGCGGCACCGCCATCCCCACGGTGAAGCCCTGGAACCTGGAGACCATTCAGGAAAAGCTGGGCTATTGCCGGGAATCCGGCTGCTTCGCCGTGGCTATGGACATTGACGCGGCGGGTCTGCCCTTCCTGAAAAACATGAATCCCCCGGCGGGCAGCAAGACCGTGGAGCAGCTGGCCGAGATCGCCGGAATGGTCGGAAAGCCCTTCATCGTCAAGGGCATCATGACCGTGGCAGGCGCGCTGAAAGCCAAAGAGGCCGGGGCTTCCGCCATCGTGGTCAGCAACCACGGCGGCCGCGTCCTCGACCAATGCGCCGCCACCGCCGAAGTCCTCGCGGACATCGCGGACGCCATGAAGGACAGCGGCGTAAAGATCTTCGTGGACGGCGGCATCCGCAGCGGCGTTGACGTCTTCAAGGCGCTGGCGCTGGGCGCCGACGCGGTGCTCATCTGTCGCCCCTTCGTCCCCATGGTCTACGGCGGTGCCGAGGAAGGCGTGAAGCTTTACATTGAGAAGATCGGCGCGGAGCTGAGCGACACCATGGCCATGTGCGGCGCGGAGAATCTGGCGTCCATCAACCGGGATATGGTGCTTGTGAAGTAACATCGTCTGCGTTCCCTCTCCCGGATACCGGAATACGGTATCCGGGAGGTTTTTCGCTGGATTCAAAGAAAATATGCCCTTTCTTTTTTCTGAAATCTATGGTAAAATATACGGACTTTCTATAGGAGGCCGGGTTATGGCACATTTTTTGCTGCGTCTCTTTGTTAAAAACGCCGACCGGACCAGCGACCCCAAAGTGCGCGCCGCCGTGGGTACTCTGTCCGGGATCGTGGGCATTCTCTGCAATTTCTTCCTTTTCCTCGGGAAAGTCATTATCGGCACCCTGTCCGGCTCCGTTTCCATCACTGCTGACGCCATGAACAACCTGTCCGATGCGGCCAGCTCCATTGTGACGCTGGTTGGCTTCAAACTGGCGGAGCAGCCCGCCGACGCGGAACACCCCTACGGCCACGCCCGGTTTGAATACCTGTCCGGTCTGGTGGTCTCCGCCATGATCGTCATTATCGGCTTCGAGCTGGCAAAGACCTCCGTGGAAAAAATCCTCTCCCCGGTGCCGGTGGTGTTTTCCGCCCCGCTGGCGGCGGTGCTGGTGCTGTCCATCGCCGTCAAGCTGTGGCTGTGCCTGTTCAACCGGACGCTGGGCAGGGAAATCAACTCCACCACTTTGCTCGCAACCTCCGAGGACAGCCGCAACGACATCATCACCACCGCCGCCGTCCTGCTGGCCGCCGTCATCGAGGCCGTTTCCGGGCTGTCCATTGACGGCTTCGTGGGTCTGGCCGTGTCGCTGTTCATTCTCTACAGCGGTGCCAAGCTGGCGAAGGAGACCATCAGTCCCCTGCTTGGCGAAGCTGCCTCCCCCGAACTTCAATCGCGTATCGTGGACTACATCAGCGCCCAGCCCAAGGTTCTGGGATATCACGACCTGATGGTTCACGATTACGGCCCCGGCCAGCGCTTTGCCACCATCCACGTGGAAATGGACTGCAAGGAAGACCCCATGCAGTGCCACGAGCTGATCGACGACATGGAGCGGGAGTGTCTGAAAAGCCACAACATCCATCTGGTCATTCACTACGATCCCGTGATAACGGACGACCCGGAGCTGACCCGGCTTCACATTCTCGTGGACGACTTGCTCAGCGAAATGGACGCCCGGCTGAAAACCCACGATTTCCGCATGGTGCCCGGCGGCGGACATACCAACCTCATTTTTGACATTGCCGTGCCTCAGGACACGAAATTTACGAAGTCGGAAATTCAGGATAAGCTTGAGGAAGCGCTTCGCGCCCGGGAGGGCAAGACCTACCACACCATCATCACCTTCGATCCCCTCGCCTTCAATCAGGAATCCTGTGAGCACCAATAACCGTCGATTTTCGGCAGATTTCAATTTCTCGTCTTGCACTTTTCCAAAAAGCCGTTATAATATCTCTGCTAATAGAAAGAAGGCGCTCATTTGAACCAGACGAACAGAAACATGCTGGAAGGGCCTCTGTTTCCGAATATCACCCGGTTTACCATTCCCATTATTCTGACCAGCGTTTTACAGCTGCTTTTCAACGCGGCGGACCTCGTGGTGGTGGGGCAGTTCTGCGGCAGCGTGTCCGTCGCCGCGGTGGGCGCTACCGGTTCCATTACCGGTCTGCTGGTCAATTTCTTCATCGGCCTGTCCGTAGGCGCGGGCGTGGCCGTCGCCCACGGCCTTGGCGGCCGGGAAAATCAGGTCGTTCACCGCACTGTGCATACCGCGCTGCCCACCGCCATCTTAAGCGGCGCGATCCTGACGGTCGCCGGCCTTACCTACTCCGAGACGTTTCTTATCATGATGGGGACACCTGATACCGTACTGCCCCTCTCCACCGTTTACATGCGGATCATCTTCTGCGGCATCACCTTTAACATGGTGTACAATTTCTGTGCCTCCATTCTCCGCGCCGCCGGTGATACCAAAAGCCCGTTGGTCTTCCTGCTGTTCGCGGGCATCCTGAACGTGATTTTGAATCTGGTTTTCGTCATCCAGTTCCAGATGAATGTGGCCGGTGTGGCGCTGGCTACCATCATTTCTCAGGCGGTTTCCGCCGTGCTGGTGGTCATCGCTCTGATGCGCAGAACCGACGCCTGCAAGCTATACCTTAACAAGCTGCGCTTTTACAAGCCCCAGCTGGCGAAAATTCTCCGCATCGGACTGCCTGCGGGCATCCAGAGCGCCCTGTTCGCCATTTCCAACGTGCTGATCCAGTCGTCGGTAAACTCCTTCGGTGATGTTTTCATGTCCGGCAACGCGGCGGCAAGCAACCTTGAGGGCTTCGTCTATGTCTGTCTCAATGCGTTCCACCAGTCCGCCGTCAATTTTGTCGGGCAGAACGCCGGCGCGAAGCAGTACCGCCGGGTGCGGCAGACCCTGTGGATCTGTCTGGGGTGCGTTACGGTGGTGGGACTGGTGCTTGGGTCGCTGGTCTACGTGTTCGGCCCCTCGCTGCTCTCCATTTACATCACCGACTCCCCGGAAGCCATCTCCTATGGCATGACCCGTCTGGCCTTCATCTGCCTGCCCTATTTCACATTCGGCATGATGGACGTGACCACCGGCGCGCTTCGGGGCATCGGCGCGTCCTTCGTTCCCATGATGATCTCCATTCTCGGCGTGTGCGGCTTGCGCATCGTCTGGATCTACACCATTTTCCAGATTCCCCAATACCACACGCCACAGTGCCTGTATCTTTCCTATCTTGTCTCATGGGTCATCACCTTCATTGTCCAGCTGGCCGCTTTCTTGATCGTGTTCCGAAGGTATCTGAAAACAGCAGAATAATGCAGCATCGGCTTCCCGGCTTTTGATAGGCGTTTGTAAAACAATGAATGGGGCGTATCGGCACAGATACGCTCCATTTTTCAATCCAAAATGCGCACACCCCCTTGGCTCTCCCTCTGGGAGAGCTGTCTGATGCTCCCCGCCCATTGGCCGGGGAGCCATTTTTTCATTCTTCTGGAAAAATGGGCTTGACAATTCCCTGGTGCTGTGTTATTGTATTAATGCACTAATACAGTAGTACAAATCAGGAGGTGTCTATGAACTGGAAATTTGCCGGTGACCGTCCGGTATATCAGCAGATCATGGCAGCGATCCGCGGTGCGATCCTGAAAGGCGAGCTGCCCCCGGGAGGAAAAGTCCCCTCCGTCCGGGATCTGGCCGCTCAGGCGCAGGTAAACCCCAACACCATGCAGCGCGCCCTGACGGAGCTGGAGCGGGAAGGTCTTCTCGTCAGCGGCGGCACCAGCGGCCGCAGCGTCACGCAGGACGAAGCCGTTCTCGTCGCCATGCGGGAGCAGACGCTGGAGGAACTCGCCCGGGAATGTGCCGAGAAATTTATGACGTTCGGCGTAACGCCAACACAGGCGGCCCAGCTTTTACTGGGTCTGGAAACGAAGAAGGAGGAATAACATGGAACAAACTGTTCTGACCGCCAGCGGCCTTACCATGCGCTATCACAGCACGCTGGCTCTGGACAATCTGGATCTGACCCTGCCTCAGGGAAAGATCGTCGGTCTTCTTGGCCCCAACGGCAGCGGAAAGACCACCTTTATCAAGCTGGCCGCAGGTCTGCTGACCCCCACGGCGGGCGAGATCACCATTTGCGGCAATAAAATCGGGACGGCCACCAAGGCCGTGGTCTCCTATCTGCCTGACCGCCCCTATTTCAGCCGTCAGGTTCGGGTGGAGCAGCAGCTGGATTTCTTTCAGGATTTTTACGTGGACTTTGACCGGGCGCGGGCAGAGGAAATGCTCTCCGCGCTGAACATCTCCCTGAGCGCCAAATTCAAGGCGTTGTCCAAGGGCAATCAGGAAAAGGTTCAGCTGGTTCTGGTGATGTCCCGCCGGGCAAAGCTGTACCTGCTGGATGAGCCTATCGGCGGCGTCGATCCCGCCGCCCGGGATTACATTCTCAACACCATCATTACCAATTATGACCCCAGCGCCACGGTGCTGATCTCCACCCACCTGATTGCCGACGTGGAGCGGGTTCTGGACGAGTATCTGTTCCTGTCCCAGGGCCGCATTTTGCAGGGCGGAAACGTGGACGCCGTGCGGGAGGAGACCGGCAAGTCGCTGGATGAACTGTTCCGGGAGGTATTCAAATGTTTGCCAAATTGCTGAAAATGGAATTCCGTTCCACTTGGAACGTGCTGGGCATTCTGTGCCTGAGTCTGGTGGGCGCGGGGCTTTTGGGCGGCCTCGCCACCCGGTATCTGGAGGGCGCAAGCGCCCCGAAGCAGTGGCTGGAAATACTGTGTGTGCTGGTCATCACTGCGGCCGTCCTGTTCTTTGTCGTCTGCGGCGCGGCGGCGCTGATCGTGCAGATCGTCCGCTTCTACCGCAGCCGCTTCACCGATGAAGGCTATGTCCGCGTCGCAAGCGAGAGGTGGGACAGACAGTTCAACGGCGATCTTGATGATATTCCCGACGAATACCGGATTACCGGCTCAGGGGAAGCCGCCGAGCGTGACAGCACCATCGCCGTTCTCGTCGTTGAGCCGGGAAAGGAGCCTTATGTGAAGGAGATTGACTCCGGTCTGGAGTCCTTGCAGCATGAGGTCGGCGGCTGCATCGAGGCGATTTATCCCTACGAAGACCCTGTTGCTTTAGTCTGTAATGAGGAAGGCAAGCTGGAAGGGCTGCCCCTGAACCGCGCTCTGCGTGATGAGGACGGTGACATCTACGACGTTGTTGCCGGAACATTCATGGTAGTTGGCTTGACGGATGACAGCTTCGGCTCTCTGACCGTAGAGCAAATGCAGAAGTTCTCTGACCACTTCAAGGTGCCGGAGCAGTTTGCAAAGCTGGGCGATAAGATTGTTGCGATCCCCATGATCTCGAAGGAGCAGCAGAAGCAGGAAGCTACCGAGCAGAAGGACTTTGAGATGAATGCCGACACCT
>OKSB01004338.1_pt1 | contig 10236 bp, 10 predicted proteins | sample 1601171 | NCBI WGS metagenome assembly OKSB01 (sample SAMEA3541496, study PRJEB24748) | human gut metagenome | biome: human gut; feature: human-associated habitat; material: faeces | place: China | collected 2012 | reverse complement strand
TTCCGATCTCACATACCATAGGGGCAGCCGTAGTCCGTGCATAATACTTTGCCTCCGGTGACGTAATAAGACTTGTTGTCAACGCCGCAGTCGTAGGAAGAGTCGGCGCCGGTGTAGGTGCTTGTTATGGTGTCGTTTGGATCGAGGTCACCAAGCCGTTTGCCTTGTTTGGACAGACGTGTGTAGACACGTTCCTGATTGGAATCTGTGTGCTCGTATACCAGTGATTTTCCGTATGAGCCAAGGGAGTAAATGGAGACTATGAGAAAAAGTCTGTAAATAAGATTCTTCTATGATAATGAAAGGCAAAAAATTCTTTGTCAGAGCTTTTTGCCCTTTAGTTATATATAACAGTTGAAAAATGACATGTCAAGAGCAGGCGGAGTTTCCGTCTGTCTTGGTTTACAATGTAATGTACTATTTCAGCAAATGTACTATTCCGGTAATCGTCCTTCATACATAATACTCAATTCGCCGTAGACCTGCCCCCAATTCCAGATTCTTGTTGTCCACTTTTTCGTTGCTTCAAATGTAGCCAGATACAGGGCTTTCAGCAGAGCTGTATCGCTCGGAAATACGCTTCTCTGACGGTTGAGCTTACGGTAGGTAGAATTCAGACTTTCGATACCATTTGTCGTGTAAATAACCTTTCTGACATCCGATGAGAACTTGAAAATCGGCGTTATTGCATCCCAGTTATCATACCAGCGTTTCATAGAATTCGGGTATTTTGCGGTCCATTTTTCAGTAACACGATCCAGAGCCAGTCTAGCCTTTTCTTCAGCTCATTCAGGACGGACAGCCAGTATTTAGAGCTTTCGTTATCTCCGACCTGAATGGTAAGGACTTCCTTCTTTCCTTCCGTATTGATCCCTAAGATCACATATGCCGCCAGTTTGCGGATCACTCCATTATCCCGGACGGAATAGTGGATGGCATCGATAAAGAGGATTGGATATACTTCATCCAGAGGACGGTTCTGCCAGTCCTCTATCTGTGGAAGGATCTTATCCGTCACATCAGAGATAAAGCCCTCTGAAGTTTCAAAACCATAAATATCCTCTATGGTTTCAGAAATCTGTCTGGTCGTCATCCCTTTGGCATACATGGATATGATCTTCTGATCAATATCAGAGATATCTTTCTGGCGCTTTTTAACCACCTGCGGCTGGAACGTTGATTTGCGGTCCTGTGGAACCTCAATTTCCATAGAGCCATAGCTGCTGTTTATACGTTTACGTTTGTAACCATTCCGGTAATCATCATTATCTGAACGCTCAGATTTTTCGTACCCAAGATGATCCTCCATTTCTGCTTCCATCATTTCTTTGATTGTTCCGCCAAGTAGATCCTTGAGAGCATCCTGAATATCTTCGGTTGTCTGAATATCGTATTCTTCCAGTAGTTGATGGATAATGTTACGTTTCCCTTCTGTCATTTGTACCCGATGGACAGGTTTCTTTTGTTTTGCCATAATAAAAGGCCCTCCTATGAATTAGATTTTATCATAGAAGAACCTTTGATGACATATTTACAGAAAAAGTTTCACACGGCCAATCAGCCATGTCTTTTAGGATGTGATCGTAATCATCACACAAACTTGCAAAATTTAAGCTAGTTTCATTATCTCTTAGACACTCTTGATATTGCAATTATCTTCCACAAATAGAATAGCTTCTAAAGTTTTGATTAACCAGTCCCGATTTTACAAACCCATCTATTTCTTTTTGAACCCTTTCTTGAGATAAGTGCAAATTATATTGCTGCAATTCGTTTACTAATTGGCTTGTCGTAAATTTATAAGAATTTTTCGAAAAAAGATGATTATAAATTATAAATCCTGTATTATCCACGGATTCTTTCAAAACTACTTTACACATAATTCGTCCTCCATTTTTTTAACCTGAAAATTCAACATATCTAATATTTGTCGCTTTAGCTTAAGACCAATTTTTGTTCCTAAGCTTTGTAAGAAGTCGTCCCGTTTACTTTTTACAATAGAATCACCATCTTTTATCAAAATATAGATATAAAACACAGGTAAAAAATCTGAATCCAATCGTAAAGTATTGGAAACCCCACTGACTTCATCTAATGTAGATATTTTTCCTTTGTTGTTGTAAAAATATATGGGCTTATCCAGCCCGACAGAGATTTTTTTAAACACTACTATCGTATCATACAAATTAGTGTTTGTAAACGTATTGTGAGCTTCTTCTTGGATTAAATCTTCTACAAATTTTTTGAATGATTCAATCTGAATTGCCTTACTTCTTCGGGCAACGAAAGAAAGTAAGAATCCTTTAGGCATTTTATCAGCATTACTTAATATTTCATCGATAAAGTCTAGGGTTCCGGTAATATCTATCGTTGCAGTATTTCCAGATCTTTTACTATCTTTCAGCTCCTCGGATATCTGATTTGTTTTACTAACCAAAGCCATAATTTCTTCTCTGCTTTCTGCAAGTACATTTTTTGTAGAATCATCAATTACCTTAAAATTTTCGCTTCGCTTGATTAAAGAATAATAACTTTTTTGGTTCCGTAAAAGTTCAGATAATTTTTGCTTTAAAACATATTCTTCGGAGTTTCTTTTTATGCTATCATTTCTGTAATATTCCGTGTAGAAAATCTGTTTTAAAACTGTCATTAACCATGAGTCATTCCATTGTGATAACGCATTTGATTTTTCAGCAGTTGTACCTCCGCCTAGGGGAAACCATAGTCCTGATATGTCAAAGGGTATCAAAACTTTATGAGTGCCTTTCCTTTGCTCCGCATCTTTATTTAAATATTTTTCCACTAAATCTTTTACCGAAGATTCTAAAAGACGGTCTGTCTTTATAACTCTATGATGATAGATAATGTTGCGGTATATGTTGTACCGACGTTTTATAAAATCTTCAACAGCATTTACAGCTTTAAGAGGGACGCAAAAGAATGGTTCATGATCATCCATAATTAGTTGCATATCATTAATGATTCGATTGTAATCAATTTTTCCGGCATCTATTCCAGAATTTAATGAGTCGCGTGTTACATAATCTAATCTGTCTCCATCCAAGCTACTGTCAATAATGCGATGTAAATAGGAAAACGGCTTTCGTTCTTCAAACATTCTTATTACACTTTCCCAAATAAGAACTTCAAATAGATTTTCATCATATCCCTCATCATCATCACTAATCGGACGAATTATTTCTCTTAAAATGCTGTCGCTTATCTCCTTTCCCATTTCTTCATGTAGTTTTTTACCCTCTTCAAAATAACGAGACATGGTCTTCAAAAATTCGTCTAATTTTGTCGTACCGTTAATCTCCTTACCTTTATTGCTTTCGCATACTTCGTATAAAGCAAATTCTACTACATGGCTGAACGGTGGATGTCCAATATCGTGTAATAATGCGCCGACTCTTATGGACTGAACTAAAATTAAATGTAATACTTGATATTGGTCAAACACATTATGGGGAATCAAAGAGTGCCGGAATTTATCGAATTCTATTTTTGGCAGTTTGTCCGGAGTGCGTCCGCCTAGTTTTGTTTCATAATTCATCGTTTTTTGAGCAATCTCTTCAATGATTTTTTTGTATTCCGCTTCAAAAATATTATAAAATTCTACTAATTGCTTGGGATCTGCATTTAATATCGAATTAAAAAACATATCTGAACATAGCTTCATTGTTCCTATTGAATGTTCAAATCTTTTTGTTCTATTTGTTGGAAATGTTAAATAAACTGTTGAATTTTGATACACATCATGCAAACGATTAAACCCTACACTTGATATAATTCTTTTTTCATACTCTGACAAAGGGATAAGCCCATGGATCGAGTCATTGATATATATTCCCTTTTTCAAATACATCCCTCCTCAAAAAAACGATAAATTCCCCTTTACATTGAGAATTTACCGTCATGAGTATTTTATCATATCTGAGCATTTTCGACAATATTTTGCTAACATTTTTTATTTTATCCGAACCTCTCTTTTTTTTAAGGCCAGCTGAAATGTAATTTATAATTATGTTGTTACTAAACATTTTTATTTCAGGAAAGGATAGGTGGAAAAACAAATGAAGCGAAAAACGCATAGTTACTTTAAGAAGGTTAAAAGAGGAGAGTTGACGGTAGAAAACGCAGCAGAGAAACTAGGGTGTCCCTGTTATCAGTTCCAAAAAGAGTTTGAGAAATACTATGCCCCGTTTTCGGAATCGAGCCATGGTTTTCGAATACTTGACGGAGTAACAATACTAACGTTTTTGATTACAATAGTATCTATTTTGATTCAATTTAATGCTTCCCTAACAAGCGAAAGAGCATATCATATGGAATCACAGCCAGAATTAAATATACAGGAGGATATTATTACGTTATATTGGGATGATACAGGTAAATTAAAATATGTGGGAGATACTATAATAGAGGATCAATTCTATCAAGACTCGAATTCAATTATTGTTCCTAGTCTGTATATCAAAAATCTAGGACAGGCGACAGCAAGAGATATTATATATGATTGGAATTATGAAGAAAATATGGAAAACTTTAAAAGGAAATTTGAAGAGATATCCATTCCAATGGAGGCTGTTGTCAATGAGGAGGAAGAGGTAATCATTACAGAATTGTGGCAGGACGTGCCTCATCATTTTTTGGCGGAAAATGATGAAACGAACTTTCTGGACACAGAAAATGTAGATTACATATCTGTTCCTGTTGTTTATCTTGAATTGTTGAGTCGATATTGCTATGAGGTGTTCCCGGAAACGGATAACATTGATTACAGTGATTTTTTTGAGGGTGATCAACTGCCACAATTAGATTTAACAATTGAGTATACAAATATTCTGGACGAGAAAAACGAAGATTCCTTATATATTCAATTTGAACCGGTTCAGTATAAAACTTTAAATGGATCAGCCGGAGGGTGTACGTTTCAGATAAAAACCAGGACAAATAATTAATATTCTTCATTTGTAAAGGGGTGGAATTTAAAATTTCATTTTTGGTTTGAAGGGAATGTCGGCAAAAGGGATCGTATTATTACAAAATATGTGATATAATACATTTGTTTCGATAAGTAAGGAAATTTAGAGAAGATTATTACTCTATTTTCCTTACTTTTTGTGTTTTACACGTAATTTAAAATAGCGCTTTGACCCTATGTCAAGAATAGTTTTTAAAGTCATTTGGTGACAGGAAATCGAAATGGCTATGAATCCATTTTGTAAAATTAAAAGTCTTCAATTATATCTATTAGACTAGAGGCAGGTAAAGCTTTATAACGTAGATTTTGTTGTGTTATATCATGTTTTAAACATCTCTAAATGGTCCAACAGAAGGGAAAACACGATGGATGAAGCATTACAAAAGAAGAATAAGGAAGGAGAAGATAAGCAATGGGTAAACAAATTTATATTTAACTATCTAATCCTCAAAAACCATTGATTTTTCAAGGCTTCACGCCTGTTTTTCATTCAAACCTTATCTGTTTGCCCTTGTTTTTGCCCTTACGAGCCGAAACAAGGGCAACTTTTTATTCCCCGCCGACCACCTTATCCAGCAGCCTTGCGGAAGTGCGCTTCGCTTCCCTTGTAGAGTGAGCGTAGATGTTCATTGTGGTACTGACATCGGAGTGTCCGAGAAGTTCCTGCACATCTTTCGGCTTTGCGCCGCCGGAAAGCAGATTGCTTGTGTAGGTGTGACGGAGCGTGTGGAAATGGAAATCTTCAAGCCCTTTCACTTTCTTCTTTGCCGCCCTGCACATAATCCCTACCGTACTCGGCGCTTCATACGCCCCGTCTGCTCTCAGGCAGACAAAGGAGATTTCCTTGTAATCCTCCGGGACTTCCTCTGTCCTTTGCAGGCTGTAAACCTCATAATAGGTGCGCCCTTTTTCCTTTACTTCTTTGTAGTAGTTCAGGTGATAAAACTCCCCGTAGCGGAAACGGTTTTTGCGCTGTTCTGTTCTCGCCGCCCGCAGGATTGCCGCCAGCGTGTCGCAGAAATCAACGGTGCGGACTTTGCTCCGTTTTGTCGTTCCCACTTCGGTTGTGTGCCTTGTTCCGTTATAGCGCATGCTTCGGCGTACCGTGAGATATTGTTCCTCAAGGTTAATATCCTGCCAAGTCAAGCCGCATACTTCCCCGATACGAAGCCCCGTGTAGTACGCTATCTGCACAGGCAGCAAGGCGGGATTATCTTTTGCCTTGAGAAATTCCTCCAGCTTTTGGAACTGTTCATGGGTGATAGTAGGAATACTGGAAGTATCTTCCTCACTGTCCGAGAAAATATCCGTTTCCTGCTTCCTGCCCCTCAGCTTCACATACTGCATAGGGTTAAAGGTAATCAGTTTTTTCGGGAAAACCGCAAAGCGGAAGGAATTTTGCAACACCGCCGAGAACAGGAGCATATATCCTTTGCTCATGGGCTTTGAAGTTGTCCCGTCCGGGTTTGTCCCACCGTAGCTCAGAAAATCAATGAACGCCTGCAAATGGTCGGCGGTCACGGTTTTCAGCTTGCGTTTGCCAATGGGATATTGCTTGATACGGTTGACCGTTCCCTGATAGGACATGACCGTCCCGTTGCTTAAGTTGCCGGGTTTCAGTTCTTCCTCTACCCACATATCCAGCATATCGCCTACCGTGATGTTTTCCGCTTTCCCGACAAACTGCTTTTCCTCATAGTCCGCTATCGCTTTGCGGAGCATGGCTTCTGTTTCCGCCTTGCTCTCTGTGCCTGCAAACTCTTTCTGCACTTTTCTGCCGCTTTCATCTTCAATATAAAAGCGTCCGTACCACTTTTTGCCTTTCTTTCTTACAGAACCTTTTGCCATAGATAAAAAACTCCTTTCTATCCGTGGCAATCGGGACTGTGACATATGGTGTGCGTAAAGTAATTGTGTCACTTCCGCCAGTGAAAGTCAACTGGCGTCTTTACTTGTCAAGGTGCCACGGAATTTTCTTTTTCGGAAAGCCTTTCTTCGGCTTCCTCCACTATCCCGAAAAGTGCGCCCATCGACATTCTTGTGCGCCCCTCATCGTGGATATGTAAAATCCCGTCTAAAAACCGTTTCATATCCTCAATCGGTACTTCCATCTTCTTGCGGTATACCTGTTCCATGATTGCCCCGGACTCTATGGCGTACCGTCCAAGAGACTCTTTCAGCCCTTTGTCCTCCGCCACACGGTCAACTTCCTCCATAGCATCAGCAAAGTAGCAGGTCATAACCGTATACAGGTCAACCATCTTGCCGAGAAATGTCGTGAGAAGCTGCTGGTGCGGCTCGCCCTTTACTGTATAGGAAACTGTGTCCAGATATTTCCTGATGTGTTCCTCAATATCCCGCTGGCAAAGAGTATAGGTGTCATATTCCTTATCATCGGAAAGACCTGTCAGCCATTCGGGAGTTGTGAGCAACGCTTCCGCAAGACCGTTGATAACCATTGTGCGCTTCGGATCAACTCCGTCCGCTTCATACCGCTGAATGGTGGATTTGTTCACGCCTACACGCCTGCCAAGTTCCGGCATGGTAATGTTTAACTCTGTGCGGCGTTCCTTAATCCTCCTACCGACCTGTTTTGCGGTGAATGTGGTTTCTTTTTTCAAGGTGTTCACCTCCTGACTGGTATCAGTATAACACGCCGATACTTATTTTGCAACCTTTATCTCAATGAAAGTTGTAAATAAACTATGAATGGTTGCAAAATAGGTTGACAAGAGATGGCAGAATAAGTATAATGATAAAACAGTAGTTGCAAAATGAGTATTCTAAAAGGAGGTTGATAGAATGAGCGCAGTCAAAATGGGACTTACCATAGAGGAAGCCGCAGAATGTACGGGTATCGGCAGGAACACCATGCGGAAGCTGGTGGAATGGGGAAAGCTGCCCGTCCTCAAAGTGGGGCGCAAGACCATTATCCGCAGGGACACGCTGGAACGGTTTCTGACGGTCAATCAGGGAAGAAATCTTCTGAAGCCCGATGATGTCCGCAGAGTGGAATGACCATCCATTCTCTTTTCGGAAAGTAACCCTAAGCCCTCGGCGTTTGAGAGCGAAATACACCCCTCGCACAAATCTTCGATTTGTACTCCGGGTATTTCGCCCTTGCAGGGGGCTTCCGTATCAACCGCCTGCGGCGTATGATACGGGGCTGTCACCGCTGCCGCAGCGACAGCCACAACCGTAAACGGTTGCAAAAAAAGGACGCACCTTGACAACAGAAAACGGAGATGATGTATGCCGAGACACAGTTTTATCCAGATGTCAAAACTGCCCAATGTCAAAGGGCGAATATCGTATATTACAAGCCATGCAAGGCAGGAAAATCTCTATGCCACCTACCGCACCGCCGACAGCACCTTTTGGAGCAACCTTGCAAGGGAAAGCCAGCAGGAGTTTCAGCGCAGCGGCACAGAGGGCAAATGTATCGAAGCAAGGGAACTGATTATCGCCTTGCCCGAAATCTATACGCAATACGAGCCGCAGCAGGTACTCACGGACTTTACAGAGGAGTTCCGCAGGCGGTACGGTGTGGAGTGCGTGTCCGCCCTCCACCACAACAAGCGCAAGACAAATTATCATATCCATCTGATTTTCAGCGAGAGGAGGTTGCTCCCCGAACCTGATGTAAAGGTTGCTTCCCGCAGCGTGTTCTTTGACGAGACTGGAAAGCGTGTCCGCACCAAAAAGGAAATCACGGGGGAGGACGGGCAGATACGGAAAGGCTGTACCGTCATCAAAAAAGGCGAGGTATACGAAAGCCATCTGTTTACTACCAAAGATACACGCTTTAAGGGAGAGCCTTTTCTCCGAGAGATAAAGGAAGTGTATACAGAACTTATTAACTGCCATATCTCCGATCCTGAGCAGCACTTAAAGGTATTTGATAAAAACAGCGTCTATCTTCCGGCCAAGAAAATCGGCAAAAATAATCCCAAAGAGGACGAAATCAAAGCCGATAATGCCGCAAGGCAGGAATGGAACAGGACAGCGGATATGGCGTTATTATCAGGTATCTCCGAAGCAAAGATTTTAGAAGTCAAGCAGACAGAGATACACGAAAAGGCGAGCCAGTCTATCAAAAGCAAGGGCTGGCTGCCGGGTCTGTTCCGCAGTATCGTAAACAAGGCTAAGGACTTCCTGCAAAACTTAATCCGTGAACACGATATGCCGCCGAAGCCTGTCCTTGAAATAGATATGGCAGAGTTCCGTACCATGCAAAAGCTGATGATAAAGGCGCAGGATAAGGCGAAAGAAATCCGGCATTTGCAGGATACGGTACTTCCGAAGCTGAAACAACAGCTTGCCGATACAAAAGGGATTTTCAAGGGTAAGGAGCGCAAGGCGCTCACAGAGCAGATACAGCGGACAGAAAAGGAAATCGCTGAAAAGCTGGATAAACTGCCCGATGTTCTGAAAGAGGACGGTTATCCCGATGTGCAGGCGTACATGGCAACCTACCGTAAGGCGGAGGCTGTTGTGGAGCAGTTCAATCGTGACCTTGCCGCATGGGAGCAACAGGTCAGGGAAAAACAGAAACCCGCCAAAAAAGAGCAGGCAAAGCCGCCTGAACGAGAGAGCGTGCTGAAACGCCTGCGTCAGCTTCAGGCGGAGGGTAAGCAGAGAAACCAGCCGAGACAGAGAAAGAAATCCTTTGACAGAGACAGCCGATAGGCACGAAAAACCGCCGCTATGGTATCACCCATGCGGCGGCATACATAAAAATCTTATTTGTGTTCTGCAAGCGTGACTTTCATATCCTGAGCATTGATGCTTGTTTCCTTTTTGCACTTCGGACAGTAGAGAGGGAAGTTTCTTAATTCTGTATCTTCCCGTATCATTGTGCGAGTTTTATTGCCGCAGATAGGGCAATATATCCATTCTGTGGCTTTCATGTTACTTTTCTAATTTCAAGTCTTTTATTTTTTGAGATATTCTCTCAATGACCTGTATAAAACATTCATCACTTTTGCCCGTCGGATCGGGAAGTCCCCAATTATCATCAAACGCTCTACCGATATAGGGACAACCGACATCACACCCCATTGAAATCGCAATATCGGGCGTAGGGATTTTATCAATCGTCTTGCTATACTGGCTTTGCTCCATATCTATCCCATAAAGCTGTTTCATAAGCCGCACAGCGTCCTGATTGATTTGTGATTTTGTTTCTGTTCCGGCAGAATAGAAATCAAACTTATCTCCCGCCAAATGTTTTCCAAGTGCTTCTGCAA
>OKSB01004331.1_pt1 | contig 10269 bp, 9 predicted proteins | sample 1601171 | NCBI WGS metagenome assembly OKSB01 (sample SAMEA3541496, study PRJEB24748) | human gut metagenome | biome: human gut; feature: human-associated habitat; material: faeces | place: China | collected 2012 | reverse complement strand
TCATCATCGGGACAAATAACGGATTTACTCTTCCCGGTCCCTTTTCCAATAATTTGCTATGCTCTCTTTCGATTGCCTGTAAACTTCCGACTCCGGAACTGATGGAAGTACCCACACGGTATGCATCCTCTGCTTCCATGGAAAGTCCGGAATCCTCCAGTGCCTCTCCGGCTGCCGCTACGGCAAACTGGCAGAATGCTTCCATTCTCTTTGCAGAGCGGAAATCCATATATTCTTTTGCATCAAAATCCTTTACTTCTGCTGCAAGATGACATTTATAGTCTGTTGCATCAAAATGTGTAATCTCTCCAATACCTACCTTCTGCTGCTTTACTGCAGACCAGAATTCCGGCACATTATTTCCAATCGGGGTAATTGCACCCAATCCTGTTACTACAACTCTACGATTCATGTTCTTATCCTCTCTATCTAAACAATCCATCTCACGTCATTCGTCATCCGCTGTTCTTTCTAAGCTTTTTCATCAGCCAGTATTATTTCTGCATCTACATAGTCATTCCGCCATCTACAGCCAGCACCTGTCCTGTGATATAACCTGCCTCTTCGGATGCTAAGAATGCAACTGCTGCCGCAATTTCTTCCGGCTTTCCGATTCTTCCAAGCGGAATGTTATGAAGCATATTTTCTTTTACCGTATCCGGTAAATCCTTTGTCATATCGGTCTCAATCATTCCCGGTGCTACTACATTTGCAGTAATACCGCGGGTGGAAAGTTCTCTTGCAACACTCTTAGTCAATCCAATGACTCCTGCTTTGGCTGCACAGTAATTTGCCTGACCGGCATTTCCGGTAATTCCGGATACAGATGATATATTGATTATCCTTCCACTTTTCTGTTTTAAGAAATAGCGTGATGTATGATGAATGGTATGGAATACACCCTTTAAGTTTGTCTCATAGACTGCATCAAATTCTTCATCATTCATCTTCATCACAAGATTATCTCTTGTAATTCCTGCATTATTTACAAGAATATCCAGATGTCCGTATTTCTTTATGATATCCCTGATCATGGCCTGACATGCCTCGTCATCTGCCACATTGCACTGATAGGATTCTGCTCTGCCACCCATATCGGTAATCATTTTTACTACTTCTTCAGCCCGCTCTTTACTGCCATTGTAATTTACAATTACCGTTGCTTTGTCTTCTGCCAGACGAAGTGCAATGGCACGACCAATCCCTTTGGCTGCACCGGTTACCAGTGCTACTTTATTCTCCAACATAGGCTTTATAATCCTCCAGTTTTTCAATGCTTACCGTTCTGACATCCCGGTTGATTTTACGCATAAATCCAGATAAAGTATGTCCCGGTCCGATTTCCACAAACTCATCATAACCGTCTGCAATCAGACGCTCGATGCTCTGCTGCCATCTTACAGAAGAAGATACCTGCTTCTTTAACAGTTCTTTTACCGGTTCTGTTGTGGTAACGTAATCTGCTGTCACATTGGTTACATACGGAATGCTAAATTCCTGCAGCTTTGTATTTTCCAATACTTCTGCCAATTTTTCTCCGGCTCCAGTCAACATGGCGGAATGGAACGGTCCACTTACTTTTAATGGAACCACACGCTTTGCTCCAGCTTCCTTTAATGCTGCACCGGCCTTTTCTACTGCCGCTTCTTCTCCTGTAATTACAATCTGTCCCGGACAGTTATAATTTGCTATAGATACAATTCCTTCGGTATTGCTGCATACTTCTTCAATCGCTTTCGCATCCAGTCCTAAGACTGCTGCCATTGCTCCGCCGGTTGGTACTGCTTCCTGCATAAAGATTCCTCTTGCACGAATGACACGGAATGCATCTTCCATACTCATGACACCGGATGCAATCAATGCACCGTATTCTCCAAGGCTTAATCCTGCACAAGCTGCCGGTTCTTTTCCAGCTTTCTTTAATGCTGCATAAATTGCTGCCTCTGTGGTCAGCATGGCTATCTGTGTATACTCTGTAATATTGATTTCTTCATTTTCTTCAAAACAAAGCTTTGCAATATCAAGTCCGGTTACTTTTGAAGCAAGCTCATATACGGCTTTACTCTCTTCACAGGCATCATAGAAATCTTTGCCCATTCCGCATTTCTGCGCTCCCTGTCCGGGATAGATAAATGCGATCTTACTCATAAAAACCTGCTCCTTTTATCAATGCATCGGTCTCTTTTACCAGCTTTGTAATCAGCTCTTTACAGGACATTCTCTCTTTTACCATACCTGCGATCTGTCCTGCCATCACGCTTCCGTTCTTCACATCACCGTCTACTACGGCTTTTCTTAATCCGCCAAGCGTGAGTTTCTCAAGTTCTTCAAAGCTTGCACCGTTATTTTCCAATTCTAAGTATTTTTTGGTCATATCATTGCGAAGCGCCCGTACCGGGTGTCCGGTAGTTCTTCCTGTCACACGGGAATCAATGTCCTTCGCCTTGATGATCCTCTCTTTGTAGTTTTCATGCACCTGGGATTCGTCTGTGACTACGAAATGCGTTCCCATCTGCACGCCTTTTGCTCCCAGCATAAATGCCGCTGCGATCCCACGTCCGTCTGCGATACCGCCTGCGGCGATGACCGGGATATTTACTGCATCCACTACCTGCGGAACCAGTACCATTGTTGTGTTTTCTCCAATGTGTCCGCCTGCTTCGCTTCCTTCTGCCACCAGGGCGTCAGCTCCGCAGCGCTCCATCCGTTTTGCCAGGGCGACAGAAGCAACGACCGGAATCACCTTTACGCCTGCTTCCTTCCACATCGCCATATATTTCTCCGGATTGCCGGCTCCGGTCGTCACAACCTTTACACCCTCTTCTGCAACGACCTTTGCCACCTCATCCGCATATGGGCTCATCAGCATGATGTTGACCCCGAACGGCTTATCGGTCAGCTTTTTCGCCTCACGGATCTGATCTCTCACCCAGTCTGCCGGAGCGCTGGCCGCACCGATCAGTCCCAGGCCGCCAGCTTCCGATACAGCTGCTGCCAAATGGTATTCTGCCACCCAGGCCATTCCTCCCTGGATGATTGGATATTCGATTCCTAATAATTTCGTTACTTCTGTCTTCATCTTTCAAACCCCGCTTTTCATTCTTTCTAAGTTTTAAAGTTTCTGAATTATTCTTTGTGAGATTCAATATAGGAAATAACGTCGCCTACGGTTGCGATCTGCTCCAGATCCTCGGTTGGGATCTCGATACCGTACTCTTCTTCCAGAGCCATTACAAGCTCGAAAAGATCCAGGGAATCTGCTCCCAGATCATCCTTAAAGGAAGACTCTTCTGTGATGCTTCCTGCGTCTACTCCTAAGTTTTCTGCTACCAGTTCTTTGATTTTTTCAAACATTTCTTTGTCTCCTCTTTCATTCATACTTTTTTATTCTTTCATTTCTATGATAAACTGCCGGAGCAGTTTATTCCCTTTTTGCGCTTTCCCTATTTCCATTCCAGAATGGAAGCGCCCCAGCTTAAACCTGCTCCAAATCCTGCCATCACGATTTTTCTTCCCTTTTCGAGCTTTCCGGCACGGTTCAGTTCATCCAGAAGGATCGGGATACTGGCGGATGAGGTATTGCCATATTCCTGAAGATTCATCGGGAATTTCTCAATAGGCTCAGAAAGCCGCTTTGCCACGGCCTCTACGATCCTCCGATTCGCCTGATGAAGGATATAGCAGGAAATCTCTTCCTGCGCCACCTGGTTTTTCTCCAGCACCTCTTCCACCGCCTGCGGCACACTTCTTACGGCAAATTTGAACACTGCCTGGCCGTCCATCTGCATGGAATATTCCGGCGCTGCCATGTTCTCCGGCTCCAATTTTCTCGTCAGACCATTATGATCATGACGGCTTTTGCAGGTCAGGGCTTCTCCCTTTGCCCCGTTGGAATGTGTCACCGGAAGATAATGTCTGCCCTCTCCCGCACGGATCACCGCTGCTCCGGCCCCGTCGCCAAACAAGATGCAGGTTCCCCGGTCGCTCCAGTTGGTCAGATTGGAAAGGCTTTCACTTCCGATCACCAGAGCTGTCTGGTACACGCCGCTTTCCAGGTAAGCCACAGCCGTGTTATATCCCAGCAAAAATCCGGTACAGGCCGCATTGAGGTCGAAACATGTGGCATGATCCGCCCCCAGTATCTTTTGCACCTCGCAGGCCGCACAGGGAAGGATTACATTGGAAGAAATGGTAGATACCAGGATCAGATCCACATCCTTCGCATCCACGCCCGCATCCGCAAGCGCAAGACGCCCGGCTTCAGCCGCCATCGACACCGTAGTCTCTTCCTCAATGATGTGGCGCCGCACCACGCCAGTCCTCTCCCGGATCCACTCGTCGCTGGTCTCCACTAGTTTTGCGATATCATTGTTGTCCATTGAATAGGGCGGTACATAAGACCCCGTCCCACATATGATTCCTGTCATAAGTATTCCCCTATATTGATTTGACTTTCAATTATTTTGACTTTCAAAGTATATCTCAGGCAGACGGGGATGTCAATAGGGGACGTACACTTTTTGCAAAAGTGTACGTCCCCTATTGCGTTTGCCGGTGTCCCCATCTGCGTTTTGCCCTGTCCCTTTTTGCATTTTCCCCTGTCCCCATCCGCAAAAATCCCCGGCTGTTCTGACACATCCAGTCAAAACAGCCGGGAATCCGACTCTTATCCATATGAACTTATGTAAAAAAATGAAAGACTGAACATTCCTCTTTCCTGCCTTTGCTACTGCACGGCCGCATAAGGCTTTCTCTTAAAAATCTCTTTTGCTTTTGCGTCTACTTTTGATTCCATGATGTAGTAGGATCTCATCATATCTGCTTTGATTCTCTTTCGGCTTCTGCGCTCTTTCTGCATCATCATCAACCTCCGCAATCTGTATAAGTTTTGTTGAGATTAGCCTAACACAAAATTGTGATAAAAGAATGAAGCTTAAGTGAAATCCAGGTAAAAGTTCCTCTGTCTCTTTACTGTAGGATCGCCTTTACTTCGCCCGGCGAGATTCCCGTTTCCTCCGCAATCTCCTGTTCCGACCTTCCCTGTGCCGATAGGCGGAAGATCGTCTTTGCCAGGGTTATCCCCTCTTCCACTGCGTCCTGATACCATTCTTCCATTGCCTGACACATATTTATCTTCTCCTCCTTCTGCAGTTCTTTCACTTCTTTTAGTCCCTTCTCCATATTTAAGAAGCTGCACAGTGCCTGATAGGTCTCCACATCTACACTGCTGAAATATGCTTCGTTCTTCTGTATATATTTTTGCAATTCTCTTTTTTGTTTTCTATATTTTAACATGCCCAGTACCTGTTGTAAATCTTCCGAGAATTTCTTCAGATATGCTTCTTCCATATGGCCTGCATCGATCAAGTTCATCCTGTAATTGGGAATACATTTTCTCAATGCGTCTTTAATCTCCCTGTCACCGTCATCGGCGAACATTCCATACAGATCCTCTGCACCGTCCCATTTCTTTTCATTATAATAAAACACCAGGGTGATGACCGGATAGATGACATCGTCTTTTCGAAATCCTGACAGATACTCCTCAGCCGTCAAAGACTGGCTCTCCTTCTCCTTACGATTCTTTCCATATCTGCGGCGCAGTTCACGGATCTGATCCGTGTAGGTAACACCGTCATACAGCATACACCGCACTGGCATGGCATAATGGATCTTATCCTGAGATTCGCAGGCCAAAATTGCCAGATCCGCTCCCTTCTTCCAGCGCTTAATAATATCCCTGCGCCGCTCCATTCCTTTTGTCTTTCCGCCTTTATCCGCAAGCAGGATATCTGTCTCCCGATCCAGATTTTCCAGTTCTTCCGGCTTTATGACCTGCTGCCCGCCGAACACCACACCATTGCACAGGCTGGCAAATCTTTCATTGTCCTCCAGCCACCTGTTAACTGCCACGTCTGCTTTTCCCATAGGCAAAACTCCTTTTCATTATTCTCTTTCATCAAAATCAGGGTTCTCTGGCTGAAATGCCATGAAAATCTATCCGGACTTTAGAATTTTTAAGATATATTAATCGTCCGGGAATCTGATGTAACGCAATCATATCACGGCAGATACTGAAACGCAATATATAACATTTATTTTCTTCTCAAGAATCGCAACCAGACATAACTGTAGCCGCCCGAACCCTCGGGCGGCCATACACGCAAATATTGACATTCTCCTTACTGCAAAAATCTAAACTTTTACCCCAAGATTTCTTTTACTTCGCCCGGCGAGATTCCCATTTCCTCTGCAATCTCCTGCTCTGACTTTCCCTGCGCCGACAGCCGAAAAACTGTCTTCACTAAAGTAATCCCTTCGCTTCGCCCCTCTTCCAATGCATCCTGATACCATTCTTCCATCGCCTGGCACATATTCATACGCTTCTCCCCTTCCACAAGCCATTATAAAGAATCACTTTTTCTGCCCACATAATTAAGCAGTCTCATTAAATCAACCAAATTTACAGTATTATCATTATTTATATCAGCTGCCGCAAGCGCCTTTCCTTCCAGAAGTTCTTTTCTTCCTACATGATTCAGACAGAGCATCAAATCCACCAGATTTATATTTGAATCACTATTAATATCTCCCTTTGTGACAGCTTCTTCACTTCCTCCATTTGGATTATACACATAGTCTGCGTCTGACGCACCTGGTAAAGCATATAAGAAATTCGCACCTGTTCCTTCTGGAGAATCCGCAACATGGTCTGTAAAATTATGATTCCCCACAAGGAAATAATCGTGCTGGAACTGCTCGTATGGCTGGTCATCCCATGTCGCATCCAGCCAATAATATTTTCCGTCATCCATGCCAACCATATTCCAGGCATGTCCGCCCCCGTTTCCCAATCCTGTGACATAGATGTTTTCGATACCATAGCAGTTCATCATAACCTGCATGACTTTCGCATAGCCCTCACACACTGCCGATCTTCTGGAAGTCATTGCCCCTGCGATCGAATGGGCAATCGGAACATTTACATCCTCTGAATATTCGATGTCGCCAATCAAAGTATCATGAATTTTTAACACCTTGTTATACATATCATCTGCATCTGAAATCTGAGATTGATATACGGTTTCTGCGGTATTGACAATCTCATCCAACGCAGCCTTTCTAATATCTCCATCCGCATATTCATCATACGCCACCACATTCAATGTGCTACTGGAATACAGAACACTATTTGAAAGCCAGAAATATTGTGGGTTATCATGACGAAACGTAAAATAAACCTCTACTTTTTCTTCCCCCGTCAGATTGGTCAGCCCCATCTCCCTGGTATTGATTACAAATGCCATAGAATATTGATTCCCACTGCCTTGCATGATATAGTCTTCCGCATCCGCACCGTTTGTGGTGAAAGTTCTGCAGGCTTCTTCCAGTTCCCTGTATAACGCCTGACGCTGCTCTCCGTGACCACGATTCACCATATCTTGATATCCATAACCCGATCCATAGTCTAAAAATGGATACTGTACTACGGACCGCGGAGTCTGCTGGTCCCAGGTCTTTCCATCCTCAATCCATTGCTCTGCCTGATCCTCTGGAATCTCTATCCCTACTAACTCCTCTAAAGATCCCGTCCCGTCTCTTACTATGTATTCTTCTGCCCGAACTTCTTCGATACCGCCCAAAATCCATACGGAACAAATAAACAGAGCTGTTGTTAATATTTTAAATATCCTTTTCATTTTCACTCTCCTACAAACCTATTAAAGTGTTTCACTTTTCCGTCCAACATAATTCAACAAACGCATCAAATCTACCAGATTTACAACATCATCCTCATTAATATCCGCTGCTTCCAATGCCTCCCCTTCCAGTAATTCTTTTCTGCCCACATGATTCAGACACTGCATCAGATCTACCAGATTGATATTTCCATCTCCGTTAATATCTCCTTTGGCCCCGTCTGCTATGTTCATCTGATAAACCGCTTCCAGCTCGCCACCTGCTGTAGTCACCTTAATTTCAACACTTCCGCCCTTTTGTGCCGTTACTACGCCGGACTGATCTACCACGGCAACCGTTTCATCACTGCTTGTCCACACCGCATCTTCCAACACACTGCCGGACGGATAGCAGACGGGATCCTGCCAATAAGTCTCCCCTACACTGATCTCTGCCTGTTCCTCTATGAAATACAGTCTTTGCACAGCTGGATAAACCGTTTCATTTATGACTTCTATATTCTTTTCCTCCAGCTTTTGAATATCTGTATCGTTTAATGGCGTATACGAAATCGTAATCTGCTGCAGGCTGCCCAGATCCATTATGGCAGATACGCCAAAAATCATATCCCCGGAAAGATCCAATGTCTGCAGGTTCTTCATATTTTGAAAGTATACGAGATCCTCTTCCACAAGCCCTGTCTGAGCCAGATTGATATTAGTCAATTCAGTTAATGGTTCTATCCACGCTATGTTCTCCAACGGATTCCCTTCCATTGATAATTCCTGCATTCTTATGCAGGATTTTAATCCATCTGCTTCTGTCAACATATTATAGGATATGTCCAGCGTGCGAAGCTTCTCTGCCTTTTCCAGTGCGGCCGCGCTGTCTATTTGATTGTAAGACACATTTAATGTTGTAAGATTTCCAGTATTTATTCCCTCTATTGATTCAATTCCGCATCCGCTGACATTTAATTCTGTCAGATTTGCAAGGCCTGATAATGTACTTAAGTCAATCTCCCCCATAGGATTATCCGCCATATTTAAATACTGAAGATTCTGTAATTTACCTGCTGTTCCAAAGACTGCGATCTCGTTTCCGCTGACATCCAATTTCTGGAGTCCTGCCAGTTCTTTCAGTGAAGATAATGTAGTCAGCTCATTATCCGCAAGGTTTAGTTTCGTTAATTCTTTCAAAGCAGAAAGCGCTCCCAGGTTAGAGATATACTGGCCGCTGGCGTCTAACGTTTTTAATTTCGCACATCCAGATAATGGCGACAGATCTGAAATCTCATTGTTTGCAATATTTAGCTCCTCCAGATTCTTAAAATATTGGATACCGCTTAAGTCCCTGATATACCCGTTCGATAAATCCAGGCTTGTAATCTCGGCCGCTTTGCTGAAATCCGGTTCTCCGGATCCATCATCCCCCAGGATGGCTATGAATTCCTGCCTTAACCAGTCGTCTTTTACTGTCGGCGACAGATCAGATATGATAATTTCCTCCTGCTCTTCCTCCGGAACATTTGTACTTGACGCTGAATTCTCCGCTGCTTTGACAGACATGGTTTTCGCACTGCCCGAAAGCATATCCAATACCTTAAAACTTTTCTTTAAATCCTGAACACTTTTACTGTTGCTGGTATTCAATACCGACGAATCTATACAGACATTTTTCACTGTCTTTTCTATAAATTTCTCTACTACGGATGTTGTAATATCACCCCATCCAAACGCACCTTGCAAGGCTCCTGCAATACCGCCGCTGGCATATCCGATAAACTCACTCTTCATATTTTCGGCCAGATATTTTTTAGCCTTTTCTGAAAACTCTTTTACATTTGCATTTGATACGATTCCCACCGTCGAGTCATAGGAAGCCCCGTCTACGTTTAGATACACAGCATTCACTCCGCCAAATCCAAATACAACGCCTTTACTTTTCAGGACACACTCTTTCCCGTTTATCTCAAATTTTAACTCCTGCTGTATAGTAGACGATTCCACAAATCCTTCACACAGAGGAGTATTCAACATATTGATCCAAACAGATGCCAGAGCATTTACAAATTGATTTTCCTCTGCTGTCAGCTGGCTGCTGTTGGATTGAAATGCACTTTGAGCCGCCACGCCGCGGAAGGCGCTCTCCACATTCTCACTCCACTTGGCGCTCTCCGTCGCAGATGACAGATTCTTCCCGGCCGTAAACGTCCACTTTGAAGTATTCACGGTACATGTAGATGCGCTGATATAATTGACGTTTTCCAGTTTCAGCCTCTGAAACACCTCTTCCTCTTCCACATACAACTTCCCGAGGCAAAATTTACTTCCGCTTGCTTCCAAAGAAACATTTGCGCTCCCATAAAATACAACGCTGAAATTTCCACTCCCAGAGACAAAATTGTTCTTATTTCCCGCTAATTTCAATTTTGTATTAATAAAGATCGTTCCATTATCCAGGGAACTGTTCTTGGAGCCTGTAGCTACAGTCATCTCCCCTGCCACAATCTTTCCGCCGGAAGTAATCGCAAGCGTACTGCGTCCTTCAAAATTCAGCTCATCCGCAACCAATAATCCTCCCGTCACT
>OKSB01004328.1_pt1 | contig 10273 bp, 8 predicted proteins | sample 1601171 | NCBI WGS metagenome assembly OKSB01 (sample SAMEA3541496, study PRJEB24748) | human gut metagenome | biome: human gut; feature: human-associated habitat; material: faeces | place: China | collected 2012 | reverse complement strand
GTATTCGCTGCGCTTTTTGTTTAACCTGCCAAAAAACCGGCCGGCGCGATTCGACTCTTAGAATTGTGCGGTGTTGCCTTAATCCTGCCGCTGCCGGCTCGGAATGAGAAAAGCCCCGTGAACGCGGGTTTTCCGCTGTTCTTCCCGGCGTCTCGAAGGTCGGCCGCCGGGTCATAACGCTTTTCTGCCGCGCGTGTTGAACCATACCACGCTGCAAAGCACCAGCACCGCCCCGGCAAGCGAAAAGCCGGAAAGCCGTTCGCCATAGGCAAGCGCCACCCATACAGGCGTGAGGATGGGCTCGATGGCCGTCACCAGGCTGGCCGTCATGGGCGGCGTGGTGGCGATGCCCCTGGCGATGAGGACATAGGAAAGCCCAAGCTGGAACACACCCAGCGCAAAGATACATACCATGGGGACAAAGCTGAAATCCGTCTCGCCCGAAAGGAACGGAAGGCCGATCAGCGCGCCCGCCACCTGTCCCAGAAAATAAGACGACATCGCGTCGCCTTCCGGCTCGGTGTTTACCAGGAATACTCCGGCATAAGCCACGCCGCTGCCCAGTCCCAGCGCGTTTCCCAGCAGCGTGCCCGCCGCAAGGCCGTCCGCCACAAAGCAGCCAATGCCTGCAAATACCAGCACGCACGCGGCCACGGCGGCGCGCGGCGGCTTCTGCCCCTTGGCCAGCCACAGGTACAAAAGCACAAAAATAGGCGCGGTGTACATCAGCAAAATAGCGTTGGCCGCGCCCGCCAGCTTGGTGGCGAATACATACAGGTTCGTTGTCAGCGCAAGGCTCAGCGCGCCGCAGGCCACGGCTCCGTTCCAGCGCAGGCGCCGCCCGGCCCGCCACAAAAACGCGCCCGTGATGCACGCCGCAATGGCGTTGCGCGCGCCGTTGATGGCCAGCGGCGTCCACGGCACACCCTTGATGCACACGCCGCCAATGCTGCACAGCATCGCCGCCAGCGCCAGCAGCCACGCGCCGTTTTTCTGTTTCATGCCGCTTCCCCCTTTGCAAAAATGCGCCGCTTCACTCTTGCAAAGCGGGCGTTTGTGCCGTATCATAAAAAGATAACAGGCGCCGCGCGCGGCGGCCCATTCAAGGGTATGAAGCAGGGGTTGTCTGATATACGGAGGGGACGAAAATGAAACCATTTATCGCAGCGGATATTTTGCTGCCCGCACCGGTGCGCAGCATTTTAAGCACGCTGCAGCAGCAGGGGCATTCCGCCTTTGCGGTGGGTGGCTGCGTGCGGGACAGCCTGATGGGGCGCGCGCCCCACGACTGGGACGTGTGCACCTCCGCCCGCCCCGGGGAGATCAAAGCGGCGTTTCCCGGGAAATGTCTTTCGGCGCCGGGCATACGCCACGGCACCGTAACGGTGCTGCTGGAGCACACGCCCTATGAGGTAACGACTTTCCGCACCGACGGCGCGTACTCCGACCACCGCCGTCCGGACAGCGTGCGATTCGTGCGCAGCGTCACCGACGACCTGGCCCGGCGTGATTTTACCGTCAACGCCATGGCCTATTCGCCCGCAGCCGGGCTGATCGATCCCTTCGGCGGCGCGGCAGACCTTGCGGCAAAACGCCTGCGCTGCGTGGGAGAACCGGCGCGCCGCTTCTCCGAGGACGTGCTGCGCGTGCTGCGCATGGCGCGCTTTGCGGCCACCATGGGCTTTTCTGTGGAGCCGCAGACGGCCGCTGCCGCACTGGCGAAATGCGGCGCACTGACGGAGGTCGCCATAGAACGCAGCAGGGCGGAATTCTGCAAAATGCTCTGCGGCCGTCATGTGGCGCGTGTGCTGCGCAATTACCGCGCGCTGTTCGAGCCGCTGCTGCCCTGTCTGTCTCATGTGTCGGACGCGGCGTGGGAAAATGCGGTAAGCGCTATTCAGGCCGCGCCGGACGATCTGACGGTGCGTATGGGCCTGCTGTTCTGTGCCGTGGAACCGGAGCAGGCCGCAATATTGTGCCCGGACGCAAAAACAGCGGAAATTGCGGCGCAGCTTGCGCTGTACGCCGACGCGCCGCTGCAGGCGCTGCCTCCCGTCATTCGGCGGTGGCTGCACACGCTGGGTCCGGAAGTGCTGCGGGGCCTGACGCTGCTGCAGGCGGCCCGGGCCGTAGCCCACGGCGACGGCGTGCGGCAGGATGACCTGCGGGATTTTGCCGCGGCGCTCGGCCGGACGCTGGCTACGGGCGCGTGCTACGACCGATCGATGCTGGCCGTGAACGGCGCAGACGCGCTGGCGGCGGGCATTCGCGAGGGCGTGGCTGTGGGCGCCGCGCTGGAGGAGCTTTTGGAAAAGGTCATCGAGGGGACGCTGCCAAACAGCCGCGGCGTGCTGTTGGAGCAGCTTGCATCCATGGGCGGCACGGGCGCGGACAGCTGTGAGCAGGAGTCTCTGTTCTGACGCGAGCCTTTGCTTTTGAAAAATGCAGCGAAGACGTTTTGGCATGTTCGGCGTTATATCCATGTGGAATGAAGAACAGAAGAAACAGGGAAAGGCGGCGGCGCGATGGACCGCAGACGGGTGTTCCGAAATGCGTTTTTGTGGAACGCGCTTGTATCGGCGCTGATGGCAGGGGCGGCATTATACGCGCGCTCCGGCGCGCGGGGCTGGCTTGCGGCCGGCTGGTGTATTGGTGTGGCGGCTTCGGCCGCGGCGCTGGCCTGCTTTTGCAAAGCATGGGCCGCCGCGCCAGACGGCACAGCGGTAACGGGCTGGTATCTTCTGCGGGTGGCGGCGATGTTGGCCGCTGTTGCGGGGACAGCGGCATTTTCCATGGAGGGCGCGCTGGGGGCCATTCTGCCGCAGCTTGCACAGGGGCCGCTCCTTGCGGCGGCGATGCTGTGGGAGGAACGGCGCGAGCACAAAAAAGATGAAAGACCGCATTGACCGCCGCGAAGCAAGGCCGGATGAAGCTGCTTGAGAAGGCGGCTTTTGAAGCGGCAAAACATGCGTGAGGTTCAGGCGGCGCAGAGAGTCGAGACCGCCGCCCAGGCACCGGCCTTTGCGGCGTCCGGAATGGGCGTTGGGTATAGGCGGCACAGAGATTCAGGGCGGCCGTCAAAACAGCAGCCTTCCCATTATTAAAAAAGGAGATGAGCGCGATGGTGCATGGGCATACAGTGGCGGCGGTTATCGTGGCGGCGGGTGCGTCCCGCCGGATGGGATTCGACAAGCTGGCCTATCCGCTGGATGGCGGCACAGTTTTGGAAAAGAGCGTCCGCGCGTTCGATACGCACCCGGCCATAGACGAGATCCTATTGGTGGCGGGAGAAAACGCTCCGCAGGCAGCGCTGCTGGCCGCGGCCTGTGCCAAGCCCGCAAAGACCGTAGCTGGAGGTGCCACGCGCGTGCAGAGCGTGCGTGCGGGCCTGGATGCGGTGAATGCGGAATATGTGGCCATCCACGACGCGGCGCGCCCGTTCGTCACGCCTCAGGTGATATGGGATGCGCTGGAGGCCGCGTATGAAACAGGGGCAGCTGCGCCGGCCGTCCCGGTGAAGGACACCGTAAAGGTGGCGGCGGACGGCTTCGTGGTGGAAACGCCCGCGCGGGAAAAGCTGTACGCCGTGCAGACGCCGCAGTGTTTTCGCACCGCGCTGTACCGGCAAGTGCTGGCGCAGGTGTGCTGTGACGCAGTGACGGACGACTGTTCGGCCTTTGAACTGGCGGGCCTGCCTGTGCGGCTGACACAGGGCGATTACGCAAACTACAAGATCACTACGCGGGAGGATCTGCCCGCGTCGGAAAAAAACGGAGGGAACGGCATGCGCATCGGGCATGGATATGACGTACACAGGCTGGTGGAAGGCCGCGCGCTGGTTTTAGGCGGTGTGACGGTGCCGTATGAAAAGGGGCTGCTTGGCCATTCGGACGCGGATGTGCTGACGCATGCGGTGATGGACGCGCTGCTGGGCGCGGCCGCGCTGGGTGATATCGGAAAGCTGTTCCCCGACACAGACCCCGCTTACAAGGGCGCGGACAGCATTGCGCTGCTGCAGGAGGTTGGCCGTGTGCTGGCGCGCGCGGGCTGGGCGGCAGGCAACATCGACGCTACGCTTTTGTGCCAGGCGCCAAAGCTGGCGCCGCATATCCCCGCAATGCGGGAAAATCTGGCGGCGGCGCTGGGCATTCCCGCAGAGGATGTTTCCGTCAAGGCTACCACGGAGGAAAAGCTGGGCTTCACAGGCAGCGGCGAGGGCATTGCCGCACACAGCGTGTGCCTGCTTCGCCGGATATGAGGGCGCATGCGGGACGAAGCGTAAAAATATGCGCGCGCCGTGCTTTTCTGCGGTAAAACTCTTTTGCGGCGGCCATATTTATGGTATAATATGTCCTTTTAGCGAATGCGAGCCGCAGGCGAAGTATGAACTTAGCGGTGTAGATACCATGTTTCTTAGTGAACACGAGCGGTGCGCGAAGTGTGAGCTTGGAAATATGGTATAGCCATAACCTCAAAGCCGCCGTTTGCGCGGCTGCGCGTGTGCGTTGCACGCGCCCCTGTGCCGGTGCGCAGGGCTTTGAGAACATTGAACCATGCAAAACCGCAGCAGGTGCGGTTTTGTTGAGGCCGCTTCGCGGCAGAAGGAAGGGAAAGACGAAATGATCATCAGCGCGAGCCGCCGCACGGATATTCCAGCGTGCTACGGACAGTGGATGATGGCGCGCCTGAGGGCGGGAGAGGTGCTTGTGCCGAACCCGTATAACGCGTCGCGTATCAGCCGCGTGGCCCTTTCGCCAGGCAATGTGGACTGCATCGTTTTTTGGACGAAAAACGCCGCGCCCATGCTGCCGCTGCTGGATGAGCTCGACGCACTTGGATACAAATACTATTTTGAATATACAGTAACGGGCTACGGCTCCGCACTGGAGCCGGGCCTGCCTGAAAAAGAGCGCACGGTGGATACGTTTCTTCGTCTGTCCGAGCGCCTCGGCCCGGAGGGCGTGGACTGGCGGTTCGACCCGGTGCTTCTTACTTCCTCCATCACTCCCGCGTGGCAGTTAGAGCGTTTCGGTGCGCTGTGCTGTGCGCTGCACGGAGCCACCCGGCGGTGTGTTTTCAGCTTTGCGGACCCATATCCGGGCATTCGTCCGTCCATCGCCCCGTTGGAGGAAACGCAGATGCGCTTGCTGGCGAAAGGGTTTGCAGACATTGCGGGAGAGTATGGGCTGCCGCTGTACACCTGTGCCGAGACTGTGGAGCTTTCCGAATACGGCATCCGGCACGCGGCGTGCATCGACAGCGCGAAAGTGGAGCGTATCGCAGGGTATCCAATCCGGGTGGAAAGGGATCCCGGCCAGCGCCCGGCCTGCGGCTGTGCGGCGTCCGTGGATGTCGGCGTATACAATACCTGTCCCAACGGCTGCACCTACTGTTATGCCACCACACGCCCGGCGCTGCTGCGGCGCGCCCGCGCCGTCCATGCACCGGACGCGCCGATGCTCACCGGATGGCCGCGGGGCGGCGAACAGATCACAGACCGCACGGGCCCTTCGCTGCGTGCGGAACAGACGTCGTTGTTTGACAACCTTTAAAAGTCAAAAAGGAAGGAGACCCGGAGATGGGTCTCCTTCCTTTGAGGGGGCCGCCAAAGCCGCAGCCCTATGAGAATACTAAACGCTTTGTACGGCGCTGCCGCTCATTGTTTTCCTCGGTTCTCCTTTCCGGCGCACAAGGGGAAGCTTGAGCGCTTCGCACACAAATCACCCTTTTGTGCTGCAAGGTGTTTGCCCAGCCGGCGTAGGTCCGGGCGGGCAAACGATTTTTATTCTTTTTCAAGTGGACAGACGGCTTGCCGAAAAAGCTGCGCTTTTGCGCCGGGCTGCCGGCGAACAGGGCTTTCGGCCCGTTCGCCGCACACGGCGGCCCTCGGCGGTCGTTTCGCTCTACATGCCTCGGCACTGGCCCTGCGGGGCATCGCGGGGTTATTTCAAATGAAAAAGGGGCGTCTGCGCGCTAAGAGCCGCGCTTTCAGCGCGGTGGTCCGGAGGCTTTGCGCCGCTCCGATACGCGCCTGCGGGCGCGGTCGCCACCCCCCTTTTTTGCGGCATTCGCCGCGTGGCCTGCACTTTGCTGCGCAAAGATGCATGGCTTTGCCACCGCCAGCTTTTTCCCCGGACGCTTCTTTTACTTCTCTGCCTTTTTCAGCTCCCGGGAGCTATTCCGGCGGAGCGTCCCCGCCGCCGTGCTCGCCGCGCGTCACCAGCAGGCTCTCGATGCGCTGGTCCTTCACCGCGCGGATGGTCACATGAAGCTGCTTGTAGCCAAAGCTTTCCCCGGCGCTGGGAATATGCTCCAGCTCGGCCAGCGCCCAACCGCCCACAGAGTTGTAGTCGCAGTCGAACGTTTTGTCCACGAAGCCGATGGCGTCGAAAAAGTCCTCCACGTTCACGTCGCCCTCCACCTGCCAGCTGTTCTCGCTCAGCTGCCGGATGGGCGTTTCGTCCTTGTCCGTCTCGTCCCAGATCTCGCCCACAAGCTCCTCCAGGATATCCTCCATGGTCACGAGCCCCAGCGTGCCGCCGTGTTCATCCGTCACAACGGCCATGTGCTGCTTTGCCCGGCGGAACTCCGCCAGCAGTTCGCTGATGCGCTTGCTGCGGTAAACAAAAAGCACGTCCCGTTTGAGCGCCGCGGGCTCGATGGGCTTTCCCGCGGCCAGCCGGGCCAGCAGGTCCTTCGCATACAGTACGCCCACCACGTTGTCAATGGTCCCTTCATACACCGGGATGCGCGAATAACCGCCCTCCACACACAGCCGGATGATCTCCTCCGGCGGCGCGTCCAGCGCCGCCGCGGCCATATCCACCCGGGGCACCAGAATGTCCTGCACCGTCGTATTGTCGAACTCTATGGCCGACTGGATGATGTCTGTTTCCTGGCGGTCCAGCACGCCTTCTTCACCGACGGTGTCGATGATGGTTTTGAGTTCCTCCTCAGTCACGCTAGGCTGCACGTTCAGCTCACTGGAGCGCCGGCCTGTAAACAGGCGCTTGATCTGCACAAAGACCCACACCAGCGGGGCCAGCAGCGTTTTGACGATGTAAAGCGGGCCGCCCATGGCCATGCTCACGCGCTCCGCATGGTCCTTGGCGAAGCTCTTGGGCAATATCTCGCCAAAGACGAGCACCAGCACCGTGATAACGGCCGTGGCCACTGCCGCGCCCTGCTGTCCCAGCAGCGACGTGGCAATGACGGTGGAGATCGACGATGCAGTAAGGTTTACCACATTGTTGCCGATGAGAATGGCGGACAGCGTCCTGTCGTAATCATCGGAAAGGCCCAGCACGCGCTGCGCCTTTTTGTCTCCGTCATCCGCCTTATTCTTCATGCGGATGCGGTTGACCGACGAAAGCGCCGTCTCGCTTGCCGAGAAGAACGCCGAGAACGCCAGCAAAAGCAGCAGTGCCAGGTACATACCAGGGCCGGGGGTATCCAAAAAACCACTCTCCTGAAATCAATAGGGTCCCTTCCCGCCGTGCGGCCGGAAGCAAACAAAAATACTATAACAAAAAATGTGCAAAAATGCAAACAGACGCGCCGCGGCAGCCTGTGCCGGGCGCGCCCAGAGGCGTCCGTATCCGGTTTTCAGCGCGTGCGGTTCCAGGTATGGCGGCTGAACAGCACAATAATGGGGAATATTTCCAGTCTGCCCAGAAGCATATCCAACGAAAGCACAACCTTGGAAAAAGTTGAAAACAGGGAATAGTTGCTGGCCGGCCCCACGAGGTCCAGCCCCGGGCCGATGTTGTTGAAGCATGCCAGCACGGCCGTCAGGTTCGTTTCCAGAGAAAAATCATCCACGGAGACGGCCAGAAAGCTGGCCACCGCGATGGCGCAGTAGGCTGCCATATAGACGTTCACACCGCGCAGCACCTCGTCCTTCACAACGCGGCCGTTCACGCGCACCACATTCACACTGCGCGGGCGCAGCATGCGGCGCACCTCAGCCGCAAGGCTCTTGAACAGCAGAAGCAGGCGCGCTACCTTGATGCCGCCGCCCGTGCTGCCCGCGGACGCGCCCACCACCATCAGAATGCACAGGATGGCCCGGGAGAGCTGCGGCCACAGGTTGAAATCTTCGGTGGCGAAGCCCGTGGTCGTCATCACGCTGCTGACGGTGAAGGACGCATGATGGAACGCCTCGCCGAAGCCGGAGAAAAGCGGCGTGATGTCCGCCGCAATGACAAACATGGCCGTAAGCATGATACCGCCGTACAAAAGCAGCTCTTCGTCCAGCAGCGCCCCGCGCCACTCCCGCAGCAAAAGCAGAAAATAGACGCTGAAGTTTACGCCGAACAGCGCCATGAACACCGTACACACATTCTGCAGGTACGGGCTGTAATCCGCCATGCTGTTGTTTTTGATGCCGAAGCCGCCCGTGCCCGCCGTACCGAAGGCCGTGCACAGGCTGTCGAACAGGGGCATGCCGCCCGCCAGCAGAAACAATACGCACAGGACGGTGAGCACGATGTATATCTTATACAGCAGGCTGGCCGTCTGGCGCATGCGGGGCACCATTTTACCCACGCTGGGGCCGGGGCTTTCAGCCCGCAGCAGATGGATGCTGTAACCCGCTCCCTTTCCCGTGGGCACCACGGCCAGCAGGAATACCAGCATGCCCATACCGCCCAGCCAGTGTGTAAAGCTGCGCCAGTACAGCAGCCCGTGGCTCATGGCCTCCACGTCTGTCAGAACAGACGCGCCTGTGGTGGTAAAACCGGACACCGTCTCAAAAAACGCGTCTACATAATGCGGTATCTCGCCCGAGATGTAAAACGGCAGCGCGCCCATGGCCGAGAGCAGGATCCAGCCCAGGGCCACGATGATGAAGCCCTCTTTGGCGTAAAACTCCCGCGTGGCCTTCGCACACACGCCGTACAGCGCGCCGGACAGCGCCAGCAGCAGCGCCACCGTCCACAAAAAGCCCCGCAGGGGTGCGCCCGTTTCGCCGTAAACAAAGCACACGGCAATGGCTGGCAGCATGAAAAGCGCCTCCAGGAAAAAGAGCACGCCAACCAGCTTGCCGATCATTTTCTTGTTCATTCGTTCCTCCGGGAATGCCGGCCCTCAGTCGGCAAAAATGTCATTCAGGTCGTTGATGGGCTGGCCGCTCGTCGTGACGACGATGACGGTGTCCCCGGCCTGGAACACGTCGCTGCCCCGCGGGATGATGGTGCGTCCCTTGTGGGTGATGCAGGCGATCAATATCTCGGGCTTAAGCTGAATGTCCAAAAGTGTCTCGCCCAGGTGGCGCGTGGTCTCGGATGCGCGGAATTCCAGCGCCTCGGCCTTGCCCTCCACCATGCGGTGCAGCGTAATAACGCTGCCGCCCGTGGTGTTCTGCATGGCGCGCACATAGCGCACGATGTCCGTGCTGCACAGCGCCTTGGGGCTGATGAACGTGTCGATGCCCATGCTCTTGAAGGCTTCCACATATTCGGTGCGGTTCACCTTTGTGATGACTTTTGGCACCCCGATGTGGCTGGCATACATGGAAATGATGAGATTCTCCTCATCCATATTCGTCAATGTGATGACCGCGTCCGTGGAGCTGATGCCCTCTGCAGCCAGAATGTCCTGCCGGGAGCCGTCGGCTTCGATGATGACGGCGCTGGGAAGCAGCTCGGCCAGCTCCACACAGCGCTCATGGTTCTGCTCGATGATCTTGACGCCCAGCCCCGCGTGCAGGCAGCGCATGGCCAGATAATAGGCGATGCGGCTGCCGCCCACGATGATGGCGTTGCGCACCTTCTGCTTGACAATGCCAAGATGCTTGATGAGCTGGGCAAGGTCCTGAGAATCGGCAGTGACATAGATATTGTCCCCCGCCTGCAGCGTGAAGCTGCCGTCCGGGATATGCACGGTGCCGCCGCGCTCCACCACGCACACAAGCACGCGCACCCGCGCGATCTCATACAGGCGGTTGAGCGGGATGCCCGCCAGCTTGGAATCCTCGCCCACATGGATCTCTACGATCTCCACACGGCCCTTGGCAAAGGAATCCCGCTTGAGAAATGAGGGGAACTGCAGCAGGTGATGGATCTCCCGCGCGGCCGCAAGCTCCGGATTGATGGTCATGGAAAGGCCCAGCTCGTCCCGCATCAGCACCAGCTGCTCGGCATATTCGGGGTTGCGCACCCGGGCAATGGTGTGCTTTGCGCCCAGCTTTTTTGCCACGATGCAGGTGAGCAGGTTCGTCTCGTCCCGGCTGGTGGCGGCGATGAGGAGCTCCGCCTTGTCGGTGCCCGCCTCC
>OKSB01004320.1_pt1 | contig 10289 bp, 8 predicted proteins | sample 1601171 | NCBI WGS metagenome assembly OKSB01 (sample SAMEA3541496, study PRJEB24748) | human gut metagenome | biome: human gut; feature: human-associated habitat; material: faeces | place: China | collected 2012 | reverse complement strand
TAAATTGACCTCCTGACACCTCTGTCAATTGGTCCAACTTTTTGTCCGCGTCCCCATTCCTTCCGCACAACGAAAAAGAGCTGTGAAAAATGATTTCCATTTCTCACAGCTTCTTTTTTAGCTTCTTGAGGAAGCCAGTGTTTTGTCGATTTTGTTTTCCGGTTTCTGAGAGATCTGTACGATCTGGCTCCGGATGCGTTCCATCTCGTCATTGTTATCGCCGGTCAGTTCTTTCAGTGTGACGGGTGTATCATCTGCATTGGTGAGGGGAGTCGCAATGGTCTTGTCGACTGCGTTGTAGGAAAAGCTCTCGGTCTTGCCATTCTTGAGAGTGACCTGCAGGCGTCCGCCATCGACTTTCCCTTCGCCGGAAAGACTGCCTTCGATTTCACGGCTGCCAACCTGTACTTTGTGGTCTACAGTGATGGTGCCGTCGTCATTCCTGGTAAATGTAACGGTTTCCAGGTTTTGCATGTTGTCGCCGGTCCAGTTGACGCCGGCGTCCTGCACGCCCCACCAGGTACCCTGCCAGGAGCCTCCGTTGAAGAAATAAAAAAACGCAAAAGCGCCGCCGGCTGCAATGAGCACGATCAGTATCAGAGCGGCTGCAATGTATTTTTTCATTACTTATGCACATCCTTTGATTCACGACTTTGAATGACAAAATTATTATACACTAATTGGACAGATTGTGGAATGAAAAAGGACGATATGATATAGGTTTCTTTTGTGTTTTCAAAATAGAGGCCTTTTTAAGCAAAAATGAAACCGAATTTGATTAGTTGTATGATTCTTATTGTCAACTGTGTAAAAACGCGTTTAAATGGCTTTATAACGCATTTTATGGTATAATATACACGTAAATCGTTTAATTTTTTTGAGGGCGCGGACTTTCCGCGTTCTTTTCATGGCATCTTTTTCAGATGCCGGAGCAAGGCAAAGGAGTTTTTATGGAGGATTGGAAAGAAGGTAAAATCATTTCGACGCCCCTTGAGGCGCAGATGAAAAATTCCTACATCGACTATGCGATGTCCGTCATCGTGACGCGCGCACTGCCTGATGTCAGGGATGGCTTGAAACCGGTTCACCGCCGCATCCTGTATGCGATGAATGAATCGGGCATGCTGCCGGGCAAGGCTTACAAGAAGTCCGCCCGTATCGTCGGCGATGTCCTCGGTAAGTATCACCCGCACGGCGACACAGCAGTGTATGAATCCGCTGTCCGCATGGCGCAGGATTTCTCTACCAGATATCCGCTGATCGACGGCCACGGCAACTTCGGTTCTGTCGACGGCGACTCCGCGGCTGCTATGCGTTATACCGAAATGCGTATGGCAAAGATCACGGTGGAAATGCTCCGCGACATTGATAAGAATACGGTCGATTTCGTACCGAACTACGATGGATCCCTGCAGGAACCAGTCGTTCTTCCGTCCAGAATTCCGAACCTTCTCGTCAATGGTTCTTACGGCATCGCTGTCGGCATGGCAACGAACATTCCGCCGCACAACTTGAATGAAGTTATCGACGGCCTCTGTGCTATGATCGACAATCCGGAAATCACGGTCGATGAGCTGATGAAGTACATCAAGGGCCCGGATTTCCCGACGGCTGCTATCATCCAGGGCCACAAGGGCATCGAAGACACGTACCGCACCGGCCGCGGCAGCATCACTGTCCGTGCCAGAACGGATATCGAAGAAATGCCGCATGGCAAGAACCGTATCGTCGTAACGGAAATTCCGTACCAGGTCAACAAGGCGCGCCTCATTGAGACAATCGCCGACCTGTCCAGACAGAAGGTCCTGGACGGCATCACGGCTCTGCGCGATGAATCCGACAGAACGGGCATGCGTATTGCTATCGAGCTCCGCGCTGACGTGAACCCGGAAATCATGCTGAACAATCTCTTCAAGCATACACAGATGCAGATCAACTTCGGTGCTATCATGCTGGCGCTCGTTGACGGACATCCGCGTATCCTGAATCTGCGCCAGATCCTGTACTACTACCTGAAGCATCAGGAAGAAGTCGTCACCAGAAGAACGCAGTATGAACTGGACAAGGCAAAGGCCAAAGCCCACATTTTGGAAGGCTTGCTGATCGCTCTTGATCATATCGATGAAGTCATCCGTACGATCAGAGAGTCCCGCACGGACGACATCGCAAGAGCTTCCCTGATGGAAAAATTCAGCCTTTCTGAAAAACAGGCTACCGCGATCCTCGATATGCGTCTCAGAAGACTGACCGGTCTGGAACGCGACAAGCTGGAACAGGATTATAAGGATGTGTTGGAAACGATTGATTACCTGACCGATCTCCTCTCCAGCCGTGACAAGCTGATGGGCGTAGTCAAGGATGAACTCCTCGATGAGAAGAAGAACTTCGGCGATGAACGCCGTACGGAAATCGCTGAAGCTTCGAACGATTTCACGATGACCGATCTCATCCCGGATGAACCGATGACGATTACGCTGACAAAGCAGAACTATATCAAACGCATGGATTCCGCTGATATCCGCGTCCAGAGAAAGGGCGGCCGCGGCGTATCCGGCATGAAGATGAAGGATGAGGACTATGTCTGGAAGCTCCTCAGCACCTCCACTCATAACAGGATCCTCTTCTTCACGAACAAGGGCAAAGTCTACATGAAGACAGCCGTCGAATTCCCGAAGTCGGGCAGAACGGCAAGAGGCAGCGCTCTCATCAACTTCATCCCGGGTCTTGGTCCGGATGAAAGGGTGACCGAGCTCCTCGATATCGATGCAGGCGATAAGGATATGAAGTACCTGCTCATGGTCACGAAGAAGGGCTATATCAAGAAGACGGAAATTTCCGAATACAAGAACATCAACAAGAACGGCCTGATCGCTGTCCGTCTGAATGATGGCGACCGTCTCGTCACTGTCCTTGCTGTCAAGGGTGATGAGGAAATCATCATCGGCACCCGTCAGGGCATGGCTATCCGCTTCTCCATCGGAGACGATGAAGTCCGCACGATGGGCCGCGCTACCGCAGGTGTCCATGCAATCCGCCTCTCTGATGACGACGGCGAGCTCGACGAAGTCGTAGGCGCAGTTCTTGCTACGGATAAGGATATCTTCACGATTTCCGCTGACGGCAATGCGAAGAGAAACAAGTCCTCCGCATACCATCTCCAGGGAAGAAACGGACGCGGTGTCCGCAACTTCAAGAAGGGGTACGAAGTCGTCGCTCTCGTAGCCGCTGATGACAATGATGAACTCGTCGGTGTATCCGAACAGGGCATCACCATCAAGACAAAGGCCAGCCAGATCTCCAGCAAGAAGGCAAGAGCCGGCCAGGGCGTCATCCTCCAGAGACTGGAAGACGGTGACCGCATCGCATCGATCGATGTCATTTCCAGCGATGACGACGTCGATGAAGACGAAGAATAATCTTTTCATATAGAATAAAGAGACAGATGTGAGATACTGCAAATGGTATTTCACATCTGTTTTTTTATTGTCATTGCTGCCTTGTCAGCTGTCTTTTGCCGTTTGTCCTTCTCATTTAAAAAATATTTAGGAAAATTTTCATAAAAATGCGCTTCTGGAAATGCCCATAAAAAGGGAAGAAATGAGGTCTCATGTTTCATTTTCTTCGATATAACAGGCCTTCCGGGGCATGCATTTCCGCCACGCCCGATTCTATCGGGAACTTGATAGTTCTTATGCATAACTACCATATATAGGATGCAATTAATGAATTTGACACCATATAAAGTATTTGGTACTATAGTCATGCACTAAGAAATACATATCCCAGACACCCGGGCGTCTGGTCAGAAACATCTGAAATTATCTTATAAAAAATATCCATTAAAGTGGGGGATCGTTATGAATCACTGGTACGACAATGAAATCAGCCAAGGCATCTTGAGAGAGAAGTATTATCACAAGGGTGAAACAAACCCTGAACAGTTCATGGACCGCGTCAGTTCTATTTTTGATGATGACCTGCGTCCAAGAGTGAGAGGATATCTGGAAGAAGCTTCCTTCTGTCCGGCAGGCCGCGCTCTCTATGCTGCAGGCTCCAAGGGCAAGTTCAAAGTTTCCCTTTCCAACTGCTATATCCTTCCTTCTCCGAAGGATGATCTGGAATCGATCTTCAAGTCCAACTACGAGATCGCCCGCATTTTCTCTTACGGCGGCGGCATCGGCATCAACATTTCCGGCCTTCGTCCAAAGGGCAGTGAAGTAAGAAACGTTGCAAGAACTTCTACAGGCGCTGTTTCCTTCATGAAGATTTTCAACGTGACTGGCGAAGTCATCAGCCAGAACGGCAGAAGAGGCGCTATGATGGTCGGACTGAACTGCGATCATCCGGACATCTATGAATTCCTGCATATCAAACAGAATGAAGAAAAGCTGTCTTCTATGAACATTTCCATCCTCTTCACGGATGAATTCATGGAAGCTGTCAAGAATGATACAGACTACACTCTCCGCTACCATGTAGAATCCACCGGCGAAAATATCGAACGCGTCATCCGCGCAAGAGATTTCTTCATGGAATTCTGCGAAACCCAGTGGGACTGGGGTGATCCGGGCGCGCTCTTCTCTGACCGCCTGAATGATTACCATCTGCTGGCCGGCTATCCGGAATACAAGATTGAAATCACCAACCCATGCGGCGAATTCGGCGGCAATGCTTACAACGCATGCAACCTGGCAAGCATCAATCTCTACAGCATGATCGATGACAAGTTCAGCGATGAACCGAAGCTGAATGAAGAAAAATTCCGTCAGACTGTTTATGACGGCATCGCAGCTCTCGATGAAATCGTTTCCTATGGCTATGACATTCAACCGCTCGATGAAAACAGAACCTGCATCGACGACTGGAGATCCCTGGGACTTGGCCTCTTCGGCGTAGCAGATGCTCTCGTTGCCATGAAACTGAAATATGGCAGCGAAAAGGCAAATGCATTCATGGGCGAAGTCATGAAGATGATGCTCCTGACAGCTCTCCGCTCTTCCTGCGACAGAGCCAAGAAGCTCGGCACCTTCGGCAAGTACCGCTGGGAAGCTACCAAGCAGTCCCCGGTCATGGATTTTGTGAAGGAACTGGATCCGGAGCTGTATGAAGACATTCATCAGCATGGCCTCAGAAACGGCACACTGCTTGCCATCGCTCCTACCGGCACCATCTCCCTCCTGATGGGCAGCTATTCTGGTGGATGCGAACCGCTCTACAAGATTTCCTACGAAAGAACCACGCATAAGATGGAAGATGTACACGGCAGCTTCCGCGTCTATGCGCACAGCGTCAAGGACCTCCTTGAATACCACAACCTTCCGCTCAACCTGACCGATGAAGAAATCATCGAACGTTTCCCGTGGATCGTAGAAAGCCATGAAGTGCCTTTCGATGACCGCGTGAAGCTCCAGGCAGTCATGCAGAAGTATGTAGACAACTCCATTTCCAGTACCGTCAACCTGAAGCACGATGCAACTCCGGAAGATATCTTCCAGATTTACATGGATGCATGGGAAAGCGGATGCAAGGGCATCACAGCATTCCGCGACGGCTGCCGCCGCGGCAACATCCTGGGCGTCGATGAAAACGCCAAGGCTGATGAAAAGAAAGCTGACGGCAAGGTAGAAAAGGTTAATTTCGAACCTAAGAAACAGGAACCGACCTGCCCGCACTGCGGATCCCATCAGATCCACGTCGAAGGCCACTGCACCACCTGCAACGAATGCGGATGGTCCACCTGCAGCCTCGTCGAAGGAGCTTGATGAATAACTAAACAAAAAAGGCTGTGACGAAATGATTGCACATTTCGTCACAGCCTTTTTATATTGTCACATACGGATCAGCGGAATTATTTCAGCATCTGATCGAAATCATTATTCAGTTTCTTCTCGGACTGGCTCAGCTGGTTTTCTGTGGATGCAACCCATGCTTCGTTGTTGGCAAGGTCCTTCTTTGCCATCTCGATCATCTTATTGAGTTCAGATGGCTGCGGCCCGCCTTTGACGGCGCGGTTGTGAACGATAGCAACGGGATCCTTTGCATTCTTCCATTCTTCTGCTGTCATCGGGAAGGTCTTCGGGATGGATGGGTCTTCCTTGGCAACATCGGCTACGGATTTAGCATAGATGGTCTTGGCATCTTCATAGGAGAAGTCAGCCGGAGTGATGTTGTTGGCTCTTGCATAGGTAACGACATCAGAAGCGAAGTGGTGGCCTACGCGGAAGGGGATGCCGTATTTCTTCATGAGCTGGTCGGCAATTTCCTGCGAGCAGGTCCAGTCAAGATTCAGTTCTTCGAGCGAACGGTCCGGATGGATGACAAGGTTGTTCAGGATGCGGTCGAATTCGGAGAGGACTTTCGTTGCCTGCGGTACGATGTCCATTCTTCCACTCAGACGTCCGTCAGCCATGCCGGCAGGAATGTTGTGGGAGCGGAATGCTGCTTCGACAGACATGCCAAGGAGCGTGGAAGCGTCAGTGCGGCAGGAGTTCAGGATGCCGGGATTTCTCTTCTGCGGCATAGCGGAGGAGACATATGTATTTCCGCCGCCTTCTTTAAGAAGAATCCACGGACGCGGCTGTGCGTACTGCTGCATGATTTCTTCAATGAAGCTTGTCGTGTGGATGGCGATGGCATTCGTGATACCGCCTGTTTCAATCGGCGCTTCCTGCGGGAAAATCTGTCCTGCATCGTACGTATTGTAGGCGATGGAGTCAAAGCCGAGGTAATCGGCCATGCGGTCGCGGTCAAGCGGCCAGCCGGTGCCGTTCAGGACCATGGAGCCCATCGGAGAGCGATTGAGGCGGGCATAATATTCTCTGACACGCTGCATGTCGCGGTTGTATGCATTGGCATAAGCGATGAGGTGGTGAGCCAGGCTGTTTGGCTGGGCAGCGACGCCGTTCGTATAGTTCGGGATGATGGTGTCCTTGTTTTCTTCAGCCAGCTTGATCAGGGAACGCTGCACGTTGTCGAGCTCTTTGGCCATGGCCATGAGATGTTCTCTCTGTTCCATGATGCCGACGGTCGTCAGCATATCCTGGGAAGAACGGCCGGCATGGATCTTCGTGACTTCCGGGCCTGCTGCCTGGATGAGGTATGGTTCGAAAGCGACGACATTCGTCGGACGCGGGCCGCCCGGCTTGTTTCCTTCATCAAGGACCTTCTGGATGCCATGGGCAATGTTCTTGCCTTCAGCAGGGGTCAGGAGCCCTTCATCGGTATTGATGATATCAGAAGCTTTATTGATCTGGCCGAGCCAGTAAAAGTTGTCTCTGGGTGTCTGGTCAGCAGCAAAAATGATCGAGCCGGACATCAGCGCGCAGAGCGTGAGCGCCATCAATGATTTTTTCATAGAATCTCCTTTCAAAACAGCAGGCATGAGCCTCGATGTAAACAAAATCTGTACTTATTATAACAACGGTAGACGTGTACTAAGTCAATGAAAGTATTTATAAGAAGAGATAGAAGAAAAAGTTATATATGGTAATATAATGTAATAATATATAAAACCAATATGTAAAACGACAGGGAAATTTCCCGGTGAGTTTCAGAAGATTTCCCGCTCCATTTTCGTGGCTTTTGCGGCCTTAAAAAGAAATTTCAAAAAAGATGAGGATGTAAAGTTATTTTGCTTGACATGGCACTCTCCTCCCTGTATAATGATGAACGTTATGGTGATGCTATGTCTTTAGAAAATGTAGTTCAGAACGGCGAGCTCCTTGATTGTTACGGCGAGCTCCTGACGCCAAGGCAGCGTGAATGCCTGGACTTGTATTACAATGAGAATCTCACGTTGGCTGAGATTGCGGAATATTTTCATATTTCCCGCCAGGCGGTGCATGATGCCATGCGCCATGGCGAGGAGCAGCTCCGGACGTATGAGTCCGCCCTTCATCTGGCGGAGGCAAGGATCCGGAGACAGAAAGCGGCCGAATCGCTGGAGGGTATGATCCCTGAAGCGAAGAAGAGCGAAGCGGAACCGCTGCTGCGGATTTTGACGGAATGAAGGTGACCAGATGCCATTTGAAGGTTTAGGAGATAAGCTGCAGTTGGCTTTTAAGGATCTCCGCGGGAAGGGCAAACTTTCCGAGAGTGATATCGACGCGGCGCTCCGCGAAGTCAGAAGGGCTCTTCTGGAAGCGGACGTCAATTTCAAGGTAGCGAAGGATTTCATTGCTCATGTGCGTGAAAAAGCGATGGGCGAGGAGGTCTTCGGCAGCCTGAAGCCAGACCAGACGGTTATCAAAATCGTCAGGGATGAGCTGACAGAGCTTCTGGGCGGGACCCAGAGCAAGATCACGCTCTCCTCTACGGGCATGACGGTGATCATGCTTGTCGGGCTGCAGGGCGCCGGCAAGACGACGACCGCCGGCAAGCTTGCGCTGATGTTCAAGAAGAAGGGACATCGTCCGATGCTGGCAGCCTGCGACGTATATCGTCCGGCAGCTATTAAACAGCTCGAAGTCCTTGGTGAACAGACGGATGTGCCGGTTTACCGCATGCCTCCGAATGTGGATCCTGTCCACATCGCAAGGTACGCTGTCGACACGGCTAAGTCATACAACCGCGATATCGTCATTCTCGATACCGCAGGGCGCTTAACGATCGATGAAAAGCTGATGGCCGAGCTGAGAAATATCAAGGCTGAGGTTCATCCGCAGGAGATCCTTCTGGTGCTCGACTCCATGACTGGTCAGGACGCTGTCAATACGGCAAAGGCTTTCGATGAGAGCCTGGGCATTGACGGGACCATCCTGACGAAGATGGATGGCGATGCCAGAGGCGGCGCTGCTCTTTCCATTAAGAGCGTAACGGGCAAACCGATCAAGATGATCGGCGTATCCGAAAAGCTCGACGGCGGGCTGGAAGATTTCCATCCGGACCGTATGGCAGGACGTATCCTCGATCTGGGCGATCTCGAGACTTTGATCGAAACCGCACAGAGAAATATGGATCAGGATTCGCTGAAGGATGCAGCAGGAAAGATCAGGAAGGGTGAGTTCACTCTCGATGATTTCCTGAAGCAGCTCAAGCAGATCAGAAAGCTCGGCTCTTTCCAGAGCATTCTGGGCATGATCCCGGGGATGGGCAAGTTCAAGGATCAGCTGAAGGATGTCGATCTTGACGGCAAGGAAGTCAAGCACATCGAAGCTATCATCCTTTCCATGACACCGGAGGAAAGAGCGAATGTCAAGATTCTGAACGGCAGCCGCAGAAAGCGTATCGCTGACGGCGCTGGCGTGAAGATCCAGGACGTCAACCGTATGATGAAGCAATTCCAGGAAATGCAGAAAACCATGAAGAAAATGAAGAATAAGAAGATAAATCCATCCAAGATGGGCGGCCTCGGTGGTCCCCCCGGGATGTTCCATAAATAATCGAGATCATTTCAAGGAGGTGAAATTATGTTAAAAATTCGTTTGACCCGTATGGGCGCTAAGAAGAATCCTTTCTACCGCATCATCGTCATCGACTCCAAGGAAGCTAGGAACGGCGCTCCGACCGATACCATCGGCTGGTACGATCCGGCTAAACTCGACGCTCCGGTAAAGATTGATGAAGAAAAGACTCTGTCCTGGCTTGGTAAAGGCGCTCAGCCGACCGACACTGTTCGTTCCATTCTGAGAAAGAACGGCATCCTCGCTAAGTTTGCTGAAGCAAAGAAATAAGGGGGACGCACCATGAAAGAATTAGTGGAAACACTCGTCAAGGCTCTTGTAAAGAACCCTGACGCCGTCTCTGTCACCGTAGTCGAAAAGGGCAGCCTGGAAATTTATCAGGTCCATGTTGCCCCGGAAGACATGGGCAAGGTCATCGGCAGAAAAGGACGCATTGCCAATGCGATCCGTACCGTTGTCAAGGCAGGTGCTTTGCGTGAAAACCGCAGAGTGGCTGTCGATATTATCTAAGAGGTGTCGCAATGGATGAAATGCAGATTCTTGTCCCTGTAGCCGTTAAGTCAAAGCTGACTGAACAGCTGAAGGCAACGCTCCTCGCTGAGATCGAACAGAATCTCAAGCGTGTAGACCATGATATGTCCCAGCTGGATTTCGAAGCTAATGGAAAACTGGCAGAACAGGCAAAGATTAACGTACAGGCCGTAGCACCCCTTCGTGCTCAGTACGAGGCTCAGAAGGTCCAGATGCAGCAGATGAAGGATAAATTCCTTGCTGATAAGGATCATCTCGAAAGACTCACCATCGGCGCAGAACTCAACCGTGCTCCGATGAACCGTCTGGTTACCATTCATATCGGTGACGACATGAATGAACTGCTCGGCGGTGAAA
>OKSB01004318.1_pt1 | contig 10291 bp, 12 predicted proteins | sample 1601171 | NCBI WGS metagenome assembly OKSB01 (sample SAMEA3541496, study PRJEB24748) | human gut metagenome | biome: human gut; feature: human-associated habitat; material: faeces | place: China | collected 2012 | reverse complement strand
AACCGGGCGAGGAATATCCTTTTCATATCAAAACAGAGGATGACCTAAAGCAAATATATCAGCAAATCAAGCTTGACGTGTTTCGTGATTTGAAAAAAGTGTGGGCAGATAACATTCATGATGCTTTAGTGGACTATGAAAGAAAGCTCAATAAAGAAGAAAATCAAGCATATCTAAGAATACAGATGAAACTCCTAGAACAGATGAAGCCGCTTTCAGATAAGATGATGAAAGCGGAAGCGGAAGGCGATACAAAAACGCTTGGCAGTTTACAGGAAACGCTGTTCAAATTATTGGAAAAATCCAATATCAAGGGTATTGGTGGTACTGACAAAAAGAAATAGATCATAACCGCATCCACGAAAAACTTTCTTGATGGATTTCATGAAGCGAGCAGGGGCGACATGGGAAACGGATAGGAAGGAGTCTATGTATGTGGTGTGAAGAAAAAACCAACAGCAAGGGTACACGGTATGCTTATCGTGAACGATTTACAGACAAGCGGACAGGCAAGAAGTATCATTTGACTGTCACGCTCAACAGCAACAGCCGTCATGCTCAGAAGATGGCCGCAAGTATGTTGATGGAAAAATTCAACGAGCTTATCGCGACCAATGAAGAAAAGCGTAACGAGCTGGCTATGACAATGACCTTGGAAGCGGTCTGCCGTGAATGGGTAGACAGTACGTCGCTCATGGTCAAGGAAGAAACAAATAACAATCACAAGATGTATTGCAAGCGCATCTTGGAAGGCGTGGAAGACGGTCTGCTTTTCGTGGACTTCACGCCAGCCATTGCCGAAAAGGTAGTGCAGACGATGTACTATAAAGAAAAGCTGTCGTTCTCGTACTCGTCGTCTACGCTGACGACTATCAAGGCCGTCATGCGGTATGCCAAAAAGGCCGGGTACATCGACAATATCTATGACTTTGAAGCTATCAAGCTCAAACGCCGCCCGGCCACGCCGGACGAGCTGAAACGGGTCAACAACAAATTCTTGAATCGGCAGGAGTTGAAAGACTGTTTGGAACAACTGCGCGTCCTCAATCCACGCGTGGCACTGGCTATGGAATTTATCAGCCTTACCGGGCTTCGTTGTGGTGAAATGCTGGCCTTGCGCTGGCAGGACATAGATTTCAAAAAGAAACTGCTCAACGTCAACGGGACTATCGTCAAGAGCCGTTGCAATGGGGATGAAGTACAGCGCGGCACGCCAAAAAATATTTATTCCTATCGTGATGTGGACTTGAATCAGCGGTCGCTGGCTATTCTCCGTTGGTTCAAGGCCGACAACAAGAAAATGGAGTTATGGGGACGTAAAGGGAATTGCATCAGCCGTTCCTACCATGACAAGGGCTACGTCTTCACGACACGTTCTGGCGCGCCGTACAACATCCAATTCATCAACCGCCAGTTGCGTAAACTCCATATTCCGGGCAAAAAAATAAGCACGCACATCTTCCGGCATACCCACATCAGTATGCTGGCAGAGATGAACGTGCCGTTAAAGGCAATCATGCAACGGGTCGGCCATAACGACCCCAACACGACGTTACAGATTTATACACACGTCACGGAGAACATGAAGGCCGAAACGCGTGCCAAACTCGAACGAATCAGTATTTGATTCTGGCCCAAAATAGTGAGCAGTAAGTGAGCAAAAAAAGTGCAGAAAAAGTGCAGAAAAAGTGCAGAAAGGGTGCAAAAAAAGAGCAATGGGAAACATTCTTTCGTTATCAAAATCGCCCACAATCCGCATGATTAAGCGATTAGAAACGTTCAGAAATATTTCTCATTGCTCCCCTAAAGCAGTGGCGGAAAGGGTGGGATTCGAACCCACGGTGCGTTGCCGCATCACTAGTTTTCAAGACTAGCTCCTTAAACCACTCGGACACCTTTCCATAACGAAACTATTATAGCAGAGTTTTCACAACTCCGTCAAGGACGGCACAGGGACTTGCTAATTGACTTTTATATGGTATATAATTAAGTGTATCTTTATGTCTAAATCTTTTGTTTATAGAAAAGGGGCAGTGATAATGTATCACATAAGTGTTTTGACAGGACGTCAGGATGAAGATGATTTTGGAGAGAGACTGCGCGATGTAGCGCGCGTTGAATATTGTCCTCCCGGAGATGAAGAAGAATTGGCCGACAGGCTCGAAGATGCAGATGTCATCATCTGTAAGTCCGAACCGATTACGGCATCCCTTCTGGAAGAATTGGACGATCTGAAATTGATCGTCGTCTTATCGACGCGGTCGGATAATGTCGACTTGGCGGCTGCCCGGGAAAAGGGTGTCATGGTCATCAACAATACGTCGTACTGTGTCGACGATATTGCCGACCATACGTGTGCCATGATCCTGGCCCTCATCCGCCAGCTGCCGGAGTACCAGAGCGATATCCGCACCAACAGCCGTTGGGAATACGGGTCCGTTCCCTGGCCTATCCACCGTGTCAGCAGCAATCTCATCGGCCTCGTCGGGTTTGGCCATGTCGGTCGTGCCGTCGCCGCCCGTCTCCAGGCTTTTGGATGCAAGATCCAGGCTTATGATCCGTTTGTCAGCGAAAAGGTCATGATGGAACGCAGCGTCCGTCCCGTCGACTTCGACAAACTTCTCCAGACCAGCGACGTCGTATCACTTCACATGCCGCTCAACGAAACGACACGCTACATATTCCAGGACGAACAGTTCGAGGAAATGAAGGAAGGCTCCATGTTCGTCAACTGCTGCCGCGGCGGCCTGGCGGACGAAGCGGCTCTTTATCATGCTGTCGACGACGGCCATATCCGCAGTGCCGCCCTCGACGTATTGTCCATGGAACATCCGAGCCCGATGCTGCTCAAGATGATCGCCCGGCCGGAATTCCTGCTCACGCCCAGCGTCTGCTTCCATTCCGTCGAAGCCGACAAGGCCGTCCGCGATGATGCCGAACGGTACATCCGCCTGTTCCTGGCTGGCCATTACGATGAGCTGCCCGTTGTGACCTTGCGGGACAACGAAGAATCTTAACGAGAGGGGCTGTACAATTTGCGTATATGGAAACTGGCCTGCCTGGCCATCCTGTGCTGCTTCCTGCTGGTCGGCTGCACGCCGACGCAGAGCGGCGATACGGCCAAGGCCGACAAGGCACCGCAGGCGCAGGTGGAAATGGCCGTGCCCAAGCAGGGTATCCCGGTCCTGATGTATCACATGATAGGCGATGTCCCCGATAACGATGCGGTCCTCTTGGAATCGCACTTCCGGGAACAGATGAAGTTCCTGAAGGATAATGACTTCCATCCCATTACCCTGGACCAGCTCTATGACTATATGGTGCATAACAAGCCCGTACCAGTCCGGCCGGTCGTCCTCACTTTTGACGACGGCTATCCCGATACGTACAGCATCGTCATGCCTGTTTTGAAGGAATACGGCTTTGCCGGGACGGTCTTCGTGCCGACGTATGACACGGACCAGGGAACGCGCCTGAACTGGCAGCAGGTCAAGGAAATGCAGGCTGCCGGCCTGACCATTGCCTCCCACAGTTATCACCATGAACGGGCGACGGAAATGACAGGGCGCACCTTTGCGGATGAAATCAAGAAGAGCCAGGCTAAACTCAAGGAACAGCTGGACATTACCAACGAATATTTCTGCTATCCCTATGGCGGCTATACGAAAAGCGCCGGCGACGCGTTGAAGGCAGCCGGTATCAAACTGGCCTTTACCATGGATCCGGGCTGGGCCAAATACGGGGACAACCCCTATGCGGTCAAGCGCATCTGGATCGGCAATGCCGTCGATATAGAAAACTTCAAGCAGCGCGTCACGACACCGCAGTATGAAGAACGCTAACTTTATTATTTTCGAGGTTACTTATGAGGAAACACGTAAAAGAAATCGGTAAGTTTTTTGTCTTTGTCGCCATTTTCTTTGCCTTGACATCGCCGTTTGTCGTCCTCTTCGGCCCCTTCGACAACCTGAAGCGCACCGTCATCGGGGCTATCCTGAAGAGCCGTCATCCCCAGTACATCACCTGGCTTTTTTCGCAGGAAGAAATCGACGAAATCCTGGGCGGCATCAGCTCGACGCCGAAGCAGGAACTGTTCAAGTTCAAAGCCCGGACGGACTCGACACTTACCCTGAAGAATATTGATTCCAGCCGTTTCAAGGGATTCCTCCTGGAAATCCCGGACCCGCACCGCGTACAGGTCGCGACGGCTGAAAATATGGATGAAAAAGGCGACACGACCAGCGGTATTGCCGAACGCGTCGGCGCCGTAGCGGCCATCAATGCCGGCGGCTTCTATGATGCCAACGGGACCGGTACGGGCCGCCAGCCTTACGGTTTCATCCTCCACGATGGCAAATATCTCCTCGGCCAGGATGCGTCCGATGAGGAAGAAAATGAATTCGTCGGCTTCACCAAGGACGGCAACCTCATCGTCGGCAACTACTCCAAGGCCGAACTGAAAGAAAAGGACGTCGTCGAAGGCATTTCCTTCGGGCCGGCCCTCATCGTCAACGGTGAAAAGATGATCACCCACGGCGACGGCGGCTGGGGCGTCGGTCCCCGCACGGCCATCGGCCAGCGCAAAGACGGCACGGTCCTCTTCCTGGTCATCGACGGCCGCCAGCCTGGCTATTCCGTCGGGGCGACACTGCGCGACATCCAGAACATCATGTATGAAGAAGGCGCCGTCATTGCGGCCAACCTGGATGGCGGGTCGAGCTCGACGCTGTATTATAATGGCAAAGTCATCAACAAACCGGCGGACCTCTTAGGTGAACGCATGATTCCGACGGCGTTCGTCGTCAAGTAGGAGGCAGGCTATGAAATTACGAAAGTTCATTGCAGTCTTTCTGGCCGGCATCGCCGTCCAGGCTGCTATTTATCTCTACCTGGACCAGGTCTTGTTCGCGCCGACGTCGGATTTCCAGATCGGCGGCACGAACCAGCAGGAAGCCATGGGCGAAGGGACAGAACCGAACGGCCGCAGCTTCTATTCCTATGACAAGCGCTTCATGGCGACCATCGTCGACGACAGGGTCACCATTTACGAAGCCGGCAAGAAGAACGATCCCCAGCGCATCAATCTCCACGGCCGCAAGGTCTCCTTCTTTGAATGGCTGCCCGACCGCAACCTGGCTATCTTCGCCACCTATGGCCGCGACAGGAAGACCGGCAAGTACGGCGTCTACATCGCCCAGTACAACCCGATTTATCCGGACCGCGAACTCGATACGCCTATCGAAGATGCCCCGGTCGACAGTAAGATCACCGATGTCGCCTATTCGACGGCGACCAATGTCGTCTACATGAAGCTCCAGGTCGGCGACAATAAATACCGCATCTACCGGACCGACGCCAACTACGACACGCGCCGCATCCACGTCCAGGCAGAAAACATCGGCCGCATCGCCGTATTCTACGATTCGGATACGTTCTTCTACGACAACCTGCGGACCGGCGTCGTCTACATGTTCGACGGGGCGACCAGCAGCTGGCGTGAAATCTCGCCGAGCGGCAATTTCCGTCTCATCGGTATCGATGGACAGGAAATCTACATCGCCGAAATGAACCACGACGACAAGGTCGTAGCCGCCTACCGCGGCCGCCTGCGGGTCGGCTTCAAGAAGATAGCGACGTACAAGACGCCGGAAGACTTCAATAAGATTACCCTTAACAGTATGCACGAAGCATCGGAAAAATCCGATAAAATGGAAAAGAAGTAGGTGATTGTCATGGCAAAACATAAGATTCCCAAGAATCGCTCTATCGAAGACATGTTCCAGGGCGTCGAAGAAGAATCGACCTTTGAAACGACGGGCTGGGAAGACGACGAAGTGAGCGTCCGCCGGCCGCAGGCCAAAAAGACGGCTAAGAAGCAGACCGCCTCGGACTTCCGCCGCCAGTTCTTCACGGACGACCTCCAGGAAAAAGTCGGCTCTATCCTCCTCGATATCAAGATGGCTTACTTCAAGGACGGCGTCGGCGACATCTCCCTGGAAGTCGTCAAGGACGGCCGCAACGTCGTCATCAAGACGGCACCGAAGACGAGCAAAAAACTGAGAAAATGAAACAGGCAGACCTGGAAAAGCATTTCCGCTGTGGTCCCGTCGAGGCGGCCTATGAGAACTCGAAATGGTTTTCCGGCTTCATGAAGGTCCTCTTCCTCATGGTGGCCATCTACTTCTTCTGGCTCATGACGGGGGAAGCGCACCTGGTTGAACACCTCGACAACTGGGCCGTCCTGGCCTTTTGCCTGTGGCGCATCCATCGCCAGGACGACGTCATGTGCTACGTCACCCGGAAGGGCCTCATCGTCCGCCGCCAGTTCCGGTCGCTCCATGAATTCTACGACGACCAGTTCCATGAGGAGCGGAGCCTCATCTTCCTCCCGTATAAGGACATCTTCGTCATCAGCGACAACTGGCAGGAAATCCAGCTGGGCGAAGCCGAAGAAGGCGGCCTGGCCGTCCTGCCCGTGCACCTGCAGTTCCTGTCCAAGCGCAACAAACAGCGCATCATCGACCGCATCAAGCAGGCCCATGAAACGGACGATGACGAAAGCGCCCATTGACAGGACCTGTCCTATGTGCGATATGCATGAATCGGCATGGAGACATGCCGATTTTTTATACCCAAAAGCCTTTATCTTTTTAACGAAATAAAGTAAAATAGGGCATGTACACAACGGTACGCCTAGATGATCTCAAGGGGAGAGCGATAATCATGGAATGGAAAAAATACGCAGCTGCCGGTATGGCGGCAATTCTGACAGCAACTTTCGTCGCCGGCTGCGGCGGGGACAAACAGGCCGACAAGGGGACGGCTGCCAAGAGGGATAAGATTGTCATCGGCCTCGATGACAACTTCCCGCCTTTTGGGTTCCATGATGAAAGCGGCGAGCTCGTCGGCTTTGACATCGACATGGCCAAGGAAGCCTCCAAGCGCCTGGGCAATTCAAGCCCATCGATTGGGACAGCAAGGAAACGGAACTGAAGAGCAAAAAAATCGATGCCATCTGGAACGGCCTGTCCATCACGCCGGAACGGGAACAGAACATCCTCTTCTCCCGGCCCTATGAAAACGGCCCGCAGATCCTGTTGGTCAAGAACGACTCGCCCATCCAGGGCAAGGCCGACCTGGCCGGCAAAATCGTCGGCACCCAGCAGGGCAGCACCGGCCTGGAAGCCATCGAAGCCGAACCGGAACTGCGCGATTCCTTTAAGGAACTGAAACAGTATTCGGACAACGTCACGTCCTTCATGGACCTGGAAGTCGGCCGCATCGATGCCGTCGTCGTCGCCCAGACGACAGCGGCGTACTTCATCAAGAAGAACAACGCGCCGTTCCGCATCATCGACGTCGGCTATCCCGACATCCCCAGCGGTGTCGGCATGCGCAAGGACGATACGGCACTGAAGGCCCAGCTCGACAAGGTCCTGGAAGACATGCACAACGACGGCACGTCGAAGAAGATTTCTGAAAAATGGTTTGGCATCGACGTCACGATGTAAGGAGGAATTCACATGAATTGGAAAAAAGCACTGGCTGCGGGTACACTGGCCGTAGCAGCCGTTACCATGGTCGCCGGCTGCGGCGGCAATGCAAATAAACAGGCAGAACAGAAACTGCCCGATAAGATCGTCATCGGCCTGGATGACAACTTCCCGCCCATGGGCTTCCGCGATGACAGCGGTCAGCTCGTCGGCTTCGACATCGACCTGGCACAGGAAGCGTCCAAGCGCCTGGGCATCCCCGTCGAATTCAAGCCCATCGACTGGGACAGCAAGGAAGCAGCCCTCAAGAGCAAACAGGTCGACATGCTCTGGAACGGCCTGACCATCACCGATGAACGGTCCCAGCAGATCGCCTTCTCCAAGCCCTATATGAACAACGCCCAGCTCCTCGTCGTCCGCGCCGATTCGCCCATCAATGACCGGGCCGGCCTGGCAGGGAAGGTCATCGGCACCCAGGAAGGGAGCAGCTCCATCGACGCCCTGGAAAAGAACGCCGAATTCAAGGATTCCCTGGCAGAAGTCAAGAAATACGGCGACTTCGTCAACGCCTTCATGGACCTGGAAATCGGCCGTACTGACGGCATCCTCGTCGACAGCGTCGTCGGCCGTTACTACATGGCCAAGAAACCGGGCAAGTTCAAAGTCATCGACGACAAGATGGGCGACGAAAAATTCGGCGTCGGCATGCGCAAGGAAGATACGCTCTTGCAGGATAAACTCAACGACGTCTTGAAACAAATGAGTGAAGATGGTACAATGACTAAGTTGTCCCAGAAGTGGTTTAACGAAGATATTACCATTAAAGTACAGTAAGCGAAGCGGGATGTAACGACGATTCGTAGGGGCCGCCCAAAAGGGCGGCCCGCCTTGCGTATATACGTATCCTATGCTGTATATGTGTCAATCCGCCCACCGTAGGGGCTCGCACGTGGCGAGCCCGTCACAGGATTTGGGGGATGTCCCACTTCTATATATGTGTCAATTCCAAAAAAGGAGCCAACATGGATTATTTATTTCACATCGTGCCTGTCGTTGCCGTAGGCCTGCAGATTACCCTGAAAATTTTCATCATCACCATCGTCCTGAGCCTGCCCTTGGGCATCCTCATGGCTATCGGCCGTATTTCCAAGATCGCCATCCTGCGTAAGGCCATGTACGCCTATATCTACGTCATGCGCGGCACGCCGCTCATGCTGCAGATCCTCTTCATCTACTACGGCCTGCCCTTCATCATCGACGGCCTGAAACTGCCGGCCTTCCCGGCGGCCATCATCGCCTTCGTCCTCAACTATGCCGCCTACTTTGCCGAAATCTTCCGCGGCGGCATCCAGTCCATCGACCGCGGCCAGTATGAAGGGGCGAAAGTCCTGGGCATGACCTACGTCCAGACCATGCGCCGCATCATCCTGCCCCAGGTCATCAAGCGCGTCCTGCCGCCGGTCTCGAACGAAACGATCAACCTCCTCAAGGATACGTCCCTGGTCTACATCCTGGCCATGAACGACATCCTGCGCATTACGCGCTCCATCGTACAGCGCGACTTCGACACGACGGCCTTCCTGGTCGCTGCCGTCTTCTACCTGTTCTTTACCTTTATCCTGACCAAGGTCTTTGGTTATCTGGAAAAACGCTATGCCGTTTACGATGAATAAGGAGGATTATCATGAGTTTTATTGAAATGGACCATATCCGCAAGAGCTTCGGCAGTCTCGAAGTCTTGAAAGACGTCACCCTCCACGTTGAAACGGGGGAAGTCATTTCCATTATCGGCCCGTCTGGCAGCGGCAAGAGTACCTTCCTGCGCTGTCTCTGTCAGCTGGAAACGATCAACAGCGGCTCCATCGTCGTCGACGGCCAGACCATGGTCAGCACGCCCGAAGGGAGCAGCCGTGCCGTCTACGCCCCGGCAGCCGACGTCCGGACCATCTGCCGCCGCATGGGCATGTGCTTCCAGCACTTCAACCTCTTCCCGCACATGACCGTCCTGGACAACATCCTGGAAGCGCCGCGCATCGTCAAGAAGATGAAGACCGAAGAAATCATGCCCAAAGCCGAAGAACTCCTGAAAAAAGTCGGCCTCTGGGATAAACGCGATGCCTATCCGTCGCGCCTCTCCGGCGGCCAGCAGCAGCGTGTGGCCATCGCCCGCGCCCTGGCCATGGACCCGGACATCATGCTCTTCGACGAACCGACGAGCGCCCTGGACCCGGAACTGACCGGCGAGGTGCTCAAGGTCATCCGCTCCCTGGCGGAACAGAACACCACAATGATCATCGTCACCCATGAGATGGCGTTCGCGCGGGACGTGGCCGATCAGGTGATCTTCATGGATCATGGAGAAGTACTGGAAGTGACGGAAAAAGAGAAATTCTTTGAAAATCCGGCATCGGAACCGGCGAAAGAACAGATACAGTATATGTAATAAAAAACGTCCGATTATCACATTTTACTCCGTGATAACCGGACGATTTTTTTATTTCTATATTTTTATTTCAGCATCTCTCTGAGCAGTTCATTAACCATACCCGGATTTGCTTTTCCTTTCATTGCCTTCATGATCTGTCCAACCAGTGCGCCAAGTGCTTTTTCTTTTCCACCCTTGAAATCTTCCACTGCCTTTGGATTCTTTGCAATCACTTCTTCCGCAAGTGTGCGGAGTGCACCTTCATCGTTGACGGTCTTCAGTCCGTGATCCTCTACATATTTTTCCGGATCCACATCCTCTGCAAATTCCTTTTCAAATACCTCTTTTGCTACAGAACTGTTGATGGTTCCCG
>OKSB01004313.1_pt1 | contig 10301 bp, 7 predicted proteins | sample 1601171 | NCBI WGS metagenome assembly OKSB01 (sample SAMEA3541496, study PRJEB24748) | human gut metagenome | biome: human gut; feature: human-associated habitat; material: faeces | place: China | collected 2012 | reverse complement strand
GCACTGGTGACCATGCAGCCGGAGGGTAAGGGCTTTACCATGAGCTTCTCCGTGACCAATGATCAGGCGAAGAGACTTTCTGTGGGAGATAAGGCAGACCTGGTGAACTCCTGGAGATACAGTGATATGGATATTACCCTGGCCAGCATCAAGCCGGATACCACAGATCCCGGACAGAAGAAGCTGCTGACCTTTGATATCACCGGAGATGAAGTGACACCCGGACAGTCCTTAAATGTATCCGTAGGACAGAAGAGTGCCAATTACGATCTGATCGTACCCAACAGTGCCATCCGTGAGGACAGTAACGGTAAGTTTATCCTGATCGTGGAATCCAAGAGCAGCCCCTTAGGTAACCGTTATGTGGCGACCCGTGTGGATGTGGAGGTACTGGCAAGTGATGACACCCAGTCCGCAGTGAGCGGAGCTTTATATGGCTATGAATTTGTCATTACGACATCTACCCAGCCGGTAGAGGCAGGAAAGCTGGTCAGACTGGCAAATAATTCATAAAAGGTCTTTCAGACGGAAAATAATTTAACAGGAAGGAAGAAACAGATCAGATGTTTCGGATTCGAATACAGAATAAAAAGAAATGCATATGGTACTGCAGTGCAGTAGTATCCTTTCTTCTGTTCCTGCTTTTGCTGGGATGGACCAACCATCTGGCAAATACCCAGGATGCCCAGCAGATGGCCGGACGCTGGAGTGAAAAAAAGGATGTGGCACAGATCAGCTGCTTTTTCTCCTCCAAAGCGGAAGTGACGGAGGATACCATTCAAAGCTTTGAATATTCACTGAAAAATGTGCTGCAGGAGGCCTCTATTACAGAGACCTCCGAGAATCCAGGTGCCAGACTCTGGGTGGATGCCTATAGCGCAGACGGTAAGATCACCCTGGTGAACGGAAGGAATACACTGGATGCCAATGCGATTGGGATCGGAGGGGATTTTTTCCTGTTCCATCCGTTAAAGCTGATCACCGGCTCCTATTTTTCCGGTAATGATCTGATGCAGGACTATTGTATCATCGATCAGGATGCGGCCTGGCAGCTGTTCGGCTCTAATGATGTGGTGGGCATGACAGTATATATCGGCAATGTACCCCATATCGTCACCGGTGTGGTGCAGCGCCCGGACAGCAGAATGGATAAAGCGGCGGGACTGAATTCCACGGTGGTCTATGTGTCTTATGAGACACTGTCTGCTTATGGTACGAATAACGGGATCAATCATTACGAGATCGTGATGCCGAACCCTGTGGATGAGTTCGCCTACGGCAAAGTAAAAGAAGGGATCGGTATAGACGAGAAAAACGTCGAGATCGTGGAAAACAGCAGACGTTATTCCCTGCCCAACCGGATCAAAACAATCCTTGCCTTCGGAACGCGTTCCATGAACGGAAAAGCCATCATCTACCCCTACTGGGAGAATCTGGCGAGAGGCTATGAAGACATTATTGCATTGCTTACGGTAGTTATGCTGCTTCTGTCATTATATCCGGTAGTGACCGTTATCTGGTGCTTTGTACACTGGTGGCGTCATAAGGGCTGGACTTTGAAGGATGTATGGCATACCGGTAAGGATCAGGCAGAGCGGGCTGTGGAACGCCGCAGGGAGAAAAAGCACTCCCACAAGGAGAGGGATGTCCTGGAGGAACTGGAACGGGAGCTGGAGGAAGACCCTTATGCTGACAGTGAATTCTCCTGGCTGACGGATGAGCCGGCGGTGGGAGCAGAGACAAAAGAGGAACAGCAGTCGTAAAACAACAGACACAGACAAGAAAAGGAGAGGGAGAATGAAAAAGAAAGGGAAAAAACGGATCAGTATCGCGTTGACCGTGGCAATGATCGCAGGTCTGACTGCCTGTGGAAAGGGTAACGGCGGGAACGGAAACAGTGGCAGCAGTGCGGCCGATTCCAGCCTTGCAAAACAGTATGTATTTAAGGAACAGGCGCTGGATCTCAATATGGATTCAGACAATATGAATATTGATCTGCTGACCAAAAAGGGAGATACGATTTACCTTCTGTTTGAGACCTATGACTATTCCGAGAACGGCAGTCAGAGTAAGCTGCATCTTGCTACAATGAAGCAGGACGGTACCGTCATCGACACCGTAGAACTGCCTATGTGGAAGGAAGGAGAGGCTCCGGCGACTCCGGCACCTGCACAGGACGGTGAGGATCCTGTAGATACACCTGCGGATGGAGCGGACGGAAGTGAAGCAATGCCGCTTACAGAGCAGGAGACCAGCACACAGGATATTACGGCAGCGGATATGCATGTGGTAGATGCACCGGCAGGGAACAGCAGTTATACATACACATCGCTTAACAATTGTACGGTCGGTTCGGATGGGAATGTTTACGGAATACGCAATTACTATAGTGAGACATATTCCGAAGACGATTACAGCAGTACGAATGATTATGCCTTGATCTGCTGGAGCGCAGATGGGACCATCGTATGGGAAGCTGATCTGAATGATATGAATACAGAAGAAAGCTATTCCTGGGTATATAGTATCATCCCCAATGAGGATGGAACCCTGACACTGCTGTTAAGCGGTGATAAAATAGAGAAATGCACTGTGACGCAAGAGGGTATCACAGACCGGAAGGATCTGCCGGAGGCAGTCGCAACACTTTTCAACAATGCAAGCTCGAATATCATTACGCCGGATGGCAAGGTGCAGATCATCTATTATGATGAGAGCAATTACACGGATATGTATATCGCAACCTATGATCCTGCAACAGATGCGGTATCAGAAGGAATAAAGTTTTCCTCGACACTGACCAACGGCGGTTATTATAATATGGTGCCCGGAGACGGTGACATCCTGTACTATGCCGATAGTAACGGCCTGTTCAGTTATAATGTGCAGACACAGGAATCGAAGCAGATCATGAGTTATATCAATTCGGATCTGGCTGCCGGCAGCCTGAACAATTTCCTGGTACTGGACGAGGAACAGTTCCTGGGCTTTTACTATGATAACACCGAAGGTAAAATGTGCGGAGGTCTGTTCACCCACGTGAAGCCGGAGGATATCAAGGACCGGATCGTCCTTACACTGGCCGGTAACTATATCGACTATGATCTGAAGAGAAAAGTAGTAGAGTATAATAAGTCCGGTGACACTTACCGTATTGTAGTCAAGGAATACAATACCTACAATACTTCAGAGGATTATACTCTCGGTGTGAAGCAGTTAAATAATGATATCATCTCCGGAGGAATGCCGGATATTCTGGTCGTGGACAGCAATATGTCAATGGACAGCTATATTGCCAAGGGACTGGTGGCAAATGTGGATGATCTCATTGCGGGGGATGAGGAATTATCGAAAAACGACTATCTGCAGAATGTCTGGGATGCGTACCGTGTGGACGGTAAACTGTACTATGTGATTCCTTCCTTCTATATCTCTACTATGGTAGGAAAAGAATCTATTTTCGGTGACCGCACCTCCATTACTATGGAAGAGCTGCAGACGATCCGGGATTCCATGCCGGAAGGAACCGCACTCTTCAGTGATATTACCAGAGACAGCTTCCTGTATACCATGATGAACTATTGCGGCAGTGATTTCGTGGATGTATCCACAGGAAAATGTGCATTTGATACGGATAATTTCGTGGCAATGCTGGCCTATGCAGGCGAGCTGCCGGTAGAATATGGAGAGGATTACTGGGGAGAGGATTACTGGAATAATTATGAATCCCAGTACCGCGAGGACAGAACCCTGCTGGATACCATTTCCATCAGCAACATCCGTGACCTGAACGGTACGATCAACGGTGTCTTCGGTGAGGATATCTCCTTTGTAGGCTTCCCGACCGATGGAGATATGGGATCTGTATTATGGGCAGGTAACTGGATGTATGCCCTGTCTGCAAAATCCAAGAATCTGGATGGTGCATGGGAATTCCTGCGCTACTATCTGACACAGGAATATCAGGATAAGATACAGGAACAGGAATACAATCTTCCGGTACTTCGCAGCACCTTTGAGAAGAATGTGCAGGATGCTACGAAGAAGCCGTACTATATGGATGAGAACGGCAACAAAGTGGAATACGATGAGACCTATTACATCAACGGTGAGGAAATACTGCTGCCGCAGCTGACACAGGAGCAGGTGGACAGGATCGTAAGCTTTGTGGAAAGCGTGAACAAGAGAGGATACTATAATGAGGCAATCTCCAATATCATTTCGGAAGAAGCCGGTGCATACTTCTCAGGACAGAAGAGTGCGAGGGATGTGGCAAGTGTCATTCAGAGCCGTGTACAGGTCTATGTAAACGAGAACAGATAAACGGAAGATAGCACTGCGTAGAGCAGAATAGTAAAAGATGGCGGTCTGTTGAAAAACAGGCCGCCATTTATAGCATGGCGCCTTAGCCAAGGCGGATGGGAATGCCCTGCTTTTTCAGATGTGTCGTCAGGGTAAGCTCCTGTCCGTGATCCCTTAACCACTGCTTATAGATCCGGTAATCCGGCATGATGTGCTCGACCATGTTCCAGAAGTCCTTCGAATGGTTCATATGAGTCAGGTGGCAGAGCTCGTGGACTACCACATAATCCAGAGGACCGGCGGGACCGTAGATCAGGCGGTAATTGAAGGATAAAGTTCCTCTCGAGGAACAGCTTCCCCAGCGGGTCTTCTGGTCACGGATGGTGATAGAAGTGTAGTGCCCACCGGTGAACCTGTGGTAGTATTCCACACGGTTCGTAAACACTTCTCTGGCAGCATTCCGATATCGGTTTTCCAAAGCCTGCAACCTGCGGAGCTCCGCAACGGTCAGCGGCTGATTGTCATATAGATTCATGAGAGTGCCTTTCACATACAGGGATGTTGATCCTCTGAGTATCGTTGTAAGTTTGAACAGATTAAATATACTGCGTATGGCTTGAAAAGTAAACGCAGAAATTGTAGAATATTGCGTAACGGCTCGCAGACGAAACGTCTGTTTCGGAAACAGGACGGTCACAAAGCGGTGCAGGCGCATACATGTGACTTTGGGAATGACAAGGTGGAACCGTTACAGGAAAGGAAAACAGTAAATTCTATGGGTAAATGTATTTTGATCGGCGCAGGAGATCTCACGATGGGAGAGCTGTCTGTGACGGAGGAAGATTATGTGATCGCAGTGGACGGCGGCTTAAGCTACTGTGGGCTCCTGAATGTGGAGCCGGATCTGATCATCGGAGATTTTGACTCGATGAGCGAACAGGAGAAGCTTGCTGTGGAACAGCTACAACAGACCGTTCCAGAGAAGATCTGCCGCCTGCCGGAGTGCAAGGATGACACAGACATGCTGGCAGCTATCAAGCGGGGGCTGGAGCTGGGCTATACCGATTTCCGTATTTATGCGGCCACCGGTGGGAGATTTGATCATACCCTGGCGAATATCCAGTGTCTGCTGTATCTCAAAAATCACGGCGCGGTGGGGTACCTGGTAGACGGTACGGGAATGGTGCTCGTACTGCAGAACGAAGCCGTGCATTTCCGGAAGGAGCTGGAGGGCACCATGTCGCTGTTTGCCCTGACGAAGGAGGCAAAAGGCGTGAATATCCGCGGCATGAAGTATTCTTTGGAAAATGCTGTGATCACCAACGATTTCCCCATCGGGATCAGCAATGAATTCCTGGGAGAGGAAGCAGAGGTGTCCGTGGAGGACGGTGAACTTGTATGCATGATCCGGTACTATGAGGATGAGGTATAACCATGGCAGCCGGAAATGTACGCTTCGAAGATGATCAAGGAGGTGGCACCGAATGTCCGCCTCCTTGGTGTTTTTACGAAAAAAATCTTTAGAAAATCTTTTGTTTTTTCTGTAGGTGAAATTAGAAATTATAACTTAGAATCAGAAACAGACAGGGGAGAGGATCCCCTTGCCGCATGCGGCAGAATGAGAGGGAGTCATGGAGAACAATAAATATCATATTCTCATCGTGGAGGATGATAAGGAAATCCGGGATGGTGTGGAGATTTACCTGAAAAATCAGGGGTATCAGGTATGGAAAGCTGCCAACGGTAAGGAAGGACTGGAGATCGTAACACGGGAAGAGATTCATCTGGCTATCCTGGATATTATGATGCCGGTGATGGACGGTGTGACGATGTTAATGAAGCTGCGGGAGCAGAATCACGAGTTCCCGGTGATCATGCTGTCCGCCAAGTCCGAGGAAGTGGATAAGATCATGGGATTAAATATGGGAGCGGATGACTATGTGACCAAACCCTTTACACCGTTGGAGCTGTTGGCGAGGGTAAATTCCCATCTGCGCAGATATTCCAAATATCTGACGGCAGTCAGTGGGGAAGAACAGGAAAAATCCCATGTGTATACCATCGGTGGACTGGAACTGAACGAAGAAACCGTGGAAGTGACGGTGGACGGAGAAGCAGTGAAGCTGACTCCTATGGAATTCAAGATCGTACAGCTTTTGATCAAGAATCCGGGCAGAGTATTTTCCGCAGATGAGATCTATGAGCGTATCTGGAACGAGAAAGCGGTCAACACCGATACCATTATGGTACATGTGCGGAACATCCGTGAAAAAATCGAGATCGATCCGCGAAATCCCAAATATCTCAAAGTAGTATGGGGTGTAGGATATAAGATCGACAAACAATAAATACGGCTGTGGAAAACAAAGCGTTTCGGCAGGCAGAGGGAAATGGCCGGAGAGGTGTAAGAATGGAACAGGTAACAGAGGCTGTGAAAGCGGAGACAACAGAAAACAGGGAAAACCGAGGAAACAGAAAGCCTGCAGTCAAATGGCTGATCGTCGGACTGATTGTCAGTCTGGCAGCTTCCGGCATTTTTACCGCCTGCTACGGAATCTTCGAGCGCAGGGCGGAGAGCAGGAGAAATGAACAATACATTGCGGATCCGCTGGAGACGTCGAATACGATTACTTATCTGTATCAGAACTGCTATCTGCTCTACCGTGATCTGTACAACAAAGAACACCAGACTTCCTTAAGCTATGGAGAATTATATATGCAGTCCACGGATGGGAATGAATGGCTCAATGATGACCAGAAGCGGGCAGAAATGGCGGACGGAGATACGGAGGACCTCACCATACCGGAAGGAGAAGATCCCGAAGACTATGTAGCCCAGGGAAGCTTTGCAGTACAGACCAGGGAATACCTGGAAGAGCACTTCAATACCCTGGAAAACTCCTTTGGTCAGTTGAATAATTTGTATGATTATAGGATCCGGGATACGCAGACCGGAGAGATCCTAAGTAATCTGGCGGATACGGATATCGTGGCGGAGGAACAGAGCTTTTATCTGACTTTTGTATTTGATGCCTATGGAAATGATGCCACCTTAGGGAATACGGTGATTGGATCGGATACGACAGCCCTTCGCAAGACAGCGGCGGAAGTGATCCGTAACTGCGGTCTTACGCGAATGGTGGATGCCAATATGGGCAGCGAAATCTCTTCCGGTCATAATACCATGTTCCGGCTGGAAATGCCGAAAAATTGTGAGATCACCTTTTGCATCTCCAGACAGGCAGCACAAAGCCTGGGACAGAACGGACAATTTATTTATTATGATCAGGATATGAACAATGTCAGTGTTTACTTTTCCATGGGAGAGTATGCATCCTATTATCTGTCAGGATGTCAGCAGGTATTTCTGATCCTGGCACTGTTGATCTTCCTGCTGGCGCTTGTATTTCCGGGACTTGGAGAAGAGAGAGCTTGGGAGAAGGTGATGCTGCTGAAGCTGCCTGTCGAGGCGATCGTTGTGATCCTGACTATCATAGCAGGTATCGGAAGTGAACAGGTGGTAGGACTGGTATCCTGGGTAAGGAGCGGTCATGCGCTAAACACGGTTTTACAGGGAAACAGTGCGCAGATACAGATGTTGACCACAATACTGACCTATGCATTAAATGTTCTGGCAGTGGCAGCCTTGTTTTTCATTGCCTGGTGCTTGGGTGTGTCCCTGCGGGCAATGCGGGTCCAGGGAGCCGGAACGTATTTGAGACAACACAGCTTGTGCTATCTGTTAGTGCCTCTCTGGAAAAAACTATGGAGAGGAATGAAGAAGGGATTTTCCATTGGCAGGGATAAGGTGGTGGATGTCTATCATGATGCAGAGCATTTTGATGTGACGAAGGATGGCAAGAAGCTGATCCTGCGGATCGTATTGTGGAATGCCCTGATCCTGGTGATCGTATGCAGCCTTCCTCTGGGAGGAGTGACGATCGCAGTCATTTACTCTGTGGTACTGTATTTTGTACTGCGGCGCTATGTCAGCAAATTGCAGAAAAAGTACGGACTACTGTTAAAGGCTACCAATGAGATCGCTCAGGGTAATCTGAATGTGACCATAGAGGAAGATCTGGGCGTGTTTGAACCCTTTAAACCACAGATCTACCGGATCGAGGAAGGCTTCCGCAATGCGGTGGCGGAGGAAGTGAAGAGCCAGCGGATGAAATCGGAACTGATCACGAATGTATCCCACGATCTGAAGACACCACTGACAGCTATCATTACCTATGTAAAGCTGCTACAGGAGCCGGGAGTGACGGAGGAACAGCGGAAGGAGTACTTAGAGACGCTGGATCGTAAATCGCTGCGCCTGAAGGCACTGATCGAGGATCTGTTCGAAGTCAGCAAGGCAAATTCCCAGAATATCACGCTCGACATTCGTGATGTGGATATTGTAAGCATGGTGAAACAGGTCGAATTCGAGATGGAAGATAAGCTGGCGGATGCCGGACTGGATGTGCGGGTGAGCATGCCGGAGGAGAAGGTCATCGTGCCGTTGGACAGTCAGAAGACCTTCCGGATTTTTGAAAATCTGTTTGGCAATATTGCAAAATATGCTCTGCCCGGGACCAGAGTCTATGTCAGCGGTTTTACGGCAAAGGATGAGGTGACCATAATCTTAAAAAACATCACAGCGCAGGAATTATCCGTATCGGGAGAAGAACTGACCGAGCGATTTGTCAGAGGGGATGCTTCCCGTAACACGGAAGGAAGCGGACTGGGACTGGCAATTGCAAAAAGCTTTACAGAAATTCAAGGCGGAAAGTTCCGGATCGAACTGGACGGAGATTTATTCAAGGTGGTGCTGATCTGGAAAGTAAAGCCAGAGAGCGGGAACTACGACAATTCCGGGGACAAAGTGACGACCGGAGACAAAGAAAAACAACCACTACAATCATAAAAAGTATTACATTGCAATATTAAAATAGATCAATGAATCAAAGCCAAAACATCCACATTTGCGTAGAAATACGTTAAATGTGGATGTTTTCAATTACAAATGAGTGTGCTACAATAATGGAAACTTCAAGGAGATGTATTTCGTATCTGAAGAGTGAGCAGCTGTGCGGAATGCGCAAGTTGTATGAAGAGAAAAAGGAGCAGTAGACAATGGGAATGACAATGACACAGAAGATACTTGCACAGGCAGCGGGCCTTGCGCAGGTACAGGCAGGACAGCTGATCGAGGCACAGCTGGATCTGGTGCTGGGCAACGATATCACCAGTCCGGTGGCAATCAAGGAAATGGATAAAATGAAGGTACAGGGAGTGTTTGATAAGGATAAGATCGCACTGGTACCGGATCATTTTGTTCCCAATAAGGATATTAAATCTGCGGAGCACTGCAAATGTGTCCGTGAGTTTGCAAGACGCAATGAGATCACCAATTATTTCGAAGTAGGAGAGATGGGTATCGAACATGCACTGCTTCCCGAGAAAGGACTTACCGTAGCCGGAGATGTGATCATCGGTGCGGATTCCCATACCTGTACTTACGGTGCGCTGGGTGCATTTTCCACCGGTGTGGGAAGCACGGATATGGCAGCCGGTATGGCTACCGGCAAGGCATGGTTCAAAGTACCTGCGGCGATCAAATTCAATCTGACCGGCAAACCCGCAGAATGGGTCAGCGGTAAGGATGTGATCTTACATATCATCGGCATGATCGGTGTGGACGGTGCACTGTACAAGTCTATGGAATTTGTAGGAGACGGTATCGCCAATCTGTCCATGGATGACCGATTCACCATTGCCAACATGGCTATCGAAGCCGGCGGTAAGAACGGTATTTTCCCTGTGGATGAGAAGGCTATTGCTTACATGAAAGAGCATTCAAAACGCCCCTATAAGGTATTTGAAGCAGATCCGGATGCACAGTATGATGCAGAATATACTATTGATCTGAGCACCTTACGTCCCACTGTGGCCTTCCCGCATCTGCCGGAGAATACACATACCATTGATGAGATCCACGAGATGGAGCCCATCGC
>OKSB01004308.1_pt1 | contig 10309 bp, 7 predicted proteins | sample 1601171 | NCBI WGS metagenome assembly OKSB01 (sample SAMEA3541496, study PRJEB24748) | human gut metagenome | biome: human gut; feature: human-associated habitat; material: faeces | place: China | collected 2012 | reverse complement strand
AATAATTCCTTTTATAATGTCCCATGCGCTCGCCGCAGCCCGCGCACCGGTATTTATCATATTCCATGCGGGCATATCCGCCACCAATTACGGCTTCTATCGAGAAGCGGTCGCCCAGTACCCAGTGATAACCGTAAGTGATACCTCCGCCATACAGGTCGCCCCGGTAAATAATGTCTTCCATACCCGAAAAGAAAGGGATCTGGCCTACGTTGTAGTAAGCGTAATGTCCGTGCACTCCCAGGAAGTGTCCTTCGAACTTACGGCAAGGCCAGTAGCGTAATTCCGGTTGTATCAGGTAGAGATTCAGTTTCATATCATTGCCGAACTTCCAGGCATTGTAAGCCCCGTTCAGTGCCATTGTGAAATGACGGCTGATGCTGGTTTCCACTCCTGCGTTGGGTGTGGTAGTTCCCCACAATAGCAGGTCGGTGCGCAATGTCACGCGTTGGGCAAAGGCAGCGGTACTCATCAGACTGAGCAGCAGGAACAGCAAATAAAGTCGTTTCATGGCAATTCGGATTTATTGCACAGTTTAGATATGGGGGATGGAGTTCTCGATAAAACATTCACTCACGGGGAGTTCGGCTATGGAAATTTCCATCAGATAAAGGCGTGTCATCTGATTGACAATGCCCAGTTTGCGGGCTGTCGTCCCATAGCAGGAATAGAATTTTTCGTCACTGGGGCGATTGAAGTAAACGCCTTCTCCCAATGCTTCAAGAATGGAAAGGAGGTTGATTTGATGATATGCACAGGCAAGGCGGTAGGATTCGGGGTGATTATCCGGCTGATTTTCTATCAGTGTTATCAGGTGCTCTTTTGAGAGTCGTTGCAGCAGGTACGTAATTTCGGAAGGTGAAGGATTAAGGGAAGTACTCAACTGGTAATCCTTATACTGTATGTCGTGCAGTACTGCCAGGGCGAGTTTTGTTCTGAGTGTTAACATAGCGCTTGCTTTTTATGTAGATTATTGTCTGTTTTGTTTGGAATGTTCCGATTCCCGGTAGGAAACGGAACGGGCGCTATTGCAACCATAAATTAGGCGGATAATAATCATCCCTTCTAACTAAAAAGGAAGACAATTACCAATTTTACCTTCCTGTATTCCTCAATTTTATAATGAGATGCTCCATATTAAGATATGGGTAAGGGGAACTTTGTATTCAAACAAAAAAAGTGAAAGCTTTTTAATCAATACAAAGAGCTTTTCCACTGATATACCATATTATTACAGGAATATAATATTTATTGACATGACTTTTTGAGACAAAATCTAGCTTTCAGGATAAGAGAGATGTTTTTGTCGTGTCTGGTGTTGTAATTTAACTGATTTTTTACAGAAAACTGGGAAACTTCGATAAGTATTTCCTGCTTTCCTTGTTTATTTCAATTGGAAATTGTTCCTTTACCGCCGGAATCGTTCCGTTTCCTACCGGGAATCGGAACACCTGTATGACACTCATTTTTAGTGCTTTTTCTCTCTTTATTGTTCCTGTTTCCTTTTCCCTTTTCTTTCCTCTTCCATTCCTTTTCTGCCATCGGATTCACCAATGCTGCCATCTGCAAATTTACCACTGCCAGTTGTTCATCAGAGAACGATCTCAAATAAGTATGCGTAATTTCCTCTGAAGCATGGCTCAACCCTGCACTAATCTTAGATACGGGTATATCCTCATTATATGCCAATGTCGCCCACGTATGGCGTGCTACGTATGAAGTCAGTCTCACTTCCAATCCCAATCGCTCGGATAACCGATACAAATGTTTATTGTAAAGTCGCAAGGCACTCTCATATTGTTTCCTCTCCTCAGGTATACTTCCCGGTTGGCGTATAATCCTTAATAAATAGGGTGAACCCGAATCGTCACATAAATACCTTTCGATAATCTCCCACATCCACGGTTCAAGCGTAATCGTCAACATCCTCCCCGTCTTGCTACGGCGATAGCAAAGCACATTATCCTGAATATCCGTCTTCCGTAAATAAGCCAAATCAATAAAAGGAATCCCTCGTAGATAATAAGAAAGAATAAACAGATCCCGTGCCATCCCCAAACTTGGTGTATCCTCCAAATCAGCATCCGCCACCATACGAAGTTGTTCAATACTCAGCGCCCTTTTCCTCGTCTCTTCATATCCCATAAACACCTCACAAAAGAGCCGCTTAGCGTCTTTCAACTCTTTCTCCTTTTCTGCTTCTCGACAAATAGCTCGCAACGCTCGGAAATAGCACGCTGAAGTATTACGTGAACATCCCGAAGCCCACAAATAGTGTTCAAAGCCCAAGAAAAATCCTGCTGTCAATTCTTTAAAAGTAACAAACTCCATGTTAGCAAACCCTTCCAAACTATGCAGCATACTCCTGCAAGTATGCTCCGCCGAGAACTTAAACAACTTCCCCAAACCATCTGCATGGGATATAATACCCTCCTTTAATGTCTTCATTTTCATCACACTGTTCTTTTAATTAATAATTATTCCCTTCCAAACCTCACTTACCATCATTTGTTTTGGGTGAAAAAAGGAGATAAACATCAAAAGTAAGAACAGGAAATATGGCTACTTGTCATAAAAAACACATAAATGCTTGTATCTAATGTATATAAACAAAAAAGTAGCCATCTACATCAGATAACTACTTAATTTTTTGTGCTTCACTTAGAATTGTCTTTGTAGAGCTGCCACGCTGATTTTAAAACTTTATTTTGAGGCTTCAAGTATATCCTATGAATTATTCCATAAATTTCCTACACGTTTTTACGATAGTTTATACATAGAGAATGTGAGAAGTGAAGCTAGACTTCTTCTTTAAATTGACGAATGCAGAAAATGCTTTTATGGAGCAATTCGATTAACTAGATTTTTGATTGACGTTAATTTACTTTTTGATTATCAATTATCGCCCAATAATTAAATATTCATTTGCTTTAGTTCTACTTCTATTTAAGGCGTAAGAATATTCGCCAAGGTTTACAATGTATATATCTTTTAAAGGTTTGAATTCTGATAAAATATTTTTAATCTCTTCGATGGATGGATAACCCATATTGCGATAAGAAATTACTATTATAGAATTAATATGCTTAGATATTAACTCTTTCATATCATTACAAAAGTTTGTTTTACTTTCAAACTCCATAGATTGATTAATACAAATTTCTTTGTTGTTTTTTTCTAAAGAGATAAAATTCGCTAACTCATTGTAATTTGTTAATCCTTCTAAAAAATGATATCGAGAATGATATGAAAGATGTGAACCCTTTATGTTGAAATAAGGTGGATCAATATAAACTAAATCAGCTTTAATATCACAATTTAGCGCAGAAAAGTTAGTTATATTATTGATTTTATCATTATTGAATTGTATTTCTTTTAATTCATTAACGAATTGTTTAAAAAGTTCATGGAAACTTTTTTCCCATGTTGTTTTATTGCCAAAATTAGATATTGTATGATTGGTCCGTAAAGAAAGATTTTTTCTATGAAATAAGTTGAAAGGTCGTTTAATTAAACATGTTTGAAATAATACATAGTAGGCAGAAGCTTTTTCAAACTCGTTATTAAATTCTGAATCTATATTTTGTACAATGACATCGATTAAATGATTTTCTTCGTCTAGGAAATATATATTCCTATAATTGTTTTCTATTGTATCTTTATAAATAACCCCTTCTCGTTCATTCAAAAGATTTAAAATTTTATCATAATTAATGGAAGTTGTAGAGTTTCCTATAAGGGCTTTCCCAATATAGTAATTGAATTTAAAGATGTCATTATATGTGACATCTTTATTTTTAAGCTTTGCATAATATGAAAAAATCCCAGAACCTCCAAAAACATCTAATATAGAATTAAATTGATTGTTCTTTTCTTCAAATCCCTGCCATATTTTTTTTACTAATTTACGCTTAGAACCATAATATCTGGTGACAGGGAGTTTTCTTTCTATACACATATTTCGTTTATAATACACTTTAACCTATCGAATGAAGGCTCTGCAATACATGTTAATTTTTTACTTGAAGATGCAATAGGAAATGAAAACCAATATGGAATTGTAAAAACATCGTTACGTTTAATATTGTAATTAGGATGTTTTTTTTCCCCTTCTTCAATATAATATTTATATGTTTCACAATTTTCATCACTTAATGCTCCAATGATTAAGAATTCAAAATTGTTATGATTCGGCGATATTTCTTTTATTAATTCCTTACATTTTTTCTCATATTTGGAAATTTCTTCATTACGTAATTTCGTTTTTAATTCAACTACATATATTTTTCGAGTTGTTTTTATGATAAAATCAAATTCAGCTTCTTTATTGTTTGATTTGTATCCAACTTTGTAATTTGAAACGTATTGTAGTTTTAATTCTTTAAGGATTTCCTCAAAAAAATCTTCAAAATATTTATGTCTAAAGTAAAAACTAATTTCAGGTTTTAGTACATGAATCTTTTTTTTATTTTTAGTAGTGGGCTCTTCTTTTGAAAATTCATATATTTGAGTTGTTTCTTTGTGATTACTTATCCAATGTACCAGATTATAATGTGTTTCTGATGGTTTCTTATCTGTATGATAAATTCCTATTAAAGAAGATTCAGGGCAGCTCACATAAGGCAAATACAGTTCATAGCCTGCCAAATGCTTTAATTCATTGATTTTAAAGCTATCTTCAAAATACTTTTTGTATTTGTCTGGAATTTCAATATCTTCTATATATAGATTCTTTTTTAGATTTGATAGCAAATGGGTGAAGTCTTCTTCTTTTACTTTTTCATTGAATTCGTTTACTATTAGCGATTTAAAGTTGTTTCTTTGTTCTGGCAATCTGTATATATTGTTTTTTAAGAGGCCCCAATAATAATCTAATAAAAACTCATCTTTTATTAAAGATATAGGATTACTTTCATAAATAAAGCAGATATTACCTATGTTTATTCCAAGAATTTTATCTCCACTTTGTAGAATAAATATGTCTTTAGAAGACATATATTTATCTGTCAAGGTGTATTTTTCAAAAAAACTTTCATATATCCATATATCTGTACTTTCAATAGGTGTTTTGGTAAATGATTCCTTTAGGTAAGACAAATTAATAACTGGACATGTTAAGATTGAAAGTTGTTCTATATTTATGTGAGATTTATATAAATTATCATTATCGAAGCTAGTGAGTTTACTGAAATTTATATTTTCCCTCTTGTTGGTACATGTTATGAGTTTCGATACTAGTTGTGATTTTGACAATATTTTTATTATAATATCAGATATGTTATCATTTTCTGTTATAATATATCTATTAATTTTGTCTAGTAAAACAATTTTAGATTTTCCATATTTAGATAAATTTTCTGATGAGAATACTTCGTTAAAAAAGTATTCACTTAAGATTGAATATCCCCCAATTTTTAAACTTTGAAGAATATTATCAAGCTTTTCTTTTCTTTCTATTAGCTCATGTGTTAAATTATTATTGTGTCGTTCTTTTAGATCTTTATTGAACTTCAAGAATGAGTTTTTAAAATTTTCAATTTTTTCAGCCAAGGGCTTATTTATTGTACTAAAGTCTATTGTCGTAATAATTCCCCAGTTATTTTCTTTATCGATAGATAAGAAATCACTGATCGGCCTCGCCCTTAAAGACACTGCTCTTCAGCAGGATGGCCATCAGAATGCCCACCGCAATGCCGAGGAAATAGAGGCTGACCATCACCAGAGCCGCGTGCTCCGGGAAGAAGGCCGCCGCAAACAGGCTGTAGATGGGCAGCTTGGCCGAGCAGCTCATAAAGGGGGTGAGCAGGATGGTCATTTTGCGGTCGCGCTCCGAGGGCAGGGTGCGGCTGGCCATGACGCCGGGGACGGTGCAGCCGAAACCGATGAGCATTGGCACGATGCTGCGCCCCGAGAGGCCGATGCGGCGGAGAAGCTTATCCATCACGAATGCCACGCGGGCCATGTATCCGGTATCCTCCAGCAGAGAGAGGAAGAAGAACAGGGTCACGATGATGGGCAGGAAGCTCAACACACTGCCCACACCGGTGAAGATGCCGTCGATGACCAGCGAGTGGACGGCTGCGTTGACGTTCCACGCCGTGAGGGTGGAGTCCACCGCGGCGGTCAGGGCATCAATGCCCACTTCCAGCAGGTTCTGGAGCGCCAGACCGATGACGCCGAAGGTGAGGTAGAACACCAGCGCCATGATGCCCACAAAGGCCGGGATGGCGGTATAGCGGCCCGTGAGGAACCGGTCGATCTGGGCCGAGCGGAGCTGCTCCTTGCTCTGGCGGGGCTTCACGACGGTCTGCTCCACCAGCTGGTGGATGAAGTGGAACCGCATATCCGCGATGGCGGCGGCGCGGTCCAGACCCCGCTCCTGCTCCATCTGGACGATGATGTGCTCGATCATCTCTTTTTCGTTCTGGTCGAGCTTCAGGGCCGCCTCGATGCGCTGGTCGCCCTCCACGAGCTTTGTGGCCGCAAAGCGCACCGGGATGCCTGCGGCCTCGGCATGATCCTCGATCAGGTGGATGATGCCGTGGATGCAGCGGTGGACTGCGCCGCCGTGATCCTCCTCGCTGCAGAAATCCATCCGGCCCGGCCGCTCCTGATACTTTGCGACATGGAGCGCATGATCCACCAGCTCGTCCACGCCCTCGTTCTTTGCCGCAGAGATGGGCACGACCGGGATGCCCAGCATGGCCTCCATCTTATTGATGCGGACAGTGCCGCCGTTGCCGCGCATCTCGTCCATCATGTTCAGCGCCAGCACCATCGGCGTATCCAGCTCCATGAGCTGCATGGTGAGGTACAGATTCCTCTCGATGTTGGTGGCGTCCACGATATTGATGATGCCCGTGGGCTTCTCGCCGATGATGAACTGCCGGGTCACGATCTCCTCGCTGGTATAGGGCGACATGGAGTAGATGCCGGGCAGGTCTGTGACCTCCGTATTCGGGTTATTCCGGATCGCACCGCTCTTGCGGTCCACCGTCACACCCGGGAAATTGCCGACGTGCTGGTTGGAGCCGGTGAGCTGGTTGAAGAGGGTCGTCTTGCCGCAGTTCTGGTTGCCCGCCAGCGCAAAGGTAAGGGTCGTGCCGTCGGGCAGCGGGTTCTCGCCCTTTTTGGTGTGGTAGCGTCCGCCTTCGCCGAGGCCCGGGTGCTCCACCGGCTTTTCACTTTCTGCCGCCGCCTTTTTCACCGCCGGGGCTTTGGCCAGAGTGACCCCGATGCGGGCGGCATCGTCCAGCCGGAGGGTCAGCTCGTAGCCGTGGATGCTCAGCTCCATCGGGTCGCCCATGGGGGCAAATTTGACCAGCGTGACCTCCTCACCGGGGATCAGCCCCATATCCAGAAAATGCTGCCGCAGAGCCCCTTCGCCGCCCACGGTCCCGACCACGGCAGTCTCGCCGATGTTCAAATCTTTCAACGTCATATGGAATGTTCCTCTCGAGCGCGTTTGTTAGTTTGCATTAACAACAGTAATATAGGCTAACTTTCCGGCGTTGTCAAGAGAAACGGGGCTGTTCTGAACTGTTCTCTGAAAAAAATCATGCCGCCTTCCTCGAATATCCGAAAAAGTGCAAAAAATAAGAGCCTGTACCCGGGAAGTACCCGCCGTACAGGCTCTTATCGTTTTTTATTCAGTTCGCGGTGTGGTAGCCGTCAGGGTTCTTCTTCTGCCAGTTCCAGCTGTCGGCGCACATCTCCTCGATGCCGTACTCAGCCACCCAGCCAAGCTCATTCCTGGCCTTGGTGGGGTCAGCATAGCACTCGGCGATGTCGCCGGGGCGGCGGGCATCGATGACGTAGGGGATGGGCTTGCCGCAGGCTTTCTCGAAGGCATGGATGACATCCAGCACGCTGTAACCCTTGCCGGTGCCGAGATTGCAGATGAAGAGGCCGCAGTTCGTTTCCAGCTTCTTGATGGCGCAGACATGGCCGCGGGCCAGGTCCACCACATGGATATAGTCGCGGACGCCGGTGCCGTCGGGGGTGGGGTAGTCATTGCCGAAGACATGGACCTTTTCCAGCTTGCCCACAGCCACCTTGGCGATGTAGGGCATGAGGTTGTTGGGGATGCCGTTGGGGTCCTCGCCGATGAGGCCGGACTTGTGGGCGCCGATGGGGTTGAAGTAGCGCAGCAGAGCCACGTTCAGGGTGGGGTCAGCCTTGCAGACATCGGTGAGGATGCGCTCGGTCATGGCCTTGGTGGTGCCGTAGGGGTTGGTGGTGGCACCCACGGGGAAGTCCTCGGTGATCGGCACACTGGCGGGGTCGCCGTAGACGGTGGCGGAAGAGCTGAACACGAAGTTGTGGCAGTTGTGCTTGCGCATCACATCCAGGATGACCAGCGTGCAGTTGAGGTTATTGTAGTAGTATTCGATGGGCTTGGACACGCTCTCGCCAACGGCCTTATAGGCTGCGAACTGGATGACTGCCGTGATGTCGGGACACTCGGCGAAGATCTTCTCCACATCCTCGTGTCTGGTCATATCGGCCTGATAGAAGCGGAAGTCCTTGCCGGTGATCTGCTTGACGCGGTCGAGGACCACAGGGGATGCATTATAGTAATTGTCCGCCACGACGACGTCGTAGCCGGCATTCAGGAGCTCGATGCAGGTGTGGCTGCCGATGTAGCCTGCGCCGCCGGAAACCAAAATAGCCATGTCCAGTACCTCTCTTGTTCCAAATGTTGCTTCGCACAGAGCCCTTGTGCTCTGTCTGCCTAAAGGATACCGCTTTTTGCACAGAGAATCAAGTACCGGCTTTTTTATGAAAATGTATTTTTGTTGCATATTTTCAGCCAGTCTGATGAACTGCAAAGATTTTTAGTCCGCAAGGCATGGAGAGGACACGCAAAAAACAGCAAAGGGCAGCTCCCGCAAGAGAGCTGCCCTTTGCTGCGGCTGATATTTGCTTACAAACGGCCGCACTGACGGCCGGTGAAGAAGCGGAGCGTAGTGTTGGCCCGGAAGACTTTGCCTGCCCGCAGCACCGTCGTCGGGAACTCCGGGTGAGAGGGGCTGCAGGGGAAATGCTGGGTCTCAAGGGCAAAGCCGCCGTACTTTTCCAGCGGGACGCCGCCCTTGCCGGGGGAGGGGCAGTTCTGCAGGAAGTTGCCGGTGTAGAGCTGGATGCCCGGCTGGGTGGTGTACATCTTCATGCTGATGCCGGTCTTGTCGCTGGACGCCCATGCGCAGAGGCTCTGGCTGGCACCCCGGGGCCGGTCGAGGACATAGCAGTGGTCGAAGCCGCCGCCCGCCATGGTGGTCTGGTAGAAGCCGGTGTCGAGGTCGCGTCCCAGAGGCTTTCCGGTGCGGAAGTCCATCGGCGTACCGTCCACGGGCAGGATCTTGCCCGTGGGGCAGGTCTCGTTGTTGCCCTCCAGGTAGTTGGAAGCGTAAATGCGGAGCTTCTGGCCCAGCACATTGCCGCCGCCGTCGAGGTTGAAGTAGGTGTGGTTGGTCAGGTTGATGATGGTGTCCTCGTCGGTGGACACACGGTAGTCCATCCGCAGAGTGTTGTCCGGCGTGAGGATATACCGCACACTGACCTTCAGATTTCCGGGGAAACCGTCTTCGCCCGCCGGGCTTTCGGTCTCCATCAAAAGGGTGTCGCCGAACATCTTCACATCGTAAATTTTGCGGGGGAAGGTGCCGTGCAGGTGATTTTTACCATTGTTGGCTTCCAGTTTGTAGGTCTTGCCGCTGAGAGAAAATTCCGCATTTTCAATGCGGTTGGCGTACCGGCCCACAAACGCACCGCAGCAGGTGCTGCCGGATGAGTTGAAATCCGCCTCATAGTCGGCGAGGGTGTCGTGTCCGACGACCACATCCACCAGACCCGTTTTGGTGGGGACGAAGAGATTTTTGATCACACAGCCATAGTTCAGCACGCTGACCTCAAGTCCACCGGGATTGGAGATGATGTATTCATCCACCTTATCGCCGTTTTTGGTCACACCAAAGGGCTTGGAGCGGAACTGTGCCATAAGGCTCGCCTCCTTCTTCATTATTTTCGGTCAGGGCAGCGCAGCCCCGACCTCGTCCATAATTATGATTATAGCACAGTTTTCCAGACTTGTGTGAGAATGCTTTTAGATTTATCTTCCAAAATTTCGAGAGATTTTTTGGACATATTGCGAAAACGCCTTTCATCTTAAAAGGCTCTCCCTTTGGGAGAGCTGGCGCGAAGCGCCTGAGAGGGCAAGGACGCTGATAAAAAAACTTCGAGCGCGGCGATGGCTCGCTCTGACAAAAAGTCTGCTTATCGCTGCATAGCGGCTCTATCTTACCGGGCT
>OKSB01004303.1_pt1 | contig 10318 bp, 10 predicted proteins | sample 1601171 | NCBI WGS metagenome assembly OKSB01 (sample SAMEA3541496, study PRJEB24748) | human gut metagenome | biome: human gut; feature: human-associated habitat; material: faeces | place: China | collected 2012 | reverse complement strand
AGCTGGCCCTCCTCCGGGCTGGGAGCAAAAGCGGGGACTTCTACTCCGCCGTGGTCCGCGCCGCCCAGGAGGGAGATGTGGAGTGCCGGGCCTTTTTGAAGGAGCTGGAGGAGCTGCGCTTCGGGGCAGGGGACCGCACCTGCCGCCAGCTGATCTGGCACATCTATGAACGGACCAACCTGCTGGGCCTGTTCGGGGCCATGGACGGGGGGCAGGAGCGGCAGGGTCGCCTGCTCACCCTCTATGCCCTGGCGGGGCGTCTGGAGGAGGCGGGGTGCCGGTCTCTCTTCCAGTTCCTGCTGCGCCTGGAGCGGATGCGCCAGACCGGGGGACTGTCCCTGTCCGCCCCAGGCCGGGAGGGGGGCGGTGTGACCATCATGTCCATCCACCGCTCCAAGGGGTTGGAGAAACCGGTGGTGCTGCTGTGCGGCCTGTCCCGGCGGCTGAACCGGGACGACCTCCAGCGGCCTGTCCTCTTCCATCCGGTGCTGGGGGTGGGCCCCCGGGGCCTGGACCGGGAGCGGATGGTGGAGTATCCCACCCTGGCCCGCAAGGCGGTGGCCCGGAAGCTGGAGCGGGAGATGATGGCGGAGGAGCTGCGGCTGCTTTATGTGGCGATGACCCGGGCGAGGGAAAAGCTGGTCTTGGTCTGTTCCCTCACCGGCGGAGCCCGTGATCTTCAGCGTATGGCGGGGGACGCAGGCTGTCCGGTGGAGCCCCAGGCCCTTCTGGGTATGCAGGCAGTGAGCCAGTGGGTGCTGCTGCCTGTGCTGGCGCGGCCCGACGCCGACGCGCTGCGCCGGGCCGCCGGGGTCGAGATTCCGGTGACTGCGGAGGACTGCGGGCCGGAATGGGATATCCGCTGGATCAATGGGAGCGGGCTGGCGGTGGAGCCCCCGCCCTGCGGAGCGCGGCCGGAAGAGGAGGCGGACGAGGACGCCGGTCCAGGGTTGGAAGAACGGCTTCTCTGGCAGTATCCCTTCGCCGGAGATGTGGAGATCCCGTCCAAACTGACGGCGACCCAGCTCAAGGGCCGCGGCTTGGACGGGGAGGCGGCGGAGGAGACGCCCCAGCCGCTCCGCCCCGTCCGCTTCGGGCGGCCGCGATTTGTATCCGAGGAGATGGGGCTCACTCCGGCGCAGAGGGGAACGGCCCTCCATCTGGTGATGCAGTTCATCGATTTTTCCAGGACGGAGACGGTGGAACAGGTGGCCAGGGAGATTCGGCGGCTGGTGGAAAGACAGATGATCACGCCCCAGCAGGGGGAGGCGGTACGCCCGGAAAAGCTCACGGCGTTTTTTTCCTCCGCCATCGGCAGAGAGGTGCGGGCGTCTGAAACGTTGCACAGGGAGTTCAAATTTTCCATCCTGGTTCCAGCTGCCGGCTATTATGCCCGGGCGAGCCGGGGAGAGAAGGTGCTCCTTCAGGGTGTGGTGGACTGCTGGTTCGAGACGCCGGAGGGGATCACGGTTTTGGACTTCAAAACAGACCGGGTGGACGAGCGGACCGTGGGGGACCGGGCGGAGGAATATCGTCCGCAGCTTGCGGCCTACAGCAGGGCACTGGAAGAGGTGACCGGGAGACAGGTGTGCCGCAGAGTGCTGTGGTTTTTTGCCCTGGACCGGGCGGAGGAGGTTCCGGACGCCAGTGTGCCGGAGGCCGGCAACTCCAAAAAACAAGAAAAAACTTGAAAAAGGGCTTGCATTCCCAAGGAGAACATGCTATTATACTAGTTGCGTTTATGCGCATATCCCCAAGGAGAAAGAGGTGAACCCAGCAATGAAGGAAGGCATTCATCCCAACTATCAGCAGACCACTATCAAATGTGCCTGCGGCAATGTGATCGAGACCGGATCTACCAAAAAGGACATCCGCGTGGAAGTTTGCTCCAAATGTCACCCCTTTTTCACCGGCAAGCAGAAGATGGTGGATACGGGCGGACGTGTGAGCCGCTTCAACAAGAAGTTCGGTTTGGACCAGAAGTAAGTTTGGGACTTAATAAGGCCCGCGTCGGTTTCGGCGCGGGTCTTTTCGCATATACTGTTTTCAGTACATGAGTACATAATAATAGAGGAGGAAAACGGCCATGCTGGAAAAATGTGAGGTCAAGAGCCTGGATCAGAACGTATTTACCCTGATTGGGGAGCAGTGGATGCTCATCACGGCCGGTACGCCTGAGCACTGCAACACCATGACCGCCAGTTGGGGCGGGCTGGGTGTCCTGTGGGGCGCCGATGTGGCCACCTGCTATATCCGTCCCCAGCGGTACACCTATGAATTTATAGAGAAAAGCGACTATTTCACGCTTTCATTTTTGGGGGAGGCGTACCGCAAACAGCTTGCCCTGTGCGGCGCCAAGAGCGGAAGAGAGGTCGATAAGGTGAAGGAGTGCGGCTTCACCGTGTACGCAGGGGCGGGGAACGCACCCTATTTTCAGGAGGCGGAGCTGGTGCTGGTGTGCCGCAAGCTCTACTATCAGGACATCGACCCCGCCCATTTCCTGGACCAAGGCATAGACGGAAAATGGTATCCCCAAAAGGACTACCACCGGATGTATATCGGCGAGATCGTCGAGGCATATCAGAAAAAATAAGGGGCGGTCGCCCCGGAGGTACTATGACGGACCATACGACAGAAGAGAAAATCAACCGCGCGGTGCTGGTGGGCCTGAATGCCGCCTGCCTGAGCCGGGAGGAGAACGCCACGGAGTCCTCTATGGAGGAGCTATCCGCCCTGCTGGAGACGGCTGGGGGAGTTTGTGTGGGGACAGTGCTCCAGAATAAGGACGCCCCGGATCCCAGAACTTTTATCGGCGAGGGCAAGGCGGCGGAGGTGAAGGCGCTGGCGGAGGCGGCAGGGGCGGACATGGTCATTCTTGACAATGCCCTTTCCCCCTCCCAACAGAGAGTGCTCTCGGAGGAGCTGGGGGTGGCGGTGATGGACCGCTCCGCACTCATTCTCGACATCTTCGCACAGCGGGCCAGGACAAAGGAGGGGCGGCTCCAGGTGGAGCTGGCCCAGTATAAGTATCTCCTGCCCCGCCTCACGGGTATGTGGGGGCACCTGGTCCGGCAGACGGCTTCCGGCGGAAAGTCCCCCATCGGTACCCGAGGGCCCGGCGAGACTCAGCTGGAGACCGACCGGAGGCATATCAGGAAGAAGATCGCCAAGCTGGAGGAGGATCTGGAGCAGGTGCGGCGGGTCCGGGGGGTCCAGCGGGAGCGGCGCATCAAGAACGAGGTGCCGGTGGTGGCCATCGTGGGCTATACCAACGCGGGGAAGTCCACCCTTCTCAACGCGCTCACCGGCTCGGACATTCCGGCCAACAACCGGCTTTTCGACACGCTGGACACCACGACCCGAAACCTGGAGATCTCCGACACCTGCACCGTGCTGGTCTCCGACACGGTGGGGTTTATCTCCAAGCTGCCCCACCACCTGGTGGAGGCGTTCAAGGCCACGCTGGAGGAGCTGAGCTTTGCCGATCTCCTGCTCCACGTTATCGACGCCTCCAATCCCGAGTGGCGGGAACAGGCGGCGGTGGTGGACGCCCTGATCCGGGAGCTTGGGGCCGAACAGACGCCCCGCATCGAGGTGTTCAACAAGTCCGATCTCTACCGGGGGGATATCATGCCTCACGGGGAGGATATCGTCTCCGTCTCCGCCCGGACCGGGGAGGGGCTGGACCGGCTGATCTCCATGATTGGGGACCGGCTGGACGGCGGTGCTCACCGGGTCACCCTGCGGCTGCCCTACGACCAGGGCGGAGTGGTGGACATGCTCTACCGGGAGGCAAAGGTGGAGCGGGTGGAGTACGGTGAGACCATAGAGGTCACGGCCGTCTGCACGCCCAAGATTCTGGGACGGGTAAGCGCGTTTTTATGGAACGGATAAGACCGGGCAAAGGCCGCGGCGATGGGACCATGTTCCGAGCAATATGATAGAGACGACGCGGCTGACTCCGCTCTTTTCCCTTGCTTTCGTCCAAAGGTCCGGGGAAGCGGATGGGAGAGGAGGGTGTGGAACTCCGCGGTACCCTGATAGGAGGAGTGGCAGGCATGATGACGGAGTATTATATCCCCACCGCCCCGTCGGAGACGGAATTTACCGAGAAGCGGTCCCGCTTCATCGGGCATGTCTGGCGGGTGGAGAGCGAGACAGAGGCCCGCGCCCACGTGGAAGAGATGAAGAAGCGATACTACGACGCCCGGCACAACTGTTGGTGCTACCGGCTCCGGGAGGGCGGCGTGGAGCGGTATTCCGACGACGGAGAGCCCCAGGGCACGGCGGGCCAGCCCATGCTCAATGTGTTCCAGCGGGAGCAGGTGGAGAATGTCTGCTGTGTGGTGACCCGCTATTTCGGCGGTATCCTTCTGGGGGCCGGCGGCCTGGTCCGGGCCTATACTCAGAGTGCCAAGGATGCCCTGGATGCGGCGGGCATCTCAGTGGTCCGCCGCTGGGTGGAGGCGGAACTCCGGGTCCCCTACAGCCTCTTTGAACGGGCCAGACAGGAGACGGAGGCGGCAGGAGGACTGGTGGACGGCGCGGAATATGGCGCGGATGTGACGCTGAGGGTTCTGCTCCCGGAGGAAAAGGCAACAGGCTTTACGGACCGGATCACCGAACTGACCGCCGGCGGCGTTGTCCCGGCAGTTACAGGGGAGTCCTTCAAGGACGTGCCGAGAGCGGGAATAATATGAAGAAACTGTGAATAATTCTTTTCTTTGCAGGATTTTTGTGTGTCCGCAGGGTATATAGCATCAGGTAGAAAAAACGAGGGGAGGCGGAGGAGGTTGACCGAGAGAGAACGGCGCGAGGAACAGGAACGGCGCTTTTTGTCCCCCTATGCCTGTCTGGCGGCGGACTCCAAAGGCCGGGAAAGGCCGGTGGAGCCCTGTCCGGTGCGCACCTGCTTTCAGCGGGATATCGACCGCATCATCCACTCCAAGGCGTTCCGGCGCCTGATGCACAAGACGCAGGTATTTCTCCAGCCGGAGGGAGACCATTACCGCACCCGCATGACCCATACCATCGAGGTGGTGCGGATCGCCCGGACCATTGCCCGGGGGCTGGAGCTCAATGAGGACCTGACCGAAGCCGCTGCCTATGGACATGATTTGGGCCATACGCCCTTTGGCCACGCGGGGGAGCGGGTCCTGAACGAGATCATGCCCGGAGGGTTCGAGCACAATGTCCAGTCTCTGCGGGTGGTGGACCGGCTGGAAAACGATGGGGACGGCCTCAATCTCACCTATGAGGTGCGCAGGGGCATCCTGTGCCACACCGGCCCGGACACGGCGGAGACGCTGGAAGGGCAGCTCCTGCGCCGACGGGCGTAACGTTGATCTGCTCGATCGTCCCGCGCTCCTTCTCTCCCACCAGATTGAGTGCAGGCAGGAAGCCGCACAGCATGATAAGCAGCATGATCATCAGCGCAGGGATCATGTAGGCACGGTAGTCGAGCGTCGGATTGTAGCGGTTCTGCACCGTAATCAGGTCGGGCGACGGTGCGACACCCTCTTCTGCGAGCAGTTCGGCGAGGGTTCCCATGACGGTCTGCACCATATACTGCGAACCGAGACTCCCCTTCAACGCATTCACGCCGTTGGCCGTGATGCTCACCCTGCGGGGCGACCGTTCCGCGATCGAACGTTCGAAATCGTCGGGAATCTCGACGATCACGTCGACATCGCCCCGCTCCAGCGCTGCCAGCGAAGCGCCGTAATGTTCCGTGACACCGTAGAGCCGGAAATAGTCCGAGGCTCCGATCTTCCCGACGAGCCGCCGCGAAGCGGTCGAGCGGTCGTTGTCGACCACCGAGACGCCGACATGACGGACATCCATCGTCGTGATCCACGGAATGACGAGCATCACCATCATCGGAAAGGCGACCGCCATTTTCGGCAGGAACGGATTGCGGAAGAACTGCCGGAACTCCTTGTCGAGTAAAACGAGTAGTGTTCGCATCGTTATTCGAGTTTATCGTTGAACTTTCCGAGCGCCACGCCGATCAGCGCACCGGTCATGACGGCCAGGACGGCGAACTCTTTCAGCACGGCAGCGAAGGGCAACCCCTCGACCATCAGTTTGCGCACGGCCTCGATATACCAGCGGGCGGGAACGATACAGGAGATTCCCTGCAAAACGCCGGGCATGTTCTCGATCGGGAAGACCATCCCCGAGAGCATGATGAGCGGCAGGATCAGCAACATGCCCGAAATGAGCATCGCCGTCACCTGGCTGTCGGCCATCGTCGAGATGAAGAGCCCCAGCGCGAGCGCCAGGACGAGATAGAGCAGCGACAGCCCCACCAGTCCCACGACGCTGCCCGACATCGGCACGCCCAGCACGAAACGCGCCAGCAGCAGGATCGTCGCCAGGTTGACGCACGACAGCAGAAAGTAGGGAATCATCTTGGCCACGACGATCCGCAGCGGCCGCACGGGCGACACGAGCAGCACCTCCATGGTTCCGGTCTCCTTCTCTCGAACGATCGACACGGAGGTCATCATGGCGCAGATCAACATGAATATCAATCCCATGAGTCCCGGCACGAAGTTGTAGGAACTCTTCATCTGCGGATTGTAAAGCAGATGCAGTTCGGGCGTCGGCGCGCCGCCCGTCCCCTCCGCCAGCAGGACGCTTCGCAGGTACCCTGCGCCGGAGGAGGCGTCGTTGGGATTCGAGGCATCGAAAATCAACTGGATCGCCGCACCGTCCGGCTCGCCGGAACCGGCCGTCCGCCGGTCGTAGTCGTCGGCGAAGACGACCACGGCCCCGACTTCTCCCGTGCGCAGTACTTCGTCCGCCTCGTCCTGGCGGATGTACCCTCCGAAAGTGAAATAGGGATTGGCCGCAATGCGCTCCACCTGCCGGCGCACCGCTTCGGTCGGATGGGACGCGACGACGGCGAAGTCGATGTTGTTGACCTCGACCGAAATGGCGAAGCCGAACAGCAGCAGCTGCACCACGGGCATCAGCAGCACGATGAGCATCGTGCGCCGGTCGCGCAGGATGTGCAGCGTCTCCTTTCGGACGAACGAGAAGAATCCTTTCATCTTATTCCGAGCGTTTGGCCGTGCGGGCCAGGATGCGGAATACCTCGTCCATCGACCCTGCGGCATATTGTTCTTTCAATTCGGCCGGAGTTCCCAGCGCGCGGATCCGCCCGTCGACCATGATCGACACCCGCGAGCAGTACTCCGCCTCGTCCATGTAGTGCGTGGTAACGAAGACCGTCGTCCCCGCGGCGGCCGTCTCGTAGATCATCTCCCAGAATTGACGGCGCGTCAGCGGATCGACACCGCCCGTCGGTTCGTCGAGGAAGACTATTTCGGGACGGTGGAGCGTCGCCACCGAGAAGGCGAGCTTCTGCTTCCAGCCCAGCGGCAGGGAACCTACCGGCGTATCGGCCTCCGAGCGGAAATCGAGGCGATGCAGCAGCTCGACGGTGCGGCGCAGCGTCTGCATCCGCCGAAGACCGTAGATTCCGGCAAAAAGCCGGATATTTTCCCGCACCGTGAGGTCGTCGTAGAGCGAGAAGCGCTGGCTCATGTAGCCGATGCGGCGTTTGATCCGCTCTCCTTCGCGCATCACGTCGTAACCGGCGACCGTACCGCTTCCCGACGTGGGATAGCTCAATCCGCACAACATCCGCATGGCGGTGGTCTTTCCGGCACCGTTGGCGCCGAGGAATCCGAAGATTTCGCCCCGCGCCACATCGAACGAAATGCGGTCTACGGCGGTAAAGTCGCCGAACCGCTTGCTCAGTTCCCTGACGGATATGATCGGTTCACGCATGGCGCATCAGTTTTATGAACACGTCCTCGATTCCCGCCCCGACCGGTCGGAGCGTCACACGGCGGAATCCCCGCGCGGTGGTCTCGCGGACGAAGCGTCCGGCGTCGAACCCCTCGCCCGCGATCAGGTGGTGCGTCTGGCCGAAGGGGTAACACTCCTTCACGTCGGCATGGCGGCGCGCTTCGAGCAGCAGGCCGTACATATCGTCGCCCGCAAGCGCGTAGAGCGGCTCGTCGAACCGCCCGACGACGCCCTGCGGCGTGTCGACGGCCAGGATCTTCCCGCCATCGCACAGCGCCACGCGGTCGCAGCGCACCGCTTCGTCCATGTAGGGCGTCGAAACGAGCATCGAAATCCCCTTGCCTTTCAACTCGGAGAGCATATCCCAGAACTCGCTGCGCGACACGGCGTCCACGCCCGTCGTCGGCTCGTCGAGAAGGAGCACCGCGGGCCGGTGGATCAGCGCGCAGCAGAGTGCGAGCTTCTGCTTCATACCGCCGGAAAGCTTTCCCGCACGGCGTGCGCGGAACGGTTCGATCTGGCGATAGATCGGCGCGACCAGATCGTAGTTCTCCGCGATCTCCACCCCGAACAGCGCCGCGAAGAAAGCGAGGTTCTCCCCCACCGACAAGTCGGGATAGAGCGAAAACCGTCCGGGCATGTAGCCTACCCGCTCGCGGATGCGCTTGTAGTCGGCCACGATATCCAGCCCGTCGACCGAGGCTGTGCCGCCGTCGGGTGCGACGAGCGTCGCAAGCAGCCGGAAAAGCGTCGTCTTGCCGGCTCCGTCGGGACCGATCAGGCCGAACAGCTCGCCCCGCCCGACCTCGAACGACACCTCGTCGAGCGCCGTGAGGGTACCGTAACGTTTGGTCAGGGCGTGAATCTCTATGGCATTCCGCATCGTCGTCGCACTTAGAGTTTCACCTCTCCGTAAAGGCCGATCTTCAACCGGCCGTCGTTCTCGACGGCGATCTTCGCCGCATAGACCAGTCCGGCCCGCGAATTTCGGGTCTGAACGGTTTTGGGAGTGAATTCGCTCTCGGAGGCGATCCACACGATGCGTCCCGGATAGTCGAGCTGCCGCTCCCCGCCGAAATCGGCCGTCACCGTTACCTCCTGGCCCAGACGCAGGTCGGCCAACTGATCCGACGTGAAATAGGCCCGCAAGTAGATGCGGTCGAGGTCGGCGACCTTCATCAACGGCCGACCGACGGAGGCCAGTTCGCCCGCCTCGGCATATTTGGCCAGCACCGTTCCCGTCACGGGCGACACGATGCGGCACTTGGCGAGCCGGTCTTCGACCTGCGCGATCTGCAACTCGATGGCCGACGAATTCTCGTCGATCGACACGGCATTGTTTTCCAGCGTCGACAACAGCGCGTCCAACTGCCCGCCGAGCACCTTCAACTGCGCATCGATGTCATCGAGCTGTTTGGTCGTGGCCGCACCGTCCTTCAACAGGTTCTCCACGCGGCGGCGTTCGGTCTGCTGTTTGGCGATCTGCTCGCGCAGCGACGCGGCCTGTTTCCCGATGTCGGGACGGCCGCTCCGCACCGAAGCGCGCTGACGTTCCAGCTGCAATTTCTGCAAATAGAGCTGTACGGTGTCGATGGCACCGACCTGCCTGCCGGCTCGGAGCACGTCACCCTCTTCGGCGTCGAAGCGGAGGATACGCCCGGCAGCTTCGGCCGACACGACGATCTCCGTGGCTTCGAACGTCCCCGTGGCATCGAAATCCCCGTCGCCCCCGCAGGAGGCTGCCAACAGCGGGATCGCACCGTAAATAATGAATCGTTTCATGGTCTTATCGGTTTATCGTATGTTTCAATTCATAGATCGTCTTCACCAACTCGATCTCCCGCGCCGACCGTGCCGTGGCGGCCGTCGCCTCCTCGGTGATCTTGCGCAGCAGGTCGTTGGTATCGATCACCCCGTTGCGGAGCTTCGATTCTGCGGCTTCGCGCACCGCACGGCGCAGCTGCACGATGCGGTCGTCGTCGGCCAGCGCGCGGCGCAGGCGGGCGATGTCGCCGCTCTCCTCGACGGTCTGCAACCGTGTGTTGAAGAGGAAGACGTCGCGCTGCACATCGAGCTGCCGCTGTGCCGTGCGGAGTTTGCCCAGCGAATTCTTCTTCGTGTAGAACGCCCCGAAATTCCACGACATCCGGAATCCGACGAGCGCATTCCACGACCAGTCGTTCGCCATCATGCTCTCGAAGTAGTCCATGCCCGGATACCCGTAATATCCCTGCGCGAAGAGTCCGAAACGGGGACGGGTCGCCGATTTCACCAGCCGTCGCTGCGCCGCGAGCTTCTCGGCCTGCGCATCGAACAGCGCCAGTTCGGGACGGGCGGCCTCGAACGAAGCGGGCTCCGCGACGTCCGGCCGCACGAGCGCCCGACCGGCCAGCTCCTCTCCGATGAAAAGTTCCAGCATCCGGCGGTAGCTCTCACGCGAGGCTTCGACCTGCGCGAGCTGCTGCTCGACGGTCAGCAGTTCGGCTTCGAAGGCATC
>OKSB01004302.1_pt1 | contig 10325 bp, 8 predicted proteins | sample 1601171 | NCBI WGS metagenome assembly OKSB01 (sample SAMEA3541496, study PRJEB24748) | human gut metagenome | biome: human gut; feature: human-associated habitat; material: faeces | place: China | collected 2012 | reverse complement strand
CGATGCATTGTTCTCTGGCTAAGTACGTTGATTTGACTATTGTCGACAGTATCTAGGGCTTCGGGGCAGTATTGTTTCAGAAAAACTTCAGCTTCCTGTTCAAGATCTTCCTTTTTAATGTATGGAACAATGTTGGAAGAGAAAGTGCCTTTTGCCGTTTTTCGATAACCGCGTTGATAAGGGCAAATATTGGTGATCTTCAGATGTTCAAGTCGATCGGTAATCTTCGCTTCACAGGAAATCGTCAGCCACTGAATGATGTCGCTATTGCCGCAGTTCCATTCTGTTTCCTCGATTAGTGCTATAGAACAATTCGTAACAGCATCGAAAGATAATATGTCTTCCGCGATGCGAATATTGCATGTGAATTCGAGCGACAGATTCTCCAGATAAGCAGAGGTCGGGTATTTAATCCTGCTTGTGGATAAGTCCAGCACATAAGGGTGTTCGGATATATATTGAGAGGCTTTCTCCCACATTGGATGGTAGCACACCTCGTAAATGAACTGCTCCAATTCGTTCTGGTAATTGCTCGCGTTTTTTCCTTTCTTTGGCGTTTTATCGTAATATTGTATAAAGATCTACAATACATATTATACCACATGACATCTTTTATTTCAATTGATGATAGAGACGATTCTTGCGATTATGAAGATAATCTCTTGATGTGCGAACTATCAAGTGATATACTAATAAAGTGAAAGTGTTTTCCCTAATTATACTTAGAGGTGACGTTCGTGGATATCAGCTATAAAAAATTATGGAAGCTACTCATTGACAAGGACATGAAAAAGAAAGACTTGCAAGTGTCCGCGGGGATAAGCTGGGCTTCCGTAACAAAACTGTCAAAAGGCGAGACGGTTAGCATGGATGTGTTGATCAAGGTTTGTAAAGCATTAGACTGTAACATCGGAGATATTGTTGATATTATTCCTGAAGATCAGTAGAGGGATAAAACATGGCCAGTAGTAATAATCACGAAACGATCAGCCGGGCAAGTTTGCATACACAGAAAAAGTTTGAACTGATCGAAAAATACATTATGCCGTGGGCACAGAAGCTGATGAACAATCCCAGCTGCAAAGGCCTGGTATATATTGACTGTATGTGTAATAGCGGTCTTTATCATGACGATAATAATGTATTAATTGAAGGAACACCGCTTAGGGTTTCGCGTATTTTACGCAATATTGCTGGTCAGTATCCTTTCAAGCAGGTACATCTGTATTTTAACGACCAGGATGAGGCTAAGACTGCTTTGCTGAGTAAAAAAGTTCCGAAGGAAACATCTAACTTTCACATCACAATCACCAGCAAAGATGCGAGTGAGTTACTCAGAAGCATTGGCCCTGAGTTGGATCATCCGACTCTTCATTATTTTTTGCTCTATGATCCTTATGATGCAGACATCGACTGGGAGGGGCTACTTCCTTTCTTCCGGCATTGGGGCGAAGTAATGATCAACCATATGGTATCTGATCCTGTTCGTGCCATCAGCCAGGTCAAGAAGAAAAGCACCATGCAGAAGTATGAAGGAACTTACATGGTTTCGGATTTTGAGAAACTGGTTCCTTTCGGAAGTGACAAGGCTGCCTATGAGAAGAGAATTCTTCAGATCATTAACGCGCTGAAGGGCAAGCGCAGGTATTATGTGGCAGCGTATCCATTCTACAACACACAAAATTCTCAAATGTACAGTTTGATTCACTGTACGAGTAATCCTGTTGGCTTCGAACTGTATAAGAAAACTGCATGGCAGACCTTTGAAAATCATTCGTCCAACAAGAACACTCATGGTCACGAGAATCAGCTGATGCTCGATTTTAATGGTTCTGGCAAGATCACGACTCAAACAGACGAATCCTGTTTTACCGTCCTTGATATAGCCAAATATATCCATTACTGCTTCAAAGGTCAGCGTGATGTACCGCTTGAAGAAGTCTATAACTCTCTCAAGTCGCATCCCGTTTTCCCGGCAGATGGGTATCGTTCCCAGATAAGAGATTACTTAAAGTCGGATTTTGGAGCAGAAATAAAATTCGTGAAGGACCCTGTTACTGGGAAAAAAGAAACACGGGTATCATTCGCAGAAGGAAAGTTTAATTATGAATGACGTTGCGGGATATATACAACGTAAGACTATGCTGTATCAAACCGGTGTAGAATATGGTGACTATACGATGAACTTTGTCCAAGGCTGCTCTCACGGCTGCAAATTTCCATGTTATGCTTTCATGATGAAGAAACGCTTTGGACAGATAAAATCCTATGAGGAATGGTGTCGTCCGCACTTGGTTTCCAATACACTGGAACTGCTCGACAAGGAGATTCCTCGTCTGAAATCAAGGATCAAATCTGTGCAGCTGTGCTTTTCAACTGACCCGTTTATGTACGGGTATCCAGAAATCGAGGCGCTGGCGCTGGCATCTATCAGCAAACTCAATGCTGCTGGTATTAAATGCACAGTTCTAACTAAGGGGATACTTCCTGCGAGCTTGGCATATCTGTCATCGGAGAATGAATATGGCATCACGCTAATCTCGCTGGACGAAGAGTATCGGAAGAAGATGGAGCCCGGTGCGGCACCTTACCGCGAGAGACTGGAAGCATTGCGGAGTCTGTATGATGCAGGATGCCGGACGTGGGTTAGTATCGAACCGTATCCGACTCCCAACCTGATAGAGCAGTCACTGGGTGATTTATTGGATGCAGTAAACTTCGTGAACAAGATTATCTTTGGGCGTACCAACTACAGCAAAGAAACAAGTGCTTATACTGAGCATAGAAAGTTTTACAATGACAAAGCTGCAGAAGTGATTCAATATTGCGAGAAGCATCATATTGAGTATCACATCAAGGAAGGTACAATTACAGACTGAGGAGGACATACCATGGATGCCCATTTGCTCAATACAATTGCCAACTTCATCTGGGGCATCGCCGATGATTGCCTTCGGGATGTGTATGTGCGCGGCAAGTACCGCGATGTCATTCTGCCCATGACGGTCATCCGTCGCCTGGACGCCGTGCTGGAGGACACCAAGCAGCAGGTTTTGGACATGAAGAAAGTGCTGGACGACGCGGGCATCACCAATCAGTGGGGCGCGCTGTGCAACGCCGCCGGGCAGGCCTTCTGCAACGCGTCGCCCTTCTGCCTGCGGGATCTGACCGGGCGCTCGGCAGGGCAGAAGCTCAAGACGGACTTTGAAGCGTATCTGGACGGCTTCTCCCCGAACGTGCAGGAAATTTTGGAGAAGTTCAAGTTCCGCAATCAGATCGCGACCATGGTCGAAGCTGATATTCTCGGCGCAGTCATTCAGAAGTTTGTCAGCCGGGATGTCAACCTCAGCCCCAGGCCGTGCGGCGATCTGCCCGGCCTGGACAACCATGCCATGGGCACGCTGTTTGAGGAGCTGGTTCGCCGCTTCAATGAGGCCAACAACGAGGAAGCTGGCGAGCACTGGACGCCCCGCGACGTCGTGGAGCTGATGGCAGACCTGGTGTTTGCGCCCATCGCCGACCAGATCAAGGACGCCACGTACTCGTGCTATGACGGAGCCTGTGGAACGGGTGGAATGCTCACGGTGGCACAGGACCGCCTGAACGCCATCGCCGCGCAGTCCGGCAAAAAGGTGTCCATCCACCTGTTCGGGCAGGAGATCAACCCCGAGACCTACGCCATCGCCAAGGCGGACATGATGCTCAAGGGCGACGGCGAGGAGGCGCTGCATATCGCCTTCGGCTCCACGCTCTCCTCCGACCAGCACGCTACCCGTACCTTTGACTTCATGCTGGCCAATCCGCCGTACGGAAAGAGCTGGAAGACCGACGCCGACAGAATGGCCACAGGCAAGAAAAAGGAAATCGTGGACACCCGCTTCAACGCCGCCACGCGGGATGGCGCGCCGCTGCCCATGATTCCGCGCTCTTCAGACGGGCAGCTGCTCTTCCTGCTCAACAATATCAGCAAGATGAAGCAGGATACCCCGCTGGGCAGCCGCATTGTGGAGGTACACAACGGTTCCAGCCTGTTCACCGGCGACGCGAGCAGCGGCGAGAGCAACGCCCGCCGCTACATGATCGAAAACGACCTGGTGGAGGCGATTATCGCCTTGCCGGAGAAGATGTTTTACAACACCGGCATCGGCACCTACATCTGGGTGCTGAGCAACCGCAAGGAGGCGCGCCGCAAGGGCAAGATTCAGCTCATCGACGCCACCGGCATCAAGACGCCCCTGCGCAAGAACATGGGCGAAAAGAACTGTGAGCTTTCCCCGGAGCAGCGCCGGGAGATCGTGCGCATCTTCATGGATTTTGAGGAAAGCGAGGTCAGCCGCATCTTTCCCAACAGCGAATTTGGCTATTGGAAGGTGTCCGTGCAGCAACCGCTGCTCGACGCGCAGGGCAACCCCGTGCTCGATAAGAAGGGCCGCATCCAGCCGGACAAGGAAAAAAGTGATACCGAAATCGTTCCCTTTGGCTACGAGGGCGGCATCGAGGGCTTCATGGAAACCGAGGTGCGCCCCTACGCTCCCGGCGCGTACATCGACCCCAAGGCCACGAAGATCGGCTATGAGCTGAGCTTCACCAAGTACTTCTACAAGCCCGTGCATCTGCGCCCCATGGAGGAGATTGTGGCGGACCTGCGTACGCTGGAGCAGGAGACGGACGGCATGTTGGAGGAGATACTCGGGGGGATTCAGGGATGAAGCGGTATGGAAGCTACAAAGCAACGAAGTATACATGGCTGACCGAAGTGCCTTCACATTGGAAAACACAAACTTTACGTTCCTTGACAACCGTAAGAAGCGAACGACGTGGTGAAAAAGAGGCAACTTTACTTTCGGTTTATCGAGAATATGGTGTAATTATCAAATCCTCTCGCAATGATAACCACAATGTTGAAAGCGAGGATTTGTCCAATTATAAAGTTGTACACAAGGGTGACCTTGTAATGAATAAAATGAAAATGTGGCAAGGGTCACTTGGCATCTCTAATCTTGATGGCGTTGTAAGCCCAGCTTATATCGTTTGTCATATCAATGATGCCACATTGAATCTCCGTTATCTTCATACACTACTTCGCTCCCCTTTGTTTAAAACTTACTATAATCAGTTTTCTTACGGAGTTCGTGTGGGGCAGTGGGATATGCACTATGAAGATTTTAAAGGATTAGAAATATCTATTCCTCCCCGCGACGAGCAAGACCAGATTGTGCGTTACCTCGACTGGCAGGTGTCGAAAATCAACCGGCTGATCGCGGCAAAGCGGAAGCAGATAGAATTGATAAGCGCTTCCAAGCAGGCTTATATAAGCGATCTGGTTACACATGGTTTGAACACTTCTGTTAAAAAGAAATATAGTGGAATCAATTGGTTAGGAAATATTCCAGCTCATTGGGAGTTGCGTAAGCTTAGGGCAATCCTTTTCCCAAAGTCAGAAAAAAACCGTCCTGATTTGCCGCTTCTCTCTGTTGTAAGAGAAAAAGGTGTTATCCTACGTGACGTTGAGGACAAAGAAGCCAACCACAACTTTATTCCGGATGATCTTTCTGGCTATAAGGTCGTTCATGCCAATCAGTTTGTCATCAATAAAATGAAGGCTTGGCAAGGTTCGTATGGTATTTCACCTTGCGATGGCATTGTCAGTCCTGCATACTTTGTTTTCGATATTAACTTTGCGAACCTTGAATATTTCCATTATGCAATCCGTAGTAAAGTGTACGTGAACTTCTTTGCTCAGGCATCCGATGGAATTCGAGTTGGACAATGGGATTTATCCATTGATAAAATGAAGAATATTCCTTTTATCATTCCCCCTATGGAGGAACAAAAAGAAATCGTCCTTCAGATAAAAGCTCAAACAATTACTGCTGAGAATGTCTGTCAAAAGATTTTGGCCCAAGTTACTGCACTAGAAGCTCTCCGCACCCGCCTGATCTCCGACGTGGTCACGGGGCAGATCGACGTGCGGGGCATTGAAGTTCCAACTTTTGAATACATCGATGAAAGCAATAATAATGACGAAAATACCGAGGAAATGGAGGCAGAATTAGATGGCTAACATTATTGCGGTAATTTGGGATTTTGACAAAACCTTGATTGACGGATACATGCAAGACCCTATTTTTGAAGAATATGGGGTAAATGCTACCCAGTTTTGGACTGAAAACAATAATCTTCCTAAAAAGTACTGGGATGAATACCATATTCGGGTCAATGCCGACACAATTTATCTGAATCAGTTTATTAAGTATGCCCGTGAAGGTAAATTCAAAGGACTTAACAATGAAAAACTCAAAGAATTTGGAAGCAAGCAAAAATTCTACCCTGGCATACCCGAGTTCTTTCAGGAGAGTAAAGCACTTATTGAAAATGATCCCACGTATAAGGAATATGGGATACTCGTTGAGCATTATATCGTAAGCACCGGTATGGCAGCAGTTATTCGAGGATCAGCTGTGGCTGAACATGTCGCCGGCATTTGGGGGTGTGAATTGCTGGATGGCAAAACAGATACAGGTGATACTGTCATCAGCGAGATTGTATACACACTTGATAACACAGCCAAGACAAAGGCTATATTCGAAATCAATAAGGGAGTTGGCTTTGTAGATGGCGTTTCTGCGAATAGTACCCTTGCACCAGAATTGCGTCGTGTCCCCTTTGAAAACATGATTTATATTGCGGATGGTCCCAGTGATGTTCCTGCTTTCTCAATTATAAATGAACGGAAAGGAGCAACGTTTGCAATCTATCCTCATGGCAATCAAAAAGCATTGCAACAGGTTGAACAGTTACGGATTGATGGTCGGATCAACATGTTTGCAGAAGCCGATTACTCAAAGGATTCTACTGCCTACATGTGGATCATGAATAAGATCAAGCTGTTTGCTAACCGTATCCGTGAACAGGAACGGCTAAGAATTTCTTCCCGTCTTTCAGATGCCCCTAAACATTTGACTTGATGCTTTCCATGTGAGGTGTTCAGCATGTTCAGCAATACCAAAGAATCCGGCCTCGAAAGCCTGATTGTGAAGTGGCTTGTCGAGCAGAATCATTACGAGCAGGGGCATAGCCATGACTACAGCATGGAATACGCCCTGGACACCGCGCGCCTCCTCCGCTTTTTGAAGGACACTCAGCCGGAAGCCGTGGAAAAGTTACAGCTGGAAACCCACCCGCTCAAGCGCACGCAGTTCCTCTCCCGCGTGCGGGATGAGATCACCAAGCGCGGCATCATCGATGTGCTGCGCAAGGGCGTCAAGGTCTACCCGGCCAGCCTGGTGATGTTCTACATGACGCCCAGCGTGAATAACCCCACCGCCGCGCAGCTGTATGCCAAGAACATATTCAGCGTCACGCGCCAGCTGCACTTCTCCCCCGATGCAACCAAGCTGTCGCTGGACCTGTGCATTTTCATCAATGGCCTGCCGGTGATCACCTTTGAACTGAAAAACCAGCTCACCAAACAGAACGTGGATGACGCGGTCTATCAGTATCAGCATGATCGCAGCTCCAAGGAGCTGCTGTTCCAATTCACGCGCTCCATGGTTCACTTTGCGGTGGATGATGCGCAGGTGAAGTTCTGCACCCGCCTGCAGGGAAAGGAAAGCTGGTTCCTGCCCTTTAACAAGGGATACAAGGACGGCGCAGGCAATCCGCCGAACCCGGATGGACTGATGACGGATTACCTGTGGAAGCAAATCCTCACCAAGGAGATGCTCTCGCGGATCATTGAAAACTACGCCGCCCTGATCGAGGAAAAGGACGAGGAAACCGGCAAAACAAAGTACAAGCAGATCTTCCCGCGCTATCATCAGCTGATGGCAGTGGAAAGCCTGCTGGCGGACGTCAAAGCCCATGGCGTAGGCAAGCGGTATCTGATCCAGCACAGCGCGGGAAGCGGCAAATCCAACTCGATTGCATGGTTGGCACACCAGCTCACCGGGCTGGAGGATGCGCAGGGGAATCTGCTTGTGGATTCCGTCATTGTGGTCACCGATCGCGTGATTCTGGACAAGCAAATCCGCGACACGATCCGCCAGTTTGCGCAGGTTGGCAAGCTGGTTGCCTGGGCGGAGAGCTCCGGCGACCTGCGCAAGGCCATTGAGGATGGACGCCGCATCATCATCACCACTATTGAGAAATTCCCGTATGTGCTGCCCGAAATCAGCGAAGACCACAAGGACCGGCATTTTGCTATCATCATCGATGAAGCGCATTCCAGCCAGAACGGCAAGACCGCGGGCAAAATGAACATGACGCTTTCCGCCATCATGGCCGACCCGGATATGGACAACGAGGACAAGATCAATGCCATGTGCGAGGGAAAAAAGCTGCTGACCAACGCCAGCTATTTTGCCTTCACCGCCACACCGAAGAACAAGACGCTGGAAACCTTTGGCACCCTGGTTGTCGATACATACGGCAACCCGGTTCTCAATGAGAAGGGCGAGGTACAACATCGGCCGTTCCACGTGTACACCATGAAGCAGGCCATTGAGGAAGGCTTCATTCTGGACGTGCTCAAATACTACACGCCCATCGACAGCTACTACCGGCTCAAGAAAACGGTAGAAGATGACCCGATGTTCGACAAGAAAAAGGCGCAGAAAAAACTCCGCGCATTTGTGGAAAGTCAGTCGTTTACCATCGCCGAAAAGGCGGACATGATGGTCAGCCACTTTCACGATCAGGTCATCGCCAAGGGAAAGATCGGCGGCCAGGCCCGGGCCATGATCATCACCAGCAGCATCGAGCGTTGCATCGATTATTACCATGCGGTGAACAGGTGTCTGGCCAACCGGCGCAGCCCCTACAAGGCGATCATCGCTTTTTCGGGCGAAAAGCAGCTGGACGAGCATCAGCCGCCCGTCACCTCTGCTGGACTGAATGGCTTTTCGGACGCGGCCATTCCTAAGACCTTCAAGAAGGACCCCTATCGTTTTCTCATCGTGGCGGATATGTTTCAGACCGGCTATGACGAGCCACTGCTGCACACCATGTATGTGGATAAGATGCTCTACGACATCAAGGCGGTGCAGACGCTCAGCCGTCTGAACCGGGCATGTCCGAAAAAATACGACACCTTTGTGCTGGACTTTTTCAACAATCCGGACGACATCATCCAGTCTTTCTCCCGGTACTACAAGACCACGCTGTTGTCCGGTGAGACCGACCCAAACAAGCTGTACGACCTGATTGCCGAAATGGAGACAGACCAGGTATACTCGGACGAGCAGGTGGAACAGCTGGTGAATCGGTATCTGGATGGCGCGGACCGCGACCAGCTGGACCCGGTGCTGGATGCCTGTGCCGCCCTGTATAAGCAGCTTGAAACGGATAGACAGATCAAGTTCAAGAGCGCGGCAAAGGGTTTTGTGCGCACCTACGGCTTCCTGAGCGCTATTTTGCCCTATGGCAATCCCGAGTGGGAAAAGCTGTCGATTTTCCTGAACATGCTGATTCAAAAGCTGCCCTCTCCGCAGGAGGACGACTTTGCACAGGGCATTTTGGAGGCCATTGATCTGGACAGTTATCGCATTGAGAAGCGGGAAACCATTTCATTGATTCTTCCCGATGAAGACGCCGAGGTCGGTCCTGTTCCTACCAGCACTGCCAAAGGAAAACAGGAGCCGGAAATGGACCTGCTCAGCGCGATACTCTCCGATTTCAATGACATGTTTGGCAATATCAAATGGAATGATGCGGACAACGTCCGCCGCCAGATCCTGGAGATTCCCGGCATGGTCAGCCGCGACGAACAGTATCAGAATGCCATGCGTAACAGCGACAAGCAGGAGGCGCGCACTGAAAGCGACCGAGTGTTGCAGAAGGTCATCTTCTCAATCATGGCAGACAACATGGAACTGTTCAAGCAGTACACAGACAATCCTGAATTCAAGAAATGGCTGAGCGACTTGGTGTTCAATTTAACCTATAACAAGGATGGGAAGCCATATCAAAGCCAGCGTTGATGCCTGTACAGGCTTGCAAGGTTTCAACTATCGGCGAAAACACTTTGCTTTGTGTATAAAAGTATATGAGAACATTGAAACCACTCTCCAACGATAGTATTACTATCATTTGAGGGTGAAACCACCTAAATGGCATCAGTCTCATGGGCTCATCCCAGACGCCTACACAAACCTCAAAAGTCCCGGACCCCCCTTATTTTCAAGGGATTTCCGGGGCTTTTTTGTATCAAAGTCGAAAGGGTCTTAGACCCCTGCTGCGGCAGCGGCGGCATGTTCGTGCAGTCGGCCAAGTTCGTGGAGAACCACGGCGGCAACATCAACCGGATTTCCGTATTCGGTCAGGAC
>OKSB01004300.1_pt1 | contig 10328 bp, 15 predicted proteins | sample 1601171 | NCBI WGS metagenome assembly OKSB01 (sample SAMEA3541496, study PRJEB24748) | human gut metagenome | biome: human gut; feature: human-associated habitat; material: faeces | place: China | collected 2012 | reverse complement strand
AGATTGCTTTCTGAAACAGTAAAACCGAAGTCTTCTCCTGCTGGCGAAAATTGATACAGCTCCACCGATCCAGCACCATCGCGATAAACATCCCAGCCCAGCGTTTCGATATAAGCACACATATTTTCTAAGTTTGTATTCATCTTGTTTCCTCCTTTACGCAAACAGTTCCTTTACCTGTTCTGTCGGGTCAACCCGGAACAGGAAAGCGGATTTAAACTTGCTGTAGTATCCGCCAAGTTCCCGCATCTGTTTTGCAACCTTGACGTAGGTTTCCTTGTCAAGCTTTGTAATGAACTTGACCAGCCAGATTGGTGTCTGATCTCTGGTATCGACGTCCTCCCTGACGGTGTACTCATAGCTTTGAGCACCTTCGATTTTGGTTTCCGGTTTGATTGGCCGCTTGACTGTTTTCTCCACCTCGTAGGTTTCAGTTTCCTCCCGCAGCTCCACAAAGCCGATGGCGTTCGTTTCCACCCATTTCATGAACTTATCCTGCCCAGCGCAGAAGCGGTTTCCTCTCTGGTTGTAGGAGGTAACATGTTTGTCGAGCTTTCTTCCCATCTTCAGGCAGTCCACGCGGTCATGGTCAAGGGAAACGATTTCGTAAATAGCGCCGCGATGACAACCAAAGGTAAAGCCAGTTTTGAGGATGATGTGCTGGCCGACTGCCAGCTTCTGTGGGGTTTCTGTCAAATGAGCTTTGATGACCTTTCTGGTTTTGGTTTGCTTGACCGTCACTGTCTCATACTGGCGGTTATCCGGTTTCTTTTTCTCCCGATACACCACTTTGAAAGGCTTGTCCCACTTGCCGACTGAAACATCGTAGTAGAAGTTGGTGCTGAAGTAGTCGATCATGCCGTCGCTGTCATCATAGCGATAGGAGTTAATAAGCTCCACTACATCGGTCATCATCGCTTTTGCCTCTGGAACCAGACGTTCCTCTCTATCCATGTAATATTCGTTCAGGTCGATATGGGTTTTACTTTCATCCACAAAGACCTGATAGGGCGCTTCCATCAAAGCGACATGGATGCTGGTACACATCGAAGCGGAAGAATAACGCACACTCCACTTGCAATCGCTGTAGACTTCCTTGAGATAGGTTCTGATAATCTCCGCGATTTCTTTTGTGGTGCGGCCAGCTTTGTAATTCTTCCCTGCCCATCCGTTCTGCGTGTAAAACCATCTTCTATCAGAATCAGCGGTTTCCTTGGTGTGAACTTCGCTCCGGTTCTTCCAGACCGGAAAGAGCTGGTCGTACTCATTGTTGAGCGCCTGCATTTCTGCATCGGTGCCGCCCATATCCGGATGCAGCTTCAAGGCCCACTCACGATATTTTGCTTTCAGATCCTCGAAGGATTTAATTTCTACTAAGTATGTCATATTGATAACCTCCATGTTGATTTTATTCGATTGCCTGCCACTCTGCATAAGCAATCGGTTTGATCTCATATCCGGCGAAGTCTCTTGCTTCCAGAACAATTTCCTGATCGTCGTACATTTTCTGTACTTCGTCTACAGCGTCCTGAATGCTGTCTGCTTCGACCTCTATCACACGCTCCAAAGTTTCCATGACGGATACTCTCACCATTGGCATATTGGTTTCCTCCTTACTCAATCGCTCCACACGCCATCAGGCGACGGGTTTCTGCATCTGCATTGTGGTATCGCCGCCACCAGTCCTCCAGCTTATCCTGCTCAACTTTGGATTTTGCTTTGAGCTGGGTGTAATCCTCCAGCGGCATGACGTACAGGTACGCTTCAAACTCACCGTCGAAGCAGACCCAGTAGTCCACACGAAGGGATTTATTTCTGGACAGTGACGCTTTGAGTTCTTCATACTCTGCCCAGCTATGGCAGGGAATCTTTGCCCTTTTATAGCCGAACCGCAGCTGCTGCCACTGAACCTCAACATGGTTTTGTTTTGCGAACTTGCGCATGAAACCTTCAAAGTTTTTCATACAATCGACCTCCATTTTGCTTTTCACTGATGGGGCGGGCGTTTGGAAGCACACCCGCTAGAGCTTTAATTACTATGCTGCTTTTCATACTGCTTGAAGCGTTCTACTTCCTCAAGACGATCATTGATCCTTTCGACCAGTGTCTTTGCGCTTACATGGGTATCAAAGTTCCCGATCTTTAACACATCAGGATCATGATAGACCGTCCAGTTTGAATGGCCCAAACCGATTTGCTCTATTGCCCAGACTTCGCCGGTACTGGTATCGAGAAAGATTTCTGTGTAGCATCCGCTTCTCCAGTCACCCCACCCGGTTGTTTTAGCAGCTTCATGAACAGATTCCATATTCAATTTCATTTTGATTCCTCCACTTCTTTAACAGCTTCTTCTCCTGTCGGAAACATCCTTCAGAGATTTTAATCATACTCGAAAAGAATTGATGTTCCGTCATAGTCTCCAAACATTTCTGTATACCCTCCATCGTTATGGGCGCTCACCTCAGTCTCCCAAAACCAAACCAGATCAGCATATTCTTGTTCTGTAAGATCTTGGCCGTCACTGATATTGGTTTCAAGTTCGTAGAAGTAGTCTGGTGAGTAACCACATTCCCAACCATCGCGCCAATTTCTCAAAGCGAGAGTCTTTGCTACTCCGTTTACATAAACTGTCATTTTGATTCCTCCGCTTCTTTAACAGCTTCTTCTCTTGTCGGGGCAAACCGATCCGACAAACCGGTTTCTGGATTTGACAGGAAGCACCAGACCGTTTTGGGATAGCCACAATATTCCAGCAGCCCAACTTTAAGCATATCCTCCACCATTCCAACCACGCCGTACAGGATGGTTTTATCATCGTTCCAGACTGTACGGATAGTGGTTTCATCGCCTTTTCTTTTCAGGAATTTCATTTTGATTCTCCTTTCAGTTTTGGGCACAGACCTAAGCCGCCATCGATTTTGGGAACCCTGCGATAGGCTCCACGATGGATGCAGTTTTCTTTTTCGCACTGGGTACAATCGCATTTGAGAAAATCCTCATAGCTCATCTTCCAGCCGGTTTTTCTGAATTCCTCTCTGGTCATGTTATCCCGCCTTTCTTTCATCCTTCAGCCGCCAGATAGCAGCTTTGATTTTCTCTTTTCTGCTCTGCTTTTCCGCATAGCTTTCGACTGCCAGACCTACCAGACCGGCACCTATCAGGCCGACGAACAGGCCAGCAAACAGGATTATCAATGTAAGCACAGGATCACCTCATTTCTTAATCGACTGCAAACCATACAAAATAGCGTACATTGTTACGGCAATAGCAGTCACGCAAATCTTCATAGTCGGATTGTCTGTCCGATTTTAAAATAATAGCTGCCGCCTCAACAAGTGCCATGTCATACGTCTCTGGGAAATTGGTTTTGAGTTTCGTTATGATAGGCTCAAGTTCAGACGACTGGGCTATGAACCGCAACCAGCTATCTACTGTCCTGCTACAATATTGGTTTTGATACTGGAACCACTGATTCCAGAGAGCTTCCGTTACATCTTCAATATCCTCAATGTCCTGACAATCTGGTTCAGAATCCAAAAAGTCTGCAATTGCCGCGAAGGTATCCGACGTCCAACTTCTCACCAATGGGGAAGAAAATTGACATGTTTCTGCTGGAATCCTTGTTCCACACTTTGTAATCAGGGCTGCTTGATTCCCTTCTGTGTCGTATTCAAACGACCAGCCTTTAGATTCGATTAACTGCATGAGATTCATTAAAAGACCTCCAATTCAAATTTGATTTCCGGTTTGGTTTGAGCCGGAAGATATTTCTGGACAGCAAAATGGCCTGCCAGACAGACCAGCAGGCACATGATGACACATGCTATTCTCATTTCAAGATTCCTTTCGTCTTGAGGGTAAAAAAAGAGCCGCCTATTGCTAGGCGGCTTTTTGGTTTGGTTTAGATTTTATTTGAGTAACGACGGCGCTTGAGCCAGCGAATATCGTTACTATGCCACGATACAATGTGTTGCAAATCTTGCACATCATACCGCAATTCCCGCAGCATTTCTTCCATGCGATCCAGCTGCGAAAAGCGATTTTGGAGGGTGATTTGCCCTTCAAAAAGCAGGTTGATTTTGGGCTTGATGTCGTTTTCGAGGGTGATTTGCGTTTTGGTGGCAAGAGTTTCAACCTTTTCAAGACGAGATTCAATGCCATCAAGACGTTCATCCATCTTGTCAAAACGTTCATCCATCTTGTCAAGGCGCTCGTCCATCTTGTCAAGACGCTCATAAATAGGAGAAACGACTTCCTCCATCATCTGGCGCATTGCCTGCAACAATTCCATGTTTTCCATAACATGACCCCTTTCTCTTGACTTTCTGATTCCATTATATCACAAACGTGATTTTTGGCAAGGATTTCCCCTATGGACAAAGGCTTTTAGGGAGCCTTTGAGAACCCTATTCAGCGGCAAACCTGGCCCCAAAGAACCAGTACACCTTCTTTTTCGAGACTTCTACAGGCTCAAGGAAATTCCGGTTCAGATTTTGTTTTTGAACTTCCTTTTCTGTGTAGAGTTCATTCGCGACGTAGATATTGCCGTCGTGGATTTTTGGATTTTTGCAGTAGTTATCGTACTGCGGTTTTACTTTGTAGTACAGCATAGCAATCCCCTTTCTGATTTTAATTTGAATTGATGGTTGCGGGCTTTAGGATGAACCCGCCAGAACCTTTTTCGATTTTATTTTGCTTCTGCCTTATGGATTTTAGCCTTGCTGGTCATGTTATAGGTCAAGCCGTTCATGCGGACGTAGATGGAAGCGATAACAGCCGCGATGAAACGGTTTTCATTTTGGATTTCGATTCCAGCTTCTTTGCCGGTTTTGAAGTTAGAGACTGCACCCTTCAGGAAGCGAACGTCGGCCAGCTTCATCTGCGGAACAGGGAATTCTTTCGGCAGCATAGCCTTTACGACTTCATTCAGCTGCTTTTCGAGTTTTGTGTTAGAGGAGCCATCGAACACGCTTCCCGCCTTTTTGGCAGTTTCCTTGTCCATGGTAGAGGTCAGAGTTTTCGCGCCAATACCTTCCTTTTCAGAAGCGAGATTGAGCGCGATATTGTGCAGCATACGGGCGCACATGGTTTCCCATACGCTGGAGGAAGCGGACTTGATAGCCTTTTCCAGTTTCTTGTAAGAGAGGAACTTCTTGCTGGAAGTAATGGAGTAGTGGACAGAATCCTTGCTAGGTTTCGCAAGTCTAAAGGACGCGATTTCACCGGCGTTGTCAAGATAAACCTTGACAGCTTCCGCGACTGGAAGCGCCTGCTGTTCCTTTACCCACTGTTCAGCGATGGAAGTGTTCAGAGCCTTGACAGCCTCTTTGGCAGAGACTTCCAGAGTGCCGACCTCCTGCATGGATTTTTTGGCGTCGATAGCCGCGTTCAGAGTGGACAGAGCTTTTTCTACGTCGGACTGTTTAGAAACGATGGACTCGAGATTAGTTGGCATGGAATAATTAGTGTTGAACATAGTAGTACCTCCTGATGGTTTAGCATGGTTGTTGTTTTTATGGTTGTGGTTGTAAAGGCCACACTACAGTATGAGAATCTCTCACACTCTAGTGCAACCTTTACAGATTGCACCTTGCCTAAACTATCCGCCGCAACGCTCACCGCCCCGCGTTTCGCATGATAGCACACCGATTTTATAGGCGTTCAGATTGCCGACTGTCTAACTCTGACTGACGCCGCGTGTCGGTATCAACACACTGTTTGCTACTTCCACAAGCCTTGAATCACGTTGTCACGAAAGGCGCACTTTGCGTGCGGACTTTACGGGATTCGCCGCTTATTAGAATGACAGCTAGGGTAACAAGCCCCGTGTCAAGCTATAGCATAACAGTTTGCTTTTCCTCCATGCTATCCACCGCCAGGGCTTCAAACTGATTGTTTAGTCTATCCAAAGGATAGGGAAAACGGAATGGAAGTTGTAAAGGGAATTTTTAAGAGAAAACGCGATAACCCGTTAACGGGTTCCTTAAAAAACATGGGATTTTTAATCCCTGTTTTTTTTGATATAATCATCGATAAACAAGCGTAAAACTTCAGTACGGGTTAACCCGTTCTTTTCAGCCGCTTTGGTAAAATCGTCAAATATATCATTTTGTAAACGTACACCTATCAGTTTCGTTCTGAGATTTTCACCTCTAGCAAGTTTTAACTGATACTCATGCTTATAATCGCGTTTTTTCGTCATGCTATACTTTCCCCCTTTTATAGGTATAGTATAGCAAAAGCAAAAAGCCTTTACAAGTCGCAAACTGTTAAATTGTCAAGGTTCAAATTTTAGTCTTTCTGTATCGCGCTTGAACCGCGCGGAACATATATAAAGTTTGCATAGTATGCACTTTTATATAGAGGTTCTACATGAATAAAGCGTCATGTTCCGTCCGCTCGATTGTTACACCACTCGCCGTCAAGCTGTCCGCTGTTGGTACTTATCACAGTGCCTACAATACCCTACTTTCTAACGTTGCCGTTGTACTTGTCACAGTGCCTTGTATACCCTACGTTCCCGCTATTGCGTTCCCGCTTGCTCCGTTGAGCTTGTCTATATCTTACCCGTTAACGGGTTAAAAGTAAAACCTTAAAATCAGCCAAAATAAGCAAATAAAGCTAATATACTCATTAAAATCTTTAAATATCTCCCGTTTACTCAAAATTGCTCGATTTTTCAAGTTTTTGTTATTGCAGGCGTACGAACTTAATAGTCTTAATTTTTATATATAAAGGAAAGCAAGGCCCCACCCTGCCGGATGTGGCCAACGATAGCACACAAAAGTTGTGATAATATCATATAAAACAAACAAATAAAGATCGTTATACTACAATAATAAAAGTCTATAAAACAAACAATAGTCAAACAAGTACGGTAAAAGCAAATAGAGTATTTGAGATAAAAGGATCATTAAAAGTAACGTATGTTACACTGATATAGTATAAAGCAAACAAAAAGAAGTGTATGAGAATAAAGATACACAAAAAGAGAACATACATAAGAAATCTATAGAAAAGATAATGATGATCGCCGGGACACGTCGTAGACTATTATACTAGACAGATAATAATAGCGTTGCATTATTGTACCAATAGAACATATAAGAAAGCATGGAAGGTTGTAGAAGTGTACAGGAAGGATAAAAGAGAAGATGATAGAATGGATGATGGAGATAAAAGGGAAAAGTGTAGTATAGAAAAAAGTTATGGATAGTGGGAATGTATAGCGTAAAAGCATGATAATGATGTAGTGTTGATAATTGTAGAATGTAGTATTGAAAACTATTTAGAGGATTATTGAAACAGAATGAATAATTGGAAAAAACTGGAAACGTAAAGGCATAGCAAGGCAAGCGCCGCCAAAAGTAGCGACTAACAAGATAAACAAAGCAAAGCAAAGCGGCAGGCAAGGCACGACGAAAAGAGAAGAAAAACAGCCGAAAATGGAGAAAAACGGCAGTCCGGGCATGGGGGATATTTTACATAAATAGAGAGAGTCAAAAAAGCCCCCAGCCCATCAGCTCTTTTCTCCACTATCCCACCTTCCATCCCCCTCTCGTCTCATTTTTCGATCCAAAATCCCCTTCTTCCAACCCCAAAATCACCTCAAAACACCTCATTTTTACCCCAAAACACCTCTAAAACTCCTCAAAATGGCTTTAAAACACACCTATTTGCATCTATTTTTGTATATTGGACCATTTTTGACCTGTTTTGACCGGTAGATGGTATGTATCAGTAAAACCGCAAGCCGGGGCCGTCTATTGAAGCATTTCTTGAAAGATATTGTATCGATTCTTTTCCTTAAAAATTATATTTGTTCTTGACAAATCTTGTATTGAGTGGTAACATATACTTATCAAGGGAGTTGTTGTATTTTAAGATTAGCTTTTTATACTTCGAGCAGGCAGGAGCTTCTACATCTACATAGAGAATAGTCTGCACGGTGCGACTGCCTGCGAGAAGTTTCTTCTTCTACTATCCTCCCGTGCTGATATGTCTCACCAAGAAGCTGAAATAACCGCTCAGCCCGGGTAGTGGCAGTCTCCCCTGTCACGAGGTAGAAGCTCCTGCCTGATAGTAAGAACCCGGTTCAGCAGAGCCGATGAAGGTCATCGAACTCAAAATCGCTCTTTGAAAAATGAAAAAAAATGACGATCAAAAATGGAGATGTAATGGTTCGCGTAAGCGATTTTTCGTATTTTAGCAGCTACCGTCTCTGCTTCACCTCTCGTATGATCCCGGAAGGGGCAGGGCTGATTGCAGACATTCACACATGGGCGCGTGGAAGCTACGGAACTCGCTGTGAGTCAATCGCTTCGCTCTCAACATCACAGCTCTCGCCTATCGGCTTTTTGTAAAGGTAACTGACGCTCCCCCGCTTTTGGTATGAATTGCTTCGCAGGCCAGTACAACATGATTGTAAAGGCGCAGCGAAGCTGCTTGAAGTGAATGTCTACAACATACCTGCCCCTGAAAGCGAGGCGCTTCGCGCGATTTTCTTTTTCCTTTTCCCCAGTACCGGTAGCCTCATCACAGAACCTGGCCGAGCTTGAAGGGGCAGCTTGTAGATCCTATGCCCCAACCCTCCCCGCTCCCTTCCCCGATAGAGGTAACGGGTAAGGGAGAGCCAAGGTATGTCTATATATATGGAAGGATCGATAAAGGAAAAATTGAAGAATAGCCGAGCAAATGAGGGGTTTACGAGCAGATTTTTTCGTGACACAAATGGTGGAGCTGTTCCAAATATGTTGAAAGATTTTTGTATATATTGTATAAAAATTTCTGGAGGATAAGTCTCCTGATTTTTACAAACCTTGAAAGGAGGTGATAAAATGCCGAACAACACGCAAAAATCTAATCTTCCTGAGTACGCTGACAATATGTTGGCTAATCTGGACCAGGACATTATTGACTCCATGGACAACTATGTTGCTGAGCCAATTCAAAAAACTCTTACCAGAGAGGAAAAGACGATCTTGCAGGTAGCCAAGAAAGCATCGCAATGTTATGACGATGTTTTAGATGCCTGCAAACATGGACAAGAACTTCCAGAACCCTTTATCTGGTATCTGTGTGCTCAGTGCAGGAGGATCTTCCCTGATATGGACCCTGCTCATGTTACGAGGTTGATGTACGCTGCGACATTTGCTGGTTATAATGGCGTACTTGTTAACTACCACAACAATCCCTTGACGGTAGCAGGATTGGAACAGCGGATGGGGCTGTCTCATAGATACTTCAAAATCTTTATGGACGACAGGATACAAAGGAAAATCTTTAAAGAAAACGATCAAAAGTTGATTATCAACCAGTCGAGCTTTTCAAAAGGTGTTCTTCCTCCAAATCGAATGGTGGATGCAGCCAGAGAGGGTTCTATCATTACCAGAGTCTACATCAACAGCGTCAGAAACCTGTACGAACATTCTATGCGACAATCAGATAAAGCTCTGAGCTATCTATTCCAGATGATCCCATTCATTCATTACAAATATCACATGCTTTGCTTCAACCCACTGGAAAAGCAGCGTGATGATGTTATTTGGATGACTGTAGAGGATTTTGCAGACGCTATAGGGTTCGACCGGAATCACATCAAGCGGCTCTACACAACATTGTTCAAACCCGATTTCCTATTAAACGGTGTCGTTTGCAAAGCGGTAGCTGGTATTGATACCGGCGAACATACCTTTAATCGGTTTCATATCATTGTCAATCCACACCTGTTCAGTGCAGGGCCGCATTTGACAAGTCAAGAGGAGGCGATTTTATTAGAGAAAATGCAGAACAACACGACTTACCTGATCTAGCTCAACAAAGGAAAGATTTCCTGGATGAGATAAAAGGCCACCCTGCTAACTTCAAGCAAGTGTCGACCCAAAAGATCAACAGCTTGCTGAAAAATTATAACGATGAATTCACGCGAAATAATGTAGAAGATTACATCATATGCGTTAGCCCTTTCGATGTTGATGTGCTCCAGGGTATATCCCCGCGAGACATTGCAACACTGTACAATCTCGCGTCGTTTCTACAGCATAATGGGTGTGCCACAATGATCGATTCTGGATTGCTAAAAGAAAATCTTTGGTGTTACGTTCAAGATCCATCACTTTCAGAAGGAGGAAGCAAGTCTTACATTAACAGTTTTCTGAAGCGTATGGCGAATCTCAATCTCATCAGTATTTCTGGTCGTGAGATTATGTTATCAGAGAAATATTTCTCTCTTAACAACATTCCTGGCTATATCGTAGACCATGATGCCCCGGTTATTGCTATTGGTAGAGAGCTTATCAGAACATTGTACGCTGAGGGAAATCAGAAAT
>OKSB01004290.1_pt1 | contig 10353 bp, 8 predicted proteins | sample 1601171 | NCBI WGS metagenome assembly OKSB01 (sample SAMEA3541496, study PRJEB24748) | human gut metagenome | biome: human gut; feature: human-associated habitat; material: faeces | place: China | collected 2012 | reverse complement strand
CTGCCGCACCTCGCTCGCCGTATCGGCACTTAGAATTATGCGGTATTGCCTCAGGAAGTCTTGCACAAAAACCGGAAACAGAATATAATGTATCTGTATTATTATGTTATTCTGTGGGCAAAGCCCGAACGATAAAAGGAGAATATGAAAAAATGGGTAAGTTTAATTTTATTGAAACCGAAATCCCCGGCGTTGTTGTGATCGAACCGACCGTGTTTGGCGATGACCGCGGTTATTTTATGGAGACGTATCAGATCGACGATTTCGCCGCCGCCGGGATTGACAAGCCCTTTGTACAGGATAACCAGAGCCGCTCCACCAAGGGCGTGCTGCGCGGCCTGCATTTCCAGAAGAACCATACCCAAGGCAAGCTGGTGCGTGTGACCATGGGCGAAGTGTACGACGTTGCCGTGGACTGCCGCCCCAACAGCAAAACCTTTGGCAAGTGGGTGGGTGTGACCCTTTCCGCCGAGAACAAAAAGATGTTCTATATCCCGGAAGGCTTTGCCCATGGCTTTCTGGTGCTGTCTGATGTGGCGGAATTCTGCTATAAGTGTACCGACGTATATGATCCGACCGCAGAGGGCGGCATCCCCTATGATGACCCGACCGTCAACGTTCAGTGGCCGGACTGCGGCTGCGAGCATAAGACCAGCGCCAAGGACAAAGAGCACACGCCCTTTGCCGAGCAGAAGTTTGAATACTTTGAAAAATACTGATTCAGGGGAACCGATGTGCAGAATTTAAAAAACTCGTTTGCAAGTTTCTGGAAATACCGCTACCTGCTGCAAAACCTCATCACGCGGGATTTTAAGCTCAAGTACCGCCGCAGCGTGCTGGGCGTTGCCTGGAGCGTGCTCAACCCGCTGCTGACCTGCCTTGTCATGTGGGCTGTGTTCGGCGCGCTGTTCAACCAGCGCGGGGATGGCATTGAGGATTTCCCGCTGTTTTTGATCATTGGCCAGTTGATGTTCAACTTCTTCCGCGAATCCACCAGCATGGCGATGGAAAGCGTGCTGAAAAACGGCCCGCTGCTGCGCAAGGTCTATATCCCCAAGTACATTTTTCCACTGGAAAAATGCTGCTTTGCGCTGGTCAACTTCTTTTTCAGCCTGGTGGCGCTCTTCTTTGTAGCGTTGGTTACCTGGTCCCATATTTCGCTGCGCACGGTGCTGCTGGCGGTGTATCCCATTGTTATGCTGTTCGTTTTCAGCCTGGGCGTTGGGCTGATCCTGTCCACGATGTATGTCTTTGTGCGCGATATCATGCACATCTGGGAGGTCTTCTGCACCCTGCTGGTATACGGCAGTGCCATTTTCTATGACCCCAGTCAGATGGCATCCTGGATGCAGGCTGTCATCAACCTGAACCCCATCTACTGGTACATCACGGCGGTGCGTTCCTGCGTGATGTGGGGCACCGGCCTGACCCTGAACATGGTGCTGATTCCTTTCCTGTGTTCTGCGCTCAGTCTGGGGATCGGTGTGTATGTATTCAAAAAGAACCAGGACAAATTTGTCCTGTATATGTAAGGGGGCTGCAAGATGAGCGAACAAAAGCAACAGCCCATTATTTCCATCGACCATGTTTCGATGCGTTTTAACCTGGCAAAAGAAAAGCACGAAAGCCTGAAAGAATATTTTGTGGCTCTTTTGCACGGCGGTGTGCGATTTGATGAATTCTTCGCCCTTTCGGATGTTAGCTTTGACATTATGCCGGGGGATTTTTACGGCTTGATCGGCCTGAACGGCTCCGGCAAAAGTACGCTGCTGAAAGTGATTTCCGGCGTCTACAAGCCCAGCGCCGGTAAAGTGACGGTGAACGGCACCATTGCGCCGCTGATCGAACTGGGTGCCGGTTTTGACATGGATTTGACCGCGCGGGAAAACATCTACCTGAACGGCACGGTCCTGGGCTATACCCCCAAGTATATTGATTCCAAGTTTGACGATATTGTGGAGTTCAGCGAGCTGCAGGAATTTTTGGATGTGCCGCTGAAAAACTATTCCTCCGGCATGGTGGCGCGCCTGGCCTTTGCCGTGGCAACCATGACCAAGCCGGATATCCTGATTGCGGATGAGATCCTTTCGGTCGGTGATTTCCTGTTCCAGGAAAAGTGTGAGAAGCGCATGGCGGAGCTGCTTTCCGGCGGCACGACCGTGATTCTGGTCAGCCATTCCATTGAGCAGATTGAGCGTATGTGCAATAAGGTGGCCTGGCTGGACCACGGCCACCTGCGCCGCCTTGGCCCCACCAAAGAGGTGACGGCGGAATACCGCAAGTTTGAAAAGAAGGACGCCATGAAGGCGGACAAAGTGGAGGGATAAGGCGCATGGCACAGGACATGAACCAGAACCGCCCGGCGGATGTGGCCCAGGCGGACAGTGTGGGCGGCATGGCCAAACGCCTGCTGAACCCCGCCCATTTGTCAGACCTTGCCCGCCGCAGCGCCGCCACTCTGAAAGAGCAGGGTGCCGAGCAGCTGTGGCGCGATGTGACCTTCCGCGTGGGGCTGGCGTTCCACCATGATTCCTGGCAGCACCGGGCAGACCTGCCCCTGCGCCGGGAGCTGAAAGCCCAGCGCGCCGAGTACGCAGACGGCAAGCCGGGACCGGTGGTAAGCGTTGTAGTGCCACTGTACAACACGCCGGAAAAGTTCTTTGGCCAGATGCTGGCCAGCGTGCAAAAGCAGACCTACCCCCACTGGCAGCTGGTGCTGGTGGATGCTTCGGACGCAGCCCATGCCGCGTTCAGCACCCATGCCAGCAAGGCCGCGGCAAAGGATCCGCGCATCCTGTATAAGAAAGTGGAAAACGACGGCATTGCGGCCAATACCACGGCAGGCTTTGCGCTGGCAACGGGGACGTATATCGCCCTGCTGGACCATGACGATGTGCTGTACCCCAACGCGCTGTATGAGAGCGTGAAAACCCTGCAAAACCAGGGAGCCGAGCTGGTGTACAGCGATGAGATCGTGCTTTCGGCGGATTTGAAACAGCTGGGCGGCTACCACTTTAAGCCGGACTTTGCGCCGGATTATCTGCGCGGGGTCAACTTCATCACCCATCTGGCGGTGTTCTCCCGCGCATTGCTGGACCGTGCCGGTGCATATGAATCCAGTGAGTACGATGGTGCACAGGACCATGACCTGATGCTGCGCCTGACCGAACAGACCACGCGGGATAAAATTGCCCATATCAAAAAGGTGCTCTATATCTGGCGCGGCCATGCGGGTTCCACCGCGGCGGGCATGGAGGCAAAGCCCTATGCCCTGGCGGCCGGTATGCGCGCAATCGATGCCCAGCTCAAGCGGCTGAACCTGCCCGGCAAAGCCATGCAGGTGGAGGACGCGCCCGGTGCGTTCCAGGTGCGGTACGAGCTGACCGGCCACCCGCTGGTCAGCGTTATGATCCCCAACAAAGACCATATTGACGATTTGGACCGCTGCCTGAAAAGCCTGTATGCCAACGCAGGCTATGATAACTTTGAAGTCCTGGTCATTGAAAATAACTCTGAACAGCAGGAAACATTCGCCTACTACAAAACCATGCCGGAGCGTTACCCCAACAGCCGGGTGGTGACCTATGTGGGGCCGTTTAACTTTTCTGCCGTCAACAACCTTGGTGCGCGCTTTGCCAAGGGCGAGCATCTGCTGCTGCTGAACAACGATATCGAGGTGCTCAGCCATGATTTTCTGCGGGAGCTGCTGAGCTATTCCCAGCGGCCGGATGTGGGTGCTGTGGGCGCAAAGCTCTATTACCCGGATGATACCATCCAGCATGCGGGCGTGATTATGGGCATCAACGGCAGTGCAGGCCACAGCCACAAGAGCTACCCGCGCAAGGCTGTGGGCGATTTGTACCGCCTTGTCACCACGCAGGACTATATGGCCGTGACGGGTGCCTGCCTGATGACCAAAACGGAGCTGTACCGCGCGGCGGGCGGCCTGGACGAAGCCAAGTTCGCCGTGGCCTATAACGATGTGGATTACTGCCTGAAGCTGTGGCAGAAGGGTCTGCTGAATGTGTACACCCCCCGTGCCGAAGCCTACCATTACGAGAGCAAGAGCCGCGGTCTGGACACCACCCCGGAAAACGCTGCCCGCTATGCCCGCGAAAAAGCAAACTTTTACACGAAGTATCACGAATATATTGATCATTATGACCCGTACTATAACCCGCATTTCAACAACCTGTTTGAAAACTTTGGGCTGAAATAAAACAGGGCAGAGGATAAAACAATGGTAAATAAGTTTGATACCCAGTTTTTGATCGAAGGCAGCAACCTGGACGAGGATGACATCCGCGCCGGAATCATGGCTAGCGCCGAGGGCGACTGCCTGATCGTGGTAGGGGATGAGGATGTGGTGAAAGTGCATTACCACACCGATACCCCCTGGAAGGTGCTGGAATACGCCGCCAGCCAGGGCGATTTGCACAAGATTATTGTAGAAAACATGGAGCGCCAGGCAAACGGGCTGGATGGGTAAAGTATATCAGGATTTTTATGTTTGGTGAACGGCATGCAGTATCATACAAGAGTGCCAAACCGTTTGCAGGGATATGATTACAGCCAAAATGGTGCATATTTCATAACCTTCTGTACGCAGGGCAGAGTGCATTTATTTTGGAAAGAACCCACCCGATTGCGGCAGAATTCCCAGGCCGTAGGGGCGCGCAATGCGCGCCCCTACGGTTTCCAACATCGTCCAACAATGAAAGAGCTGCGTAACCAAACACCTCCATCACCTCATCTGGCAAAAATCCTTCCATGACCACGTCATCCGTACCCAGACAGATTATGAAACCATCTGGCTGTACATCGATTCCAACCCCCAAACATGGCAGACGGACTGCCTGAACCCGAACCGGAACAAACCCCAACAATCTGACACCCGAAAGGACGTAACGTTATGAACCAGCAGGCCAAGCGCATCAAAGAACTATTTGGCTATGCCCGTACCTTGACGAAGGAACAGGGCATTGGCACCATGTGCGTGCGCGCAGCGGGCTTTTTCAAACGGCGCTTTTTCGGCAAGCGGGCGCGGTACTGGCCGTCCAACATGGCGCTGGAAGCCCAGCGCAGCGACCCCGCGGCGGAAACCTTCCCCATCATTTCTATTTTAACGCCGCTGTACAATACGCCGCAAAACTTTTTAACAGAATTTCTCGATAGTGTGGAAAACCAGACCGCCCACAACTGGCAGCTCTGCCTGGCGGATGCTTCGGACGATGCCCACACCTATGTGGGGGAGCTGGTGCAAAAGCACGTGGCGGCCAATCCGCGCATTCGCTATGTGAAAATTGAAAACAAGGGCATTGCGGCCAACACTAACGCGGCGGCCCGGCTGGCACAGGGGGAATATCTGGCTCTGGCAGACCATGATGACATCCTGGCCCCGCACGCTATCTACTGCATGGGCAAAGAACTGCAAAAAACGGGGGCCGATTTCGCCTACAGCGATGAAGCCCTTTTCCGCAAAAGCCCCAAAACCGCCCATGTGGCCCACTTTAAGCCGGACTATGCGCCGGAATACCTGATGGCCTGCAACTACATCTGCCACCTGGCCGTGTTCCGCAAAAGTCTGTTTGATGCCATCGGCGGGGAGCGCCCGGAGTGTGACGGCGCACAGGATCATGATCTGTTCCTGCGGCTGATCGACGCCATGCAGGCGAAAGACGCCAACGCCGCACCGCTGCATATCCCGCAGGTGCTGTATTACTGGCGGGTTCATGCGGCGTCCACCTCCGGCGGCACCGAGGCCAAGCCCTATGTGGTAAAAGCCGCGCAGAAAGCCGTGGCGGACCACCTGGCGGCAACCGGCCGCAGCGGCAGGGTAGAGGAGGGCATCTTCCCCGGTACCTGCCATGTGCAGTGGGAACTGCCGGAGCCGGAACCGCTGGTCTCCATCCTGATCCCCAACAAAGACCATGTGGACGACCTGGAAAAATGTCTGTTCAGCCTGTACTCCAAAACGCTGTATGAAGCGTTTGAAGTGATCGTCATCGAAAATAACTCCACCGACCCCGCCACAAAGGCTTATTATGAAAAGCTGCCGGACCGCTATGCCAACTGCCGCGTGGTGGCTTACAGCGGCGGGTTCAATTTCAGCCGCATCAATAACTTTGGCCGCAAGTTTGCTAACGGCAAGTTCTTACTGCTGCTCAACAACGATATTGAAATCATCAACGGAAACTGGCTGACTCAGATGGTGGCCGAAGCCAGCCAGCCCGGCGTGGCGGTCTGCGGCGCCATGCTGTATTACCCGGACGATACCATCCAGCACGCGGGCATTATCACCGGTTTGGGTGGGTATGCGGGCCACAGCCACAAGTACCACAAGCGCGGCGGTAGCGGGTACATGTTCCGCCTGGCCACCGTGCAGGATTATTCCGCCTGCACTGCGGCCTGCCTGCTGGTGCGCACATCGGCTTATGATGCCGTTGGCGGGTTGGATGAAGCCTTTACTGTTGCATTCAACGATGTGGATTTCTGCCTGCGCCTGCGGGAAAAAGGCTGGCGTATTGTGTGGACCCCCTATGCGGAGCTGTACCACCACGAAAGCAAATCCCGCGGTTCGGACGAGGAAGACCCCGCCAAAAAGGCCCGCTTTGCCAAGGAGCAGGCCCGCCTGTATGAGGTACACGGTAAGCAGAATATCTTGCATGACCCCTATTACAACCCGAACCTGAGCCTGGATTATGAGGATTTCCGCGAAAGCGGGGATCTGCGCAATCTGAAAAACGTAACCCTGTGACCCATGCCGGAAAAGCAGGGCAAAATCTGTGCAGTTTTTTTGCTGTTACGGCTTGCCACGCTATGCCGGATATGCTATAATCTAAATGTTACCACGGCCCGGCTTTGGGCGTATGCCCTGCATCAGGGAACCTTGATTGCCCTTTGCTGCGCCGTAGGCAAATATTATAAAGCGAGGTATTACTACTATGAGCCAGAAGTCTGCTATCGAAAAACAGCCCATCATTGCAAAGGCCGCCATCCATGAGGGTGACACCGGTTCTCCGGAAGTTCAGGTTGCGCTGCTGACCGCACGCATCAACCACCTGACTGAGCACCTGAAGACCAACAAGAACGACAACCACAGCCGTCGTGGTCTGTTCAAGATGGTCGGCCGCCGCCGTAACCTGCTGGCCTATCTGCAGAAGAAGGACATCAACCGTTACCGTGCTCTGATCGCTGAACTGGGTCTGCGCAAGTAATTCGCAAAACGGGCAGGGCGCTGTATGTGCGCCCTGCCCATTTTCTATATTTCAGCAGGTGTTCCGGCATTCATTTTTATTATGCTCTGCCGCTGGCCTGTAATCATATTGAATAAAGTTAGGGCAACACCGCACAATTCTAAGTGCCGATACGGCGAGCGAGGTGCGGCAGATGCTAAGCCAAAAGCGCAGATAATACTGGATGCTGCAAAGGTGAGCGCCGCCAGTGGCGGAAACAGCGAACCGAAGCAGGGGCAGCGGTCGCAGAGTGCGAGGGGCTTTTGCCCCCGAAGCACGATGCGGGTACCGCAACCCGACATTATCGAGCATTTTGGCAACGCAGATGCCGTGCCGCAGCCGCCGGAGCGGTGCTTAAGCCGTAAGGCGGGAATTATGCGGTATTGCCTTAGGACCCCGAGGGAGAAGAACGGTACTTTGGCACTCCGGCCACCGTTGCCAGTCCATTATATCCCACTGCCTTTTACAATGTAATGTGCGGTACCTTTGGTCAGTGCTGTAACTCCTAACTCCTCCCTCCTACCTCCTAACTTAATGTTTTTGGCCGCCCGCATGGTTTGTGCAGTAAATCGAACGCCGGAGCAAAACAACCGTTCCGCCGCTGGATTTATTGCTCAAAGCATGGGGCTGCCTGAACCGCATATTCCCACCAGGTATCAAAAATTATATCAGAAGGAGAATTACTATGGCACTGGAATTTGCATCCCGTAAGGCAACTTTCCCCAACTACCGCAAGTTTGAAACAACTTTTGCCGGCCGCCCGTTTGTGGTGGAAACCGGCAAGCTCTGCGGCCTTGCCAATGGCAGCGCAATGATCCGCTATGGCGAAACCTGCGTGCTGTGCAATGTTACCATGAGCGAAAAGCCGCGTGAGGGGGTGGATTTCTTCCCCCTGAGCGTGGAATTTGAAGAAAAGCTGTACGCCGCCGGCCGTATTCCCGGCTCCTTTATGCGCCGCGAAGGCCGCCCCGGCGAACACGCCATCCTGTCCTCCCGCGTGGTTGACCGCCCCATCCGCCCGCTGTTCCCCAAGGATATGCGCAACGATGTCTGCGTGACCATGACTGTGATGAGCCTTGACCCGGACTGCTCCCCTGAGATTGCCGGTATGAACGGCGCGTCTCTCGCCATTGCTATGTCGGATATCCCCTGGAATGGCCCCATCGGCGGCGTGGCAGTCGGCTATGTGGACGGCGAGATTGTGCTGAACCCCACCAAGGAGCAGCGCGAGCGCTCTGACCTGGCCCTGACCCTGGCTGCCAGCATGGAAAAGATCGTCATGATTGAAGCCGGCGCCAACGAAGTGACCGAAGAGGTCATGATGGACGCCATCAAGGCTGGCCATGAGGAAATCAAAAAGCTGCTCACCTTTATGAACGGCATTGTTGCAGAGATCGGCAAGCCGAAGAAGAGCTTTACCCCGGTGGAACTGGACCACGCTCTGTTGGCGGATGTGTACGCCAAGCACCTGGAAGATGTCAAGGCTGCCATGAACACCGACGACAAAAACGTCCGCGATGCCGCCATGCTGCCCATCATGGATGCGATTGCCCAGGAACACCCCGAACTGAACGCCGCCGACCTGGATCTGATCAGCTACAAGCTGCAGAAAAAGGTTGTGCGCACCTGGCTGCTGGAAGAAGGCAAGCGTGTTGACGGCCGCGGCATCAATGAGATCCGCCCGCTGGCCGCCGAAGTCGGTGTGCTGCCCCGTGTGCACGGCTCCGGCCTGTTCACCCGCGGCCAGACCCAGGCCCTGACCATCTGCACCCTGGGCTCCACCAAAGATGCCCAGATGATGGACGACCTGTCCGACACCCCGCTCAAGCGCTACATCCATCACTACAACATGCCGCCGTACTCCACCGGCGAAGCCCGCGCACCCCGCAGCCCCGGCCGCCGCGAGATCGGCCACGGCAACCTGGCGGAGCGTGCCCTGATCCCCGTGCTGCCCAGCATGGAAGAGTTCCCGTACACCATCCGTACCGTTTCTGAAATCATGAGCTCCAACGGCTCTACCTCTCAGGCTTCTATTTGCGCTTCCACCCTGGCCCTGATGGATGCTGGTGTGCCCATCAAGGCACCGGTTGCCGGTATCTCCTGCGGCCTGATCACCGATGGCGACCCGCTGCACGGCGGCCGCTGGATGACCATGCTGGATATCCAGGGCGTGGAGGACTTCCACGGCGATATGGACTTTAAGGTTGGCGGCACCCGCCGCGGTATTACCGCTATCCAGATGGATATTAAGGTGGACGGCCTGACCTATGATATTGTGGCCGAAGCACTGGAAAAGTGCCGCAAGGGCCGCCTGTTCATCCTGGACGAGATCATCAAGCCCTGCATTGCTGAGCCGCGCGCAGAGCTTTCCAAGTATGCACCCAAGATGTTCAGCATGCAAATCCCCGTTGACAAGATCAAGGACGTCATCGGTAAGGGCGGCAAGGTCATTCAGGAAATGTGCGCCAACTTCAACTGCAAGATCGACATTGAGGAGGACGGCCACGTCTTTATCTCCGCTGTGGATCAGGACGACGCCAAGCGCGCGATTTCCACCATCAAGACCATTGTGGAAGATCCCGAAGTGGGCGCTATCTACAAGGGCCGCGTGACCCGCCTGATGAACTTTGGCGCATTTGTTGAGATTGCCCCGGGCAAGGAAGGTCTGGTTCACATCTCCAAGCTGGACGACCACCGTGTAGAGCATGTGGAAGATGTTGTTGCCGTGGGCGATCCCATCATCGTTATGGTAACCGACATCGACCAGCAGGGTCGCATCAACCTGTCCCGCAAGGATGCCCTGGCCGCCATCGCCAAAAAGCGCGCGGAACAGCAGCAGTAAAGTTACGGGAGTTTTGTTCCTTCTTTGAAAAGAAGGGAACCGAAGAAACTTTAATAGAATAGAAACAGGCAGTGCCGCTCCCGGAAAGGGGAGAAGGACACTGCCTGTTTTGGTATTGGGTAAAAAAGAAAGTGGGTACTTGAACAGAAAGACAGCGCAGAATCTTTCGATTCTGCGCTGTCTTTCTGTGGAGCGGGTGAAGGGAGTCGAACCCTCGTCCCCAGCTTGGAAGGCTGATGTACTAGCCGTTGTACGACACCCGCATTGAATACTTAA
>OKSB01004289.1_pt1 | contig 10358 bp, 10 predicted proteins | sample 1601171 | NCBI WGS metagenome assembly OKSB01 (sample SAMEA3541496, study PRJEB24748) | human gut metagenome | biome: human gut; feature: human-associated habitat; material: faeces | place: China | collected 2012 | reverse complement strand
TAAACGGCCACGCTGAAAACGATCTGCGCCGTCAACAGCCAGAGGTGAAGCGGTTGCAGCCGCATACTGCGCACGTCGACGCGGCAGAAGGTGAAAAAGAGCATCAGGAAGATGAGCGACGGGGTAATCATTCCGCCGCTGGCCGTTTCCAACGCCGCGATCGGCCGGCAGAACATCGCCCCGACTACCATACCGAGCGGCATCGAAACGGTGCGGAGGTTATGCGGATGCGGGAAGGTCATCTCAGCCCAACAGCTCCCGGACTTTGGCCGAAATGTCCTTGCCGTCGGCCTGTCCGGCAAGCCGCTTCGAGGCAACGCCCATGACCTTTCCCATCTCCTTGACCGAGGTGGCGCCCACTTCGGCGATGACGGCACGCACGGCTTCGGTCAACTCCTCGGGCGACAGCTGCCGGGGCAGGAACTCCTGCATCACGGCCACCTGCGCCAGCTCCTCCTCGGCCAGATCGGCACGGTTCTGCTGGCGGTAGATCTCGGCCGAGTCACTCCCCTGCTTGGCCAGCTTGGCGATGATCTTCACCACGTCGGCGTCGGGCAGTTCGGCGATCTCCGTACCGGCGGTTTTCGCCTCGATGATGTACTTCTTGATGTTGCGCAGCGTTTGCAGACGCACGGGCTCCTTGGCCTTCATGGCCTCCATGATACCCTTCGAGATTTGTTGTTCGAGTGACATAACAGGTAATACTATTTAATTTGTTGTAAACATACTATTTGCGCGGTTCTAGAAAATTCATGATCTGCTGCATCAGCCGGTCGCGCTGTCCCTCGTCGACGATCGCCTCGAACGGGAATCCCATCGCCAGCGAACGGTAGTCGCCCGTGTAGCCCACGGCGGCGGTCTGGTCGCCGTCGTCGTACCGCATGACGGTGAACCCACCCCCGACCGGACGCAGCGCGTCGGGAGCCTCGACGGGATAGAAGTCGCGGCACGGCTCGGTGTTGAAATAGAACCGTTCGCGATCCATGCGGGCCGGCGAAGCCACGATGCGCGCCTCGCCCCGGCGCGAAGCCTGTCCCCCGCGATAATCGTACCGAAGAACCGACTTCACGAATGCCCGCTCTTCATCCGTCGACGCAGGCGACCGCCACGGATCGGTGGCGATGAAACTGCCCGACACGAAGAGCGAACGACCCGAAGCGGTGAACTCGCCGAGTGCACGCCGCAACCCCTCGGGAAAGACGCGGAACTCGACGCCGCTCGTGCCGCGCCCCATTTCGACGGAGCGTTGTTTGCCGAAAATCACATCCATGAAGAAGTAGTCGTCGGTCTTCACCTCCCCCTCAGCCAGCGCCGCGGCCGAAGCGGAACAGAAGGAGTAGCCCGCCCGCACGATCGATGCGCCGTGCAAACGCGGATAGTCGAACGTATTGCCGCCTATGACCTGCGTGGCGTAATCGCTGTAACACGATCCGAGCGCCTCCTCGTCGTTCTCCGCCTCGGTGAAACGCCGGTCGAACACCCGCTGTTCGCCGATGAACGAAATATCGTGCCGGTCGGCTACCCCGCTGTCCAGTCTGCGGTAGAAACCCGCCAGCGAATCGCCCTGGATGCTCAGCGGCGCGCTCACGCGGTCGAAGCCGTTGACCACCAGCACGCGCCCCTTCGGTTCAGGCACCCATGCCGCCGAGAGCGTTTCGCTCGGAAAACTCTCGCCGCCGGCGTTGGTCGCCGTGACGCGGTAGCTGTAAATTACGCCCGGTTCCTGTCGCACGACGGTCGATGTCCCGTCGACCGGCACGCCGTTGTCGAAATCGCCGTCGCCGATACGGGTGTAGAGAACATATCCCGTCGGCGAAGCGCTCGCTTCGAGCGGATCCTCCACGCCGTGCCATTGCAGCCGCACTTCGTCGTCGCGTTCGGCGAAGACGGCCGAAAATCCTTCGACGGGCAGCGGCTGGACGACGCAGGGACGGCCGTACTGGAAGCTGACGTGGCGCAGGATCGCCTTGTAGATCGCACGCGACACGAGGAATTTGAAGCGCGGATCGCTGCCGTAACGCATGTCGGCGAAATTTTGGTGCGACAGCAGTTCGAGCAGCATCGTCGGCGCCGCAGGAACGCGCGCTTCGTAGTAGGAGCGATTCCACAATCCGCGCCGGCGCCATTCGGGTTCGTAGGTGGCGCGGATGTCGCCGACGATCTGACTCATCACCAGATCGGTCAGGTCACGCGACAGGTAGCGGCTGGCACCCCCTTCGAAGCGGCCGCCGTTCTCCTGTGTGAAGTAGATGCCCAGCGTGCCGATCGTCTCGTCGTTGCGGCGCACGCCGGCGTCGGAGTGGAAGGCCAGCGCCATGTCGACGGGAATGTTCAGACCCTCTTCGTCGGGCAGCCGTTCGGAGCCGCCCATGAGCGCGTTGACCCAGTGGGCGCGCGACATGTAATCCTCCTTGTAGTCGTCGAGCCCCTCCTTCTGGCGGTAAACCGTTTCGGGAAATCCCGCCCATTGCAGCCAATAGCGGGCGCCCTCGCAGAAACGGGGATAACCGCTCGGCTCGCAGAAATAGTCGGTATCCTGCGTGCGGAACTCCACAGCAGGCGTGCGGGCGACGTTGCCCATGCCGCCGCCGATCTTCACGGCGTCGGCCGTCACGACGCGGTTCTTTTTCGACGAGCGGTTGCTCAGCGTGACCAACGCAGGATTTTGTCCCGCCGCGAAGCGGAATGTCCCCAGATAGATCCATGTGCCGCCGCCCATGGTCTGATTGACCGCGAAACGGCTCTCGCCGCCCAGATGGCGCACCGTGTAGAGGGCATCCTCCGAACTGCGTTCGACCGTCTTGTAGGAGACGTAGACGGCGTATTCGCCGCTCGCGGGCAGGTCGGCGCTCCATTCGGCACGGCTCTCGCGGCCGTCGGTTACGGTCTGCACGCCACGTGCCGTCCCCTCCGCAAAGGGGTTCTGGCACTCGACGTAGACCTCGCGCCGGTGTGCGAATCCCGTTCCCGCGTCGAACCAGCGGCGGTCGCCGGTGAATTCGACGTAGGACGATCCTTCGTCCACGCCCGCATCGTTGTCGGCGATCGCCTCCTCGGTCTGCACGTCGCGTTCGCGCGGCAACAGCACGTTGGCACCCGCCAGTTCGAGCATCGGCACCAGATAAGGCAGCACGTAACTTTGCGTGTAGAGGTCTTCGCAGGTCTCCCACAGCCGCGAACGCTGCCAGCGCCAGCGGTTCTCCTCCTGATCGAAATAGCGGCCGTGGCTCTGCCACATCGCTATGTGGCGCCCCGCGAGTCCGTGCGTCGGTTTCACGGGCGACGACAGGCGGGTCACCAGCGGACGGTCCGAACGATTGGTGAAGGTCTTGCCCCGGCTGCCGCTGCGGTAGATCTGCGGAATCAGCTCCTCGATCGGGTGCTTGTCCGTCACGAGCGACAAGCGCCGACGGGCGAGCGAGGCGGGCAGCAGGCTGCGGATCGAGTCGTAGATCGCCGCCACGCTCCGCTCGCGGAAGGGATAGTAGGACATGCCGATCGAGGCGTAGAGCGTCAGGCGGTTGCCTGCGTCGACGACCTGTGTGACGTTCGTCTTGCAGCCCGCCACCTCGCGGTCGAGGATGCGGGTGAGCATCTGCGAAATCTCCTTCCGCTTTTCGGCCGAGAGGCCTTTGGCCGCAGCCGGAACGACCGACAGCAGCAGCGGCAGGAAGAGGATAAGGAGTCTGTTTTTCATCATTTTTTACGAACCAGCAGCAACATGCCCAGCATGGTGAACAGGGCGTTGTAAATCAACAATTCGAAACCGATATGGTAACTCCACCACACGCAGGCTGCATATTGCAGCGATGCGCTCAGCAGCGGCGCCGCAACGGCCGCGAACGGTACCCAACGGTCGCGCACCCGACAACGGGTGAACATGCCGAAGGCGAACATTCCCAGAATCGGGCCATAGGTGTAGCTCGCCACCTTGTAGACGAGGTTGATGACGCTGTCGTTGCCGAAGGCCTCGAAACAGAGGATCAACAACCCCATGAGCACGGCCATGCCCACGTGCACGCGCCGGCGGACTCGGGTCAGCCGGCGTTCGTCGTAACGGCGCGTACCCTCCAAGATATCGACCGTAAAGGAGGTGGTTAGCGCCGTGAGCGCCGAACCCGCCGCCGAATAGGTGCTCGAAATCAGTCCCACGACGAACAGGATACCGACGGCCGCCGGCAGACCGCCACCGACGGCGACGAGCGAGAAGACCTGGTCGCTCTTTTCGGGCATCGAAAGGGCATTGGCATCCATATAGAGGTAGAGGAAGACGCCCAGCATCAGGAAGAGGTAGATGACCACCATCTGACTGAGTGCCGTCAGCACGATGTTTTTCTGCGAATCGCGCGGCGAGGCGCAGCTCAGATTGCGCTGCATCATGTCCTGGTCGAGCCCCGTCATGGCGATGAGCGTGAAGACGCCGGCCCAGAACATCTTCCAGAAATAGTGCGCCGAACGGGGATCGTCGAAGAAGAAAACCTGCGAGTAGGGGCTTTGCCGCACGGCTTCGAGCGCCGCAGGGAACGTCAATCCCAGTTCCCGCACGATGAATACGATGCAGAGCACGACGCTTCCGACCAGGCAGACCGTTTTGAGCGTGTCGGTCCAGATCAGCGACTTGACGCCGCCCTGCCGGGTGTAGAGCCAGACGAAAAACATTGTGACGAGGGCGTTGCCCCAGAACGGGAAGCCGTAGTGCGAAAAGACCAGCAGCTGCATCACGGCACAGACCACATAGACGCGCAGCGCGGCGCCCAGCATCTTCGAAATGAAGAAAAACCACGCCCCGGTGCGGTGTGACTTTACGCCGAAACGGTTATCGAGGTACTCGTAGAGCGAGACGACCCGCAGGCGGTAGAACGTGGGAATCAGGACGAAAGCCACAATCAGCTGCCCCACCGTGAAGCCCGCGACCATCTGCATGTAGGAAAACGAGTCGGCGGCGACCGAACCGGGGACCGAAATGAAGGTCACGCCCGACATCGCGGCGCCGATCATGGCGAAAGCCGCCATGTACCACGGGGTGCGGCGGTTGCCGGTGAAGAAGCCGGCGTTGTCGGCACGGCGGCCCGAGGCCCATGCGACGGCGAAAAGGACGGCTATATAGCCCAGGACGGTGGCGGTAACGGCGGCAGGAGTCATAACTTGTATTTGGGTTCGAATTACAAAGGTATAAAAAAAGACGGACACGAAGGCGGGTAGGCGCGGATTTTATAAACCCGAAAACAGGATGCGGAAGATCGTATGTCTTATTGGATTTCCGGAAAAAACAGTTATTTTTGCTACTAATTATACATCAAACCCTTAAACGATATGGCATTTCTCAAAGAATTCAAGGAGTTTGCCCTCAAAGGCAACGTAATGGACATGGCCGTCGGCGTCGTCATCGGCGGCGCGTTCGGCAAGATCACGGCCTCGCTCGTGGGCGATATCATCATGCCGCTCATCTCCATGCTGACCGGCGGCGTCGACTTCTCCGCGTGGAAGTGGGTGCTCAAGGAAGCCGTCATGGAGGGCAGCAAAGTCGTCACACCCGAGGTCGCCGTCAACTACGGCAACCTGATCGCCGTCATCCTCGACTTCATCATCATCGCGTTCGCCGTGTTCTGCATGGTCAAGGCCATCAACAAGATGCACGACAAGCTCTCGAAGCCCGCCGAGCCGGAGCCCGAAAAGGCCCCCGAGCCGACGAAGGAAGAGCTGCTGCTCGCCGAGATCCGCGACCTTTTGAAGGAGCAGAGCAAATGAACGAGCTTCTCTTGCAGGGACTTTCCGAGCTGGGGCTGGATGTAAGCCGGGCGGAAATGCTCGAGCGCTTCTCCTCCCTGCTGCTTGAAAAGAACGAGGTGATGAACCTCACGGCCATCACAGAGCCCGACGCCGTCGCGCAGCTCCACCTGCTCGACAGCGCAGCGCTGCTGCCATTTGTCGATCTGACGGGTAAAACCGTCGTCGACGTCGGCACCGGCGCGGGCTTTCCCGGGATGCCGCTGCGCATTTTAAAAGACGACTTCGACCTCACGCTGCTCGACTCGCTCGGCAAGCGCGTCAACTGGCTGCAAGAGGTCTGTGACGAGCTGCAATTAAAGCGCGTCGCCTGCGTCCACGCGCGAGCGGAGGAATTCGCCATGCAGCACCGCGAGCAGTTCGACATCGCCACCTCGCGCGCCGTCGCGCAGCTTTCGATCTTATCCGAGCTGTGCCTGCCGCTCATCAAGGTCGGCGGACAGTTCGTCGCCATGAAGAGCGTCGACACCGAAGACGAGATCGCCGCGGCGAAGAGCGCCATCAAGACGCTCGGCGGCCACATCGTCAAGGTCGAGGACTACACCATCCCGACGAGCGACGTCGTCCACCGCCTTGTCATCGTCGAAAAGGTCTCCCCTACCCCGCGCGCCTATCCGCGCGCCTTCGCCAAGATCAAAAAAGCCCCGCTGTAACGCATCAAATTCACAAAAAGGAGGTACGAGCCTTGTCTCAGGTCATCGCCGTCGTGTCCGGCAAGGGCGGCACGGGAAAAACTTCGTTCACGACGCTCACCGGCATGGCGCTCGCGCAGCTCGGCAAAAAAACGCTGCTGCTCGACTGCGACATCGGCCTGCGCAATCTCGACCTCTACCTCGGCGTATCGGATCGCGCGCTCATGGACTTCACCGACGTGATCGCCGGACGCACGACACTCGCTCAGGCCGTCGTGCGCCACCCGCTCTACCCGAACCTGTATCTGCTCACCGCGCCCGTCAGCTTCGGCGTGCGCCTGCCGAGCAAGCGCGAGATGCAGCGGCTTATCGACGAGATCCGCCGCCATTTCGACTTCTGCCTCATCGACGCCGCCGCCGGCATCGGCGAAGCCTTCGCGCTTGCCACCTGCTGCGCCGACCGCGCCGTGGTCGTCACCACGAACGACCCCTCAAGCCTGCGCGACGCGCAGCGCACCGTGATGGAGCTGCACCGCTTCCCGAGCGGATACCTGCACCTTGTCGTCAACCGCGTGCGGCGCAAGCTCTTACAGTCCCTCCACACCACGATCGACGACGCCATCGACGCCGCGGGTCTTCCGCTGCTCGGCGTCATTCCGGAGGACGAGAATGTCCCCGCCGTTTTGGGGCGCGGACTTTCCCAGCGCCTCAAGTATCGCTCCGGCGCGCTCTGCGCCTGCGAAAACATCGCACGCCGCCTGTGCGGCGAACGCGTGCGTCTGATGCGGCTGTAGCGCCGGTTCACAAAGGCAAACACGCTTTTCCCGCAAACATCTTTTCAAAGCCTGCTTGCCCTTGTCAACCGATGAAAGTGCCGCTACAATAGAAAAATTCACATCAGAAAGGATTGTGACACTACATGAACATCGCTCTCATGGCACACGACAACAAAAAGGAACTGATGGTCCAGTTCTGCACGGCTTACGCCGGCATTCTGTCCCGTCACACTCTCTGCGCCACCAGCGTGACCGGTAAGATGGTCAGCGAAGCGAGCGGCCTTCCGATCCACCTGTTCATGGCGCGCATCCACGGCGGCGCCGAGCAGATCGGCGCGCGCATCTCCTACAACGAGATCGATATGGTCCTCTTCTTCTGCGACCCCGCCAACCCGCAGTATAACGACAGCCTGACCTATATCACCAAGCTCTGCGACCAGAACAACATCCCCTTTGCCACCAACCTCGCCACCGCTGAAATGCTCATCATGGGCCTTGCCCGCGGCGACCTCGACTGGCGCGATATCGTCAACCCGAAGACGAAGCCCTTCACCACCTGAGCACAAAACCAGGCGATTTTTCAATACAGTCAGTAATTTTCAATTTATAATATACAAACAGGAGTAGATTTTACCATGATGCAATCCCGTACACACAACTGCGGCGAGCTTCGCGCGCAGCATGCCGGTGAGCACGTCAAGCTCGTCGGCTGGATGGAGAACGTCCGCGAAGTCGGCGGCAGCCTCGCCTTTGTGGTGCTGCGCGACTTCTACGGCACGACGCAGATCGTCGTCGAGACGAGCGAGCTGCTCGCCCAGATCAAGGGCTACAACAAAGAGAGCACCATCTCCGTCGAGGGCACCGTGCGCGAGCGCGCGAGCAAGAACCCCAATCAGCCCACCGGCGACATTGAGGTCGTTCCCGAGAAGATCGAGCTGCTCGGCCGCTGCCGCTACAACTCCCTGCCGTTCGAGATCAACCGCAGCCGCGAGGCCGACGAGACCCAGCGCCTCAAATACCGCTATCTTGACCTGCGCAATCCCGCCGTCAAGAAGAACATCATCCTGCGCTGCAACGTCATCGCCGCGCTGCGCAAGGCCATGATGGAGCACGACTTTCTCGAGATCACCACCCCGATCCTGACGGCCTCCTCCCCCGAGGGCGCGCGTGACTACCTCGTCCCCGCCCGCAAGCACCCCGGCAAGTTCTACGCCCTGCCGCAGGCCCCGCAGCAGTTCAAGCAGCTGCTGATGACCTCCGGCTTTGACCGTTACTTCCAGATCGCGCCGTGCTTCCGCGATGAGGACGCGCGCGGCGACCGCAGCCCCGGCGAGTTCTATCAGCTCGATATGGAGATGGCGTTCGCCTCTCAGGAAGACGTCTTCGCCGTCTGCGAGGATGTCCTGCCCCCGATCTTCGCGAAGTTCGGCACGTATGACATCGCATCTCAGCCCCCGTTCCGCCGCATCAAGTACCTCGACGCGCTCGAGATTTACGGCAGTGATAAGCCGGACCTGCGCATCGACCTGACCGCGACGAACGTCTCCTCCCTCTTCGAGGGAAGCAGCTTTGAGGTCCTTGCGGACAAGACCGTCAAGGCCGTCGCCATCTCCAACTGCTCGCTCACGCGCAAGCAGATCGACAAGCTCCTGACCGACTGCGAGGTGCAGGCGGGCGCGAAGGGCTACTGGTTCAAGGTCGACGAAAAGGGCGACCTCGCCGGCGGCATCGCGAAGTTTGTCGACAAGGAAGCTGCTTCCAAGCTCCTGCCGCTCGAGCCTAACACACTCGTGCTCGTCGCGGGCGGCGAGCTGGCCACCAAGCTCGTCGGCGTGATGATCAAGACGTTCGGCCCCGCGTGCGAGGGTCACATGGACAAGGAGCGCTACGAGTTCTGCTGGATCGTCGACTTCCCGATGTATGAGATCGGCGACGAGAGCGGCGAGCTCGAGTTCTGCCACAACCCGTTCTCCATGCCCGCCGGCGGCCTCGACGTGCTGCTCAAGGCCGAGCGCGGCGAGATCGACCCGCTCACCATCACCGCCGACCAGTACGACCTCGTCTGCAACGGCGTGGAGCTCTCTTCCGGCGCGGTGCGTAACCACGACCCTGAGATCATGATCAAGGCCTTCGAGCTCGTCCGCCTCGGCGAAGAGGACGTGAAGGCCAAGTTCCCCGCCATGTACAACGCCTTCTGCTACGGCGCGCCCCCGCACGCCGGTATCGCCCCGGGCGTCGACCGCATGGTCATGCTGCTCGCCGGTGAAGATTCCATCCGCGAGATCATTCCCTTCCCGATGAACAAGAACGCCCAGGATATCATGATGGGCGCGCCCAGCGAGGTGACGCAGAAGCAGCTGGACGAGCTGCACATCGCTCTGGTGGAGCCGGAGGAATAAGAAAAAACGCCGTGTGGACCGGAAGGATCTCCAGGTCCACACGGCGTTTTCTTTTTTGGGGTGCAGAGAGGGGCCGGTCACGGAGCCCGATGGGCGCTGGCGCAGAGATAGGCCGCCCGCTCCAGGTCCGCCTTCCGCACAAAGAGCTGGTGCAGGAGGGAATACTGGGGATTTTCCCCGATGGAGCCCAGAAGGCCGCTCCGGCGGTTGTCATGGCCCAGATTCTGGCTCCTGACCCGGTAGGGAACGCCGCCCTGCTCCAGGGCGGCCGTGATCCTGGAGAGCTGGCCCATGTCCTGAGTGACGGTCAGCTCACGCCAGCCAAAGAGTGGCAGAAGCAACATGCGGACACCTCCTAGAAAAGGACGGGGCCCCTCTGTCAGAGGAGCGCGAGCATGCTCGAAAAAGGGAGACGCTAGAGGCTCGCCAGGGGACTACCGGGCGGGACGGCGGAGCAGGGCCTGGGCCCCTTCCCAGTCCCGGGGCTTGACGTAGACGGTATAGGTCCAGGAGGCAGGCTGTCCGAAGGTCCCGGTCCGCTCCCGGGTGCCCATAGCAAACACAGAGGGCGAGGAGCGGTCCCTGGACTTTACCGTGTAGGGGATCTTCGCCTGGTCCAGAGCGGCACAGACGCTGTCACACTGGTTCAGGTCCATGCAGACCACCAGCTCCCGGCGGGCAAAGGGTAGCATGACGCTCCCTCCTTTTTTTGAGGGCATTATATCATGGAGCGGTTATAGATGCAATCCATATTTTCAACATGG
>OKSB01004285.1_pt1 | contig 10367 bp, 10 predicted proteins | sample 1601171 | NCBI WGS metagenome assembly OKSB01 (sample SAMEA3541496, study PRJEB24748) | human gut metagenome | biome: human gut; feature: human-associated habitat; material: faeces | place: China | collected 2012 | reverse complement strand
CCGCGGCTTCCGGGATGACATCATCGAGAAGTTCCAGTTGGGCTATTGTACCGAGTCGGCGGCCAGCGCACTGACTGTCGGATACGGATCGGAGACGATGATGAAGTTGCGCGGATCGCGCCAGCCCGGCATACGCTCTTCATTGATGTTCGGCCCGGCCTGCATGTTGTTGGTACACATGGTCCAGTAAACATTCAGTTTGCCGTCTTTCAGCGCACGGTCTTGTGCCACCGCGTGCAGACCGATTTTCGCCGGAATGGTGCCGCTCGGGATATTCCACTTCTTCTCGCAGATATCACGATGTTTCTCGTTAGTCACCACCATGTCCGCAGGCAGACGGTGAGCAAAGGTGCCCACTTCACGCGCAGTACCACACGCAGAAGGTTGCCCGGTCAGGGAGAACGGACCGCAACCCGGCTGGGAAATTTTGCCGGTCAGCAGGTGCAGGTTGTAGACCAGGTTGTTAGCCCACACGCCACGAGTATGCTGGTTGAAGCCCATCGTCCAGTAGGAGATGACTTTCTTGTTCGGATCGGCATACAGCTGCGCCAGTTGTTCTAACTGGTCTTTCGGCACGCCGGTCATTTCGGCAGTTTTTTCCAGCGTATACTCGGCAACGAAGGCTTTGTAATCTTCAAAGCTCATCGGTTCGGAGGCGTCAGAACCCGGATTCTTCGCTGCTTTTTCCAGCGGATGGGTCGGACGTAAACCGTAGCCGATGTCCGTCGCCCCTTTGCGCAGGTTAACGTGCTTGCTGAAGAAGTCCTGATTTATCGCATTGTTTTGAATGATATAGTTGGCGATGTAGTTCAGGATCACCAGGTCAGATTGCGGCGTAAAGATGATGCCGTTATCCGCCAGCTCGAAGCTACGATGCTGGTAGGTAGAAAGCACCGCCACGGTGACGTTCTGGTTAGAGAGACGACGGTTAGTGATGCGCGACCAGAGGATCGGGTGCATTTCCGCCATGTTTGCGCCCCACAGTACAAACGCGTCAGCCTGCTCGATGTCGTCATAGCAGCCCATCGGCTCATCCATACCAAAGGTACGCATAAAGCCAACTACTGCCGACGCCATACAGTGACGCGCGTTCGGGTCGATGTTGTTCGAACGGAAGCCCGCTTTAAACAGCTTGGACGCGGCATAACCTTCCCAGATAGTCCACTGACCAGAACCGAACATACCGATCGATTCCGGCCCTTTTTCTTTCAGGGCGGTTTTGAATTTCTCTTCCATCACATCGAAGGCCTGATCCCAGGTGATTGGGGTAAATTCGCCTTCTTTGTCATATTTACCGTTTTTCATACGCAGCAGCGGCTGCGTCAAACGGTCTTTACCGTACATGATTTTGGGCAGGAAATAGCCCTTAATGCAGTTCAGGCCACGGTTAACCGGTGCGTCCGGGTCGCCCTGACAGGCCACCACACGTCCCTGCTGCGTTCCGACCAGAACGCCGCAACCAGTACCGCAGAAACGGCACGGCGCTTTATCCCATTTGATGGCTTCCTGCTGACCAACAACGGCGCGGGCAACGCCCGGCACGCTGAGACCGGCAGCCGCCGCAGCGGCCGCAACGGCGTTAGCTTTCATAAAGCTACGACGACTGAGTTTCATGGTGTTTCCTCACCTTGCTCTTCCTGCTGGTGATAAACCAGCGACACCGCCAGCACGCCCTCTACGTTGCGTACTGACTCAATGGTTTGGATCAGCGTTTCGCTGTCTTCTGCTTCCACCACCACAATCAACTGACCGCTCGGCGCGTCGCTGACAGCAACTTCACAGCCGGGAAAGGCGTTCAGTTGGGTGCTGATGTCTGAAATTCGTTCGCTTTTGGCCTGCACGACCAGGCTGCAAACTTGCCAGTTAGTGTGCATGGAGATACTCCGCAGTTATGGCTGATACCGGACAGCTGGCTGCACATGCTCCACATCCGTTGCAAAGTTGGCTATTAAGTTGCGGCTGGTAGATCCCGGAGAGCGTCGGGCGAAAGATAATTGCCATTGGCTCACAGCTATCCTGACAGCGGCGGCATTCAACTGACTGATACGCCAGGCACGCGTCCCCGATGGTGAACTGCAAATCCCAGGCCCTGGTGTGGCGCGGAGAAAATAGCGATTCGGGGCAAGCCTGCGCGCAGTCGTAACAGAAGCTGCACTCGTTATTTTTGAAATTAACGCTCGGATAGCCGCCCGCGCCGCGTTGCAGAATGTTGTTTTCACAAGCATTAATACAGGCGTCGCAGCGGGTGCAATGGGTCAGAAAATGAGATTCATCACCGGACCAGGGCGGACGGATACCGTTACTGGCTTTGCGCCAGCGACCAGTGAGTATGCCCCGACGGGATGCATCAATCTTCACATTGACCTTCCATCATTAACGCGCTCTGAAAATTGAGAGCGACCAAATAAACCGCATAATTAATAAGCCATTTTTATAGCCGCTAAGATATTAAAGGATGTGTCAAAGATGCATACCCCGATCGGGGTAAAACCTGTAGCAGGATCAAAAGAGTGGCGGGAAGCGTGGCAAAAACGGGCTTTTGCTCACATTTCAAATGGTTATAAATATATTTATATAGCGATTAATTCACCAGAGATATTTCTGCTGGTTTGCCCTCTCATTAGAATTTAACACTAAAAGAGCAGGTAAAATTATCTGAATGTTCTTTAAGTTATTCATAAAGCAAATTAATAAATCTGATGAATATGTTAACCTTCAGCGACATCATCGGTGAAAACCTATAAATGAAGAAGGAAAGCAAAAAAATGAAGACCATTCTACCTGCAGTATTGTTTGCCGCTTTCGCTACCACTTCCGCCTGGGCGGCAGAAAGCGTCCAGCCACTGGAAAAAATCGCGCCTTATCCACAAGCTGAAAAAGGGATGAAGCGTCAGGTGATTCAGTTAACCCCGCAAGAAGATGAATCTACCCTGAAAGTAGAACTGTTAATCGGTCAGACGCTGGAAGTCGATTGCAATTTGCATCGTCTCGGCGGGAAGCTGGAAAACAAAACGCTGGAAGGCTGGGGCTATGATTATTATGTCTTTGATAAAGTCAGTTCCCCGGTTTCGACGATGATGGCCTGCCCGGATGGCAAGAAAGAGAAGAAATTTGTCACCGCGTATCTGGGCGATGCTGGAATGCTGCGTTACAACAGCAAGCTGCCGATCGTGGTGTATACGCCAGACAATGTAGATGTGAAGTACCGCGTCTGGAAGGCGGAAGAGAAAATTGACAACGCGGTAGTTCGCTAAACTGCCGTGAAGTGCGGCACCCCGTAGGTCAGACAAGGCGGTCACGCCGCATCCGACATCCAACGCCCGAGCCGGTTGCCTGATGCGACGCTGGCGCGTCTTATCAGGCCTACACCGCTGTGAAGTGCTCCACCCCGTAGGTTGGATAAGGCGGTTACGCCGCATCCGACATCTAACGCCCGAGCCGGTTGCCTGATGCGACGCTGGCGCGTCTTATCAGCATACGCCACATCCCCGGCATACCATGCCGGATGTGGCACATCATTACAACGCAATATCCGCCACTTCTTTTTGAACGGGTTTCGGTTTCAACTGCGGTTTCGGCGTACTATCTGCTGCCTGCGGCTTGTCGTATTTCAGCCCCAGCACTTCGCTGGTGTACTGCAACTCGCGTTCTGTTGCCGCTACATCACCGTTCAGCTTGCGTCCATAAGACGGAACGATCGCTTTCAACGTAGCCTGCCATTGCGGGCTGGAAACGCGATCGCCAAATACTTTTTCCAGCAGATTCAACATAATCGGCGCGGCGGTTGACGCCCCTGGCGATGCCCCCAGGAGCGCGGCAATGGTCCCTTGCTGGTCACTGACGACTTCAGTACCCAGACGCAGTACGCCACCTTTCTCGGCATCACGCTTGATAATCTGCACGCGCTGCCCCGCTTGCCACAAACGCCAGTCCTCTTTTTTCGCCTGCGGATAGTACTCTTTCAACGCTTCAAAACGATCCTCTTCACTCAACATCACCTGACTCACCAGATATTTCACCAGATCGAAATTATCCAGCCCGACGTGCATCATCGGCATCACGTTAGAGGTGGTGGTGGAACTCATCAGATCCCACAATGAACCGTTTTTGAGGAATTTGGTTGAGAAGGTGGCAAATGGCCCAAACAGCACTACGCGTTTACCGTCCAGAACGCGGGTATCGATATGCGGAACCGACATCGGTGGTGCGCCAACGGATGCTTTACCGTAAACCTTCGCCAGATGGTGATTAACCACGTCCGGGTTTTCCGAAACAAGGAACTGTCCGCCCACCGGGAAACCGGCGTAGTCTTTCGCTTCCGGAATCCCCGATTCCTGTAACAGCTTCAGCGCCGCACCGCCCGCGCCGATAAAGACAAATTTGGCACGAATGTTCTGTGCAGTGCCATTTTTCAGATCGGCAACGGTAACGGTCCAGGTGTTATCGTCATTACGCTTTAGGGCGCGGACTTCGCTGCTGAGTTGCAGCGAGAAGTTAGATTTCTTCTGCAAGGAAGCAATTAACTGGCGGGTGATCTCGCCGTAGTTCACATCGGTACCAATTTCCGTACGCGTGGCTGCCACTTTCTGTTGCGGATCGCGCCCTTCCATCACTAACGGTGCCCACTCTTTGATCTGCGCGTGATCTTCAGAGTAACGCATACCGCGAAACAGCGAGCTTTGTTGCAACGCGGCGTAACGGGCGCGCAGGAAATTAACGTTATCCTCGCCCCAGACAAAGCTCATATGCGGAACGGTATTGATAAATGAACGCGGAGTACGCAGCACGCCGCGCTCAACCTGGTGCGCCCAGAACTGGCGGGAAATCTGAAATGCTTCGTTAATGGCGACTGCTTTTTCAATACTGATGCTGCCATCGGCGTTTTGCGGGGTGTAGTTCAGTTCCATCAGTGCAGAATGCCCGGTTCCGGCGTTATTCCAGCCGTTCGAACTCTCCTGCGCGACACCCTCCAGGCGCTCCACCATGGTCATCGACCATTCAGGCTCCAGCTCGCGTAAATAGGTCCCCAACGTGGCGCTCATAATGCCGCCGCCAATCAACAGTACATCAGTTTCCTGCTCCTCGGACGCTTTCGCTTTTGCCGCCATCGAAACGGCATTAAGCCCCACGGCCATCGAGAAGAGCATGGCAGTCACTTTTTTCATCTTGTTAATGCCTTACTTTTAGTCGCTTTATTGCAGGTGAGATTTGCGCGGCATCAACGGTAACACTTAAGTAACAACATTTAAATAATGTTTATAAATTATATTCTAATTTTAGAAACATTATAATTTCGTTGATTAATTATAGGGTTATTAGAAATGAAGGGATTTTTAGCATATTGACCTGACGGCAGCAGTCCGCCAGGTCAGCGTCGTAATATTATGCCGTCCGGGCAACGGCATCACGCGAAGCGGCATCGCGCTCTTCGCCCGTCAGCTCGCTACGTTGCCCGTTGCGCATTTCCAGCAGGCGGTCGGCGTGGATAAAGTAATGATCATCATGACTGATGGCGAAAATAGTTTTACCCATCTCCTGCATCAGCGGCAGCAACACCTGATAAAACTCACGACGGAAGTGTGGATCCTGATCCGCCGCCCATTCATCCAGCAGGATAATATCGCGTTCTTCTGCCAGCGCCAGCAACAGCGCCACGCGTTTTTTCTGCCCTTTTGATAACTTCAGGTTAACAATACGCCCGTTGCTTAACTCAAGCTTATGAGCCATTTTCAGCTGCGCCAGCCACTTCTCAACCAGTTGCGGGTTAGCGGGTTTACCCTCCGGCCCCAGCAGTTGATCAAACAGCCAGACATCGGTAAACACTGCCGAAAACAGTTTGCGATAATCTTCCGGTTGTTCGCCGCTGACAGGTTTGCCATCCAGCAAGATTTCGCCGCTTTGTGGCTGATACAAGCCCGTCAACAACATCGCCAGCGTCGATTTTCCGCTACCGTTGCCGCCAATCAGAAACAGCAGCTCGCCACGTTTAATGGTGAGGTTAATCGGCCCAACGGAAAACGCGTTATCCTGATAGCTAAACGTCACGTTACGCAGCTCCAGCGTTTGCCAGTTGGGAAACGCCTGCGGGCGCGGAAACTCTGCTTTGAAAGGCGCGAGCGCGAATTTGTTCAGCTTGTTAAACGCCACCTGCGCCGTCAGCAGCGTCGGCAATGCGCCAACCGCCGAAAGCAGCGGCGTACGCAGGAATAACAGCGTCAACGAATAGGTCGCGGCAACGTTGGTATCAGCCCAACCGAGGCTGTTCGCCATCCAGAACACCAGGCCGATTGCGCCCAGCATCATGATGTTTGACCAGTTCACGGCACTAAGATGGAAGGTGTCTGCGCGAATAATATGGTGGCGATACTCTTGCGCATCAGGAATGTAGAGGTTGTTAAACACATACTCGGCGCGTTCCCGGTTCAGAGTCAGCTCTTTGCGCCCTTCGAGTACGGTTTGAAAATCCGTGTACAGCTTGTCTTCGGTTTCACGCAGGGTCGCCATATGTTTGTACACCCGCGCCACCAGTACAAAACCACCCCAGATGGTGATCGCCATCCAGATAGCCGTTACCAGCAACATTTTGCCCGACAGCATCCACAGATACGCCGCTGAACCGATAGTGAGAATGATCCCCTGCACCAGTTCCGGCAGACGCACAAAAGCAATGGTGATATTGCGCACATCGCTGGTTAATCCCGCCAGCAACGAGGCGCTACCGAGTTGTTCAATGCGCTCGACGTTGGTATCCAGAATCCGCTTGATAAATTCACTACGCAGTCGGTAAACGAAGTGATGCCCCAAAGTGGTGAGCGCCAGTTGCGATCCGAGAGTGACTGCCATCAACAGCAGCAATAATCCCAGAAACTCCGGCAACACCAGCAGACTGGTATCCGCCGTTTCGATAAGGCGCTGATTGATAAAAGCAATTAAGCCAATGCCTAATGCCGCACTGGCGAGGCTTAGCGCCATCACACTGATAAATGGCCAGCGATACTGCCGCCAGACAAGTACAAGAAGTTCCATGCAGAAAACCCGGACAATGAATTACAGCCCGCAGTTTAAACATCTTCGCGCGCACAGCAATAATAATTCTTATTTTTATTCTTTTTTACCTGCCTGACGGAATGTCAGGTTGTAGCGGCAGTCGGTGGTGAGTGGATGAAACCCCGCTTTCAACGGTTGAATACCGTGATAAAACAGCCGCGATTCACCGCCCCATACCACCACATCGCCATGTTCCAACAACAAACGTTTGAGCGGATCATTTCGTTTCAGGCCGCCAAATTGAAAAATCGCGGGTAAGCCCAGAGAAACAGAAACAATTGGCGCGCGCAGATCCGGTTCGTCTTTATCCTGATGCAGCGACAGTTTCGCGCCAGGAGCGTAGCGGTTGATAAGACAAGCATCTGGCTGGAAATCTGGATAGCCCGCCGCCGTAGCCGCACGTTGACATAAATTATGAAAACTCTGTGGCATGGCGGGCCACGGTTTATTTGTTTGCGGATCAATGGGCGAATAGAGATAACCTTGCCGATGGGTCGTCCAGCCCAGATGCCCACAGTTGGTCATCGCCACCGACATGGTATATCCCCCGGGGGTGACCATCTGGCGAAACGGCGACTGGCTGGCAACGTCATTAATATCGCGGATCAGTTGCTCCGCAGCGTTAAAAGCAAAACGCCGTAAAATTACCGCCCCAGCCGCCAGTGGCTCTTGCCACGGTTCACCATCGGCAAACAGATCCAACATTACCTCTCCTCATTTTCAGCTTCGCGGCGCAGCAGTTGCGCTTTACGCGACACGCCCCAGCGGTAACCGGAAAGTGTGCCATCACCACGGACCACCCGATGACAGGGTATTATGATAGCCAGCTTGTTGGCGGCACAGGCACTTGCAACGGCCCGTACCGCTTTCGGTTTGCCGATGGAGTTAGCCAGTTGCTGATAACTGACGGTTTCACCGCAAGGTATCGTGCGCAGTGCCTGCCAGACTTGTTGCTGAAAAGCAGTGCCGCGAATGTCCAGCGGTAACGTCAGCGGCGTATCGCGTTGATTGAGGCTGGCGATCACTTCACGCACATGTTGCTGAAACATCAGATCGGCAGGCGCGTTGTCGGCAGCGGGAAACATCTGCTGCAACTCGCTGATTAATGTGGCGTCATCATCGCCCAGCAATATCGCGCAAATCCCCCGCTCGCTTTCTGCCACCAGGCAACGACCCAGCTCACAATCAGCCAGCGCGTAACGCACCGCCAGATTTTCGCCACCGTGACGGAATTGTTTAGCCGTCATGCCCAGCGTTTCGTCGGCTTTGCGGTAGTAACTGCTGCTGTCGGGGAATCCGGCGTTAAGAATAGACGTCGTCACGCTCTCCCCTTTCGCCAGCGATTCGCGCAAACGGCGAGCGCGCCAGGCCTGTTGCCAGGCTTTAGGCGTCATTCCGGTAGTCGCTTTAAACAACCGATGTAGATGAAATGGACTCATCGCCACCTGGTCGGCTAAGGCTTCCAGCGTTACAGGCGTTTCCTGTTCCAGCAGTCGACACGCGTGGGTGATTTTATCCAACCGATGTTGCTGGGCATTGGCTTTTTCTGGCTGACAACGTTTGCAGGGGCGAAAGCCAGCGGCGAGTGCCTCGCTGGCATTTGCGTAGAAGGAGACGTTTTCCCGCAAAGCATGTCTGGCGCGGCAAGACGGACGGCAAAAGATGCCTGTGGTGCGCACGGCGAAAACGAATTCGCCGTCGGCATTCGGGTCGCGGGCTAAGACAGATTGCCAGCGTTGATCGTCAGTTAAGCATGTGGCTTTTTTCATAATCAGCTCCCTGGTTAAGGATAGCCTTTAGGCTGCCCGGTCACCATCACGCAAAAACCAACAATCTTGCGCTTTAATTTTTTTCGCTGACAAGGAAGCTTTTAAACTGTGGTGACATCCAGGTTTTAAAGCTATCGCCTTCTTTGGTGATCATATAAACCGCCAGCCCTTCCCGGCGAACAACCTCTTTAGCTTTCTCCGGCCCGAGTACCATCAAGCCAGTATCCCAGGCATCGGCTTCCAGCGCCGTCGGAGCAATCACCGTCACGGATACCAGATTGTGTTCGATGGGACGCCCGGTTTGCGGATCGATAACATGGGAAAGACGTTTGCCGTCCAGTTCGTAATAGTTACGGTAGCTGCCAGAGGTGCTAATCCCATGACCGTTGATATCCACCACAGCCTGAACCGCGTTTTCTTTATCGGTTGGTTTTTGAATCGCTACCCGCCACGGCTGGCCTTCACCGTTCATACCACGGCTGTTCAGCGCGCCGCCCACCGACACCAGATAGCGGGAAATCCCTTCCTGCTCCATCAAGCGTGCCAAATGATCGGCCGCATAGCCTTCGCCGACGGTGGAGAGATCGACATATAAATCCGGCAGGTCTTTTTGCAGATATTGCTGATGCGACTGATTAATGACCGTCAGGTGCTGTAAGCCGGTTTTGGCTTTCATCGCATCGATCTGTTCCTGGCTCGGAATTTGAACCGGCTGTTGTTCCGGGCCAAAGCCCCACAGATTCACCAGCGGCCCGACGGTTATATCCATCGCGCCATCGGTCTTCGCGCCAATGCGCAGCGAGGTGGTGACGATATCGGCCATCGCTTCACTTACCGGCCACGGCGATAAACTTTGCGAGTCGTTAAAGCGCATCAGCGCGGAATCTTTTTTATAGGTCGAAAGCAGCTGATCGTCGGCGTCCAGCTGGGTCTGAATCTTTTCTTTAAGTTCGGCGCTGCGTTTGGCGTCAATGCCCGGGATGCTGGCACGCCAGAAGGTACCCATAGTTTTGCCTTCAAGAACGGTAACTTCAGTAGCGTGGGTTTTGGCGGGTTGTGGTTTTTGATCGCAACCAACAAAGAAGAGCGCGGCAGCCAGCAGTGCCACGCGGGTAAAGCTTATTTCCATACGTGATTATCCTCATGCGAACGGTCGCAAGAGTACACCAAAAAACTGTGTTTGTACGCTGAAAACAATGAAAAAAGGGCCCGCAGGCCCTTTGTTCGATATCAATCGAGATTAGAACTGGTAAACTAGACCCAGAGCTACGATGTTATCAGTGTTGATGCCAGCGTCACGAGTGAACTGGTTGTCGTCCAGCAGGTTGATTTTGTAGTCAACGTAGGTGGACATGTTTTTGTTGAAGTAGTAGGTAGCACCAACATCAACATATTTCAGGATATCTTCGTCGTCGTAGCCACGACCCAGGTTTTTACCTTTAGACTGCAGGTAAGCCAGGGACGGACGCAGACCGAAGTCGAACTGGTACTGAGCATGTTCTGTAAAGATTCTCATTGGTTACTCAATTATTATATGACAAAGATACGAAT
>OKSB01004284.1_pt1 | contig 10370 bp, 7 predicted proteins | sample 1601171 | NCBI WGS metagenome assembly OKSB01 (sample SAMEA3541496, study PRJEB24748) | human gut metagenome | biome: human gut; feature: human-associated habitat; material: faeces | place: China | collected 2012 | reverse complement strand
GGGGGCATGGCTTTGGTGGACTTGTCCACGCCTTCGTAATCGTGGATCTTGCCGCCGTTGGAAACGACGAGGCCGATGCCCTTACAGCAGTCATGGGAAGAACCGCCGCCGATGGAGATGAGGCTGTCGCATTCTTCTTTCTTGTACAGTTCGACGCCGGCGGCGACATTGAGGTCGGTGGGGTTCGGAACCGTCTCATCATAGATGGCGTATTCCATCGCCGCTTCGTCGAGGATATCCGTAATCTGTTTCAGGATGCCGGTGTGGACGATACCTTTGTCCGTGACAAGCAGCGGCTTCGTGGCATTCAAATAAACGATACGCTCGGGGATAGCTTTTGCGGCGCCTACACCAATAAGCGTAACGTTGGGAATAAAGAAGCCGTCAACTTTTTCAACAATAGCCATTGTGGTATCCTCCACTGTTTATAGATGGGCATAAACAAGGCAAGAAGAAAAGTAGAAACAGAGAAAATATAGAGACCTTCTTATCTCTTTTTTGGCAACGTATGATGTTTCAAAAAACAGGTCAATAGCCTTTTGTAAAATACACTACATGTGAAAAAAGATTTTTTTGCATGTAAAAGGTGCTTTTTCTCACGAAAGATAAAATATTTTTTCACATAGAGATAGATTGTGCATTCATTCAATTTGTTGATTGAACAAACATGTTCAGAAATGATTTGTGATCGGCAATGAAATAAAGCGAATTGCTCAAATGGATAGTCATGACGCCTATCCGGTGCCGGAGAGAGGGAAGCCGGGGGACGGGCTTTTCCGCCCCGAGAGGGGCTGGAAGGGCCCCGCCGATTTGCAAATGGGCTTGACAACAAAAAATATCCATTGTAGGAGTGACTCCTTTCGGAACATTTACCCACTCCTATGGAGGAAAACAGATGCCAACTATCAACCAGCTTATCCGCGTCGCGCGGAAGAAGGTTGTGAAGCACAAAAAGACCCCGGCCCTGCAGGCTTGCCCCCAGCGCCGCGGCGTGTGCACCCGCGTGTACACGACGACCCCGAAGAAGCCGAACTCGGCTCTGCGTAAGGTCGCCCGTGTGCGTCTCACCAACGGCCTCGAAGTCACCGCGTACATCCCCGGTGAAGGCCACAACCTTCAGGAACACTCCGTCGTCATGATTCGCGGCGGCCGTGTAAAAGACCTTCCCGGTGTCCGTTACCACATCGTCCGTGGTACTCTGGATACCTCCGGTGTGCAGGATCGCCGCCAGCGTCGTTCCAAGTACGGCGCCAAGCGTCCGAAGTCCTAAGCCGCAAAGCTTTCCCGGCACGCTTTGGGAAATATCCCGGCGTTGAAGATGATCGTAGGAACCATGTCTAACAATATCTATATGCAGATCGCCTTGATCATGTTGGTAGGTTTGTTGGCGAAGAACGCTATCTTGATCGTAGAGTTCGCTTTGGAACGTCGTCGTATGGGTATGAGTATCACATGGGCTGCCGTATTAGGAGCCGCCGCCCGTTTGCGTCCGATCTTGATGACCTCATTGGCGATGGTGGTCGGATTGTTGCCTATGATGTTCGCGTTCGGAGTAGGAGCGCACGGTAACCGTACATTGGGTACAGCGGCTATCGGCGGTATGTTCATCGGTATGATCTTCCAGATCTTTATTGTTCCGGTTTTGTTCGTGGTATTCCAGTACTTACAGGAGAAATTCAAGCCGATCGAATGGGAAGATTTGGATAACAGCGATATGAGTACGGAAATAGAACAGTACGCTAAAATAAAATAAGAGATGACAATGAAGAAACAAATTATATATATGGTATGTGCGACTGCTTTGTTAAGCAGTTGCCATATCTATAAGGCATACGAGCGTCCGGATTCCATCGATGCGACGGGAATTTATCGTGATCCGGTTTCCGAGACTGATACATTAGCCTCTGCGGATACGACCAATATGGGAAACCTTCCTTGGAAGGAAGTTTTTCGTGATCCGAAGTTACAGGCGTTAATTGAGGAGGGATTAGCCAATAATGTAGATATGCAGGCAGCTGTTCTTCGGGTAGAGGAAGCGAAAGTATTGTTGACTTCCGCCCGTCTGTCTTTCTTGCCTTCTATTAATTTCGCTCCCCAAGGGACGATTACATCGATTGGAAATAGCGAATACGTAAAGGCTTACTCAACGCCTTTGGCCGCTAGCTGGGAGGTTGACCTATTCGGAAAGCTCTTGAACGCGAGCCGTGGCCAAAAAGCCTCCTACTTACAGAGCCAGTATTCAAGACAGGCCGTGCGCTCTCAATTGATCGGTGGTATAGCGAATACTTATTATACCTTGTTGATGCTTGATCGGCAGGTGGAAATTACCGCTAAGACGGTTGATATCTATAAAGAGAATGTTCGTGTCATGGAGGCTATGAAGATAGCGGGTATGGCTACCGAGGCTGCCGTGACGCAAATGCGTGCCGCTTACCATCAGGTTTCCGGCTCGTTGATCGAGCTGGAGAGCCAGGTGCGTAGCGTGGAAAACTCATTGTCCGTGTTATTGGCTAAGGCCCCTCAACAGATCGATCGGGGTACTTTGGAGGAACAAGTAATGCCGGAGGATATCATGGTGGGTGTACCTTTGCAATTGTTGGAGAATCGTCCGGACGTGAAGATCGCGGAGATGACACTTGCTAGTGCCTATTATACGACGAACAAAGCCCGTGCCGCTTTTTATCCGGGATTGAATATCACGGCGACAGCGGGCTGGACGAATGGTTCAGGCATCTCTGTCGCCAATCCGGGCCAATTTATGTTTCAAGCTTTGGCTTCGTTGGCCCAACCGATCTTCAACAATGGTAAGTTGGTCGCTAACTTGAAGGTATCGAAGGCAGAAGAGAAGATCGCTCAAATGAATTATCAGCAGACAATTCTGGAAGCAGGTAAGGAGGTGAGTGATGCTTTACATCAGTATGATGCCACGAGCAAGAAGCTTGTCCAAGATAGAGCGCAGATCGAGCAGCTAGAGAAAGCGGTGGCTTATACCAGCGCCTTGTTCCAGTCGGCTCAATCTACTTATTTGGAAATCCTTTCCGCACAGCAGAGCCTCTTGAGCGCTCAGTTGACGGAAGTATCCGACAATGTGCAACGTATGCAAGCGGTTGTCAGTTTATACAGTGCCATCGGTGGTGGTAGAGAATAATAACCTTTAAATGTAGTAAAGTTATGATTAGTCCATTAGCATATGTAGATTCAAGCGCAAAGATCGGGAAGAACGTTACGATTCATCCTTTTGCGTACATTGATAAGAACGTGGAGATCGGGGATGATTGCGAGATCATGCCTCATGCCAGCTTGATGAGCGGTACACGCATGGGAAATCGCAACCGTGTATTTAACGGAGCTGTTATCGCTGCTGAGCCTCAGGATTTCTTTTATAAGGGAGGTGATACGATCGCCGTAATCGGAGATGACAACGTGATTCGTGAGAATGTGGTGATTAACCGTTCCTCGACAGCGGAAGGACGTACTAGTATCGGTAATGGTAATTTCTTGCATGAGGGGGTACATGTTTCTCATGATACGCGGATCGGAAACCGTAGTGTATTCGGCTATGGTAGTAAGATTTCCGGAAATTGTATCTTGGAAGATTATGTGATCTTTGGAGGCAATGTATTGATGAGCCAAGGATCCCGGGTTGGGGCTTGGGCGATGATTCAAACCGGCTGTCGTTTCCGTAAGGATATACCTCCTTTTATCGTAGCGGCTCAAGAGCCTACCACGTATTATGGCGTGAACTCTTTCATCATGTCTCATGAGGGATTCAGTGAAAAGGTTATCAAGCACATCAGTCATGCGTACCGGATCATCTTCCAAGGAAACAGCAGCCTTACGGATGCCTTGTTAATGATAAAGGATCAGGTTCCGATGAGTAAGGAGATCCAACATATTATAGATTTCGTTGGTGAGTCTAAATTAGGTATTGTCAAATAAATACCAATAACAAACGATAGGTAAAAGCCGAAGGAAATCATTTCCTCCGGCTTTTTTTATATAATGGAAGGACGGTTTGGTTAATAATGTTTGTTAAATAATGGTAAACGTGCAGCATTTGTCTCTTTTTAAGTGTCTTATTAATAAGACAACACGCAATGAAATCCAATAAAGGAGGTTTAATATGAAAAAGTCATTTTTATTATATCTTATCATGTCTGTATTTCTCATCGGTTATTGCGCTTGCGATAATGATGAGGAAAATTTTGATACGGCTACTACCGGACAAGTGATCAAAGTCCCGGATGATATCAAATCTTTTAATTCAGTTACAAAAGAAATCGTTTTCGAGAAGAATATTTCTATCAAGCAAGACGTGCGAGGCAATGAGAAGGTTGAATTCCGGATAGCTGGAAACGGTCACTTCACGGTAGGCAGTATCTCTTCGATAAGTTCCGTTATCTATAATGCCCCAGTCTTATTAGGGGATTATCAGAGATATTATTTATATGATGGATATCCTGTTGTAGATGTTCTACAAAATGAGGTAAGGAACCAAGAGGAAAGGGACGAAAACATGCAAAAGATAGAGAAAGCTTGGAGCAACTTCCTGAAAGTATTGAATGAGGCTGGAAAGTTGAAGCAGTAATTACCGGTTTGGGATGAAACGAATAAACTTAGTGAAGCTCGTATTGAACTAGTGAAGGCTTTTCATATTCAAACAAAAACTGTACTTTTGTCATAAATGCTTTACCGTGATCTTTTGAAATAAATCAATGGAGATACGTATGTATCTTCAGAGATTGAAAAATACGAATATTATCTTCGTTCCGTCGTAACTGTCCGTATCCACATAAAAAGAAAGAGGCCAACCCCGAAGGATCAGCCTCTTTTATCGCTTTAATAGAAATTCAAATTAAAGTGCACCCACTTCTTTCAAAGCCTCGTTAGTCTTATGAACAGCGGCAGCGCTCTTAGCGAACAACTCTTTCTCTTCAGCTGTCAATTCCAACTCAACGATCTTCTCGATACCGTTCTTGCCAAGGATAACAGGAACACCGATGCAAAGATCAGATTCACCGTACTCACCTTCCAAGTAAACAGAGCAAGGAACCATCTTACCTTGGTTGTGAATGATAGACTCAACAACAAATGCTCCAGCAGCACCCGGTGCATACCAAGCAGAAGTACCTAACAATTTAGTTAATGTAGCGCCACCAACCATTGTGGAAGCAACAACCTCTTGCAATTTCTCTGCGCTTAACAATTTGCTAACAGGGATACCTTTGTAAGTAGCCAAGCGAGCCAACGGAATCATTGTAGTGTCACCGTGACCACCGATTACCATACCCTCAACCTCGTTAGCGTTACAGCCTAGAGCCTGAGATAAGAAATATTTGAAACGAGAGCTATCCAAAGCACCACCCATACCGATGATACGGTTCTTCGGCAAGCCTAAAGACTTCAATGACAAATAAGTCATTGTATCCATCGGGTTAGAGATAACTACCAAGATTGCGTTCGGAGAGTATTTCAAGATGTTTTGAGCTACGCTCTTAACGATACCAGCGTTAACACCGATCAGTTCTTCGCGAGTCATACCCGGTTTACGAGGAATACCAGAAGTGATAACTACAACGTCAGAGTTAGCTGTCTTCTCATAATCGTTTGTGCAACCTACAACCTTAGTATCGAAACCTAGCAATTGAGCGGTCTGCATCATATCCATCGCTTTACCTTCGGATACGCCTTCCTTTACGTCTAGCATTACAACTTCGTCTGCCACTTCATTGAAGGCAAGAACATTTGCGCAAGTAGCGCCTACATTTCCGGCACCAACAACTGTTACTTTTGACATAATAAATAAGTTTTAGTATGTTATTACTTAATAATACGCTATGTTTTTTAACGATGGCAAAGGTACAATCTATTACGGAATAAAGAAATATTTCCGTATATATTTTTGAGGGACATTATTAAATATCGCTAAAGCCTTGTCGAGGCTTCTTGACAACTTGGTACGCTTTTATTTTTAAGATCTTGAGGAAATGTTGTATCTTGGGTGCGAACAAAACTTAACCGAGGGAAGTTTTATTTATATGGGTTATTAATCTTAAATCCAACGTACTTATGAAAGTTCTTATATATATCCGAAAAGTCCTTTTTTTGTTTCTCTGCGGGGCCTTGTCTTTCTCTTACGGCTACGGTCAGGAGCTGCCGCTTCTGCCGGATACGATCAAGCCTCTCTTGTCGGACTCCAATTTGATAGATGAGTTGATCACTGTCGGATATGCTACGGGCAATCGCAGTACTTTATCCGGTTCTGTAAACCGGGTGAATGAAGGGGGGATGAATGAGGGATTGATCTCTACACCCTTGGACGCTCTTAGGGGAAGGGTGTCCGGCGTTAGTATCCCGGTTGGAGGAAATAGCGCCGCTGCCTTGGCTGCCGTCCGGGTCCGGGGTACAACTTCCTTAACGGGAGGTAATGATCCGTTGGTGATTATTGATGGGGTTTTTGCCGATCTTAATTTGCTTAGCTCGATCTATCCGGCGGATATCGAGAACTTCACGATCTTGAAAGATGCCTCTGAGACTGCTCAATATGGTTCTCGTGGTGCTTCCGGTGTTATCGAGGTAACGACAAAGAAAGGGCGGCAGGGAGCTTTTAGTATCAGTTATGATGGGAGTTTCGGTGTGGAGGCGGCTTATAAAAGTTTGGATATGTTATCGGCGAATGGTTTCCGGAAACTGGCGGAGGAACGTAATATCGGTATTTTAGATTTAGGGAATAATACGGACTTTCAGGATGAGATTACCCGGTTGGGGCTGGTGCAGAATCATCATATCGCTTTTGGGGGTGGTTCGGAGACTTCCAGTTATCGTGCCTCCTTGGGATTTGTGGAAAGGGAAGGGGTTATCCGAAATACGAACTCACGTAATTTTACGACCAAGTTGAATATTACGCAGCATGCGTTCAATGATCTTCTGGTCTTTGATTTAGGCATATTTGGTTCCTTGCTGAAAAATGCTTATTTAAATGATGTACAGAAGATGTTCTATTCTGCCGCTACTTTCAACCCGACATTTCCGAATCATAAGAATATGGAGACGGGTAGCTGGGATCAAATAACCAACGCTAGCCAGATCACGAATCCTTTGGCTTGGTTGGAGGTGAAGGATGATGATTCGAATGCTCATATAAATACGCACTTAAAACTGGTTTTTAACTTGAGTAAGCATTTAATGTTTACGGCTTTCGGTTCGTATACCTATAATGTAATAGATAACGCCCAATACCTCCCTACTTCGGTTTGGGCACATGGGCAGGCTTATCGGGGGGAGCGGAAAACAGAATCTTTACTGGGAGATTTCATGTTTGCCTATAAAAAAGACTTTGGTTTGCATCAACTAAATGTATTGGGATTGGCGGAAGCTCAGAAAATGATAACGAGAGGTTTTTATACGACTGCGACGAATTTCAGTACCGATCGTTTTGGTTATGATAATTTACAGGCAGGTGCGGTACGTTTATGGGAGGGGACCGGTTCTTACTATGAGGCTCCTCATCTGGCTTCTTTCCTTGGACGTGTGAATTATATTTATGATGGAAAGTATATCGCTACCGTGAATGCCCGTGCGGATGCCTCTTCGAAAGTGGGGGCCAATAATAAATGGGGTTTTTTCCCTTCGGCTTCTGTCGCTTGGGTGTTGACCGAAGAGGAGTTTATGGAAGGGGTCTCGTGGGTAAGGAATTTAAAGATTCGTTCGGGATATGGCCTATCCGGTAATCAAGACGCGATCGATTCTTACAATTCTTTGCGATTGATGAAACCTAATGGGGTTGTTTCCGTAAATGGTGCGCCCACCGTTACCTTGGGTACGATCCGTAATGCGAATCCGGACTTGAAATGGGAGGTGAAACGTACGTTCAATGCCGGTATCGATGCCGGGTTTTTCGACAATCGTTTTATTCTTGCCGTAGATTATTATAATTCCAAGACGGATGATATGTTGTATTTATACGATGTAAGCGTTCCGCCTTTCGCTTATAATAAAATGTTGGCGAATCTGGGATCGATGCGAAATAGTGGCGTGGAATTGGGTATTGGCGTCACGCCCTTGCGTACGAAAGATATGGAATTGAATATAAACGTAAACGTAACTTTCCAACGGAATAAATTGCTCTCCTTGAGCGGGTACTATGAAGGGGAATATATGTCCGCCCCGGAATATACTAGTATCTCGGATTTAAATGGGGCTGGTTTCCATGGAGGGTATAATCATATCGTTTATCAAATGGTCGGACAGCCTTTGGGTGTTTTTTATTTACCGAAATGTACAGGTTTGGTTTCCGATGGGAACGGCGGCTATAAGTATGAGATTGAGGACTTGAATGGAAACGGGGGGAGTTTGGAGGATGGTGAGGATCGTTATATTGCGGGACAAGCTATGCCGAAAACACTTTTAGGCTCTAATATCAGTTTCCGGTATAAACAATTCGATCTATCAGTACAGATTAACGGAGCCTTTGGGCATAAGATTTATAATGGAACATCGCTAACTTATATGAATATGGATATATTCCCGGATTATAACGTGTTGCGAGAAGCCCCATCCCGGAATATCCAAGATCAGACGGCTACGGATTATTGGTTGGAGAAAGGGGATTATATCAATTTTGATTATTTGACGTTGGGTTGGAACGTGTCTCTTGGTAATTTAAGGAAATATGTAAGAAACGTACGGCTTTCGGTTTCCGTAAATAATTTGGCGACAATTACAGGTTATTCGGGATTGACTCCGATGATAAATAGCTCTATCGTAAATAATACCTTAGGTATAGACGATAAGCGATCTTATCCGGTGGTTCGTTCCTATACGATGGGGTTGAGTTTTAATTTTTAAAAAGGTGTTCGTATGAGAAAGCTTTCTATTTTATCCTATATATTTGCGGGTTTGATGTTATCGTCGTGCGATGGCTATCTGAAAGAGGACCCTCGTGATCAGCTTTATCCGGAGGATGCGTACGATACCCCTCAGAATGTCTATCTGAATACGGTTGCTTCCTTATATAATTATATCGGAGGTTATAGCGATAGCCAAGGATTGCAGGGAACGTACCGGGGTGTCTACGACTTGAATACCTTTACGACTGACGAGGCCATGCTCCCGACTCGTGGCGGCGACTGGTATGACGGCGGTTTCTGGCAAGGTCTCTTCTTGCATAAGTGGGGAACGAATAGTGACGCTATCCAAGCTACTTGGGAATATCTGTATAAAGTAATCGTATTAAGCAATCAATCTTTAGAGATATTAGGCGAGTTGCGGCAAAAAACGGATTATAACGATTTAGATCGGTATGAGGCGGAGGTTCGTGCTTTTCGTGCGATGTATTATTATTATTTAGTCGATATGTTTGGCCGTGTCCCTCTTATCGTTTCTTCTTCCATTCCGGTGAAAGACGTGCGGCAGAGTGACCGGAAAGAGGTCTTTGATTTTGTTGTAAAAGAATTACAAGAATCCCTTTTGTTATTGAGTACGGCGCATAGTAATTCGCCCGGCGATTATTATGGAAGAATTACGAGACCGGTTGTTTATTTCTTATTGGCGAAGTTGGCCTTAAACGCAGAAGTGTTTACGGATAACGACTGGACGGATGGTCTGCGTCCGAATGGACGGGAAATCTATTTTAGGGTAGGCGAGAGGAAGTTGAACGCTTGGCAAACGGTTGTGGCGTACTGTGATTCAATAACAGACTTAAACTATAGCTTATCTCTGAACTATGCGGATAATTTTTCTGTATTTAATGAATCGTCCGGAGAGAATATCTTCACGATTCCGATGGATAAGAACTTATATACGAACCAAATGCAATATCTTTTCCGCTCCCGTCACTATAATCATGCCAAAGCATATGGATTGGGGGGAGAGAACGGCTCTTGCGCTACGATAGAGGCCCTTCGGGTATTTGCGTATGGGACGGACTCGGTCGATACCCGATTTTATGAGAATTATTACGCCGATACGATGTTTGACCTCAATGGTGATACGATTCGGTTAGATAATGGGACTCCTTTGGTGTATTTACCTCTAGAGGTTAGGTTGGATTTGTCTAGGTTGCCTGCCGAGAAAACGGCGGGTGCCCGCATGAAGAAATACGAGATCGATAAGATGGGGACGAAAGATGGAAAGCTATCGGATAATGATATCGTATTATTCCGTTATGCGGATGTCTTGTTAATGAGATCGGAAGCGAAAGTTCGTAATGGAGAGAATGGGGATGAAGAGTTGAATGCCGTTCGTTTCCGTGTGGGAATGTTACCTCGTAAGGCGACATTAGAAAATATTTTGGCTGAGCGTCAACTGGAATTGGCTTGGGAAGGCTGGAGGAGGCAGGATTTGGTGCGTTTTGGAAAGTTTACCCGCCC
>OKSB01004283.1_pt1 | contig 10370 bp, 10 predicted proteins | sample 1601171 | NCBI WGS metagenome assembly OKSB01 (sample SAMEA3541496, study PRJEB24748) | human gut metagenome | biome: human gut; feature: human-associated habitat; material: faeces | place: China | collected 2012 | reverse complement strand
CTCGCTGTCGGTGCCGATCTGCAGCGCGTTCTGCACGGAAAAATGGCCGCCGCGGTTGCGCATGGCGGTCCAGAAGGCCGACCTGTACTCGTCAGAGCCGCGGCCCGTCCGCTGGTTGGGGCGAGCCTCCGGGCGGGAGGCCAGCGGGGAAGCGGTGGGCGCGTTCATCTCGCGCTCCAGCTGGGCGGCGCGCTCCTCTCGCTCGATGGCGTGGCCGAGATCGACCACTTCCTGCTCCATGCGCTCATACTGCGACGTGTCCTCGGCGGAGAGCATGCCGTTCTCGTCCTGATGCTCGGTCAGGAAGGCTTTCGCCCTGTCCCAGATCTCTCCGCGCTTTTTGCGCATCTCATGGATGTTGTTCATACAGCTTTCCTCCTTGTCATCGTTTGGTCGGTGTGATCAGCGCCAGCCGCTTTTGCAGCTGGGCTACGGGAACGCCGGGCGGAGTTGCGGGCTGTGCCTCCGTGGGAGCTTCCCGCTCCGGCTCGGCCTGTTGGGGTTCGAGGCTTTGTGGTTCGGCCTGTTGTGCGGCAATCACAGGGGCTACCTCGGCCTCCGCATCCTGCTGCTTGTCGGCATTTCGGATGCGCTTCGGTCTGCTGCGCTCCATCCACGCGGCGACCTTGGCCTTGGCTTCGGCGAGGCTCGTCTCATGACAAAAGGCAGCGTTGATGATGCCGCTGCCCATGTCCACGATGCCGTCAATGAAGCCGTCCTGAAGCGCCGCGCCCGCGTCCATCCACGTCGTGTCGCGCATCATGGCGCCGACCTCGTCCCGCGCCTTTCGGCAGCGCCTTGAGTAGACGTTGAGGATGCTCTCCTTGCACGCCCTGAGCAGGCGGATGGCCTCCTCCAGATCCCGCTCGTTGCCCCAGGCCATGACGCTGGGGTCGTGGATCATCCACAGGGAGCCGGGCGTCATCTCCAGCCGGTCGGCAGCCGTGGCCAGCACCGTGGCCGCCGAAGCCGCCGTGCCGGATACAATGATGTGGACGTTGCCGGGATAGGCGCGCAAATCGTCGAACATCCGCACCGCCGCGTTGCAGGAGCCGCCGTAGCTGTTGAGGATGATGCGCAGATCGTCCTGCGCGTCCTCTCCCGGCGGGTAGAGCATCTCGTGCAGCGATTCTGGCGTGATCTCGTCGCCGAACCATTCCGCGTCGTCGATGTAGCCGTTCAAGTGGATCTCTCTCAATCGCGTCCCTCCTGTTCCTCCGCCCACACGATGCCGGCGAGCACAAAAAAGACACACGGTACAGCCACGCTGTTGCCGTATGCCTTGTACTCCGCTGCGTCCGTGCGCGGATCTTTGAGCCATTTGACGATCCTGCTGCGTGATGGCCCGACATTCTTGCCGTTGGCCCTGTACCAATCCTCGAACACCTCAAACCACCTGGCAATTTCCTGCTCCGTCGGTTCGTCTGTACCCAGATTTTCCGTCCAGCCGTCCGGGAATCCCTGCAGGCGGCAGCATTCGAGCGGCGTGAGGCGGCGCACGATGTACATGCCGTCTACGTCCGTGACGGCGGACGGCCCTTCCGCGACCAGCGTCGGGGCCATCTCTTCGCTGACGTTCATGCGGTATTGCGCGTTCTCGCCAGAATTGAAACAGGCCCGGTCGAGCGCGTAGGCGGGCATACTTACCGCGACAGGATCCTTGTGGTCCCGCGCCATGAGCGACGCGGCCTTCTCCTGATCGACCTGTGTGTTCATCATGGGACGGAATGTATAGGCGGGTTCGCACACCGCGATTCCGCCCTGATTGCAGCAGGGGTTTCCGCCGCCCTGGTCGAGCGTCCGGCTGGTTTCCGCTTCATAGATACCGGCACGCGGATTGTCCGACAGCATGGCGTGGCTCTGGTCGGAACAGATGCCATACGCGACGGGCGCGAACAATGTCTGGTCGTTGTTGCATCCGAGCGTGGCGGACAGTTCTCGCTGGATAAGCGCGCCCTTGCCGCCGCCCTCGCACCCGGAGCGGATCTTGAGCGTCAACGGCGTTTGATTGCCGCCTGTTCCCATTCGTGAGCAGAGCGTCTGATAAATACCATCCCTGTTGATACGGATTCGACCGTCCGTAGGGTTGAAGCCTATGGCGACGCCCGGAGGTTTTCCTCCCCGCAGCGTGGGCGCGCGTTCTTCGCCGTACCCGTCGCTTCGGCTTGCGCTGCTCTGGCCTGTACAGAAGCCGCCGGTGCTTCGCCCTGCGCAGCCTGCCGCTCCAACGCCTCCCGCAGCACCTGCGGCAGCTCCTTGCCTCGCTTCGCCGCGCGGCGGAGTATACCCCGACACGCCTTCGGACTCAAAGAGTACCTGTCCGGCGCGTTGTCCTGCAAGATCGAGGACAGCAAATACACGTTTTCGTCTTTGTGCGACGCCCCAACCCTGCGCCGCGTCGAGCACTCGCCAGGCGAGAGAATAACCGTCGCCCATGATCTCTCCTGCCGGCAGCCATTTATGGTTCTCCGGCAGAGGAACATTTGCTTCGGGGTCTTTGACGCGGAGGAGGCTTTCAAGGACCTGCCGGAAATCCTCCCCATCGTGAGAGGACAGGGCGCCCGGCACATTCTCCCACACAGCCCATTTCGGGTATTGTCCATTGGTCGCATCCCTCATTTCCTGTATGATCCTCACGGCCTGATAAAACAGGCCGGAGCGCGCGCCTTCAAGGCCGCCGCGTTTCCCGGCAATGGAGAGATCCTGGCACGGCGAGCCAAACGTGACCACGTCCACGGGCTCCAGCCCCGCGCCGGACAGGCGATGGATATCGCCGTAATGCTTCATGCCGGGCAGCCTCTTCTCCGTTACCCGTATGGGGAACGGCTCGATCTCCGACGCCCACACGGGCTTCATACCCGCATAGACGCCGGCCAGCGGGAAACCGCCGATGCCGTCAAAGAGACTGCCCAGTGTCATTTGTTTCGCCGTTTTCACCATCCTCCTTTTCCGCCGGCGCAGGTTCTTCCTCTGCCGCCTCCGCATCGCTTTGCTGCGCCAGTCCCATAAGCACGCCAAGCCCGGCAAGGCTGATGGGGATCATGTTGCCGTTGACCAGATACGCGTCCCCGCCTTCCTCCTCGGAGATGGGGTTCAGGTTCTCCAGCGCGCGGATGTCGTTGGCGCTCATCCAGCCGTTCTGGCGGGCGATGGCATAGCCCTCCATACGGCTTTTGTAGTCGCCACGCATCAGACCGTCGATGTTGAACTGTGCATAGAAGCGGCCCTTCTCGTTTTCCGGGATCAGGGCGCGGTTGACCGCCTGTTCGATGCGCACCAGCCACGGGCGGATGGTATGGACCGCAAAGGAAATGTTCTGCGATTCGATGTTGGAAAACGTCGCGCGCTCCAGATCGCCGATCATGTGCGGCGGCACGCGGAAGATGCGGCAGATCTCCGTCACCTGAAACTTCCGTGTTTCCAAGAATTGCGCCTCGTTGTTGGGAATCGACAGGGGCGTAAACGTCATGTAGAGTAGGAAGAAACCGCCTTACAGCATTACTGCTGTAGGTTTGCTTCAACCCCTCCCAGAACCGGACTTACACCTCTCGATGTATCCGGCTCGCCATCTGAATTACTGACGATTAGTAATAGCTCTGTCAGGCGTATGGACTTTTACATGGCATTCTTCGCATAGGATCAGCGTTTTGCGACGACGCGCTATCATTGCTTTTTCCCATTGTTCTTTACCTTTCAAGTCTTTTAGCCTTCGAATGTGATGAATCTCGAATCTTCCCTCGGACTTTCCGCACAGTTCACAGCGTTTGGCTTTCAAACGTGCTTCCAGCGAGTTAACATTCGTATAGTGAATATGACCAGGGAGATAAAGCTCGTCACCATCTTTGCCAAATGCAGGTTCCTTCTTCATGTCCGAAAACTTGATGATCATCATACGATGCACACCTGCTTTCGTTTCATATGGAATTCCCCAGCTTTTGCCACTGTGGTACTTCTGCTTGATGTGTGAGATGCGGGTTTTATGTTTCATGGCAAGGGTTTTCAGGCAACTGTACTCCATGAGGTACACGAAATACGTCAGTTTAGCAAAGTTACTTGCTAAGCCATAGTAATTACATATTCCCCTTGTCTGGGCATTACAGGTGTCCAGAATCTCCAAATCACTTAGTCCCGACATTGCTCCTCTGGCACAGGATTCAAGATTTCCGTGTTCATCAATTCGTGCAATCCCCTTGGTCAACAGGAAGGGTTCTATCTTTTCTTTCAGAGGAACCAGTAATTCTACCGAATTATTCAGCGTCCTCTGGATCGTTCCGTTTGCTTTCTTTTTGCTTTCATCATTACGACGAACGCAAATACCGTAGCCAAGGAACCGGGCACACTCGGAACTGTGCGTGATCTTTGTCTTTTCATCACTCAGTTCCAATTTAAGTGTACCTGCCAGAAAATCTCTTAATTCTTCCTTGATGCGTATACAATCCTCTTTGCTACCTTTTACGCCGATAAGAAAATCATCCGCGTATCGGACATAGCTTATTTTCTTGTCGGTGCAGTCAGTATATGGCAGTTTTCTTCGGGCAACCTTGGTGCGGTGGATGTCCTTTAGGATTTTCTGCCTTTCTTCCTCCGTCTGTGCTTCTTGCAGCTGAATCTCCTTCCTTTTCAGTACGGAGTTGGCAGCTGAATAGGCGGCACTATAGGCTCTGTCATGTCCTTTGGCAAACGCCTTCTGCATTGCTTCAACTTTCATGTCCAACTCATGCAGATAGATATTGGCAAGTATTGGCGAAAGAATGCCACCCTGCGGCGTGCCGCTGTATGTAGCGTTCAGTCTCCAATCCTCCATATATCCAGCCTTCAAGAATTTGCCAATTAGGTTGACAAATTTGCTGTCTTTGATTTTTTTCGACAGAATCAGCAAAAGAGTCTGATGGTCGATATTATCAAAGCAGCCCTTGATATCTCCTTCTACGAACCATTTTGCTCCTCTAAAAGCTCGGTTCACCTGCTTCAAAGCCGTATGACAGCTCCGGTTCGGACGAAAACCGTGCGAGTTGTAGCTGAAAATTGGTTCGTATATGGATTGAAGAATTTGCCTTATTGCGTCTTGCACCAATTTATCACGGAAGGAAGGTATTCCAAGCGGACGGACTTTTCCGTTGCGCTTGGGAATATATACGCGCCTGACAGGCTTAGGCTGATAGCTCAGATCTGTGAGTTCTCTAATGATGGACTGCACATAGTCAATGCTAAAGCCGTCCGCCGTGTCGTTGTCAGTACCTTTCGTAGATGCACCGTTGTTTGCATAAAGGCTCTTATATGCTTCCATATAAATGTCCTCTCTCAGCAAATATCTGTACAACCTCGTAAAGATACCTTCGGGGTGATTGCGTGAGCTATTTTCCATTCGCGCCAAAATTTCGGATGTCGGATTCATTGAGGTTTCTCCTCCCTTTCATCTTTCCTTTTGGTTCTCATTCAAACTGTTCCCCTTCGCCATGTAATGGGCGTTACCCATCTCGGACTACTATGGGAACTCCGTAACCATGCAGAATTTTCAGGCACAGATGCCATAGCCGATTATTCGGCGCTTCTGTTTAGGTCATCCCCAGTTAGTGCTATCGCTTGAATTCTGGATGGTCGGTTCTGCTTTCGATCCTTTAACACGGGTTCTCCCGCTCGCATCATGGCATTTGCAATCATATCAACGTCGAAAGCATGTGGCGTTGGCCAGCCATGAAATGGGTCTCAGGCTAATTTCCCAATTCCCCTCGGAAATGGATGCTCGGATCTCGCATTCAGCAAACACAGCGTTAAACCTCGTATCCAGTTGTCATTGCAGTTCAGTCGTGCCCTTTAGCCTTTGGGCAACTTACCGCTTTCCTGCCATGCTACACTCCCGGTTTCCTTTCGGTCTCCGATAAGGCAGGTTGACTCTCCCATGATTGTGGGAGGTAGCTTCATATTTCTACTTTCGATAGCACCCTATCTGGGCGCACGCCCTCTTCCAGCACCGCCACGCGGCTGGCGTTTCCCGAGCCACCATAGGCCGCGTTCCAGCTCGCGCGCAGCGCAGCGGGGTCCTTTACCGTATTGGGATGCGTCAGGATGCCCGAGGGCCGCGCGCCGTTGGCAAAGAACTTGCTGCCATATTCCTCGGCGGCGATGCCCAGGCCGATGGCCGCCTTCTCCAGCGCGATGGGGCTGTAGCCCATGACGCCGTCAAAGCCAAGCCCGGGAATGTGCAGCACGTCCTCCGGGGCAAGATAGGCGATCTTTCCGTCGGAGGTCGTGTAGGTATAGGTCAATTTGCCCTTGCTGTCCCGATCCACGGTCATGCGGTCGGGCAGCAGCGGATACAGACCCACGATTTTGCTGCGCCCGCTGCGGATGATCTGGCAATAGCTGTTCCCGTACAGGAGCAGATGGCTGAGCATCGTCTCCCGCCAGACAAAGCTGGTCATCTCGGTATTCGGCTCGTCGTGCAGCAGGCGGTAGAGCGGATGCTCATTGGCCTTGCGGCTGCCTGTGTCGGTCGCCTCATACACATGCAGGGGTAGGCTGGCGACGGTCTCGGCGATGACCCGCACGCAGGCGTAGACCGCGGAGACCTGTATGGCGGAAGTGGGCGTGACGGACTTCCCCGCAAGGCTTGTCCCGTAGTAAAAGCCCGGCGCGGCGGAGACGGCGTCCTGGGGAGATGCCTGTTTGTTGGGCTTGTCCCGCGCGCGGAAAAACCGGGCGAATGGGTTATGCATGGCGATCCTCCTGATTTTGAACATGAAAAAAGCACCTCGGCGGTTTGCCAAAGTGCTTAATGCTATTCTGTTTTATTCATCAAAGCTCTTTGAAGTAGTCTCGGGCATAGTACAGCACGCGCATGACGTTCAACGCTTCATTTTTCTGATCCGGCAGGACAAACACGATGTAGTTGTCCACCAGGATTTTTCGGTATCCCTTCATCCGCAACAGTTCATCGTTTACCAGCGGAAGGGATAGCGGAAAAGCACAGGCCGACCGGATCGCTTCCTCCACTTTTTTCAGCAGCCGGATCGCACTCTCCGGCGCGCTCAACTGCTCCGCAATATAGTCCGCGATTTCCTGCAGATCCTGGACGGCGGATGGCATCAGTCTGTATTGGTACATCCTTTATCTGTACCTCGCCTTCAACGCGGCAAAAGCGGCTTCGCCGTCAATCGCCTTGCCCGCATCCATTTCCGCTTCCGCCTGCATCAGCTTGCGATACACCTCCGCCATGGCCACCGTTCGCTCGTAAGTCTCCATGCTCATGATGACCATATCACCATATCCGTTCTTCGTAACGAATATCGGTTCAGCGCTTTGCCTGCAGCGTTCGCTGATCTCGTTGGTATTGCGCAAATCCCGAATCGGCACGATCTGCATAGCGACACCTCCTCTTACGTCGTAGCACAATTATAGCACAATCATGCCACGCCGTCAAGGCGGTCACGCCGCTGGCTACAATCCACTTCCGGTTTTGCGGTCATGGCAAGCCTTGCACAGCGCCTGCCAGTTTCGCTCATCCCAGAACAGCTTCTCGTCTCCGCGATGCGGAACGATGTGGTCGACCACCGTCGCCGGGGCGATCCTCCCGCGCTTGAGGCATTCCACGCACAGCGGATTCCGGCGCAGGAATCGCTCACGCGCCGTGCGCCATTCATGACCATAGCCGCGGCGGTGGGCGCTTTCCCTGGCATACAGACCGCGGTGCTCCTCGCAGTACACCTCGTCCGACAGGTTCGGGCAGCCGGGATAACGGCAGGGGCGTTTGGGTTTTCTGGGCATGATCCACCTCACAGAACCAAAAATCCACGGTGATTGTAGACCGAATCGCCGCCGTTCAGATTCTTCATGGCACGATCCAGCGCCATGACCAGCGCGACGGCGCCGTCCACTTTCTCCGTGGATTTTTCTTTGTCCAGTTTGAGATTGCCCGCCGGATCCGTGCGCACATAGGCGTTGTCCATGTTCCAGCGCAGCACCGGATGCCCGCCATGGCAGAGTTTGTGCTCCAGCACGAGGCGCATCAGTTCCTTGGTGGGAGGACTCATGTCCCTGAAGCCCTGGCCAAACGGCACCATTGTGAAGCCATCGTCCTCCAGCGTTTGCACCATCATGGTGGCGTTCCAGCGGTCGTGGGCGATCTCGCGAATGTTGTATCGCTCGCCCAGTTCGCAGATGAACCGCTCGATGAACCCATAATGCACAACGTTGCCCTCCGTGGTCTGGATAAATCCGCGCTTTGCCCACTGGTCATAGGGCACATGGTCGCGCCGCACGCGCAGGACGAGCGTCTCCTCGGGCAGCCAGAAGAAGGGCAGCGCCATGTACGGCTCGTCCTCCGAGGCAGGCGGGAACACCAGCACCAGCGCCGTAAGGTCGGAAGTGGAGGAAAGGTCCAGGCCCGCGTAGCACGCGCGGCCCTCCAGCGCGTAGGGGTCGACCACGCCGCCGCACTCGTCCCACTTGTCCATGGGCATCCAGCGGATGGATTGCTTCACCCATTGATTCAGGCGCAGCTGGCGGAACTGGTTCTCGTCCGCCGGAGTCTCCTGCGCCTTGCGGAAGGCGTCGCGCACCTTGTCGATGGTGATGGTGTGTCCCAGCGACGGGTTTGCCCTGTGCCAGTTTTCCTCGCTCGTCCAGTCCGCGTCGTCTGGCAGGCCGAAGATCACGGGATAGAACCTCGGGTCGATCTTGCGCCCTTCGATAATGTCCAGCGCCTTCTGATGCACTTCCCAGCAGATGGAGTTTCGGTCGGTTCCGGCGGTGGTCAGGAAAAACCACAGCGGCTGCTTGCGCGCGTCGCCGCTGCCCTGCGTCATGACGTCGTACAGCGCGCGGGTGGGCTGGGTATGCAGCTCGTCAAAGATGCAGGCGGACACATTCAGGCCATGCTTGGTAGCTACCTCGCTGGAGAGCACCTGATAGATGCTGCCCGTGGGCTGGTAGACCATGCGCTTCATGGACGGGATGATCTTGATGCGCTTCATGAGCGCCGGGGACTGCTTGACCATGTCCACCGCCACGTCGAACACGATGGCCGCCTGCTGCCGGTCGGATGCACAGGAATAGACCTCTGCCTTCCATTCGCCGTCGTTGACCAGCATATTGAGCGCAATGGCCGCGCCCAGCTCTGACTTTCCCTGTTTTTTGGGTATTTCGATATACGCTGTGGTGTACTGGCGCATGGTGGGATCGTCCTCGCGCACGGTGCCAAACACGTCCCGGATGATCTTCTCCTGCCATGGTAGCAGCTTGAAGGGCTTGCCGTGAAACTCGCCCTTCGTGTGCTTGAGGCACTGGATGAAGTCAATCACCCGCCGGGCTTTTCTCTCGTCAATCATCCTGCCAGCCTCCCTTGAGCAGCTTTTCCATGGGATCGTCCGAACCGTCCTCCGCACCACCGCCGTTGGCGATGATGCGCGCGCGGGTCGCGGGCGTCAGGCCGAAGTCCGAACAGAACGACTGCATGATCTTCAGGTTCTGCTGGGCGATGCTGACCTGCGGCACCTGCTGCACATACCCGGAGGGCGTTTTGAAGATGCTGCCGTGCTGGGTGATGAATTCCTCGGCTTCCTTCCATCGTGCATACGCCTGACAATACCCCGCGAAGGCGGTGAGGTCTGCCATTGTCAGCACGCCCATCGCCTCCAGCGAGGATGCCAGCCGCTTCCATTCCTTTTTGGCCTCGGGCAGAAGCCACGACGGGCACTTCAATTCTCCCTTCGGCGGGATGGGCTCGTGGTCGTTGAGCGGACGTTTGCCCGGATTGCCCTCCAGCACCTTCAGCGCTGTAGGCTTCGGCTTTCTGCCTCTGGCCGCCATGGGCGGTCACCTCCTTTACCGTAGTTTTTTTGAATATGTGTATACTGGATAATCCTTCGAAAGTATGCTATACTAGCTGTAAACATGCGGGGAGGGTATTTACATGCAAAGCTATACGCTCTATAACGATGATGTCGCCTGCGCACAATTCATTTTTGCAAACGGCCTCATCCGGGAGTACCACCCTACCCTGCCTGCGCTGTTGCCCATGCAGATCCGTTCCGGCGGTGCGGAGTCCTTCACGCTCTGGCTCAACATGCGCTCCATAGATCTGAACGTGCTCCAGCACCGCAATATGGTCAATCAGCTGCTCGGCACCCGGGACAAGCTGACTCTCGCGCTGCGGACGCACATGTTCAGCCTCTCCGATACGTTTACCTGTTTCCCGGAGGGTACATTCATTCCCCGGGATGCGCTCTGTTCGCCCGAGGATCAGGAGGCTTTCAGCGCCTTTATCCTTCTCTCCAGCGACACCTCCATCCGGCAGGCACGTCCCGTCACGCCCAACGTTTCCACCGACGGCAGCTTCACAAAGACATGGAACTCCGAAAAAGGCGCTTGGT